>Ga0164243_10012456_pt1 | contig 12048 bp, 11 predicted proteins | sample OricompcompostOP_FD_108781 | JGI IMG/M metagenome (GOLD analysis project Ga0164243, IMG submission 108781) | Organic Plus compost microbial communities from Emeryville, California, USA - Original compost - Organic plus compost (OP) | ecosystem: Engineered > Solid waste > Mixed feedstock >...
ATGGCGGCCTTCACCTTCGGCAACGTGCACGGCGTCTACAAGCCCGGCAACGTCAAGCTGCGCCCCGAGATCCTCAAGGAGATCCAGGACGCGGTCGGCGCCCAGTACGGTGTGCAGAAGCCGTTCAACCTCGTCTTCCACGGCGGCTCCGGCTCGCTGCTCTCCGAGATCCGGGCGGCGCTGGACTACGGCGTGGTCAAGATGAACATCGACACCGACACCCAGTACGCCTTCACCCGGCCGACCGCGGAGCACATGTTCCGCAACTTCGACGGCGTGCTGAAGGTCGACGGCGAGGTGGGCAACAAGAAGGCCTACGACCCGCGGACCTGGGGCAAACTCGCCGAGGAGGGCATGGCCAAGCGCGTCGTGCAGGCCTGCGAGGACCTCCGCTCCACCGGCACCGCCCTCAAGTAACCCCCTGCTGTTTGGTGCAAGCAAGGGCACCTTGTTAACCGTGAGCGTCGAACAAGGTGCCCTTGCTAACACTCAGGGCACGACGGCCGTCCACTGCGGAGTCAGCGGGGTCGGGGTGAAGTCGTAGCGCACCCCGCGCGGCCCCAGTGCCACGAGGGCGGCCGAGCCGGAGCCGTAGACCCGGCCCGCGAGTGCCTCGGTGCCGGGTTCCGTACCGCTGATCTCCTGGCGCAGCAGCAGCGCCGCCGGGTGGTCGACCGGCAGGCCGTCGCCGAGCAGGAACTCGACCCACGGCCCCCACGCCGCCTTCGTGTCCATTGTGGATAGATCGGTGCCCGGGGTGCTCAGCGGCGGCTCGGGCAGCGCGGCGAAGAGCGGCGCGAAATGGGGAACGAGCGGATCGGCCGTCTCGTCCACCCCGATGTTCACGATGATGTGGTCCCCCGGGGCCAGGTTGTGCGTGGTCTGCACCTCACCGTCCCAGGTGACGACCGTCGCCTGCTCGGCCGTCGCGGAGAGCAGGTGGAACCCGTCGTACCCGTCCAGGTTCGCCGGGACGGTCCCGGTCAGCGCGGCCAGGGGCAGGGCGCCGCGGGATGGTCGGGTGGCGCCGGATGCCAGCAGGGGCAAGCGTTTTCCATTCAGGACGGCGGCCAGCGCCCGTCTCGTCGGTGCGGTGTCGACCGCGAGCCAGGTGCCGCCAGCCGTACGGTCACGACCACCCACAGTGGACGGATGCTGGGGCCAGTGTGCGGCCGGGGGATCCCATGGGCGGTCCAGGAACTCGTCGCGCACGGCGGCTACCAGCACGGGCCAGGCCGCACCGGGTCGGAACCGCACCAGCACCGTGCACACGCCTCTGATGTTAGTAAGGGCACCTTGTTCTACGTACGGCGTGAAGAAGGTGCCCTTGCTTACACCCGGGGGGTCAGAGGGTGATGGCGGGCAGTGGGGGGAGGGCCACGGCGCGCTGGGGGGTGTCGAGCCAGGATCGCAGCACCCGTACGCCGGTCAGCCGTTCGACGAGGTGCAGCGCCGACGACTCCGCGCCGAAGAGCCCGAAGGGCAGGCCCGTCAGCGCCGCGTCGATGCAGTGCGGGTCCTCGCCCGACCGGGCCTGCCGGTCCAGCAGCGGATCGAACTCCGCGAGTATCCGACCGTCCACGGCCCAGACGAAGTGCATGACCGCGTTGACGTTGCGGAAGAAGCAGGCGAGCCGGGCGCCGTGGGAGAGCCGTTCGACCGCCTCCTCGGCGCGCCATCCGTTGTGCTCGGCGATGAGCAGCCCCCCGTCGACCGCCCCGACCTGCGCCCACTGCGGGCCCTCGGCGAGCCAGAAGCACTCGGCGAAGGTCCGCCGGCCCGGTCGCCCGCCCGGATCACCGCCGAGGCGGCGAATCGCCTCATCCGCGTCGATGCCGACCACGGCGGTGAAGCAAAAGGCTTCCAGGCTCTCCACCCACGCGTAGCCCTCGACATCCGGCACGGGCTCATCATCCGATGTTCGGCAACGCCGTCGCCCGCGGAACCTCGTCCGTGATGGGTCCGGTCCGACAGATCCCCCTCCCGGGAAGCCCGTGCCGGCACGAGCACCGGTACGGCATCGCGTTCGCGGTCGGCTCCCCGGGCGTGTCGACACCGGCGGTGCGGTTGAATGAGCCGCATGCAGAATCTGCTGCCGGAACCGCCACCCACGTTGCTTCCCGCTGACGAGGCCGCGACCGCGCCCGCCTCGCTGTCCCCCGAGGAGTTGGCCGCCCGTTACCCCACCTCCAGCGCGGCCTGGGCGACCCTTGCCGAGAATGCGCTGGCCGACGGGAAGCCCGTCACCGCGTACGCGTACGCGCGGACGGGTTACCACCGAGGGCTGGACCAGTTGCGCCGTAACGGTTGGAAGGGGCACGGACCAATTCCGTGGTCGCACCTGCCCAACCGGGGATTCCTGCGGAGCCTGCACGCGCTGGCCCGCGCCGCCGACGCGATCGGCGAGGCAGACGAGGCGGCCCGCTGTGCCCAGTTCCTGCGCGACAGCGACCCCGCCGCAGCCGACGCCCTCAGCGCCAACTAGCCCCCGCCCGCGCCCCTTCGCGCCGCCCGCCCGCTCGCTCCCCTTCGCGCCGATCTTGTGCTTTTCCGCGTGATTGGAGATCAACTCACGCCGAAAACCCCAAGATCGGCGCAAAAGGGGGGGTGGGGGTTACAGGCCGTCGGCGACGGCGGCGGCGACGCGCAGCCAGGCTCGGCGGGATTCGGCGGCGATGGCGCCGTAGTCGACCGGTCCCCCCTCGTCCAGGTGGCGGTCGTAGGGCACCCGCAGCACGGCCCGGCAGCGCAGGGAGAAGTGCCGCTCGATCGCTTTGGGGTCCAGGTCGGCACGGTGCGGGGCGAGGCTGATCACGGCCACGGCCCGGCGGACGAGTTCACGCCGGCCGGTCTGCTCCAGGTGGTCGAGCAGCCGGGCCGCGGTCTCGGCCGAGTCGTTGCGGGCCGACATGGCGATCACGAGCTGGTCGGTCGCGTCCAGCGCGGCCTGCCAGTTGTCCGCACGCGCGTTGTTGCCGGTGTCCACCAGCAGGAGGCGGTAGAACCGGCCCACGACCGCCCGGATCTCCCGGAACGCGGTGGCGGTCAGCATCTCCCCGGCGGTCGCCGACTCGTCGGAGGCGAGCACGTCGAAGGCCGCCCCCTGCTGGGCCCGGACATAGGCGGAGAGTTCGCCGATGCGTGCGCCGGCGCCCTCGAAGCGGTGCAGGTCGCGCAGCAGGTCCCGTACGGTCCGGTGGTGGCCGTCGACCTGCGCCCGCATGCCGAGCGTGCCCTGCGTCTCGTTGTTGTCCCAGGCCAGCACGAATCCGCCCCGGGCCTGGCCGAAGCTCAGCCCGAGCATGAGGGTCGCCACCGTCTTGCCGGCCCCACCCTTGGGGTTGACCACGGTGACCTGGCGCAGTCCGCCGAAGGCCCGGCGTACCGCGGCCAGGTGGGCCCGGTAGTCGCGTTCGCGCCGGCCGGGCGCCAGCCGGATCAGGCCGAAGGTGGAGCGGCGGGCGGCGGCGCGCATGCCGGTGGTGGCGACCCATTCGCGCGGCCGCACGATGCGCCGGGCGGTGAGTTCGTCGGCCGTCGGCACCGGGTAGCTGATGTCGATCTGCAGTTCCGGATAGGGATGCACCGGCGGCCGGTCCGTCGGGGACGCCCATCCGTCCACAGTGGAGGACGGCCGGTACGGTCGCGGGGGTTCGTCCGACGGCAGGCGCAGCCGGTCGGTGGGCGCGTCGGCCAGGGGATCGGCCGACGAAGCCGGCGTGTGGTGGGACGACGTGGGCGGCACGTAGATGGGCGGCGGCGCCTCCGCCTGCCCGGGCACCGGAGTCTCGTCCGCCACGGGGAAGGGCTCGGGAATCGGCGCGGGCATGCCGATGCGGCGCCGGCTCCAACGGGCCTGGCCGGTGGCGGGGCGGTCCGGGTCGGGCGCGGCACCGAACCCGTCCGGCGCGGCCTCTCCGTCCGGGGTGCTCGCCGCGGCGGCGTCCCCAGCCGTACGGCCTGCGGCGGGCGCCCAGGCGGGAGCCGCCGAGGCGGTCTGCCCGCCCGTACGCCCGGCGGCAGCGTCCCGGGCGGCCGGTCCGGGGACGGTGGTCCGTTCCGGGGTCGCGGACCCCGCTGGTGTGGCTCGGGCCGGGTTTCCGGCGGGTTCGTCGGTGCCCGGGGCCCGGCGCGGGGACGGCGGCTGGTGCCACGGCGACTGTGGCGCGAACCGCCGTGGGTCGGTCTCCACCGGGGAGTCCGCCGCGTCCTGCCGATCCGGGTCCATCCATACCTCCGTCGTCGGCCCAGCGTCGCACAGGGCGCCCGGTTGCGGGTAGCTCAGCTCACTGAACGTACGTCGCCCATGCACCTGGCTCGGTCCACCACGAACGCTTGCGCGTGATCGGCCCGACGATCCCGTCGTCGACGCAGCGGATCGCACCGTCACGGGGAGTGACGCTCATGGCGCGGCCCCGCGCCCGGCGCACCTCGTACCGGATCTCCGCCGGCCGCACCAGCCGGCGCCGCAGCGTGGGCACCGCGACCGCCACCTCGACCTCACCATCCGTGGCGTCCGCCCCGAGCACGAGCGGCAGACCGTCCACAGACGACGGTCCGGCATTGCGGATGGCACAGGCGAGAACGATCTCCTCGCCGTCGGACAGTACGGTGTCGTCGACCTCGATGCGGGCCCGCAGCGGCGCCGGGTCGTCGCCGTCGAGGCCGCCGAGGAGCACGCCCTGCAGGGTGGTCGAGCCCTGGGTGCGCAGCAGGTCCCACCGCCGAATTCGATCACCGAGCGTCACGGCCGCGACCTGTGCCGGGTCGGTGGGTAGCGCCAACGTGGTGCACAGCGGCGGTAGGGCGGGGGCCAGCGGCAGGATCGACAGCGGCGGCAGGTCGTAGATCGTCCGGTTCATCGGCAGGTCGTCGGGCCGGCGCGAGGCTGCCGGGGCGTGCAGGCGGACCAGCCGCCGTACCACAGCCCGTACCTCGGCGTCGGTCGCCGCGGCGACCACCAACCGCGCCTCACCGGCCGTCACCGCCTTGGCGACGTCGTCGATCTCGCCGTCGCTCTCCGCCGTGACCGTCTCGACCTGCGCCCCGCCGCCGCGCAGCGCGTCGGCACACGCGAGTACCGGAACCCGTACGGCCCCACTGGTCCCGCAGGCGCAGTGGTCATCCTCGCCACCACACCCGTGCTGGACCGGATCGCGCAGTGTCAGGATCACAACGCGCACGCGTGGGCTCCTTCCCGGTGCTGAACGGTGCCACTTGTTAGCCTGACATCCCGGGGCCGCGCGTTGACGACGTGGTCTGCCGGTGTGCTGCCGGGCAGGCACACCAACCGAGGTGGAGGGCGTTATGCCAGCGATCGTGCTGCTCGGTGCTCAATGGGGCGACGAGGGCAAGGGTAAGGTCACCGACCTGCTCGGCGAGCGGGTCCAGTACGTCGTGCGTTACCAGGGTGGCAACAACGCCGGCCACACCGTGGTCCTGCCCGACGGGCGCAAGTTCGCCCTGCACCTGCTGCCCTCGGGCGTGCTGACGCCGGGGTGCATTCCGGTGATCGGCAACGGCGTCGTGGTCGACCCCAAGGTGCTACTCGCCGAGATCGACGGGCTCGCCGCGCGGGGCGTGTCGACCGACAACCTGATGATCTCCGCCGACGCGCACCTGATCATGCCGCATCACCGGGCGCTGGACCGGGTGGTGGAGCGCTATCTCGGCTCGGCGCGCATCGGCACGACCGGTCGGGGCATCGGTCCGGCCTATGGCGACAAGGTGGCCCGGGTGGGCATTCGGGTGCAGGACCTGCTCGATCCGGGCATTCTGCGCCAGAAGCTCGAACTGGCGCTGCGGGAGAAGAACCAGACCCTCGTCAAGGTCTACAACCGCAAGGCCATCGACGTGGCGGCGGTGGTCGAGGAGTACCTGGCCTACGGCGAGCGCCTGGCACCGTACATCAAGGACACCCGGCTGGAGTTGGCCCGCGCGCTGGACCGCGGCGAGACCGTGCTGCTGGAAGGCGCTCAGGCGACCCTGCTCGACGTGGATCACGGCACCTACCCGTTCGTGACGTCGTCGAACCCGACCGCCGGCGGCGCGTGTGTCGGCTCCGGCGTGCCCCCGACCCGCATCAACCAGGTGATCGGGGTGGCCAAGGCCTACACGACCCGGGTCGGCGCGGGCCCGTTCCCGACCGAACTCTTCGACGAGAACGGGGCGCACATCTCCAAGGTCGGGGCCGAGTTCGGCACCACCACCGGCCGGGCGCGTCGCTGCGGCTGGTTCGACGCGGTGGTCGCACGTTACGCCGTACGGGTGAACGGCATCACCGACCTGGTGGTGACGAAGCTCGATGTCCTGTCGGGCTTGGAGCGCGTGCCGATCTGCGTCGGCTACGAGGTGGACGGCACCGTCGTCGACGAGATGCCGATGACGCAGACGGCGTTCCACCACGCCAAGCCGGTCTACGAGGACCTGCCCGGCTGGTGGGAGGACATCTCCAAGTGCCGCACCCTCGACGAACTGCCCGACAACGCCCGCCGGTACGTCGAGCGCATCGAGGAGGTCAGCGGCGCCCGGGTCTCGGTGGTCGGCGTCGGCCCCGGCCGCGACGAGAACGTCATCCTCCACCCGTTGCTCCCCTAGTGGCTTGGTAAGCAAGGGCACCTTGTTAACGCCGAGCGTGGTACAAGGTGCCCTTGCTTACATCGCGGGGTTAGGGGATGTGGCGGCCGGAGATGGCGCGGGAGATGACCAGGCGCTGGATCTCGGAGGTGCCCTCGAAGATGGTGTAGATCTTGGCGTCGCGATACCAGCGTTCCACCGGGTGCTCCCGAACGTAGCCGGCACCGCCGAGGATCTGCACCGCCTTCTCCGTCACGGCGACCGCGACCTCGCCCGCCTTGAGCTTGGACATCGAGCCCTCGCCGGCGGCGAACGGGACCTCGTTCTTGCCCATCCAGGCGGCCCGCCACACCAGCAGCCGGGCCGCGTCCAACTCCATCCGCATGTCGGCCAACGCGAACGCCACGGCCTGGTTGTCGATGATGGGCCGGCCGAACTGGACCCGGTTCTTGGCGTATTCCAGCGCGTACTCGTAGGCGGCCCGGCCGATGCCCAGCGCCTGCGCCCCGACGGTCGGCCGCGACAGCTCGAAGGTCTTCATCGAGGCCTGTCCCCCGGTGCGCTGGCCGGCCCGGGCTTTCTCCAGCCGGGCCAGCAACCGGTCGCGCCCGCCGAGCAGGCAGGAGCCGGGCACCCGTACGTCGTCGAGGAAGACGTCGGCGGTGTGCGAGGCGCGCAGGCCCAGTTTCTTGAGTTTCTTCGTGCTCGTCAGGCCTGGCGTGCCCGGTGGCACGATGAAGGCCGCCTGGCCGCGCGAGCCCAGTTCCGGCTCGACGGACGCGGTCACCACGTGCACGTTGGCGATGCCGCCGTTGGTGGCGAAGGCCTTCTGTCCATTGAGGATCCAGGTGTCGGTCGCCTCGTCGTAACGGGCCCGGGTGCGTATCGACGCGACGTCGGAACCCGCCTCGGGTTCGGTGGAGCAGAACGCCGCGACCTTGGGATCGTTCGCGTCTCCGAAGCACTGCGGCACCCACTCGAACAGCTGCTCGGGGGTGCCGGAGCCGAAGATGGCCGCGACGGCGAGTGAGGTGCCCATGATGGCCATGGCGATGCCGGCGTCGCCCCAGAACAGTTCCTCGTTGACGATGCACCCGGACAGCCCGCTCGGGTCGTTGTAGGCGTTGGCCAGGAAGTCGAAGCTGTACAGGCCGATCTTGGCCGCCTCCTGGATGATCGGCCAGGGTGTCTCTTCGCGTTCGTCCCACTCGGCCCCGGCGGGGCGCAGGACGTCGGCGGCGAATCCGTGGACCCAGTCGCGAAGCTGGAGCTGTTCCTCGTTGAGGGCAAGGGAGAAGTCGGCCATGATGAGCCCCTCAGGCACGGCGTGGAAACCTACGGTAGAGAAACCTACTGTGGAGTAACTTAGCCGCTCCGCGATCGGCTGTCCATCGTCGTCGGCGAGCCCGCCCCCGTGACCGGTGCCACACTGGTGACCCTCGGCCATGCGCGAGCGGCCCGGCCACGGCGTGCTGGGAGAATGGCCCCGTGATCGCCAATGTGCTGGCCGCCCGGTACGCCTCCCCCGAGCTGACGGCGCTGTGGGCGCCGGAAGAGAAGGTCCGTCTGGAGCGGCGGCTCTGGCTGGCGGTGCTGCGGGCGCAGCGCGACCTCGGCGTCGACATCCCCGAGGGCGTCATCGAGGCGTACGAGTCGGTGCTCGACCGCGTCGACCTGGAGAGCATCGCCGCCCGCGAGCGGGTGACCCGTCACGACGTCAAGGCCCGCATCGAGGAGTTCGCGGCGCTGGCCGGGCACGAGCACATCCACAAGGGCATGACCTCCCGCGACCTGACCGAGAACGTCGAGCAGTTGCAGGTGCGCTCGAGCCTGCAACTGATCCGCGACCGGATGGTGGCCGCCCTGGCCCGACTGGCCGCCCGCGCCACCGAGTACGACGGCCTGGTCATGGTGGGTCGCTCCCACAACGTGCCGGCGCAGGCCACCACGTTGGGCAAGCGCTTCGCCACCGCCGCCGACGAACTGCTCGTCGCCTACGAACGGATCACCGACCTCATCGACCGCTACCCCCTGCGTGGCATCAAGGGACCGGTCGGCACGGCCGCGGACCAGTTGGAGCTGCTCGGTGACGAGGACCGCGTCGCCGCCCTCGAGTCCGCCGTCGCCCGGCACCTGGGCTTCGAGCGGGTGCTGACCAGCGTCGGCCAGGTCTATCCCCGCTCGCTGGACCTCGACGCCGTCTCGGCGCTGGTGCAGGCGGTCGCCGCCCCGTCGTCGCTGGCCCTGACCATCCGGCTGATGGCTGGGCAGGAGCTGGTCACGGAGGGGTTCGCGCCGGGCCAGGTCGGTTCGTCGGCCATGCCGCACAAGATGAACACCCGCTCGTGCGAACGCGTCAACGGCCTGGCCGTCGTGCTGCGCGGTTACCAGTCGATGGTCGCCGAGCTGGCCGGGGCGCAGTGGAACGAGGGCGACGTCTCCTGCTCGGTGGTGCGCCGGGTCGCGCTGCCCGACGCGTTCTTCGCCGCGGACGGGCTCTTCCAGACCTTCCTGACGGTGCTCGACGAGTTCGGGGCCTACCCCGCCGTGGTCGCCCGCGAGCTGGACCGCTACCTGCCCTTCCTGGCGACCACCCAGGTGCTCGTCGCGGCCACGCGCAAGGGGGTCGGGCGGGAGGTCGCGCACGAGGCGATCAAGGAGCACGCGGTGGCGGTGGCGTTGGCCATGCGGGAGAAGGGCCTGGCCACCAATGACCTGTTCGAGCGGCTCGCCGCCGACGAGCGGTTGCGGCTGACCCGCGACGAGATCGACGGACTGGTCGCCGGCGGCTCGGCCTACGTCGGGGCGGCCCACTCCCAGGTACGGTCGGTGGTCCAGCGCGTGGCGACGATCGTGGCCCGGCACCCGCAGGCGGCCGCCTACGTGCCCGGTGCGATCTTGTGAACCTGGCCGAGTGGCTGGTGTCCGGCGCTTCCGCCCTCCTGCTGATCGTGCCGGTGGAGCTGCCGGACAAGACCTTCGTCGCCACGCTGGTGCTGGCCACCCGCTACCGCCCGCTGCCGGTGTGGCTGGGCGTGTGCGCGGCCTTCGCCATCCAGTGCGCGATCGCCGCGACGGCCGGTCACGTTCTCGCCCTGCTGCCCGAACTGCCCGTACGGCTTGCCGCCGCCGTCCTCTTCGCCGTCGGCGCTGTGCTGCTGTGGCGGGGCGCGCGCCGAGCCGACGAGGAGGAGGCGGAAAGCGAGCGGGAGTACGCCGAGCGGGTGGGCAGCGCGCGCAGCGGGATCCGCGCGTTCGGCGCGAGTTTCCTGGTGCTCTTCGCGGCGGAGTGGGGCGACCTCTCCCAGCTGCTGATCGCGGGTCTCGTCGCCTCGGGTCGGCCAGCCGTACCGGTCGCGATCGGCGCGTGGCTCGGCCTCGCGACCGTGGCGGGGCTCGGGGTGGTGCTGGGGCGGGTGATCCTGCGGTACGTCCGGTTGCGGTTCGTCCGCTATGTCGGCGGTGCCGTCTGTGCCGTGCTCGCCACGGTAACCGCCTTCAGTGTCCTGGTCTGACCGGGTTTGCTCGGGCCAAGGTGACGCAGGCTACGTGAATGGGACCCGCTCGATGCCGGTGGGTTCAGACGCTGACACGCCCGGTAGGCTTTGGGGCGCCCCAGCATCTTACGTGAGATCAGGAGCACCATCGTGGCTCGCGTCGTCGTGGATGTCATGCTCAAGCCCGAAATCCTGGACCCGCAAGGCCAGGCGATCGCCAGTGCGCTGCCCCGGCTGGGGGTGACGGGCGTCGCTTCGGTACGGGTCGGCAAGCGGATCGAGATCGAGTTCGCCGGTGAGCCCGACCTCGCGCAAGCCCAGCAGATCGCCGACAAGCTGCTGGCCAATCCGGTCATCGAGGACTTCACGATCCGCGTCGAGCCGGTCGCGGGGACGGTGGCATGAGCGGGGTCACTGTCGGTGTCGTCACCTTCCCCGGGTCGCTGGACGACCGGGACGCGGTACGGGCGGTTCAGCGCTCCGGCGCGACCGCCATCCGGCTCTGGCACGCGGATCCTTCGCTGCACGGTGTCGACGCGGTCATCCTGCCCGGCGGCTTCTCCTACGGCGACTACCTGCGCTGCGGGGCGATCGCGCGGTTCGCGCCGGTGATGGAGTCCATCGCCGACGCCGCCCGTGGGGGCATGCCGGTGCTGGGCATCTGCAACGGCTTCCAGATCCTGTGCGAGGCGCATCTGCTGCCCGGTGCACTGGTACGCAACCAGCACCTGCACTTCCGCAACCGGGACCAGCGCCTGCGCATCGAGTCGCTCTCGTCGGCCTGGACCAACTCCTTCGCCGGTGAGCAGCAGATCGTCATCCCGGTCAAGAACGGCGAGGGTCGCTTCGTCGCGGACGAGCAGACGCTGGACCGGCTGGAGGCCGAGGACCAGGTCGTGGCGCGCTACATCGGCGGCAATCCGAATGGCTCGATGCGGGACATCGCGGGCATTCGCAACGAGGCGGGCAATGTGGTCGGCCTCATGCCCCATCCCGAGCACGCGGTGGACGCACTGACCGGCCCTTCGTTGGACGGCCTGGGCTTCTTCGGATCGGTGCTGCGCCACGTCGCCAACGCCAGGGCTCGCGCCGGTGCGGCCCGATGAGCGAGCTGCGGGCGAGAAATGAGGGTGCCCAGCGCGGACGTGCCTCATGCCCGGCCGCGGTGAAGCGAGGACGGGCATGAGTAGACCGGAGATCACGATGGACGGAGCCGGGACCAACCCCGAGCGTGAGCCGGCCGGGGCTGACAGTTGGACGCCACCAGAGCCGTGGAGCCCACCCGCCTGGTCACCACCGCAGTGGCCCCCGCACGCGGCCGAGGCTGAGCCGGCACCCGCCGAAGCGTCGGCGCCCGCCGAGGTGCCGCCCGCTGAGGTGCCGCCCGCCGCCGAGCCCACATCGGCAGAGAGCTGGACGGCGGCCGCCTGGGGCCCGCCGCCCTCGGCCTGGGCCGGTCCGTCCGCCACCGGCCGTTCCGCCGCCGCCGAGGACCTGTGGGGTTCCGAGGTCGTGGAGGCCGAGATCGAGGCCGACGCGCGGCCCGTCGCCGAGTCGGCGTTCCGATTCAACGGCGGGGCGGCGCAGCCGTTCGAGGCGCCGTCGTTCGCGTCGGATGCGGGGGTGGTCGAGGCGCAGGTGGTGGCGGAGGAGTCCTTCGCCCCCGAGCCGGTTGAGGCGCAGGCGGTGGCGGTTGAGCCGCCGTCGTTGGAGCCGCCGTCGTTGGAGCCGCTGGCGCCGCAGGGATACCTGGCGTACCCGCAGGAGTCGTTCGCCGCGTCGTCCGAGGCCGACGGGACGCCGTTCGAGGCTCAGGGTTACGCGCCCGAGCCGGGGGCCTTTGCGCCCGAGCCCGAGCCCGCCGGACTTGAGCCCGAGCCTCAGCCGTACGTCGCTGGCGAGCCGACAGCGTTCGAACCGCGCCAGTCGTTCGATTCCGGTGCCGCGGCGGTCGACGCCGAACCGGCGCCGGTCG
>Ga0164243_10012457_pt1 | contig 12048 bp, 7 predicted proteins | sample OricompcompostOP_FD_108781 | JGI IMG/M metagenome (GOLD analysis project Ga0164243, IMG submission 108781) | Organic Plus compost microbial communities from Emeryville, California, USA - Original compost - Organic plus compost (OP) | ecosystem: Engineered > Solid waste > Mixed feedstock >...
GATCTGCTCGGCCCAGTGTGCGTTCTACCATCCATATCGTTAACGAAGAGTGCTTCCACAAATAGTGTGTGGATGAGATCAACTCACAGGTTCTGGGACCATTGGGGCAAGGATCATCTCTGGCCGTATAAGTGCGCCAGATGTACTCTGTGTATGAGGCGTATGGGCTTCACGTATTGTTAGGGGGAGCGACTCTCGAAACGATGAACGGCAATGCCATCTCGGGACACATGAACTCACCAATGCCCCTCTTTTCGCGTAGTTCCAAGATACGATTCCGGAGCGATTCCAATGTGTTGAGATCAAAATTCGGGTTCCTTTGACAGGTCAGCCAGGGAATCGTGGAAGCGGTCAGCGAGCAATAAAAGCAAAGACAACACGATGTCAAGTGCGAAATTGGCATAGAAATGGGATCAATCTATGTAACGAGGATCCGAGACCAACCTTGTAAGCAATTGGTGAAGTAGTCTCAAGTAATGGTTGTAGAGCACAAATCTCTGAGGGAGCGGAATGCCGCCGCCCTCCTCGGTCATCTTGTTGTACATCTTCCGCCATCGAATTTCCTTGGAGGACGTCCGGTCGTCGATGTACTCGGTGATGTCGCGTAGCGACTTGGAGAGACAGGGTAGGACGACATCGAGGTAGTGCATGACAATGGGGACACGCTGGTAATGCACCTGGGACTTGTCGGCGAGGTCCCGGAGAATGCAGCCCGAGGTCTTGATCTCCTCGATCAAAGCCGTCATATGCGCATGGAAGCTTTCGACTAGGGCGTTGCGAAGCCCTTCGAGACTCAAACCGACGATTTCACACCTTTCCGACTCCCGGAAGCAACCCTGAAGAAGCCGGCCATCAAGGAAACCGGTTTGTTCCGTCGGCGCGAACATGGCTGATGTCGGTCTCATCCTTTCTGCCCTTTGATTCTTCCAGATCCGAAATTTAATCCGAACCAGTTAAGGTGAAGTGTACGGGAGGGAAAGTAAGGTAATAAATTGAAAAGAAAGAACACGCTCCGAGGTTTCACAGGAGTAGTCGTGTCATGATTTCGACGGCGCAAGGATCCTCCCGTAAAGGGAGAGCTTGATGCGGTTTTTTCAGTTAATTGTCGTATGAATTTCGACTCCAAGATCTCAACCCCCGCCTCGTCACTCTCGCGCTCGTACGCTCGCGTTTAATTTTCTTCGGTATCCCTTTTGTGTATCCGAGGGCTGTAAATTCTGGAATCTCCCTTGATTCCTAAATCATCGGAGGAAGAGCATTGGTCAAGGTCGGAGCTGGAAGGATCAAATGTATATAAAGAAAATGGAAACGTTAAAGAGGCGGGGGCGAACTTTCAGTCGAACCACCTGGCTGGTTGAATTGGGCAGAAATTTTATGCACGACCATTTGACGATGCAATCAGACGTGAGATCTCCATGAACCAAGAGCCCACACCCACTAGAGAATAACGACAAGGCCAATTGCCGGCCTGGTTGTGCCCAGGCTCCATTACTTCCCGCAATCCGCTGCATGTTTGACTAAACTAAGAAGACTGTCTGTCTCAGGTATGGCTTCTTGTTGTATGCGTAGGTTTGGACCGGGGCATGCTGTCTATGCAGTGATTCTGCGTGATGGTGGCTCTCACGATTCCCGGATTTCCAGCCCTTTTCCTTTCCCTTCGTTGCCCACTTCCACCTTTCAAATCTTGCCAAAAAAATGGTGACAAACAACCATCACCCAACCAGACCGAACTAGGGTGTATGATGTGCCAATTATCTTGGGCCTTCAATATACTGCACTGACGTGTCAAACGCATGGAAAAGTGCATGGTGAGACTAGGATGGAGGTGCGGGGGTTCAGCAGAAGGCTCGGCCTAGACTAGGCCTAATAACCTGTGACCATTTCTGTCTTCAGGGATTGCATGCTTGAGCACTCGGGAAGATTCGAGAATGCTGAATGCGGTGACGACTCGAGCCTTGGGATGATGTCCGTCATTCTCGCAGATTCTCGCGGATGGGAAAATCGTGTCTATGGAGAGAGTGTTTATACGGAGTAGATGGATGCTGTTGAGGAGGAGAGCCTTCGTATATTCAGCTTGCTCCAATACTTTGTCTACCCCATTGATGCAGGCCGTCATGCGTCGAGGAACAGAAGTCGTCACACGCATCACGTGGCACTGATTGTGGACTTACTTCATCCTGGCCCGCATCCACGGGTGAAGGCTACAGCGCGGTCGAAGAGCGCTTCGTACCACATGCCAATCTCGAACCCTTATTTTGTGGATTGATTTAATGCCGATGATGGTGGGTATTTTGTGCCCGAGGAACACTTTAGAACCCGGAAGTGCCCGAGGCTGGGCCGGGGCATTTAGTGCCGACCTTGGAGCCTGGGTCCTGGGCCGGTGGAGGGTTTCTCTCTTGAGCGGTGAGCACGTTTAAATTAGGACAGAACTGACCGAAAGGAATGAGATCCATTGTCTTGCACAGCTCAAGCTGCTCACGCTCAATCGTTTTATGGCGGTCGTTGGTGCTTCGGGACTGGATGCGAAGAGCTACTCTGACTTCCTCAATAAGTGTCGCCCCATTCTAGCTCAGGGTTGCTGACAGATGGGTTGTCGTCTCGTTCGAACTGGCATTGTTCCGTTGGATCAAGAATGTTGCTGGCTGTACGAAGTATCTTGTTGTACATGTACTCGATGGGTCAAGGGCAGAGGAGGCATGTACGTATAAACCTGTAGCAGGGTTTTAGACGTTAGCTCGAGAGATCCTCGCCGCTACCAGAAATATCCTACATCAAGTATGAGCCCAGTCTATCTTCTAATAGTTTATATTTGAAAATACTTATTAAGTACCTGTCATGAGATAGGTCAGGCGGTGAATCTGATCTCTCAGATAACATTTAAACCAATAAAACCTGGTATGGGATTACTACACTTCCATTGATCTCTGAGAGTGAGTGAGTGCTCATTTAGCGGCAATCAGTGTATCTCTCGTGCCCAAGCCGACATGAACGACTGATCTTGGCTGAAGCGGTGCTTCAACTAATATCTACGACGTACCGGGCACAGTTCGCCTGGGGTATCAAGAGGCTTGGTCTCGAGATCTGGGGAATGGCAATAGGAAAAGAGCATTAAAGTGAACGTCGTTCGAGTTTATTGGGTTGATCAAAATGGATCAATCACTCAAGAATTAGTTTACTTCGTAGGACAAATCTTAATATTAAGTGACCCATTGATATTTGGCGGTCCAGTTTCCTCGCATCGGCCACATTCCGCTTTGGACCATGCAGTCGGTAAGATTCGAGCTGCAATCCAGTCAGCGCACGCAACCTGAGAGTACTTCAAACAGCTGAGTGAATGGGGGCATCTAATTCATCAATCGAGCGAGCTAAAGGCAGACGCATGTTTTAGCTACAGCATTGACATGCCAAGTCGACTGGAGTGATGGATTCAGTGCCGTCTACCTTTGTCGATCTCGATCAAATGACTTGATTGATGCAGCACGCGCACACCGGTAAACTAAATAGTTTAATGGGGCGTCTTACCCAGCTCTTCGGGGGTTGATTCACAGTTGATTGCTTTGACTGGTTCAAGACTTGGAACGTCGAGGTACAAGGGTTAGGTTTGAAAGCGATCAACTCAAACCCTATCTGGACAAGGTTGATATCGACTTGATGATGTGCGCTATTGATGTACGAAGTATTGGTGTACGTACGTTCTTGCATGAAGGACTTCGAGTCTAACCTCGACAATACGAAGTACAAGTCACTAGGGTATTCACTCATCCAAGGAGCCAGTTGAAAGCAAGCTGATTCATTCTTCCCCCTTTGTGAGTCCGAGAGCCAACAGAGTCGAGACCACATCCGGGGACGATAGGGGGAACTCAATATTACTTCGTACATTGAAGTACCTCATAGCTTATGAGGCCATGTCAAATGCTGTTTTATCTGTGGTGTTTCTCTGCCTTTGTATAGTCTCCAAACGAGGCAGACTCACTTTGATAACGAGCTGTGCGACCCACGCTACGCCACGCCACCTCCACCCTGGGCCCGGGCCGCCCTATTTTACTTCATCCTTGTCTATTCCACAATTATTTGAGACGTACGAAGTACAGAGTAAAAGTTGACACGAAGTCGCAAGCAGCCAAGGTGTAGGCGTACCTCTCTGCTCTCTTGATTCGTACGGCGGAAATAGGCGACAAAATGGAGCCATCGACCTCGAAAACCATACCGCGAGCTGCAGCACGCTTCATCCAGTTGCCGATAATGCCACCTCGCTGGGCGCTCAACCCCATTTCCCCATGCTACCGACCCCTGTTCCACCCATCCATCTTTTCAATCTTAGCCCAATCAGGCAAGTCAATCATTAGCGGTTGTCCAATCCTCCCGACCAGATGGTCTGCAAAGTAGAGATTACAGGAAATCCGCCGTTATCTACAGCTTAAGTACTGTCGACCACCCCAGCCGACCCATGACCCATGATAAAAACCTAGTTTTGCATTTGATGCAATGTACAAAGTCATACTCGGTCCAGAGTCGATGATAAGCCTTGCCCGCCACCCCCTCAACCCGGATTGATTGATTTGATCCAACAGAGTTCCTTGCGCATTTGATGCCTTTCAAACTGATGAGAGCCACTTGTACCATAGCCATTTCAGAATTGGGCCAGGGCAATCACTCACTTACTTTATTGCGGAGTATCGGCCGTTTGATCCCTTAAAGTATTTACTACTTCTTCCCCCCAAATTGCATCACCACTTTTTCGAACCAACCCGACCGAACCGCACTTGATTCGGCCACGAACCATCACGAAAGCGCCCTGAGACGACTCGATCCCCGAACTTGAAGAAACCACTTCCGGCCATAGACTTTCGTTCGCTCGCTCGAACAGCGGCCCGCACTCCGCACTCCGCACTCCGAGACGAACCCGCTAATTCGAGAGATATCTTGCGATTCCTGGCCGCCGAAGTTTTCCGCCACCGGAACGAGAAGATTGTAGAGACATCTCCCAATCTCCTATTCCTGCCTCCTTGAATTTGAATTTGGCTAGGCCCAGGCCCAGGCCATGAGGTTTACCATCTGGGGTACGCGTAGATTGTAGACGCGCGAGACGATAAGGCATTCTCTTCGGGGTCTAGCTGAGAGGGGGCGATATCTAGACTACTTATCCCCCCCGCCGGAACCACTGCCAAACCCTCTTCTCTCCTTGAGCCTCCCACGGATGCGCTCTCATTTACTGCGCAAGAGATCACCATGGCGCCGCTCGGGCGAAGCATCGAAATGGCGACCCTCAAGTTGCGCGAGGACTCGGTAGCGCATGGCAGCAGTTATACCATGCGGGAACCCATCTACGACGATGTCCCACCTGATAGTGTTACCACCCGCTTTATAAATAGCTTCAGACGCGATCCGAGCCGACGTGTAACACCGCTAGATCCGAAAATCGAAGCTGCTGCGAGAGCCGAGGAAGCAAACCATCTTGGTATTCGATATTATGATATTCGTCAAGCGACCCTCCAGACGGCACACTCCGGCCTCGCACGGAAGCTGAAAGGCAGACATCTTCAGATGATCGCCATTGGAGGCTCCATTGGTACGTTCTTCCTTCCTTGCGGAGTGTTCAGTACCCCTTCGTACCCCCTCCAATCCCCTACTCTTTTTGTAGGTGATCACCACTCGTTCGATGTCTTAGCCTCGCCTGGCGACTGTTGTACGGACATTTGCTGATGCTTCTCGCTTAGGCACGGGTCTCTTTGTTGCGTCTGGGCAAGCGCTCAACCATGGTGGACCGGCGTCATTGCTTATTGCGTTTTCGCTTATCGGTATCATGCTCTACTGTACAACACAAGCTCTCGCTGAGCTTGCCGTAGCCTTCCCCGTTGCGGGTTCATTTTCGTCCTACTCCACGCGGTTTTTGGACCCGTCCTGGGGTTTCGCCATGGGCTGGAAGTGAGTCTTCGCTTGCGCCCTGCCCTATCTTTCCTGCTCAAACGCCATCTCGGGGTTGTCCGTCTGCTAACGCTGATCCTTACCATTTAGCTACGCGCTTCAGTGGTTGGTAATTCTGCCACTTGAAATTGTCGCCGCCACGATTACTATAACATACTGGAACAAGGACATAGCCAAGGCCGGGTTTGTTACTCTTTTCCTCTTCGTAGTTATGGGATCCAACCTGGCTGGGGTTAGGGTCTATGGTGAGGTGGAATTTACCTTCGCCATGGTCAAGGTTATCGCTGTTATCGCCTTCATGTAAGTCCCTTATTCCCTGCTCCCCTCCCTCCCTCCCTATGAAGTCTTCGAGAATCCGCGGCTGATCTGATCCGTTCAAAACAATCAAGTCTACTTGGCATCGTGATAAATTGTGGCGGATATCCTGGCGGAGGCTATATCGGCGGCCAATATTGGCAGAACCCCGGCGCGTTCAACAACGGCTTCAAGGGACTCTGCAGCGTCTTCGTCACTGCTGCATTTTCCTTTGCCGGCACCGAGTTGGTCGGCCTGGCGGCAGCAGAGACAGCGAACCCCAGAAAGTCGCTACCAACCGCCGTAAAACAAGTTTTCTGGAGAATCACCCTCTTCTACGTCGTTGCACTCACCTTGGTGGGGCTTCTAGTTCCCTACAATGAGCCAAGGCTTCTTTCAGAGAACAGCGACACGAGCGGCGTACTCACGGCGAACGCTTCTCCATTCGTTATCGCCATCGAGAAAGCACGCATCGCCGTGATTCCGTCAGTGATGAACGCGGTAATTCTTGTTGCCGTTCTCTCTGTGGGGAATTCCGCCGTCTTCGGTTCCTCACGTACAATGGCGGCACTTGCGGACCAGAACCTCGCGCCGCCTTTCTTGTCCTACATCGACCGCAAAGGACGACCGCTGATGGCCATTCTCATTGCTGGCATCATCGGCCTCCTTTCCTATATTGCCGAGGTGGAAAACCAGGAGATCGTGCTCGATTGGCTCCTGGCTTCCTCTGGCCTCTCGTCCATCTTCACGTGGGGCTCTATATGCCTCTGTCACATTCGCTTCCGCAAGGCGTGGGCACACAAGGGCCGGAAGCTCGAAGACCTCGCCTACCGCAGTCAGATTGGTATAATAGGCTCGTATTTTGGCCTCTCAATGAATCTCCTCGTGCTCGTTGCCCAGTTTTGGGTCGGCGCCTTCCCGATCGGCTGGAGGGATATGACATCGCGACAGCTCGCCGAGAGTTTCTTCCTCAAATACATGGCAGCGCCGATTGTTTGCAGCTTTTACGTGTGCCACAAGCTTTACTACCGGACAAGGATTGTGCGCATAGAGGACTTGGATATCGACACTGGGCGGAGGGAGTTTGCCCTGCCGATATTGGTGGCTAGGGAGGCGGAAGAGAAGAGGGCATGGCCTAGATGGAAGAAGGTTTACAAGTTCCTCTGTTGAGCGTCATGCATAGGATCTTGCCGCTCATTGACCTGAGCGTCAATGATGCGCACACTCCAGAGGTGGCGGCGGCGTTTTTCTTTTTCTTTTTTTTCCGTAAGCAATTTTATTCGGGGACATGATGGGTCGGACGGAAGCAAGGCGTTTGGAGAGATGCCCGAGCTAATGATGCTCAAATATTCTTAGGTGGTTATTCATGTTTTTTCACTGATGTCCATTCGGGATGGCGGCATCGACTTGTACATATATTACTGTTCGTTAGCTGGCATAGGAACTGGAAGGTATCCGTTATACGGATCTTGGGGTCAGGATTCGATTTAATATAGACAAACTTGATCTAATATGGAGCATGCGGAGCCGATTGTATCCCCAAGGGTCCCTTCACTGATAATATCTCATGGCATTGTGTATCTAGAGCAAGGTTGTAGACCTCAGATATGTCCGATGAAACGCCCCTATTTGATTCGCTTACTTCGGTAAGTCGAAGACACTTAATAGCCGTCGTTCTGCAATGTTGGACGTGAAGTGGTACGAATTCGAAAGAGTAAAGCAACCTCTGATCATTCCCTCATTACTGGTATTGGTGGGTGGCTGACAGGGTCTCCAAGTTGAAACAACAGGGATGGGGTCCTGGACTTCTTGATTAGGTTCAATGGCAGGGATTGAACCTCACGTCGGTCTGGCCCGCTCAAGGTGTGGCAAGCCAGTGCCTGGATGGTCGCAGGTGGTCCCAGGAGAACATTATACCTGTGAGGCGTTGATAGATACAATTGGATCGATGATCGCAGTACACGGGCTTGACGACTTGCTGGACGGACGAGGACATTGTAAGGATTTATTCCAGATAGCCTAGCTCAAGGTGCGAAACTCAAATCGGCGTTGACCACCAAGGCGGATCACGTGGCGTAATGCGCCAGGGGAAATTTTGCGGGTCTTCAGTGCACGGCTCAATAAAGCTGCAATCAAATACGGACTGTGGAGCAACATAGAGTAGCCCAAGTCGGAACGTGCAGCCCATGTATGTAAACTACATACAACATGAAGTGCGTCTATGACAGAAGTAGGCCTTTCGGCAACCACATCTCAGGATGTTAGTAGGACCGCTTTTATATTAGTAGGCATCTCTCATTTATGGTGAAGGTACTTCGGGCATACTCGATTCTAGGCAGACCGAGGAAGAGGAATCTACTGGCAAAATAGAAGAACGTTTCCGATCCTTCGTTGAAAAGCATGAGTTCCGTTTGAGACTGAGATACTTGCATGTTGCCAAGCTCCTTGCAGGGGTACAAGGTTCGCGGCGTCCGCCAAGCGAGGGGTAAAGTACCATAGCAACTGGAGCACAGACCATGAATGTTTTCCAAATAACGGATTAGGTCCTCCTTTAATATGCGCCAAAGACACGGGTGTGTTCAATGGCGCGTCTTCTCTGTACGAAGTATACATACACGACCACCTCTAACTACCACGGTTGAGACTCGACCTCTCCTTCCCAAAACTGTGGAGTGAGTGTACACTCTCCCACCAAGACCGCACCATAATATTTACATTGAAGGACCCTCCGTTTGCATGATGAACCCCATTGGCAACTGCCATCCGTACCCACACTCCCACAAACAACAAGCAGCTTCGTCCCATCCCCCCTTTCATCTCGTCTCCTTCCCCTCCATCTTTTTCGCGTGCCCTCCAGTTCCTCTTTCACTCGCGGGAAAAGTCTCAATTTGAGTCCCAAAACAACGATCCTTCTGCCACGGTTGCCCTTCTTGCGACAACCTTGGACGCGCCTTCTTCCCCAACACCCCTCCGTCCTGGTTGAGGATTTTGCTGCTCGTCTGCTGTTGTTTGATTCCCCCGCCTCGTCAAGGTTCCCCCTCTGGGCGAGCCACTCTCACAGAACAAACGACCAGAAATCACCAGCACCGCACCAGCTGAATACCTCTACACAATGGCCTCCACATATAGGCAGTTCTTGGCTTCGCCAAACTCATCGCTGCTTTCCGCGGACACTACCCTACACTATGTCACGACTACGACTGCGATTCGCGGTGCGACCGATATCATCAAGCACCTGAACTCGTTGCGCAACCAAGTCAAGAAAACCGCCGAAGATTTTCTCGATGTCATTGAGGGCCGAAACGCCGCCGCCATCCAGGTCAAGACGACGATGACTTTTGTCAGCAGTGGCGGACCATACTTGCCTGGACTTGATGACAACTTCCTCTCTGAGAGAGAAGTTCACCTCCCAATTGTGCGACCACTCTCCCCTGTCCTTTTAGTTTCGTTCTTCTCTAGCTACAAACCCAGCATCTCTGGTCCACTTCACTCCTTGCTAATGCGACTTTCGTTGCGATAGATGCACATCGTGTCGTTTGACGGACAGGGCAAGATTGCGCAGATCCGACAAAGCTGGGATCAAGGTGCGCTTCTCAAACAAGTAGATGTTATCGGCAGGTCGGGTCGAAATTGGCCCATTCGCGACGGTAGTGATCAGATCAAGGTTATCACCACCTGTCTATCTGCCAGAGGAGCCGTCGCAGAGAGTGCGCCCGAGAGTAGTGACGTGCTCCACCGCTCGCGCGGTAACTCGGTGAACGCCCTTCGCGACCCTCACGCCTCTCTCGAGCTTTTTGCCCCTCGAGATGCCGCTGAAGACGCTGCAGCTGCGAGAATCATTTCACCTTATGCGGGTACTCGACCTCGCCAGCGATCTTTCACGGAGATTTTGGGTGATGAGCCTACGGACGAAGATGACGGCTCGCCGAGCCGAGGTCGTTCTCAGTCACCAAGCAAATTCATCGCCCCTAAGGCCGGCTCTAATAAGAAATTCCAGCCCAATCGACTCTTTGAAACCGACGAACAAGATGAGGATGATGGTCGCGGACGTGTTCAGCAGCAAACCCGACCTATTGCTCCCAAGATTGGCGCTGGAAAGAACTTCCAACCTAGCCGTCTGTTTGAAATGGAAGAAGAAGCCCACGATGAGGACAACGGACGCGGCCGTTCGCAGCATCAAACCCGACCTATTGCTCCCAAGGTCGGAGCTGGAAAGAACTTCCAGCCCAGCCGTCTGTTTGAGGTGGAGGATGAGCAGGATTCCCCCGACAACAAACCGAAGCCAGACCGGTTTTACCGCCCCAACCCCAAGCGATTCCAGCACTTTGCCTTGGGTGATGAGCACGGCGAAGGTGAAGAGGCCACGCCCAAGGCTAGCGACCAGACAGATAGGAGCAGATCCAGGTCTAAGCATGACAGCTCGTGGTCCTTTGATGACTTTGTGACACCGCAGAAAGCGCTTCCTACTCGGACTATCCGCCGCCCACAGGATGTGCGTCACTGGGATAACGAGGCTGAAGAAACCCCGGCTAACCAACGGAAGCCTGCCGGTAAGCCCCGCCGCGATGCTGAGCACCACTTCGACTTCGCCGACGACGGCCCAGAGCCTACGGAGCCTCGCCCTGCTGGTGTCCCCAGAGGAACGAAGCATAACACCGGCCTTGGACTGTACGACAACCACGTTTACAATGAAGATGGCAAGGCACCTTCTCCTGGCCCTGACCCGTACGCACTTGGAAATATCACCAACCTAAAGGACCGCAAGAAGACGTTTGATCCCAGCTTCTCAATGACTGACGATCCCGAGGACGACCAGACCCCCCAGCCTCGCAAGGTTAGTGAGGATCGCAAGAAGGCCGTGAAGATGATGGAGGCCAATTGGGCTGCTACTGATGACTCGCCCGCGTCGCAGAAAGAGAACTCCCGTGGTAGCGCTGCTGCGCCCGGCCGAAGGTTGGGCAACCAGGGAATTTCCATTGCCGGTGATGGGATGGGATCGAGAAAGGGGGCAAATGCCGACAGGGCTAGTAACAAGGGCATTCTTATTGGCGGTGATGGAATGGGTGGGAAAAAGGGCACTGCCCGTGACTGGCTCTTCCCAGAAGAGGACTAAATCTAGTCGACACTCGACCTGCATTCAGTGATCGTCGGATGAAGTGAGGAATATGTGCGAGTTTACGCTTTTGATGAGGCCGGAAAAAGAAGTCGAAGACGAGACATGACGATGAGGTTTGAAGGACGGCGGCAGCTCACTCCTGCAAATGCCGCCGTATGTCACGGCACTGTAAACTGACGATTATACGCTCGAGCGTTTCTCTTAAAATGCTGTTCATAGTTTTATTTTCCTGCACCTCCCCCGGCTGGTGCGTCGTATTAGTTTCCAGATACTTCATGCTTCATGTTCTACCAAAGGTCCAAGACTCCAGTTCTCGTGTGCATATGTGTATGTGTGTCGCGTCCTAAGAAATCAAACCAGCGTATAGAGGAGACCTTGATTATGCAAAAGCCATGATTGATATTTTACCTTTAACAGCCGTGCTGCTCAATCATTATGCAATAATCTACGGATTCCTATTCTCGATACGATTGTATGGGGTTGACAGATACTAGCGATTCGATGGCCTTAGAACCGCAGCCGATAAATTCGGAAGCGCGCCAGCATCGCCAGGCTGTATGATCACCCAGGTGCGAACAGAATCGTGAGCCGGACAGATCAAATGTATGGATGTAGTTTAGCACTAAATGACCGTTTTCAGGCACAAATGGCATTTGATAGGCTGCTCGCGGAAACCTCAAGCGGACAGGTGGGGGTTGGTTTGGGTGACAGGA
>Ga0164243_10012458_pt1 | contig 12047 bp, 11 predicted proteins | sample OricompcompostOP_FD_108781 | JGI IMG/M metagenome (GOLD analysis project Ga0164243, IMG submission 108781) | Organic Plus compost microbial communities from Emeryville, California, USA - Original compost - Organic plus compost (OP) | ecosystem: Engineered > Solid waste > Mixed feedstock >...
CTTCGGCGCAGCAGCGCTCGGCTCGGCAGCATCACTGCTCGAATCCTCGGCGATATCTTCGGAGATCACCGCGTCCGGCGCGAGCGAGAAGAGGTCGCGCAGCTCGTTGTCGTCGAGCTCCGTGATCCATTGCTCGCCGGCGCCGACGATCGAATCGGCGAGCTGCCGTTTGCGCTCGAGCAGCTGATCGATCTTATCCTCGACGGTGCCCGCGCACAGCAGCTTGTGGACTTGGACCGAGCGCTGCTGGCCGATGCGATACGCGCGATCCGTCGCCTGATCCTCGACCGCCGGATTCCACCAGCGGTCATAATGAAACACGTGATTCGCGGCCGTGAGATTCAAGCCGGTGCCGCCCGCCTTCACGGATAACACGAAGATCGGGGAGGAGCGCGGATCGTCCTGAAAACGCCGCACCATCTCATCGCGCGAGCCCTGCGGCACGCCGCCATGCAGGAACGGCACGTCGATGCCGAACACGCGCTTGAACTCATCGACGAGGCGCTCGCCCATCTCGCGATACTGAGTGAAGACGAGCGCACGATCGCCCGCGGCAATCGCCTCATCGAGCATTTCCACGATGCGCTGAAGCTTCCCGGTGCGCCCCGCGAGCGGCGCAGGCTCGCCGAGGTACTGCGCGGGATGATTGCAGATCTGCTTGAGCGCGGTGAGCAATGCGAGCACCTGGCCGCGCCGCTCGATCCCGTCCGCCTCCTCGATCTTCGCGAGCGATTCGTCGAGCGCGGCCTGATACAGCGAGGCCTGCTCGCGCGTGAGCGAGCAGATGATCTTCATCTCCTGCTTGCTCGGCAGATCCTGAATGATCGCGGGATCGGACTTGAGCCTGCGCAGAATGAACGGCTGCGTGAGCCGCTTCAATTGCTCGGCGACTTCCGCCTGGCCGTAGCGCTCGATCGGAATCGCGTAGGTGCGCCGGAACTCCGCCTGCGGGCCGAGGAAGCGCGGATTCAGGAACTCGAAGATCGACCACAGCTCCGCGAGCCGATTCTCGACCGGCGTGCCGGTCAGCGCGACGCGGAAATCCGCCTTGAGCGCACGCGCGGCCTGCGCCGTGCGCGATGCGGAGTTCTTGATGTTCTGCGCTTCATCGAGCGCGGCGACGGACCATTCGACTTCGGACAATGTTTGCCAATCACGCCGCAACAGGCCGTACGTCGTGAACACGAGCGTGCCGGGCTCGAGATTCGCGAAGCTTTCGGGATCGCGCGCACGCTGCATGCCGTAGTGGCGCACGAACGGAATGCTCGGCGCGAAGCGCTGCAGCTCGCGCACCCAGTTGCCGACGACCGACGTCGGACAGACGAGCAGCGACGGCGCCGTCGCGCCGCTGCGAATCCGATGCAACAGCAGCGCGAGCAGCTGCACCGTCTTGCCGAGGCCCATGTCGTCCGCGAGACACGCGCCAAGCCGCAGCTCGCCCATCGTCGCGAGCCAGCCGGCGCCGCGATTCTGATACGGACGCAGCGTGCCCACGAAGGTGTCGGGCACGGCGAACTCCGTCGCCTCGGGCGCGGCGCGCAAGCGCGTGAGCAAATCAGCGAACGATCCTTCGACCGCAACCTCGATCGGCAGCGATGTCTGTGCGGTTCGCTCAGCGGCACCGAACGCGGCGGCAAGTCCCTCGTGCGCCGCGAGTGTTCCGCCGCGCTCTTCCAGCAAACGAATCGCTTCGTTGATCTCGCGGCTGTCGACGGCGACCCAGCGCCCGCGATGCCGCACGAGCGGCGCCTTCAATTTCGCGAGCTCGCGCAGCTCATCGATTCCCAATGTCTCGCCCGCAAGCTCCGCCTGCCAGCGAAACGTCAGCATGCTGTTCAATGTCAGCTCATCCGAGCCGCCGCTTTCGCTCTTGCTCCGCGCAGACCCGACGCGCATGCGCATGCGCAGGCGCCGCTGGCCGGTGCGCGTGAGCTCGGCCGGCAGAATGACCCCGAGCCCGGCCTCGACGAGCTGCGGGGCGGCGTTGTTCAAGAAGTCCCACGCGACCGCGCTTTTCATCGTGATCGATTCCGGTCGCGCTTCGTGCAGGCTCTGCTCGATGGGCGGAAACAATCGACCGGCGACGGCAAGGCCGGCGAGCAGATGTTCTTGCGCCGAGCGCGCGCTGCTCGCGATGCCGCGGCGAATGGAAGCGCCGCCGCGATACACGTCCGCGGCGGGCATGAGCAGGCTCGAATCGCGTGCCGACTGCAGAAAATAGCGCAGCGTGAACTGCGCGCGATCGGCGTGCGGGTCGCTTTCATCGACCTCGGGCAGATCCAGACGAAAGCACGCGCGCGCCTCGCCCTGCATGCCGGCGAGCGGCTTGATCCACGCCTTCAGATCATCCGTCAGCAAGCGCTCGGCGAAGCCTTCGCCTGAGAACGCCGCGTTCGGCTCGCGCAACGCACGCAGCCAACGCTGCTCCCAAGGCGCACGCGGCTGTGCGCGCGACTCCTCCGTCGTGCGCATCAGCATGTCGGCGCAGGCATTCAAAAATCTTTCGAGCAGCGCATCGGGCGTCCACACATGATTCGGCGCGGCCGCATCTGCGTTTTTGCGCCTGCCGCGCTGACGATGCTCGATGGCGGCGGGAACGGCATGCGCCGCTGGTGGAAAGGAGTTCGCGAGCCGCGCGAAACGATCGGCGTCGTCGCCGAGCAGAATGGAGGCGCGCCAGCGTGCTTCGGTGTGCGCGTTCGCTTGCTCGATCGCGGGGATGACCCGGCCGCGCGCGATGAGATCGAGCGCGAACTTCGCGGCGGCGCTCCAGATCGAAACCGACGCGGGCAACTGCGCCGCTTCAGCGACGCCGATCGCCGCGAGCGCAGGCAGCGCCGCATGCAATCCGATCGCGATGCCCGCGACTTCCTCGGCGCTGCCGCTCTCAGTGATGCAGCGCGCGCTCGCCGGCGCACCGAGCGCCGCGAGCGGCAGCGAGCTCGCCTGCGCACCCCACAGGAACAATCGCGGCTGCGCGACGTCCGGGAGAAACAGCAGATGTGCGCCTTCGTTCTTCAAGAGACGCTCTCGTCAGCGCGGCCGCCTCGCTACGGCACGCCAATAGCGAATCAGCACGAAACCAGTCGCCATGCCGCCGAGGTGCGCGAAATGCGCCACCCCTTGTACGGTTTGCGTGATGCCGAGACAGAGCTCGAGCGCGCCGTACAGAGTGACGAACAGCCACGCCGGCATCGGTATCGGGGGAAACAGCAGCATCAGCTTGCGATGCGGCCAGGCCATGCCGAAAGCGAGCAGCAGGCCGAAGACGCCGCCGGAGGCGCCGATCGCCGGGACAAGCCGCATATCCGCCGCCGCGACAACAATCAGGTGCATGAGCGCGGCGCCAATGATGCACAGCAGGTAGTAGGTCAAATAGCGACGCGATCCGAACAGCCGCTCGATCTCCGAGCCGAACATGTACAGCGCGAACATGTTGAAGAAGAGATGGGCGATGCCGCCATGCAAGAAGCCGTATGTCAGGAGCTGCCACGGCCGAAACGGCGGCAAGCCCGCCGCAGCCGCGCCGAATGGCCATAGCGCGAAATGGGTTTCCAACACGAACCCCATCAGGTACTGCAGCCCGAAAATCACGACATTCGCGATGATCAGGATCTTGTTGACCGGCGTGATGCTCTCGTACATGCACGAACCTATGCGGCGGGTCGAACATGCAATCAAACCTCAAGCCAGCCCAAAAAAATAGGCCCGCACGTGGCGGGCCTGAATGGGGGTTCAAGGAAACAGCGTCAAAAAATCAAGCGGCGGCGTGAGACATCGGCTTGTAAGGTCTGTATGGCAAGCCGAGATCGCGCGCGACCGCCTCATGAGTGATGGCGCCCGCGTGAACATTCAAGCCCCGGAGGAGATGTTCGTCTCGTCCGAGCGCCTGCTGCGTACCGAGACCGGCGAGCGCTTTGACATAGGGCAACGTTGCGTTCGTCAGCGCGAACGTCGAGGTGCGGGGCACCGCGCCCGGCATGTTCGTCACGCAATAGTGGACGACGCCGTCGACCACGTACGTGGGGTCCGCATGCGTGGTCGGCCGGCTCGTCTCGAAACACCCGCCCTGGTCGATCGCGATGTCGACCATCACGGCGCCGCGCTTCATGTGGCGGACGGTGTCGCGGCTGACGAGCTTCGGCGCCGCAGCACCTGGAATCAGGACCGCGCCGATGACGAGATCGGCCTCGGTCACGAGCGCTTCGATCGAGGATCGCGTCGACGCCATCGTCTTGAGGCGGCCCGCGAACTGCGCATCGAGAGCGCGCAGGCGTTTCAGAGAGACATCCACGATCGTCACGTCCGCACGCATGCCGACAGCCATTTCCGCGGCAGCGGTGCCCGCGACGCCACCGCCCAGGACCACGACCTTGGCGGGCACAACGCCCGGCACGCCGCCGAGCAACACGCCGATGCCGCCGTTCGCCTTTTGCAGCGAAGCGGCGCCGACTTGAATCGACATGCGTCCCGCGACTTCGCTCATCGGCGTGAGCAACGGGAGCGTGCCATCGGGCGCGGTGACGGTTTCATAAGCGATCGCGGTGGCGCCGGACGCCATCAATGCTTTTGCTTGATCGAGATCGGCGGCGAGATGCAGATAGGTGAAGAGGGTCTGGCCGCGGCGGAGCAGCTTGCATTCGACAGGCTGCGGTTCTTTGACTTTGACGATGAGATCGGCGAGAGAGAACACCTCTGGCGCGGACGCGACGATCTGCGCGCCGGCGGCTTGATAAGCAGCGTCATCGACGCCGATGCCGGCGCCTGCGCTGCTCTGGATGAACACATCGTGGCCATCGGCCACGAGCTCGCGCACGCCGGCCGGCGTGAGGCCGACGCGGTATTCGTGGTTTTTGATCTCTTTGGGGACACCGATACGCATAACGCCTCTCGGGCAAGAAGTGAGGACGCTCACTCTAGTTCCCACGTCTCGGCAGGAACGTGCAGGATGTGGCACCCTAAGGGCAAGAGTGGCAGAATCTTCGATCTTTCCCAGGCAACACGGCAGATTCTTGCGCATGAGACTCGACCGCTTCGATCGCGCGATCCTGCAGGTGCTCCAGCACGACGGCCGGATCGCGAACAGCGCGCTCGCCGAGCGCGTGAACATGTCCGAATCCGCGACGCTGCGGCGCATGCGCGGCCTCGAGCAATCGGGACTCATCGAGGGCTACACGGCAGTCCTCAATCAACAAAAAGCCGGCTGCCCCGTGAACGTGTTCGTCAACATCACGCTCGACCGCCAGGACGAGACGGACTTGCGCCGCTTCGAGGATGCGATCCGCAAGATTCCAGAAGTGATGGAGTGCTATCTCATGACGGGCGACTACGACTACCTGGTGCGCGTCGTCGTCGCCGATACGGCGGATTTCGAGCGCTTGCACAGCAAGCATCTCACGCGGCTTCCAGGCGTCGCGCGCGTGCATTCGAGCTTCGCCCTGCGCACGGTGCAGAAGGCGCGCGAGCTGCCGATCAGATGAAGCCGCGATACGCCGCGAAAGCGGCGCCTTGTGCACGGCGCGCCGCCCCCGCTATATTCGCGAGGACATAACGAATCAGGATGCTCCATGCTGTCGCGCCGTCGCTTCGGTTTCTTGCTTGGCGCCTTGCTCGCCGCGGCTGTCGCATCGAATGCCTCGGCGGCCGGCGCCGGCAAGCAGGATTTACTCGTCTTCGGCGCGGCATCCCTGACCGACGTGCTCCAGGAGATCGGCGCCGCCTATACGCGCGAAACCGGTCAGCCCGTGAAGTTCTCGTTCGCAGCCAGCTCCGCACTCGCGCGTCAGATCGAAGCGGGCGGGCGCGTCGACGTCTTCGTCTCGGCCGATCTGGAATGGATGGACTATCTGCAGGCGCGCAATCTCATCGAGGCCGCCACGCGCCGCAACGTCGTGGGCAACCGGCTCGTGCTCATCGCACCCAGGAGCAGCACGATCGAGATCAAGCTGCAGCCGAACGTGCGCCTCGCCGCCGCGCTGAAGGGCGGCCGACTCGCGACCGGCGATCCGGACATCGTGCCGGTCGGCCGCTATGCGCGCTCCGCGCTGACCTCGCTCGGCGTTTGGAACGAAATTGCGGATCGCCTCGTGCGCGCGGACAACGTGCGCTCCGCGCTTGCATTCGTCGCGCGCGGCGAAACGCCGCTCGGCATCGTTTATGAAACCGACGCGGCCGTCGATGCTCGCGTGCGCATCGTCGACATCTTTCCCGCCGATTCGCATCCTCCAATCACCTATCCGGTCGCAGCGACGACGAAAGCGCGTGACGGCGCGCGGCAATTCATCGATTATTTGTTCGGCGCTGCTTCCCAGGCGAGCTTCAAGAAATTCGGCTTTCAGCCGCTGGCCCGCCAACCACACGAGCAGCCATAACAACGACGAGGACCACTGTGCGTAGTGAGCTTGGCTGCGCGGGGATCGTAGCGATCGCCGCTTTCGTGAACCCATTTCCCGCCTTCGCCGCCGGAGCAAATGACGTCGCTGCGATTCAGCAGCAGCTCGAAGCCTTGCAGTCGACGCTTGCCGAGCAACAGCGCGTGCTGCAGCAGCAGGCCGCCGAGATCCAACGTCTGCGCGATGAATTGAAAAGCGTCTCTGAGACGGGTGCGAAGACCGAGGAGCTGCGGCAGCGCGCGAACGAGCAGAAGCTCGCGGCCCAGGAAGCGCCGCGCGTCACGACGAACGGTCCCCGCCCGGTCATTGCAAGCGCGGACGGCCGCAATACATGGGCGCCGCGCGCCGTCGTGCAGCTCGACATGGCGCATTACGGCGAAGATCGCGACGCGGGCACGAGCGACTTTCGCCGCGGCTCCGTCGGCGGCGCAGGCAATCGCGAAACGAACGCGGCGCGCGACTTTTCCGACGGGGCCTATTTCCGCCGCGCGCGCTTCGGCTTCGAAGGCATGATCGCGCGCGATTTCAATTATCGAATCATGCTGGAGCTCGGCGGCGCCGGCAGCGAAGGTCCGACACGCATCAACGATGCGTGGATCTCGTACGCGGGGTTCGCGCCATTCACCTTGCAGCTCGGTGCGTTCTCCCCACCCGCGAACATGGATGACAGCACGAGCGTCGAGAACTCCCTGTTCATCGAACGCGCGACCCCCGCAGAGTTGTCGCGCACGCTCGGCGGGGCCGACGGACGCATCGGCTTCGGCATCCGCGGCAGCGGCGCGCGCTGGATGGGCGCGCTCACGGTGACGACGCGCACGGTGAACGATGCCGAAGTGTTCGATTCCCAGCTCGCAGCCGTCGGGCGCGCGGGGTTTCTCGTCGCGGCCTCGGCCGACTACAACGTTCACGCAGGCGTCTCTGCTACGTGGGTGCAGGAGCCAGCCGACCAGGGCGCCGGCGCGAATCCGCGCAGGACAATCCGTTTTCGCGATCGCCCGGAGATCCGGGTCGACAGCACGCGCTTGATCGACACGGGATCGATCGATGCAGACAGTGCGTTCGCGGCGGGACTCGAGCTCGGCGCGAACTGGAAGAACTTCTTCTTTCAGGCCGAGAACTTCTGGTATGGCATCCAACGGCGGGAAAGCTCGCCGCTCAGCGATCCTTCCTTCGGCGGCTATTACGCGGAAACGAGCTGGGTGATCACGGGCGAGCCGCATCGCTACGATCCTGCGAGCGGCTCGTTCCAGTCGCCGCGTCCGTTCGTGCCGTTCTCGTCTGCCGGCGGGCTCGGCGCGTGGGAGCTCGCGCTGCGTTACTCGCATACGGATCTGAACGATCAGGAAGGCATGTTCGGCGTGGCAGCGCTCGCGGACGCCGTGCGCGGCGGCGAGCAGAACATCTGGACGTTCGGCATCAACTGGTACGTGAATCCGAATCTGCGCCTGCTGTTCAATTATCTGCGCATCGACGTCGATCGCCTGAACCCGGCCGGCCCGACGAATCCATCGCCGTTCGGACCTGCGCCCGGCACGCCGCCGATCGGGACGCAGATCGGGCAGCAGTTGGATGTGTACGCGGTCCGAAGTCAGTTCAGCTTCTAACCTCTCCCGAAGGAAGAGGGTGCTCACCTAACACGGCTGGTTCACACATGTCGCTGCAAGTCAGGCTCCGGATCGATTTCGACGATGTGCACGCGGTCGGGCCCGGCAAGATCGCGCTGCTCGAACGCATGCGCGATTGCGGGTCGCTGTCGCAGGCGGCGCGCGAGCTGGACATCAGCTATCGACGCGCCTGGCAGCTGCTCGACAGCCTGAACACTTCCTTCAACGAGCCCGTCATCGTCACGAGCGTCGGCGGCAAGGGCGGCGGCGGCAGCGAGATCACGAAGCTCGGGCTCGCGCTGATCGATACCTATCGCGCGCTCGAGGATGAAGTCACGGCGCTCGCGCAGCAGCGCTTCAAGCCGCTGCGCACGAGCGTCGCGCCCGTCACGGCGCAGCGGCGCGCGATTACGAAGCTGGCCCGCGGAAAGCGTGGCCGCGGATCGAAACGGACTTGATCAGCACCCACACTTCCATAGCGACGCACAACGTCAACGCAATCGAAGCGGCGCGCGTCACGCGCGCGACCACGATCGAGCCGCCGCCGATATCGACCTCGACCAGATCCGTGTCCTGATCTTCGGGCTCGATGCGCACGATCCTTCCGGCAAGACTATTGCGCACGCTCAAGCCTTCGACCGCGTGCGTCGAGATGATGATGTCGCGCGCGAGCAGTTGAACGCGCACGGGCGCGCCGGGCACTGCATCCGGCATGTGCGTGCGCAGGATCCCGTGACCCACCTGAACCGCCGCGAGCCCCGTGCTCGGATCCGAGGAGGCGATCGAGCCGCTCAACACGGCCCCCAAGGCATCATCGCCGACGATCGACCTGAGCGCCGCATGACGGCTGACGGTTTCGAGACTGCCTTGCACGGCGACCTTGCCGGCATCCATCACGACGACATGCGCCGCGAGCCGCAGCACTTCCTCGAACCGGTGGCTCACATACACCATCGGAATCGAAAACTCGTCGCGCAGCCGTTCGAGATACGGCAAGACTTCCTCCCGCCGCGGCGCATCGAGCGCCGCGAGCGGCTCATCGAGCAGCAACAGCCGCGGTTGCGAAAGCAACGCCCGGCCCAACGCGACGCGCTGGCGCTCGCCGCCCGAAAGCTCGTGCGGCCGGCGCGCGAGCAGCGCCGTGAGCCCGAGCAATTCGACGACGTGATCGAACTGCACGAAGCGCTCCGCACGTCCGGCACGGCGCTCGCCGTAGCGTAGATTCGCCTCCACGCTCAAGTGCGGAAACAAGCGCGATTCCTGAAACACATAACCGATGCGACGATGCTCAACCGGCATGCACACGCCCGTCGTCGTATCTTCGAGCACCACATCGTCGAGCGCGATGTGCGCGCGCTCGGCTCGCAGCAAGCCTGCGATCGAATTGACGAGCGTCGTCTTGCCGCAGCCGGAGCGCCCGAACAGCGCGATCGTGCCGGGCGTCGGCACTTCGATGCGCACATCGAGCGTGAAATCGCCGCGTTCGTTGCGAACGTCGATGCGAAGCATCAGCGGCCCAATCGACGCCGCACCCGGCGTGCAATGAGCTCGGACGCGAGCAGCCCCAGCAAGCCGAGGGAGAAGGAAATCGTTGCGAGCCGCGCCGCCATCGTCTCTCCGCCTGGCGTCTGCAACGCCGTGTAGAGCGCGAGCGGCAGCGTGCGAGTCTCGCCGGGAATGTTCGAGACGAACGTGATCACCGCGCCGAATTCGCCGAGGCCGGCCGCGAACGCCGTGACGGCGCCCGCCAGCACGCCGGGCAGCATCAGGGGCAAGGTGATCGACGTGAACCGATCCAATGCCCCGGCGCCCAATGTGCGCGCGGCATCCTCGAGCCCTGGATCGATCGCCTCGAGCGAGATGCGAATCGCGCGCACCATGAGGGGAAACGACATCACCGCCGTCGCGAGCGCGGCGCCGTTGCTCGTGAAAATCAATTGGATGCCGAATGCCTCATCGAGCCAGCGGCCGATCGGCCCGCGCGCCCCGAACAACACGAGCAGCAGATAACCGACGACGACCGGCGGCAACACGAGCGGCAAGTGCACGAACGCATCGAGCATCACCTTGCCGCGCCAGCGCCCGCGGGTCAAAAGCCACGCGAACACGATCGCGAACGGCAGGCTCACTGCAACGCTGCGCAGTGCGATCGACAGGCTGAGGCGCACCGCATCGAGTTCTGGAGCTGTAAGCATCTCGTGCAAATATCATTGATTTGCGGACAAGTATCTCCCGCGCCCGCATGGCAAAGGAACCCCGCGTGCCCGTAATATGAGCCCGCGCTTCGCCAACGACCGCCCATGACGGTGTGGCCGCTCGAGCCGGCGCCACGTTAGAAAACACCACGAGGGGTCACACATGAAGATTCGTATCGCTTCGGCGTTGATGCTCGCTGGACTCATGACGAGCGGCATTGCGGCCGCTGAATGCGTCTATCCGAAGGCGCCGGCGACCATTCCCGACGGCAAAACCGCCTCCGAGGAGGAAATGCTGAACGGCATGCGGGCGGTGAAGGAATACAACACGCAAGTGACTGCCTATCTCAACTGCCTCGACATGCAGATGCAGACCGATCTTTCCGCCGCCGGCGCCGAAGCGCCGCCCGAGACGATCGCGCAGATCAAGGCCATCAACGCGAAGCGCCACAACGCGGCCGTCGAGGAGCTCGAGTCGCACGCGGCGCGGTTCAATGAGCAGGTGAAGGTCTACAAGGCGCGCGACAAGGCAAAGAAGAGCTGACACAGCTCTCTCTCCCGAAGGGAGAGGGGGCCGGGGTGAGGGATCGCTCGCCAGCGCGCCCTCCCCCCACCAATCTCAACTCCCCGCTGCCGCGACTCCCCTTCCCCGCAGCCTTTATGTGAAACGCGCTCCCCGATTCTTGTGAACCGCGTTGCTGTTTCGGTGCGCGGCCGGCCCGTTCCTTCAAGTCCCCGCTTTTTCGCGCCGATGCAGACGGCGTGACCCGCTTGCCGCGGGAGTGTTGGGATTTTCTGGGGACGAGCCTTATGAAGACTTCTGCAATCCTTCACTGTGCAGCCGCCTTGGCATTCGCATTCGCAGGTTCCGCGCAGGCGGACTGCGCCTTTCCAAAACCGCCCGCGACGATCCCGGACGGCAAGACCGCGTCCGAGGAGGAGATGGTCGCCGCGATGAACGCGTTCAAAGCCTATAACGACGAGGTGAACGAGTTCGGGAAGTGCCTCGACCAGGAGACGAAGGACAAGGCCGCAGGCACTGCGCAGCTCATGCAGCTCAAGACGATGCAGACGAAGAAGTTGAACGCGGCCATGGACGAGCTGCAGGCCAAGGCCAAGCTGTTCAACGAGCAGGTGCGCATCTTCAAAGCGCGTTGAGAACTGCGTAACGCTTTCTGACGGACCTGCCGTGAGGGACTTGGCCCCTCACCGTTCTTGACGCGCTGCAGTGCGACCGCTGTCGCAGTTGCGCTCGGAGGCGGGTCAAGCCCGGCAGAGATCTGCCGATGCTTCGGACGTTGCCGGAAACGGCCCAGTTCACTTAACCCCAAGCATCGGAGATTCCTGTCGATGAACGTCAAATCGCTCAAGCTCGCCACCGCCCTGATACTTGCGACCGGCTCGTTCGCGGCGCATGCGGATTGCGTGTACCCGAAGGCCCCGGCTTCGATTCCGGACGGCAAGACCGCGACCGAAGAGCAGATGGTCGCTGCCATGACGGCGTTCAAGGCCTATGACGCGGACGTGAAGAGCTACGGGGCCTGCCTCGAGCAGGAAACGAAGGACAAGGCCGCCGGCACGGCGCAGCTCATGCAGCTGAAGACGATGCAGACGAAAAAGCTGAACGCTGCCGTCGAGGAGCTGCAGTCCAAGGCGAAGGAATTCAACGAGCAGGTTCGCGTGTTCAAGGCGCGCGGCTGAAAAAGCGTCACGCTCGTGACACACTCCAACGCCCGGCGGGGCATACCCGCCGGGCGTTTTTGTTTTCATGGGCAGGAAGCCCGGCCGCAGCGGGCAGGGATGCGCAGGCGCTGCCTGGATGCCACGAAGGACGCGAATGACGACACCCGCCGAAG
>Ga0164243_10012459_pt1 | contig 12046 bp, 11 predicted proteins | sample OricompcompostOP_FD_108781 | JGI IMG/M metagenome (GOLD analysis project Ga0164243, IMG submission 108781) | Organic Plus compost microbial communities from Emeryville, California, USA - Original compost - Organic plus compost (OP) | ecosystem: Engineered > Solid waste > Mixed feedstock >...
CCCTTCACCTACTTCCGGTTCGAGGAGCCGGAGCTGCCCGACATCGTCTACAGCGAACTCCTGACCGCTTCCGTCTACCTGGACGATCGCGCGGACGTGGTCGCTCACCTCGAGGCGCACTCCCGCATGGCACTGCTGACGTCGTCCCAGGAGAGCAAGGCGATCTTGACTCGCATGCGCAAGGAGTACTCATGACCGATGTACGCGTCTACAACGGCATGCCCGCCTCGGATCTCGGGGAGCAGGGCTGGGAGCGGCCCTGGAGCGGCCCCAACGGCGGTCAGTGCGTGGAGACGAAGCAGCTCGCCGACGGCCGTGTGGCCGTGCGGCAGTCGACCGATCCCACCGGACCCGCGCTGATCTACACACCCGAAGAGATCACCGCCTTCGTCCGCGGGGTCAAACAGGGACTGGCCGACCATCTCACGGCCGGGTGACACCGACGGCAGCCGGGCGGACCTGACCGGTCCCGCTCCCGGCCTGCGGGCACACAGTTCAACACCTTCGAAGGGGACAGCATGACCAACAGCCAGGCCGGCCGGGATCTCGACACGAGCCGGCCGCACTCGGCCCGGATGTACGACTACTACCTCGGTGGCAAGGACCACTTCGAAGTCGACAAGCAGGCAGCCGCCGCCGTCGCGGACGCCTATCCCGGCATCTTCGTGTGCGCCCGTGAGAACCGTGCGTTCATGCACCGGGCCACCCGGGTCCTGGCCCAGGAGTACGGCATCCGGCAGTGGCTGGACATCGGCACCGGCATCCCGACCGAGCCGAACCTGCACCAGGTCGCCCAGGCCGTGGCGCCCGAGGCCCGGATCGTCTACGCCGACAACGATCCGCTGGTCCTCAAGTACGCCGAGCGCCTGATGCGCAGCACGCCACAGGGGCGCACCACGTACATCGAGGCCGACGTCAACGAGCCCGAGGCGCTGCTGGAGGCCGTGGAGGCGTCGGGGGTCCTCGACTTCGGCCGCCCTGTCGCGCTGTCCCTGAACGCGCTGATGCACTTCATCACCGACGAGCAGGACCCGTACGGCATCGTCGCCCGGCTCCTCGCCCCGTTCCCCGCGGGCAGCGCCCTCGCCCTGAGCCACTGCACACCTGATTTCGACCCGGACACCTGGGACAAGGTCACCGCGATCTACACCGATGGCGGCACTCCGGTGCAGCTCCGTGCGCAGAAGGACGTGGCGCGGTTCTTCGACGGGCTCGAACTGATCGACCCGGGTGTCTGCCTGGGTCACCGCTGGCGGCCGGACACCCGCGCCGACGAGGGCCCGGAGCCCACGGACGCCGAGGTCAGCCTGTGGGCGGGCGTGGGCATCAAGCGCTGATCCGTTCGCCGGCACACGCGGGTGCCGCCGCAGGGCGTGTGCGGGCACCCGCGTCGTGCTCCACGGCCTGGTGTGCCCCGGGTGCGCCGGGGAGACCTTCGAGGGTGGGCGGCACATGTGCCCGCGGGTGCCGTCCACCCGCCGGGGCGGGGGCAGGTGTCGGCGGGTGTCACCGGAGGCGGGGCACCTGCCGGGTTTCGTGGTGTCCGGCACGACGTGCCTACAGTGGGAGGAGATCCGGGTCGGTCACCGTCCTGAACCGGCACCCGCCCGTCCCCGCCGTCTCCTTCCTCCGGAGCCCTCATGACCCGACGGTCCGCCGCACCGGCCGACGGCTCCGACGCCCTGTTCGGCCTGGAGGCGCTGCACGCGCCGGACCAGCAAGGTGCCCCCACCCCCGCCACGGACCATGCGCCCGGCGACACGTTCCGTGACAGCGACACGGCCCGGCGGCTGCTGCCCGTGCGGCACATCTACGCCGAACCGGCCGCCGCCGCGTCGCCGCGCGGCCGGCAGATCCTGCGGCGTTTTCCGGACGCACAGGTGACCGAGGTCCCCTCGCACTGGGGGATCCCCGGCCTGCACGGCAACGAGGGCAATGTGGAGCGCTGGGTGCGCATCAAGGGCGAGACCCTGGTGCTCGGGGTGCGGAAGAACCTCACCGCACGTCCCAACGGCCGGTCCGCGGACTGGATCGCCCCGGGCCCGTCCAACGGGTGCGCGCTGTCCTGCGCCTACTGCTACGTGCCGCGCCGCAAGGGGTACGCCAACCCCATCACCGTTTTCACCAACATCGACCGGATCATCGGCTACCTGGGCCGGCACATCGCACGCCAGGGCACCAAGCCGGAGCCCAACCAGTGCGACGACACGGCGTGGGTGTACGACATCGGGGAGAACGGCGACTGCTCGGTGGACGCCCTGATCTGCGACAACACCGCGGATCTGGTGCACGCCTTCCGGCAGTGGCCCACGGCCAAGGCGTCCTTCGCCACCAAGTTCGTCAACCCCGACCTGCTGGGCTACGACCCGGGCGGCCGCACCCGCATCCGGTTCTCCCTCATGCCCCCTCAGGACGCACGCCTGCTCGACCTGCGCACCTCGCCGGTCGCCGAGCGCATCGCGGCCGCCGCCGACTTCCTGGACGCGGGATACGAGGTCCACTTCAACCTCTCCCCCGTCGTGCTGCGTCCCGGCTGGCGCGCGGCGTGGGCCGAGCTGCTCCGGCACCTGGACGACGTGCTGCCGGAGCGGGTCAAACGCCAGGCCGCCGCCGAGGTGATCATGCTGACCCACAACCGGGGCCTGCACGAGGTCAACCTCGGCTGGCATCCCACGGCGGAGGAGGTGCTGTGGCGCCCGGACATCCAGCAGGCCAAACGCTCGCAGAACGGTGCGGTCAACGTCCGCTACCGCAACCGCGTCAAGGGCGAGGCCGTGGAGGAGGTGCGCCGGCTGATCGCCGCGCATGCGCCCTGGCTGCGCATCCGGTACGCCTTCTGATCCGCCCGGCCGGGCCGGCCGGACGTCTCACCGCTCGGGCCGGTGTGCCGCCCATGCCGCGTCGGGCACCTCGCGGGCGGCCCAGGCCGCGAAGCCGGTGGCCGGGCGTCCCAGGACCTGTCTGACGCCGTCGGAGAGGTAGGCGTCGGCTCCGGTGCGGACGGCGTCCAGCATCGCCATCCGCCACCGCACATATCCCTCGGGTGTGCCGGCCGCCCGCAGCCGGGCCGCGTGTGCCTCCGGTTCCTCGGGCCGGAAACGGACCGGGACACCGGAAGCGGCCGTCAGTGCGTCCGCCGCCTGTGCGAAGGTCAGCACGGCCGGGCCCGACAAGGCGATCCTCCCTCCGGTGAACGTCCGGTCGGCCAGCACCCTCGCGGCGACCTCGGCGAGGTCGAGCACGTCGACGAACGGCACGGCTCCCGCGTCCACCGGAGCGCTGATCACCCCGTCGACCGGGACGAACATCGCCTCGGTGAAATTCTGGGCGAAGTGCGTGGGGCGCAGCACCGTCCACGGGATCGGTCCCGCCTCCAGTGCCCGCTCGGCGAGGCCGACCGCGCCGCCGGGAAGGAACTCCACGGCCCGTGCCGACAGCAGGACCGCGTGTCCTACCCCTTCCGCCGCGGCGACGTCGAGAAAGGCGGCCAGCGCGTCGCTCCAGTCGCGCGCGGATCCGGGGCCGACGACGAACACCCCGTCCGCTCCCGTGGCCGTCTGCCGCCAGGTCGAGGTGTCCTGCCAGTCGAACCGGCAGACCGAACGCCGCCCGGCCGGCACCGCCTGGTGTCCGTGCCGCTCCAGCGTCCGGGTGAGACGCCGGCCGACTTTTCCGCTGCCGCCGAGAATCACAAAACGTGCCATGCCGTCGACACTAGGAGGGGAGGCGCCGAGAATCGATGAGCGTTCGGACAGGACCTATTCGCCATCGTCCAGGTCTCGGTCCGCACGGCAGGCCCTACCCTGACGAGATGGATGTGCTCAGCTATCAGCTCACCCGGGCCCGGGCACGCGGTGCCGTGTTCTCCGCACTGCGGCGTGTCGCCCCTTGGGGTCTGGCGTTCACCGGGCTGCGTCCCCTGACCGCGCACATCCTCCTCGACGGCTCCGCCTGGCTCACCACCGCCGGGCAGGAACCGCTCCGGCTCGCCGCCGGCGACGTCGTCCTCGTCAAGGCCGGGGAGCCGTACCGGATCGTCAGCGAGGCCGGCGCGAGCAGCGAGACCATCACCGAGGCCCGCCGGCGGGGCAGCGACCAGGGGCCGGGCGCGGCCGCCCATGTGCTGTGCGGCGCGTATGTGCTCCAGGGCAGCGTCGGCAGGGACCTGCTGGACTCGCTGCCCCGCGTCGTCCGCGTCCCGGCCCACGCCCAGAGCGCCTCGCACCGCGGTGCGATCGGTCTGCTGGCAGCGGAGGCGGACGGGACGCGGACGGGACAGCAGGTGCTGCTGGACCGGCTGCTGGACCTCAACCTGGTCTACGCGCTGCGCGCCTGGTGGCAGCTGGACGAGGACCGGGCGCCGGGCTGGTACCGGGCCCTGGGGCATCCCGGTCTCGCACGGGTGATCCAGGCCGTCCATGAACGGCCGGAGCACCCGTGGACGGTGGAGACCATGGCGCGGACCGCGGGCATGTCCCGGGCCGGTTTCAGCGCCTCCTTCAAGGAGGTCGTCGGGCAGAGCCCGGGCGCCTATCTGACCGGGCTCAGGATGGGGCACGCCGAGGACCTGCTGCTGCGCACCGACGCCACCCTCGCCGCTGTCGCCGCCCAGGTCGGTTACGGCAACCAGTTCGCGTTCGCCACTGCCTTCCGCCGTGCCCACGGTCTCCCGCCCGGCCGGTGGCGGGACGCCCACCGTCGGGTGTCCCGCACCGAACCGGCCGGCACCTCCACATGAGCGGGCACGCACGCCACGGCGGGGGGCGGCCGCTTCGTCACGGCGTGCCGCCGCGCCGCATCGCTCGGAGCCACCGGCGGGCGGAGGCTCACTCGGCGAATCCGGTGAGGGTGGTCTTGCCGATGGCGCTGCCGGACTCCTGGATGCGGTGTGCCTCGCGCAGGCTGGCCGCGGTGACCGGGCCGAGGTCGCGCGTGGCGGTGGTGGTGAGGATGCCGGCGTCGGCCAGACGGGCGACCTGGGTGAGGATGTGATGCTGCACCGCCTGGTCGGCCGTGCGGAACATGGAGCGGGTGAACATGAACTCCCAGTGGAAGGAGATGCTCTTCGGTTTGAGCAGGCCGACCGGCAGGGAGTCGAAGTCGTCGATGGCGACGATGCGCCCGAAGGGCTTCAGCGCTTCGGCGTAGGCGGCCATGTTGCGGTCGGTGCCGGTGGTGGAGAAGACGTAGTCCAGGCCGCCGGGTGCCACCTCGGCGAGCTGCGGGGCGAGCGGCTTGTGGTGGTCGACGACGTACCGCACCCCCATCCGGCGGGCGAATTCCTCGGTCTCGGGGCGCGATGCGGTGCCGATCACGGTCAGGCTGGTCAGGGCTCGCGCCAGCTGGGCGGTCATGGAGCCGACGCCGCCCGCGGCGGCCGTGATCAGCAGGGCGCCGGTCTGTTCCAGGGCGCCGGTGTGCAGGCCGAGCCGCTCGAAGAGGCCCTCCCAGGCGGTGAGCGCGGTCAGCGGAAGCGCCGCGGCCTCGGTGAAGGACAGGGAGGCCGGTTTGCGGGCCACCAGCCGTTCGTCGACCACGTGGTACCGGGAGTCGGCACCGGGCCGGTTCAGATCTCCGGCGTAGTACACCTCGTCGCCCTCGGAGAACAGCGTGACCTCGTCGCCGGCGGCGACGACGACACCGGAGGCGTCCCAGCCGAGCACGCGGGGCTCACCGCCCGGGTCGGCGTTCTTGCGGATCTTGTAGTCCACCGGGTTGACGGCCACGGCCTCGACGCGGACCAGGACGTCCCGGGGGCCGGGCCGGGGCACGGGCAGTTCGAGGTCGACGAGGCTCTCGGGATCCTCGATCGGAAGGCTCTTGCGGTAGGCGACGGCGGGCATCGTCCTGGGGAAGTCGGTCATGGATGCTCCTCGCAGTGCTGTGGATGCCGAGGGACGCAGGAACCGTACGCATCGGATACCGGTTACCCGCAAGGACCATTGGTACCCGACGGATACCATGACCGCATGGCGACTTCCTCCGCGCCCGCCGGCGCCTGCGACGACCGGAAGAGCGTCTACCTCGCGGCCTGCCCCTGCCGCGAGATGCTCGACCTGCTCGCCAACAAGTGGAGCGCGCTCACGCTCGGCGCCCTGGAGGACGGGCCGCAGCGGTTCGGGGCGCTGCGCGCGCGTCTGCAGGGAGTGAGCCCGAAGGTGCTCACCCAGACGCTGCGGCGCCTGGAGGAGCACGGTCTCGTCCATCGTGAGGTCTTCGCCGAGGTCCCGCCTCGTGTCGAGTACAGCCTCACCGAACTCGGTGCGGACGCTTGCGTTCCCCTGGCGCACCTGCGCAGCTGGGTCGAGCAGAACATCGACCGCTTTCCCTGACACGACGCGGCCGAGGCCCGACCGGACCCGGGTTCCGGTCAGGCGTCGACGTGTGCGGACTCGGTCACCTCCTCGTCGGCGGGGGCGGCGGTCCGCTCCGCGGGCCGGCGCATGAGGAGGCGGGCCAGCGGTTCGGTGCAGCGCGCGGCCAGCGGGCCGAGGATCACGAGGATCAGGACGTAGGCGGTGGCCAGCGGCCCGATGCGGGGCTCGACACCGACGGCGAGACCGGCGATGACGATGGAGAACTCGCCGCGGGCCACCAGGGTGCCGCCGGCCCGCCAGCGGCCCGCGCCGTGGATCCCGGCGCGACGGGCGGCGAACCAGCCGGTGGCCACCTTGGTGAGGGAGGTGACGAGGGCGATCAGCAGGGCGGGGACGAGGACCGGCGGGATGTCGGCGGGGTCCGTGGACAGGCCGAAGAAGACGAAGAAGACGGCGGCGAACAGGTCCCGCAGCGGGGTGAGGAGGTTGCTGGCGCCTTCGGCGACCTCGCCGGACAGGGCGATGCCGACGAGGAAGGCGCCGACGGCCGCCGAGACCTGCAGTTCCTGTGCGATGCCGGCGACGAGCAGGGTGAGGCCGAGGACGACGAGCAGCAGCATCTCGGCGTTGTCGGAGGAGACGGCGCGGCTGATCAGCCGTCCGTGCCGCAGGGCGACGTACAGGACGGCACCGACCGTGCCCAGGGAGATCAGCAGGGTGACCGCGCCGCCCGCCAGGCTGACGCCGGCCAGCAGGGCGGTGAGGATCGGCAGGTAGACGGCCATCGCCAGGTCCTCGATCACGAGCACGCCGAGGACGACGGGGGTTTCGCGGTTGCCGAGGCGGCGCAGGTCGCCGAGGATCTTGGCGATCACCCCGGAGGAGGAGATCCAGGTGACGCCGGCCAGTGCCACGGCCGCGACCGGTCCCCAGCCGAGGACGAGTGCCGCGACGCCCCCGGGAACGGCGTTGAGGACGAAGTCCACCGCGCCGGAGAGGTACTGGGTCTTGAGGTTGGTGACCAGTTCGGAGGCGCTGTACTCCAGGCCGAGCAGAAGCAGCAGGAGGATGACGCCGATCTCGGCGCCGGTGGCGACGAACTCCTCGCTGGCCTGCAGGGGCAGGATGCCTCCCCGGCCGAAGGCGAGTCCGGCCAGCAGGTAGAGGGGTATCGGTGAGGAGCCCACGCGTCCTGCGAGGCGGCCCAGCAGGCCCAGGGCGAGGATGATGGCGCCGAGTTCGATGAGCATGGCTGTGGTGTCGTGCACGGGCGTCGGTCCTCCGGTTCGGTGACGGCGGTTGCGCCTTCGCGGCGAGTGACGTTCGGTTACGGGTGGTGAGGCCGGCGATGCGGGCGGGCGTACGGACGTGCTGGGTCAGGTCGGTGTGCGGTCGTGCGCAACCAGGCAGAGGCGCGTCGGCGTGCAGCCGAGGACAGCGGACGGTGGCCGCCGGTGTTCAGCCCCGCACCCGTGAACCGGGCCGCCCGGTCATGACGGGGCAGCGTGCGCGGGAGAGAATCGCTGGTGCGTGCGGTCGCTCAGCAGATCAGAGGCCGGAAGCGGTGGTGCCAGGATCAGGAACGTGGTCACGAGCCGTGTTGTCGATGCGGACAGGTCGTTCCATGTCACGTCCCTCCCATCGCACCTAGATCCGGCAGCACCGCACACGCAGTCCCCACACAATGAGCAATGAGCCGCTCAATGGAGCATTTAGGCTCGGTAAAGAAGTTTAGCGCACGATAAAAGACACTTATGCCGCATTCAAGGGCTTACGGGGGTGAACAAAGTATCGAGTGACGGCACGTCACCTGTGTGCGCACCGGGCCCGCCGACCGCGACGGACAGCGCGACAGCGACAGGAGGCGACCGGCAGCACCCCCTTGCGGCCCATCACCGGCCGTCGACCGGCACCCGGCCGTGACCTGCGTGATTGCTGTCTTCTGAGGCCGTGTCAACGGCTCCGGCACGGCGTGTCCGCCGACAGGTGCACCCCCTCAGGGGTGATTCCGTTCGCCCGTCGCGGTGGCACCTTCGCTGCCACCGCGCCGCCGTCCGGCCCGGCCTCGTCGGCGCGGCGGAAGGCCGCGACGGGTGATGAACGACACATGATCAGGTGCGTGTGCGACATCGGCCGGCCGGGTGGTGCACGGCGGCCCTCGGCGCAGGTGCGACCACCGGCATGTACCCCCCACCTGACGGCTCGTACGCCGGCACCGGGCCGGCGGTTCGGCAGCGCCGGGACCGGACGCGCGAGGGCCGCCGGCGGACGCGCACACCTGCGCCCTGTGCCCGTCCCGGTCCGGCGGCATCTCCCCCGGCCCGGCGGCCGCCCGCGCCGCCGGCCGTCCTCCGGCACGTCAGGTGCGGTGCAGCAGCGCGGTCAGCCGGTGGTTGGTCTCGGTCACCGCGTCGGTGAGGTCCCGGTAGGGCTCGTCCCAGGGGTCCTTCAGCCCGAAGCCCCGGTGCGGGTTCTCCAGCCAGCTGCACCAGTGCCAGCCCAGACACCACGGCCGGGCGGCGAACGCCTCGGCCGAGGCGACGTATCCGGCGCCGCGTTCGCGTTGGTCACGGGCCGAACCGGTGCGCCGGGGGTTCATGACGGTGGGGCACCAGTTGCCGGTGTCGGCGATCAGCACGGGCCGTCCGGTGCGCCGGTGCCAGCGCTCGATCAGGCCGAGGGCCGCGTCCAGGCGCGCCGGGTCGGGGCCCGGGAAGGTCTGCACCGACAGCACGTCGACGTGGGGCGCCATCGCGTCGAGCACCGCGTCGGGCACGCCGGTGCGGGTGCCGTAGCGGTCGCCCAGGATCAGGTGGTGCGGGTCGTGCCGTCGGACAGCCTCGGCGGCGACCCGGTAGTAGGCCTCCGCGATCTCCGGGAGGTCCTCGGGCGGGTAGCCGGCTCCCGTCGGGTGCCGGTCCCAGCAGGGCACGTCCACGAGGAAGTAGCCGAGCAGGCGGGGGTCGTCCGGGCGGCACAGCGTTCTGGCCAGATGGTCGCACCACTCGGCGAAGGCGGGTGTCCGCGGGTCGCGGTAGGCCGGGACGCCGTTCCAGTGCTCGATCTCGGCGACACGCAGCGACAGCGTGTACGGGATGCCGGCCGCCGCGAGATCGTCGGGCGGCAGCCCCTCCGAGTGCCCCAGGTCGACGACGCCGCCGTCCGTGGCCAGACCGGTGCCGCTGACGTATTCGGAGGTCCAGCCGAGGGTGTTGAAGCCCCAGGAGGTCATCTCCGGCACCAGCCCTTCGCTCAGCCAGCGCCGGCGCGAGCCCCCGTACCGCTGCCGGTAGACGCCGATGTTGTGCGGGTAGCGCAGGTTGGTGTCGTCGGCGTGCACGACGCCCACGGAGAGGAACGGGCTGCCGTCGGGTGCGCGGAACAGCCATCGGCCGTCGTCGTGACCGACGGTGAAAGCGGGGCCGGCGGGGCGTGCCATGGTGGGGCTCCTTACCGACGAGACACGGTGCCTCGTCACGGCCCTCCAGGTAACCACCGAGCACCCTCGCGGGCAAGACGAGGCATCTCGTCTCGGCACTCGGGTACGCTGGCACCCATGCTCGCCCCCGATCCCGCCCGCCGCAGCCAGGAGTCCTGGCGCGCCATCCTGGACGCCGCCTTCGCCATCCTCGACGAGGAGGGGTACCAGGCCGTCACCATGAGCCGTATCGCCGCCCGCGCCGGGGTGGGGCGGCAGACCCTGTACCGGTGGTGGCCTTCCAAGGCCGCGGTGGTCTTCGAGGCCTTTCTCGACAAGGTGAACACCGGGCCCTTCCCCGAGGAGGGTGCCTCCTTCCCCGAGCGGCTGCGTGCCCACGTCCACGGGTTCCTCGCCCTGTACGTGGACGGCAGCGGCGGGCACCGGCTCCGGGAGCTGATCGGCGCGGCCCAGACCGATCCCGAACTGGCGCGTGCGCTGAGCGAGCAGTGGTTCGAGCCTCGCCGGGCCCCCGTCCGGCAGGCGCTGCTCGACGCCCAGCGCGCCGGGGACGTCCGTGCGGACGTGGACCCCGACACGGCGCTCGACCTCGTCTTCGCGCCGCTGCACTACCGGCTGCTGGTCTCGGGGGAACCGGTCGACGCCGCCTATGTCGACACCGTGGTCGACCTCTGTCTGGCCGCGCTGGCTTCCTGACAGGTTCCTCGTGCGGCGGCCGGCCGTGCGCACCGCCCGGCCGGCCGCGCGGATGCCGCCCGCCACGGATGTGCCCCGCGCTGCGTGGGCCGGGCGTACCGGTGCGCACGGTCAGCCGGCCCGCAGCGGGGCGGTGGCGAACTGCGTCATGCCCTCCGCGAAGGAGACCTGCGGTTTCCACCCGAGTTCGTCGCGCAGCCGGTGCGAGGAAGCGGTGATGTGGCGGACGTCGCCGAGCCGGTACTCGCCCGTGACGACCGGCCGGGGCCCGCCGTACGCCTCGGCCAGGGCGGCGGCCATCTCCCCCACCGTGTGCGGTTCGCCGCTGCCCACGTTGTAGGCGCGTCCGGTCCCCTCCGCGAGGCCGGCCAGTCCGCGCAGCGCCGCCACGTTGGCCTGGGCGACGTCCTCGACGTGCACGAAGTCGCGGCGCTGGCCGCCGTCTTCGAACACACGCGGTGCCTCCCCGCGCTCCAGTGCGGACCGGAAGAGGGAGGCGACACCGGCGTACGGGGTGTCGCGCGGCATCCCGGGACCGTACACGTTGTGGTAGCGCAACGTGGCCACCCGCCCGCCGGTCGCCCGCGCCCACGCGGCGGAGAGGTGTTCCTGGGCGAGCTTGGTGGCGGCGTACACGTTGCGCGGGTCCACGGGGGCGTCCTCGGCCACCAGGCCGGGGACGAGTGCCGCACCGCAGTGCGGGCAGGGCGGCTCGAAGCGTCCGGCCTCCAGATCCGCGACCCGGCGCGGACCCGGGCGGACGACGCCGTGGGAGGGGCACTCGTAACGGCCCTCCCCGTACACCACCATGGAGCCGGCCAGGACCAGCCGCCGGACCCCGGCCTCGGCCATGCCGGCGAGCAAAACCGCGGTGCCCAGGTCGTTGCATCCCACGTAGTCGGGGGCGTCGGCGAAGTCCTTGCCGAGGCCCACCATGGCGGCCTGGTGGCAGACCGCGTCCACACCGCGCAGCGCCTCGGCCACGCCGGCCGCCTCCCGCAGGTCCGTCCGGTGGAACTCCACCCCCTCGGGGACCGGGGGGTCGGTGCGGTGGGCGGCGGGCAGCAGCGCGTCGAGGATGCGTACGTCGTGCCCGGCGTCGGTGAGGGCGGTGACGATGTGCGAGCCGATGAAGCCCGCACCTCCGGTGACCAGGATCAACATGATCCCGACCGTACGGGAGCCGCCCCGGCCGGCGGCCGTACGGCGCCCGGACGTCAGGAATCGGTAACCCGGGCACCCCCGTCCGCCGCGCGCCGGACGCCGTGACGGCCGGTTCGCCGCCACGGCGGGAATGAGAGGGAAAGAGCGGACGGCAGGCCGGTCATCGCCCGTCACCGTGCATCCCACGGGCCGCACGACCCGGACGGACCCTGCGACGGCCGTGGCCGCCGGCACCGCACGCGGCCTCCCGGGTGCCGGCCCTCCCTCCCGGGCGGCGGCGGACGTCAGCACTCCGTAAGATGACGAAGTCCCTTATGCGCCTTTTGTTCTCGTAGGGTGAATGGGGTGATCGAAACGACCTCCTCCTCCACCGTGCCTGTCGACGTGGTGCTGCCCTGCCTGAACGAGGCCGAAGCGCTGCCGTGGGTGC
>Ga0164243_10012460_pt1 | contig 12045 bp, 9 predicted proteins | sample OricompcompostOP_FD_108781 | JGI IMG/M metagenome (GOLD analysis project Ga0164243, IMG submission 108781) | Organic Plus compost microbial communities from Emeryville, California, USA - Original compost - Organic plus compost (OP) | ecosystem: Engineered > Solid waste > Mixed feedstock >...
CACATTGTACTGAGAAACGGCGCGGCAAATTGCGCATCCTGAGGGAACGGCGAGGCGTGGACAGGATTTAATTCACACTCCAAACAGAGTCATAGAATCAAAATCCTCTTTAGGATTTCTTTAATGTTTTTAATTCGGAGACTTGCGACGTGGCGGAACGGAAACTCCTTCGAGAGCTGAACGGCAAAGCGGTGTTCCCGCCACCGGTCTGGATGATGCGCCAGGCGGGACGGTACCTTCCCGAGTATCGGGAAACGCGCAAGAAGGCCGGAAGTTTCCTGGACCTCTGCTATAATCCCGAATTTGCCGTCGAAGTGACACTCCAACCCATCCGCCGTTTCGGCTTCGACGCATCAATTCTCTTCTCGGACATCCTCGTCGTACCGCATGCGCTCGGACGCGATCTGCGCTTCGAAGAAGGCGCAGGTCCTCTGATGACCCCGATAGAGGCGAAGGACATCGATGCGCTCGATGCGAGCCGTTTCCATGAACATCTGCAGCCGGTCTACGAGACCGTTGGGCGGTTGAGGCGGGAGTTGCCGCAGGAGACGGCTCTGATCGGTTTCTGCGGCGCGCCGTGGACGGTGGCCACTTACATGATCGCCGGCCGGGGAACGCCCGACCAAGCGGCGGCGAGGCTGTTCGGCTACCGACACCCGGACGCGTTTTCCCGGCTTCTCGATACGATTGCCGCCGTATCCGCGGAGTACCTCATTCGCCAGATCGACGAAGGCGCGGACGCTGTCCAAATATTCGACTCCTGGGCCGGTGTCCTGGACGAGGAAAGTTTTGAGCGCTGGTGCATTCGTCCGGTGGCGAAGATCGTCAACCGCGTGAGGAAAAAGCACCCAAACGTGCCGATTATCGGCTTTCCGAGGGGTGCGGGCGGTCTTTATGGTGATTACCGCCGCGCCACCGGCGTTACGGCGCTCGGGCTTGATTGGACGGTAGCGCTCGATCAGGCCCGGCAGTTGCAGGCGGAAGGTCCGGTGCAAGGCAATCTCGATCCCGTGCGGCTCGTGGCCGGAGGAAAGGCGCTGTCCGACGGAGTGGAAGCCATCCTGTCCGGATTGGGGAACGGACCGCTGATCTTCAATCTCGGCCATGGAATAACACCTGAAACGCCGATCGAGAATGTAGAAGCAATGATCAGACAGGTGCGGGGAATTTCGCGATGACGGAGATTGCGCAGACCGGCGGAAAGCGTGCAGCTCAACGGGCGGTGACCGCGTTGCTCATCTTTTTGGCTTTGACCGCCTTGTTGTATCTGGCGGCGCCCGACAGCTTCTATCTCTGGATCAAGGCTTTCCATGTGGTGGCGGTCATCTCCTGGATGGCGGGAATGCTCTACCTGCCGCGGCTTTTCGTCTATCACTCCCAGGTGGAGGTGGGCTCGGCACAGAGCGAGACCTTCAAGGTGATGGAGCTGAAGCTTCTGCGCTACATCATCAATCCGGCGATGATGGCCACTTGGGTGCTGGGCCTGTGGCTCGCCTGGAAAGGCTTCGAATTCTCAGGAGGCTGGCTGCATGCGAAGATCGGCCTGGTCGTGCTTCTTTCGGCGCTTCACGGCTATCTTGCGCGATCGCAGCGCATGTTCGCCGCCGACCGCAACACCAAGCCCGCCCGGCACTGGCGCATCATCAACGAAGTGCCGACGGTGCTGATGATTGTCATCGTCATCCTGGTGATCGTGAAACCCTTTTAAAAGAGCGTTGTTTGCTTATATGGTTGGATAAACCGCTTTGGCGGTGATTTCCTTTTTCTCGAGTCGGAAGAAGAGCGGGGCTTAAAAGGTGCCTTGCTCTTTGGCAGGCGGAGGGATAAAAGGGTTTTTCCTTCCCTCTCATGTCCGGTGCCGTTCCTTCCGAAGTTCCGGACGCTGCCGGCCGCCAGAGCGCCCCAGCCGATTTCCTTGGTATCCCTATGCTTCACCTAGAGTCCGCCCCTATGCAGGAAATGAAACTCCAAGAGCTCAAGAGCAAATCGCCGACCGATCTTATCGCGTTCGCCGAATCGCTCGAGGTCGAGAACGCCAGTATCATGCGCAAGCAGGAGCTGATGTTCGCCATCCTCAAGAAGCTCTCGATGCAGGATATCGAGATCATCGGTGACGGCGTCGTCGAGGTGCTTCAAGACGGGTTCGGTTTCCTGCGTTCGGCAACGGCCAACTATCTGCCGGGCCCGGACGATATTTACATCTCTCCTTCGCAGATCCGGCGCTTTTCGCTCAAGACCGGCGATACGGTCGAAGGCCCGATCCGCAGCCCCAAGGAAGGCGAGCGCTATTTTGCTCTTCTCAAGGTCAATACGATCAATTTCGAAGACCCCGAGAAGATCCGCCACAAGATCCACTTCGACAATCTGACGCCGCTCTACCCCGACGAACGGCTGAAGATGGAGATCGAAAATCCGACGACCAAGGATCTTTCGGCGCGCGTGATCGATCTCGTGGCGCCGCTCGGCAAGGGTCAGCGCGGCCTTATCGTGGCGCCGCCGCGAACGGGTAAAACCGTGCTCCTGCAGAACATCGCCCACTCCATCACCACGAACCACCCGGAATGCTACCTCATCGTGCTCCTGATCGATGAGCGTCCAGAGGAAGTGACGGACATGCAGCGATCCGTGAATGGCGAGGTCATCTCCTCGACCTTCGACGAACCTGCATCGCGGCACGTGCAGGTGGCCGAGATGGTGATCGAGAAAGCCAAGCGCCTCGTGGAGCACGGGCGAGACGTCGTGATCCTGCTCGATTCCATCACACGCCTCGGCCGTGCCTACAACACCGTTGTGCCATCTTCCGGCAAGGTTCTGACAGGCGGTGTGGACGCCAATGCTCTGCAGCGTCCCAAGCGCTTCTTCGGTGCCGCGCGAAACATCGAGGAAGGTGGCTCGCTCACCATCATCGCCACGGCGCTTATCGATACGGGCAGCCGAATGGACGAGGTGATCTTCGAAGAGTTCAAGGGCACCGGCAACTCCGAAATCGTGCTCGACCGCAAGGTGGCCGACAAGCGCATCTATCCTGCAATGGATATCCTCAAGTCTGGGACGCGTAAGGAGGATCTGCTTGTTCCGCGGCAGGACCTGCAGAAGATCTTCGTGTTGCGCCGGATCCTTGCCCCGATGGGCACCACGGATGCGATCGAGTTCCTGATCGACAAGCTCAAGCAGACCAAGGGCAACGCCGAGTTCTTCGATTCGATGAACACCTGATCCCGATGCGGCGGGCGACAGGCCGGCGTCACGAATTCCAGGTTCCGGTGGGTTGTTGCCGGGGGTCGCTTAGCTCTGCTTCCAGATCGGCAGCATTATAGGTCGGCGGCAGACAGCTTTGGCCATAGCAAAGCCATGCGCCGGGTTTGGTCCGGTCAATCTGGATGTCGAGCTGCTTTTCGGCGGGCGTCTCCTTTGTCCCAAGTAGGATATCAACACGCCTCGGATCAGGATTTCGATTCGCCACCGGAACGAATTGATTCCTTTTGGGATCATTGATTAGCAATTTGATTGGATGCTGCACCAGGACTGCGGCGTAGATGATACCGGCCTGTCCATATGGCTGGTTCTGCATGCGACCAAGCGCGGCCTCTGCCGCGCGCACTGCCCGCTCATAAAGATCGTGATCGCCTGTCACCGTCGACAGTTGAACAAGTGCTGAGATGATTTGGGCTGTTGCGGACGGAATGGCTTCGTCGATGTCGCCGCGAATGCGCATTGGAACGTCCTGCGCGTCGGAGGCGGTGAGGAAATAGCCCCCTTCCTCGCCGTCGGCGTACCCTCTTTCCAGCTGTTCCGCCCAGGCTAAGGCTTGCTCGATGAGAGCGCCTTCCTGCGATGCGCCATAGAGCGCCACCGCGGCGGATATCATCGCGGCGTAGTCGCTTGCGAGTGCCGGAAACAGGCGTTTTGTTCCACGAATGCTGTGCGGAAGACGTCCGTCAACCATCGACTCACACACGAAACGGAAGGCGGTTTGTCCGGATGCGACCCAATCTGCTCGATCGAATTGACGTCCTGCATTCGCGAGGGATGTGATCGTCAATCCATTCCAATCGACAAGCACCTTGTCATCCCGCCCGGGTCTCGGTCTTTTTTCTCGCTCGGGTAGGAGCCGGTTCAAATGCCCGCGGAGCCGCTGCTCTTCTGCCTCGGGAAGGGCATTCGCATGCTGAAGCCTGTGCAGAATTGGATCCCCCTCCCACCCCGTCGGGCTCGCCAGATCATATACCTTCAAAAGATACTCCGCGTCCGAGCCCAATACCGCTTCGACTTGGCTTCGCGTCCAGAGATAGAATTTCCCTTCCTCACCCCCGGAATCGGCGTCAAGGCTGGAAGCAAACGCGCCGCCCTCCACGCGCATCTCACGATGAAGCCATTCGATCGTTTCTTCGATTCGATTCCGAAACAATCGGTCGTCTGTTTCTGCATATGCAAAGGATGCAAGCCGGATGAGCTGGGCGTTGTCGTAAAGCATCTTCTCGAAATGCGGCACCAGCCAACGGGCGTCGGTGGAATAGCGGGCAAGACCCCCGCCGACATGATCGTATATGCCGCCCGACAACATGAATCGGAGGGATTTGATCACCGCATCGCGGTGTTCCGCCGTGCCGTGTTCGAGCCAATCCAGCCACAGAAGTTCGAGAAACGGCGCGTTTGGAAATTTTGGCGCACCGCGCAGGCCGCCGAATTGCGGGTCTATAAGGTTGCCGATTTTCTTGGCGAATTCGTTCAGCGGCGGCTCGGCGGTGGCGCTTTTTGAGGGCGTCGGGGCGAGATGGTTCCTTACATGATCAGAAAGGCTATCCGCACTGCGCAGCAGCTCCGGCTGTTTGCTTTGCCAGGCGGAATGTACCGCGTTGAGGACATCTATGAACCCGGGACGGCCGAAGCGGGACTGTTTGGGAAAATAGGTGCCGCCCCAGAAGGACTTTCCTTCAGGCGTCAGGAACATCGTCAGCGGCCAACCACCCTGTTCTCCCATTGCGGTGAGCGAGGTCATATATATCTGGTCGATGTCTGGCCGTTCCTCGCGGTCGACTTTTATGTTGACGAAAAGCCGGTTCATCACCTCGGCGACTTCGGGATCCTCAAAACACTCGTGGGCCATGACATGGCACCAGTGACAGGCCGCGTAGCCGATCGACAACAGGATCGGGCGGTTAAGCGACCTTGCTTCTTCCAGCGCTCCGGGAGCCCAGGGTCGCCAGTGGACAGGATTGTCCTTGTGCTGCAGGAGATACGGACTTGTCTGCTCGCCGAGCAGGTTCTTTTCGGGTAGGACCACCGCAGATCTCCTATATGCGATAATCGAAAGGTAGAGCGCTGGCCGTGGCGGATCAAATACTAGTTCGGGATACAATCTTTGCGCTTTCCAGCGGGACGCTTCCCTCAGGTGTTGCCGTCGTGCGGGTATCCGGTCCGGAAACACAGAACGCGCTTCGCGCCATGACCGGCAGCATACCGGAGCCGCGTTACGCAAAATTAACCACGTTCCGTAGAGATGACGGGTCGATCCTGGATCGCGGCTTATGTCTGTTCTTTCCAGCGCCCGCGAGCTTTACCGGCGAGGATTGCGCCGAGTTCCATCTGCATGGCGGACGCGCGGTGGTCGCAGCGGCTCTGGAAGTGCTTGCTGGATTTCCTGGATTTCGAGCCGCCGAGGCGGGCGAGTTCACAAAGCGAGCCTTTCTCAACGGCAAGGTCGATCTGACCGGTGCGGAGGCCCTTTCCGATCTGATTGCTGCGGAAACGGAGGCGCAGAGGCGCTTCGCGCTCGCCAATACTGGCGAGGCGCATCGCCGGCTTTATGAAGGCTGGCGGCAACGCTTGATCCGCGCTCGCGCTATGATCGAAGCGGAACTGGACTTTGCCGACGAGGCGGATGTACCGGGATCGATCGCAAGCACGGTTTGGGGCGATTTACAGGGCCTACGCGAAGAAATTGGGCTCCACATTGCGGGATACCGAAGCGCTGAAATCATCCGTGAAGGCTTCCGCGTGGTCCTTCTTGGGGCGCCAAATGCCGGCAAGTCCAGTCTGCTGAACGCACTCGCGCGGCGCGACGTGGCCATCGTCACGGATGAACCAGGCACCACGCGCGATATCCTTGAGGTGAATCTTGATATAGGCGGCGTCAAAGTGGTGCTCGCGGACACGGCTGGCATTCGCGAGGCCGCCGGGCGGGTCGAGGCTATCGGGATCGACCGTTCTCTGCAGCGCGCGCGTGACGCCGATTTGATCCTATTGCTGGAGGATATCTCTGCACCCGAGCCATTCACGGGTGTTCCGGACAGGCCGACCATACGGGTCGGCACCAAGGCTGACTTGCTGGAATGCGGAGGCGGGACCGCCGCCTATGATTGCACCCTCTCCGCTAAAACCGGTGAGGGACTGGACTGTCTCCTCGAGCTCCTACGCAGCGCTTCGGAAACGTGCATTCCCCGTGCCGGCGAAATCTTGCCGTTTCGCTCGCGGCATCTTGCGCTTCTCAATGAGACTATTGAGGCGCTGACATTGGCAATCGGCAGGGAGCATGAAGAGCTCGAACTGAGGGCGGAAAATCTTCGTGTGGCGTCGACCGCCTTGGGGCGAATCCATGGAAAGATCGATGTGGAGGATCTGTTGGATGCGATCTTCTCAACTTTCTGCATCGGCAAATGATTCACATGAAACAACGAGGTCGATGAGATCGATGATTCACGTGAAACAATCAGAAGATACGTCACAGTTTCACGTGAAACAGCGTTTGAACTTGACTGAAATGGCCGATGCGAGCATCTGGTGCGCACGACGTAAGGAGTTTCGATGAGCGCCAAGTTTGATGTTGTGGTGGTCGGCGGCGGTCACGCGGGCTGCGAAGCTGCGGCTGCTGCCGCGCGCGCGGGCGCTAGGACGGCCCTCATCACCCTTCGCCGGGACACGATCGGCGTCATGTCATGCAATCCAGCGATCGGGGGCATTGGTAAGGGCCAGCTGGTGCGTGAGGTCGATGCGCTGGATGGGCTCATGGGCCGCGTGGCCGATGCGGCCGGCATTCAGTTTCGCCTGCTCAACCGGCGCAAGGGGCCGGCCGTACGCGGTCCCCGCACCCAGGCCGATCGAAAGCTCTACCGGCAGGCTATGCAGGCGGCTATCGCTGCGCAGGAGAATCTGAAGGTTATCGAAGCCGAAGCTCACGCACTTGGCACCGAGCACGGCAGGATCACCCACGTCATCATCTCCGGTGAGCGGCGAATCGATTGCGGCGCTGTCGTGCTGACAACGGGTACCTTCTTGCGCGGGCTCATTCATATCGGTGAGAAAAAGATTCCGGCTGGACGCGTGAACGAGCCGGCAGCGAAGCGCCTTTCCGCGTCGATGGAAGCGATAGGTCTTTCGCTCGGCCGTTTGAAGACTGGAACTCCGCCACGCCTCGATGGAAGCACGATCGACTGGACGATGCTTGGTGTGCAGGAGGCGGATGAGGATCCGGTCCCGTTCTCGCTGATGACGAACAAGATCACCACTCCGCAGATTAGCTGCGGCATCACCCGCACCACACCGGAGACGCACCGGATCATCCAGGAGAATCTCGGCCGTTCAGCCATGTACTCTGGAGCGATCGAGGGCATCGGCCCTCGCTATTGTCCGTCGATCGAGGACAAGATCGTCAAGTTCGGGGAGAGAGACGGCCACCAGATCTTTCTCGAGCCGGAAGGCCTGGACGACAATACGGTTTACCCGAACGGGATTTCGACATCTCTTCCGGAAGATGTACAGCTTGCTTTCCTGAAAACCATTCCCGGCCTGGAAAACGCGCGCGTGCTCCAACCCGGTTACGCGATCGAGTATGACCACGTCGATCCGCGGGAACTGGAGCCTTCGCTTGAGACGCGTCGGATTCGTGGCCTCTTCCTCGCCGGGCAGATCAACGGCACGACCGGCTATGAGGAGGCCGCGGCGCAAGGTATCGTGGCCGGCGTTAATGCCGCCCGGGCCGCGGCAGGTGGTCCGACAATCAGTCTCAGCAGGACCGATGCCTATATCGGCGTGATGATAGACGATCTGGTGACGCGCGGCGTTGCGGAGCCGTATCGCATGTTTACTTCCAGAGCGGAGTTTCGCCTTTCGCTCCGCGCCGACAACGCCGATGCGCGTCTGACGCCGCTCGCAATGCGATGGGGAATCGTTACGTCGGAGCGCCAAGCGAGATACCTGCATAAGGAACAGTCGCTTGGTCATGCTCGAGACCTTACGAAGACTCGTTCGCTCACGCCGAATGAGGCAGAGCAATACGGAATCTTGCTCAATCGGGACGGTGTGCGACGCAGCGCCTATGATCTCTTGTCCTATCCGGACATGACGATCTCGAAGCTGGCTGAGATCTGGCCCGAACTGGGTGCCATCGCGCCCCAAGTTGCGGAACAGCTCGAAACTGAAGCTCGATATGCGGTGTATCTCAACCGGCAATCTGCGGACGCCGAGCGCATCCGACGTGACGAAAACACGGAAATTCCCGCCAATGTAAATTTCGATTCGGTTCCGGGTCTTTCCAATGAGCTGAAGGATAAGCTTCGTCGCCGCCAGCCCCGGACGCTAGCAGAGGCGCAGCGAATTGACGGAATGACGCCCGCCGCCCTTTCTCTCATTCTCGTCGCCCTCCGCCAGGGAGAGCGCGTGCGGGGCGCAGCGTGACAGAAGGGAAGTTTGCTGCTCTCGAAAGGGTAGCTGGGCCCGTTTCACGTGAAACATTTGAGTCATTGCAGGCTTTTGAAGCGGCCTTCCGGAGATGGTCTGCCCGCATCAATCTTGCCGCACCGTCGACCCTGTCGCATCTATGGGAGCGCCATGTTCTTGACAGCGCGCAGCTGATTCGGCTCGCACCAACGGCAAAACGTTGGCTGGATCTGGGCTCCGGAGGCGGATTCCCAGGGGCGATTGTGGCCATCATGATGGGCGAGCGCAATGGCGCCCACGTAGATCTGGTCGAAAGCAATCGGAAGAAGGCTGCATTCCTGCAGACGACACTGGCCTCGCTAAAAGCTCCCGCATCCGTGCATGCGCGTCGGATCGAAGAGTGCTACCAACTTGGACTTGCGCCGGAGGTCGTTACGGCGCGGGCCCTTGCTCCATTACCGCTGCTTCTCGAGCTGACGCAGCCTTGGCTGACGGCAGGCGCGAAGGCCCTCTTTCACAAAGGCCGGGATTACCTGCGCGAAGTGGAAGAAAGCCGTGACGCTTGGCGATTCGATCTGGTAGAACACGGCGACAAGGTTGTTGGTGACGGCGTGATTCTGGAGATAAGCAACCTCCGTCGGGCATAACGACCTCTGGTATATCAGAAGTATTTGTTGGCAGGGGCCTATGAACAAGCCTTCGCGCATCATCACCGTGGCAAATCAGAAAGGTGGCGTCGGAAAAACCACGACGGCCATAAATCTGGCGACGGCGCTTGCGGCAATCGGCGAGCGCGTTCTGATTGTCGATCTCGATCCGCAGGGAAATGCAAGCACGGGCTTGGGAATAGATCGGCGAGCACGCCACGTTTCCTCGTATGATGTGCTTACCGGTGCTTCCGATATCGACGGTGCCGCGATGGAAACCGCCGTCCCCGGCCTCTCGATCATTCCCTCCACTCTCGATCTACTGGGCATCGAGATGGAGATTTCAGGCGCTTCGGATCGTGTGTTGAAGCTACGGCGCGCGTTGCGGGAGGCGCCTTCGACCAAGGGGTTTTCCTATGTCCTCATCGACTGCCCCCCATCGCTCAACCTCTTGACGCTGAACGCCATGGCGGCAGCTGATTCCGTGCTCGTGCCGCTGCAGTGCGAATTCTTCGCGCTCGAAGGTTTGAGCCAACTTCTTGAGACCGTTGAGCAGATCCGCGGAACCATTAACCCTGCATTAACCATACAGGGTATCGTGCTGACGATGTTCGATCGCCGCAACAATCTGGCGAACCAGGTTGTCGAGGATGTGCGGGCGCATATGGGCGAAACGGTCTACGAAACGATCATTCCCCGCAATGTGCGTGTGTCGGAGGCGCCCTCCTATGGCAAGCCGGCCATTCTCTACGATCTGAAGTGTTCCGGCAGCCAAGCCTATCTGCAGCTTGCCTCGGAGGTGATCCGGAGGGAGCGGCGCTTGCGGGCCGCGTAAGTTTCGTTTGGAATTCAAAGAGTTGATGCTGTCATGAACGAAGATCCCTCCCGTAAACGTCTCGGTCGCGGCCTTGCTGCCCTGATTGGCGAAATCGACAAGCCGGCTGTGCGCGAGCAGGAGGCGGTGCGGGCCGACCGTACCGTGCCCATCGAGTTCGTGTCGCCCAACCCTCGCAATCCCAGGCGCAATTTCGCCGAGTCCGATCTCGCGGAGCTTGCGCATTCCATCCGCGAGCACGGCATCGTGCAGCCGGTCGTCGTGCGTTCGGCTGCGTCCGGCCGCTACGAAATCATCGCCGGTGAACGCCGCTGGCGCGCCGCCCAGCGGGCCGGACTGACGGAAATCCCTGTCATCTTGCGCGAGGTGGATGACAAGGCTGCTCTGGAACTCGCCATCATCGAAAATGTGCAGCGCGCGGATCTCAATCCCATCGAAGAGGCGCGCGGCTATCAGCAGCTCATGGATGAGCACAATTACACCCAGGCCGACCTGGCGCAGGTGATCGGTAAGAGCCGCAGCCACGTCGCAAACACATTGCGTCTTTTGAAGCTGCCGCCAGCCGTGACGGACCTGATCATCGATGGCTCGCTTACCGCCGGTCACGCTCGTACGCTCGTAACGGCGGCTGACCCTGCCGGCCTCGCCAGACGGATCATCGACGAGGGGCTCTCGGTACGGCAGGCCGAGGCGCTCGCAAGTGCGTCCGAGAGCGAAGTCTCGAAGCCATCAACCCGCAGGGAAAAGGACGCGGACACGCTTTCGCTGGAAAAGCTTCTGACTGATCGTACCGGGCTGAAGGTGTCGATCAATCATAAGGAAAAAGGCGGAGAGCTGCGGATTTCCTACCGTTCCCTGGAACAGCTCGATGAGCTATGCAGGTTGTTGCAGCGGTAGGGATTGACGCGGTCACTTCCCTCCAGCATTGACCGATCGAACGGCGCCAAGCCGTTGCTACCAGACCATGCCGCGTGCGGCGACGGTCTCGACGCGGGTAACGGTGCCGCCCCGATGGAAAATCATCTCGTCGAAGAGGTTCGACACCACGCAGGTGTGGTTCGGGATGATGCGGACCTTCTCGCCTATCTCAGGTCTCTTTCCAGTGCATTTGGAAAGATCGACTGTACCGTGCTCCTCGGAAAGGCTGGCGATCATGGCGTCCGGATATTCCACGATGTGCCCGAAATCGGTGAAGCCAAGGAGATCGGACGTAAGTGCCTTCGAGCCAGCGTCAATGATGGCCCGATCGGCAGTTGGGCGGGAAACGACGGTGGCGAGGATATGCATGGCGCACTGGTCGATCGTGCAGTGGCCGGCCCGGACCATCGCCCGGTCATTGTAGACATAGGTGCCGGCGCGGTGTTCCGTCGCCGACGGAACCTTGTGCGCGTCAAACAAGCTGGGCGTGCCGCCATTGCTGACGATCGCGCATTCAAGGCCTTCCACTTTGAGAAGCTCGATCGTCTTGGAAAAGAAGGTTTCGACCGGAACCGCGCTTTCCGGCTTCGGGTACGTCATCAATCCCCCGAAAACGAGTCCTGAGCTGGCCGCAATCGTGCGCGCGAGCGCTGCTGCGTCTTCCGGTGTCTGCACACCGCAGCGGCCGCCGCCCGTGTCACACTCGACAAGCACCGTGAGCGGCTTCCTCGCTTCGAGCGTGTGCGCAAGCCCTTCAACTGTCGTTGCGCTGTCGGCCACGACCTTCAGGCCTTGAATGCGCTCGTTGAGCGCCGCCAAGCGCGCGAGCTTCTCCACTCCCATGATGTTATAGGTGATGAGAATGTCCTCGAAGCCGGCATCCGCGAAGCTCTCCGCTTCCGTCACCTTCTGGCAATTGATTCCGCGAGCGCCCGCCCTGCGTTGCGCCTCTGCCACGGCGATGATCTTGTGGGTCTTGATGTGAGGCCG
>Ga0164243_10012462_pt1 | contig 12044 bp, 10 predicted proteins | sample OricompcompostOP_FD_108781 | JGI IMG/M metagenome (GOLD analysis project Ga0164243, IMG submission 108781) | Organic Plus compost microbial communities from Emeryville, California, USA - Original compost - Organic plus compost (OP) | ecosystem: Engineered > Solid waste > Mixed feedstock >...
AGGATCCCATGATGAAGTTTCCCGGCTCGATAAGCTTCGACCAGCATGTCGGCGGTATCCCTATGGCCGACGAGCAATGGATTCTCCGCCGGCTCGGGTATATCTGGGAGCGTATCAAATTGTTCTGGAGCAACTCGCTCGAACATCACCGCACCTCGGACAGATCGGTTTCGCCGATCACCTGCAACACATTGCCGATGATCCGTTCCGCCACCTCCTCGGGCGAAGCCCCGGCATCGATGATGACATATCTCTCCGGCTCAGATCGGGCGATCTCCAGAAAGGCGTCGCGTCGACGCCTATGGATTTCGATGGTCTCCTTCTCGAATCGGTCGGCATCGCTTTCACCCCGCCGCGAGGCTGCCCGCTGTAGTCCCTGGGCCGGATCAATGTCGAGAATGATGGTAAGGTCGGGCACCATTCCATTGACTGTTACACGCTCCAGAGAGCGCATGAAATCCTGAGCGAGATTGCCCGTAACACCCTGATAGACGCGCGAGGAATCGAGGAAACGATCGCACAGGACTATAGCGCCGCCCTCGACGGCGGGGCGGATCACCTGTTCGACATGATCGGAACGGGCGGCTGCGAAAAGAACTGCCTCCATGGCGGAGCCAAAAGGTTCCGCGGCTCCAGAAAGAAGAACATGCCGCACGGCTTCCGCGCCGGGAGAACCGCCAGGCTCACGCGTGACGACCACCTCTCGGCCGCGCTCGCGCAAAGCAGCGGCAAGCCGCTGCACCTGCGTCGATTTTCCGGCCCCCTCCCCGCCTTCGAAGGTTATGAAGAATCCGCGCAGCAAGCCGTATCCGTTTCTGTGGCGATTTCTGATGGTCTGGTCTTAGGCCTTTCGTCCCCGAGCAGGCAAGGTCCGCGAAAACGCGGCGACTATCTGAGCCAGCCGATCAACAGTTCCTCGACCGCCCCCAGAGCCCGTTGGTGGAGTTTGCCTACACCTACCGTTTCGGCCGCATAAAGCGGGGTTTCCTGAGTTAGTGTGTCGCCAATCCAGACTTTGAGCGTGCCGATCTCGGTCCCCTCCTCCACCGGAGCTTCCACAGGTCCCTCATAGACGATCCGGGCAATAAGCCGGTCTCGATTGGCCACCGGGACCAATATCGAGACAGGCCCTTCTGCCGTGAGCTTCACATCGCCTTTCTCGCCGCCGAAAACCGCTGCCTCACCGACAGTTTCTCCCTCGGCGAAGATTTCGGTCTTTTCGAAGGCTCGTATGCCCCAGTCGAGCAGCTTGCGGGCTTCCTCGGCGCGCTCCTCGGCACTTTCCATCCCACTCATGGTAGCGAAAAGGCGGCGTCCGTCACGCGCGATGGAACCGACGATGGCGTATCCGGATTCCTCTGTATAGCCCGTCTTCATACCGTCGGCACCGATATCCATCCGCAACAACGGATTGCGGTTGCGCTGAAGGATCTTGTTCCAGGTGAAGTCCGTCTGGGTATAGTATTGGTAGAACTCTGGATATTCCTGCCAGATATGCAGCGCAAGCATTGTGAGTTCGCGTGCAGTAACCACCTGACCTTCGGCTGGAAGCCCGGTGGAATTCTTGAAGACGGACCTGGTCATTCCGAGCGCGCGGGCACGCTCCGTCATAAGTTGGGCGAAATCCGCCTCCGACCCGGCCATGCCCTCGGCAATGATGATGCAGCCGTCATTGGCCGACTGAACGATGACGCCCTGAATCAGGTCCTCAAGCCGGATGGTGGAACCGAGTGCGGCGAACATCGTGGAACCGCCCGAGGGAGCGCCGCCAGTCCGCCAGGCATTCTCACTGACCTGGAACGTGTCGTCGAGCGACAGACTGCCTGACCTGATGGCGTGGAAAACCACTTCCATGGTCATCAGCTTCGCCAGCGATGCCGGCGGAAAAGGCGTATCAGGCTCCTTGGAAAACAGGATCGTGCCGGTCTCGGCATCAATCATGAAAGCCTGCTTCGCTTTCGTCTCGAAAAGCTGCGCCTGCGCGGATTGAACTGATATGAACAACAAAAGAACGAGAAACGCAGCCACCTGCGCAGCCCGTCTGCCTATGACCATTTCACCGCCCCAGATAGCCTATCTGTTCCCTTTCCGGGCAACCTATCAGGGTGGAGATCGCTCAATCAACCGTATTGCTGTTTCCGAACCCAAGTCGCTAGACCGGTTCGTGCGCGGCCCAAAACTGAATGTCTCGACCAGGCTAGTTGCGAACGACCAGTGCATCCGAGGCGCCGGCATCCCAAGCGGCTTCAAGCATCCCGTCCAGATCCATGCGGCCGTCAGGATAGAGACTAAGCGAGTACCAGGTCATGCCATCCTGTTGGGATTGTTCCAGAGCTACACGGCCATAGCTGGAAAGCGCCCGCATTTGCCGGTCAGCTTCGTTGCGGGAATGCCAAGAGCCCGCAACGATATAGCCAGTTTCAGGCATCACCGTTTCAGAAGCCGCAATATTGTTCCCTTGCTTCCAGGACCGGGCCACATCTTCGGCAGTCATATCCGGTTCGACAATCGTATCGAAGGCCTCTGCTGCAAGTCTGACACGGTCGCTGGCATAAGAAAGCGCAGGGACGAGACGTTCCCCTTTGTTCAGCACCAGGCCGATCTCGGGCCGATCAGGTATGATCGGGCCAACAGCGGGAAGCTTGATGCTGCCGTCGACGGACGTTGCCGGCTGCAGGCCCGGCTGACTGGAAAACGCAACCGCGGAAGCTCCGACCGCTGCGGTCGGCGTAGGTCCGTTCATGGCGATCATCACGCCCGTTGGAAGCCCGTCGGATGGATCGGGTGCCTGTCCGCCCGGCCGGTATGAAGCGAGAAGGTAGCTTTCGTCCTGACCGTGGAGCGGTGCGGGGCCGACATATTCCACCTGCACCTTGGCCACGCCTGCATGTTGGTAATCCAGCAACTGGGCAGCACGTTTGGAAAGGTCGATGATACGATCATTGGCAAACGGTCCACGATCGTTGACCCGCACGATGACCGAACTGCCGTTCTTGAGATTGGTGACACGAGCATAGCTCGGCAGCGGCATCGTCGGATGCGCGGCCGTCAGATGCATCATATCATAGACTTCACCATTAGCGGTGAGCCGCCCATGAAAGGCGTCGCCATACCAGGATGCGCCGCCAACCTTCTTGTAGTCTGGATCCTCTGCCGGTTTATACCATTTGCCTTTGACCTTGTAAGGCTTGCCGACCTGATATCGGCCGCCACCGCGCGGCAGATTGGACCTGAGATGCGAGATTCGAGGACTCGCTTTCACGCCATATTCGGATTCGGCGAAGTATTCTTTCGACCCTTTGGCGCTGACCTTTGGCTCCGGTGTCCCGCAACCCGTAAGCGCCAGCGTCACGCTGCTCACCGCAAGGAATACCACTCCGCGGTTAGTGCGGATGCGCATCTTAGATGGCATGTGTCCCCAATTCCCTCGTCAAAAACCCGCTACAATAAAAATCGAACGGAAAACAACGGATGGTGGCCACCTGCTGCCCCTCGCCTCGTCCAACCCCTCCTAAACAGGAATTGCTTAGCGACCGCTTAATCGAATGTGACCCGAAAGGGGCGAATTTGTGGCGGAGATGTACAAGAGCTATCCTAAGACAGCGCCCGCCGACCGGCAGCTCCCGATTTCCGAAGAGAGAATCGGTGCCGTGCGGAAACCTTGTACCCTTGCTTTTTGGGAGCCCAATGCATGCCTGACGTGAACCATAAACGTCCTGGGTCATCAAAAAGACACGTTGTTGCCATGGTGCCACAATCGATATAGTGGGCACAATATTCTTAAAAACACAAAAATTCCAATGTATTATAGAATATTTAACTAAGAAAATCGCCTTCTGACTTCATTTTTTTCTTTCGCGAGGCTTCGCTTCTGCCCGCGCACTGTCGTTCCCGCTCTTCCAAGTTGTCATTTGCAGTCAAGCATCTACACTGCTTTCAGCAACTTACCGGGAGGAAAATGATGGTAAGCGCTAGAATCTCGGGGGGATTGTTGGTGGCTGCGATAGGCTGCGCCCTTCAATCGCCGGCCTGGGCGGGAGGTCTTGAGCGAAGCGGCTACAATATAGACCTGCTTTTCGATCCTTCGCGCTTCGCGGCAGAATCGACCGCCACATTCGTGATGCCGCAGCGCAAGCTGAAAAATGTCACAGACAATCCGACAAGCGGCGGCGATCTGAATGCGATCCCCGGTTATTCCGATGAAGCTGATGACACTGAAAGCTACTGGTCGCCACGCATCGGTGCCAAGGCTGCCATCGGTGATGCCGCGGACTGCATGGTCGACTATTCCCAGCCGTACGGCGCCCATACAAATCCGGGTGCCCGTTGGAGGGGAGCAAGCGATAATATCGAAACAAAGGTGAATAGCGACAATTATGCGCTGACCTGTTCCTATCGTTTCGACATGGGATCTGGTCAGTTCCGCGTGATAGGCGGCGTCAGCTACCTTGAAATGGACGGTTTCAAGGAGCGCCTTTTGGTGCCTCCCGAACTTCTTGGAGGCTTGGGCCTGCCTGGAAATGGTATCGGCCGACTCGATCTCGCAGGAGACGGCTGGGGCTGGCGCGCGGGCGTAGCATACGAAATCCCCGAATATGTCCTGCGTGCAAGCCTTGTCTATTATAGCGAGGTGAAGCTTGACGACGTCTCCGGAACCGTGAACCTGACGCAGGTGCCATCTGCGTTGCATCCGCTGGGCGGACTAGTGATACCGGTCGCTGGTTCCACTGCCATGCCAGATGCCGTGGAACTTAAGGTCCAGACGGGTATTGCGCCTGATTGGCTTGCCTTCGGTTCTGTTAAGTGGACGGATTGGAGCCAGCTGCAGCGTATTCCATTCTATAACGGCGGCGCGGAAATCACATCTCTCGATCTCGGTTATCGGGATGGATGGACTGTCACTGCCGGTATAGGTCACAAGTTCAACGATCAATGGAGTGGCGCAGTGAGCGTCACCTGGGATCGCGGCACGTCGACGGATTTCGGGGCGCAGAGCGACAATTGGCTGTTCAGTTCGGGTGTTGCTTATTCACCGACCGAAAATATCGAAATACGCCTTGCCGGGGTCATCGGGATCATGACCAGCGGGGATTCCAATCCCTCATTCGTGGATGGCGTGCCGGCGGGCGATGAGGCGAGCTATGAATACGACAGCGATCTTATCACAGCGGTCTCAACCTCGTTTAAGATCAAGTTTTAGCAGCATTGCACGAAGATGAACGCTGCCCGCTGCTGCTGCGGGATGTGAAATGTGAGCGGGCCCTGCAGGCCTGCTCACATTTGCCAATCAAATTTGCGGATAGTGGTAGCCAGGCGTCTGTGCTCCTTACAGTACCACCACGTCAGCGCCCATCTTCACCTTTCCGTAGAGTTCCATCACATGCTCGTTGAACATGCGGAAGCAGCCGTTCGATGAAGCGCTGCCGATCGTCTGCGGCTGGTTGGTGCCATGGATGCGGATATAGGTGTCCCGATTGCCCTGATAGAGGTAGATGGCGCGGGCGCCGAGGGGGTTGTTCGGACCGCCATCCATCCCATCTGCATATTTTGCATATTTGTGGGGCTCGCGCTTGATCATGTCCTTGGTGGGGATCCAACGCGGCCATTCCTGCTTGTCTCCGACCGTAGCCTTGCCGCTGAATGCAAGGCCCTCCCGACCGACGGCGATGGGGTAACGCCGAGCAGTGAAGGGCGATTCGACGAGGTATAGAGCCTTGGCTTTTGTATCGATAACAATCGTGCCGGAGCGATAGCCCGAAAAGCGCACCTTCTGCGGCGCAAATTTTTCATCTATCACAAAGGACTTCTTGCCCTGGGTCACCTGCTGCAGCAAGGCATCCTTCTCGCGGGCAACTGCCGACACGGCGTCCTCCGGCGATGTCCGGCGGAAAAAGGAGAAGGAAACGCCTGGGACAGCGTCCTGTTTATCTGACGCCCTGGCGTGGACCTTCTCCGCTTGCTTGTTGTGCTTCTTTGCAGTGGCCTCTTGCCGAGTGATCGGGCGAGACGATCCCTGGTCCCAGTGGAAGCCTCCCGCCGCAAAGGCAGGAACGGAAACGGTCAGAGCCACAAGACTGACGGCGGCGAATAGTCGAGCAGACATGGTGATGTTACCAAAGTTTGTTGAACGAGAGCCCCAATCTCGCACAGCTCAACTAAGCGGTCGTAAACATGCTGCTCGGCCCGGTGGCTGGCGCGACTCGTTGCCTCTTTCATATTTACGGGCACCTGCCAATGTCCGGTAGCGGATCAGCGAACAAATCCGTGGATATGTTGCTGCCCGAGCACAGGCGAGGCCAAAAGCCCCTGCCCTGTTACTGGCCGGTGGGTATCTGCGATTCCGGCGTCTGTGTCTGAGACGGTTCGGGCACGGTATCCGCAGGCGCCTGGCTTTCCGGTTGCGCAGTTTCAGGAGCGGTGCCGGAGGGCACTTCGGTTTGTGGCGTTGGGCTGTCCGGGGTCGGTGCCGAAGGCTCGTCACCACCACCGAGCTGATCGAGAACACCACCGCTGCCGCCGTCTTGCTGCGTGTTCGTGGCCGGAAGGCGATCAAGAATATCGATCGGACGCTCACCATAGCGAGCAATCAGGGACAGGGCGAGCGAAGACGCGAAGAAGGCCGCTGCAAGAATTGCCGTCGTGCGTGTCAAGGCATTGGCAGCACCCCGCGCCGTCATGAAGCCCGAACCGCCGCCGATACCAAGCCCGCCGCCTTCGGACCGCTGCAGCAGAACTACGCCCACGAGCGCGATAACGATCAGCAGGTGGATGACGATGATGACGGTTTCCATGGCTTCTTTCGGCAGTTCTCAGGCGCCTTTGCGGCGGACGCGGCTCATTACACGGCTTTGGCCGCTTTTCCAAGCCCCGTCCCTATATGGGCAATCGGAGCAGGACCGCAAGCGATCCGGCAGGATGGCTCGTTCAAATCGAGCGGTAGGCTTCGGCTATTCCCAGGAAGTCCGCCGCCTTGAGGCTGGCTCCACCAACCAAAGCGCCATCGACATTCGGGATAGCCAGTAATTCCGCGGCATTGGAAGGCTTTACCGATCCGCCATAGAGAATGCGCATCTTTTCCGCCTCACTGCCCAGCAGAGCTGCAAGATCCTTTCTGATGTGAGCATGTGCTTGCTCGACATCGTCGGCGGTCGGAGTGAGGCCTGTGCCAATCGCCCAGACAGGCTCGTAAGCGATGACAGTGTTCGCTGCCTTGGCGTCCTTGGGCACCGAGCCTGCGATCTGGCTTGAAAGGACAGCGAGCGTTTCTCCCTTCTCCCGCTCGTCAAGCGTTTCGCCAATGCAAATGATTGCAGTAAGTCCCGCGCGCCAGGCCGCAGCCGCTTTGGCGGCAACATCCTTATTGCGTTCGTGATGATCGGTACGCCGTTCCGAATGCCCGACAATGACAAAAGAAGCACCGCAATCGCGCAGCATCTCCGCCGAGATGTCGCCGGTATGGGCACCGCTTTCGGCCGGGTGGCAATCCTGCCCGCCTGTCTTGACGGGCGTGGCTTTCAGAATTTCGGATGCGCGGGCAAGGAGCGTTGCGGGAACGCAAAGAAGAGCATCCACTTCCACATCGTGGCCGGACATGAACCCGTTGCCGATCGCATGCAGTTCGGCGGCGGATGCGCTGGTGCCGTTCATCTTCCAGTTGCCTGCGACGAGCGGACGAATGCCTGGCGTCATGCTGCTTTTCCTTCGATGTTTGGGCCTGCGAGGGGTCCCTGACTACCAAAAACACGCCACAAAGCAATCGACACCAGCGTTCAGGGGCGCTATTGCCCTTGAAACTGGCAATTGATCATCAAGGCGATACCGAAACCAAATGCTCGACAGTCTCAGAAGCGCGGCCGGCACATGGCTGGCTAAAATCCTTCTCGGTCTTCTCGTCGTGAGCTTCGCTGTTTGGGGAATTTCCGGCAGCATGTTTAACGCTGCTGGCGGACGCGATGTCGTCAGCGCTGGCTCAACATCGGTTTCGATGAATGAATTCCGGCTCGCCTATGACCGGCAGCTTTCCATACTCTCCCAGCGTTTCGGCTCTCGGATCACGCGCGAGCAGGCAGTTGCGTTCGGTATTGACAACCAGGTGCTGGCGCAACTTGTCGCCGGAGCCGTGCTCGACGAACAGGCGCGCGAAATGGGGCTCGGCTTGTCCCGGGACCGGATCGCTCATCTGACGGCCTCTGATCCTGCCTTCCATGGGCCGGGCGGTCAGTTCGACCGCCAGCAATTCGAGTATGTCCTTCGACAGGTGGGCATGAGCGCTGAGGATTATCTGCGCAGCCGTGAGCAGGCCGCTGTCCGCCAGCAGATCGTTGAGGCCGTGTCTGACGGCATGAAAGCACCGGAAACGCTCTTGCGGGCGATGGCCCTTTATCGCGGCGAGGATCGGACCGTCGAATATGTGGCGGTGCCGCGCTCGCTGGTCGAGCCGATCGAAGATCCTTCGCAAGAGATCCTTCAGACCTGGTTCGATGAGCACAAGGCTGACTATGCGGCCCCCGAATATCGCAAGATTTCGCTGGTCAAGCTGGAACCCGAGGACATTGCCGATCCTTCGACCATTTCCGAGGATCAAGTGCGAGAATATTACGAAACCCACAAGGACAGCTACACGACGCCCGAGCGGCGGACGATCGAGCAGATCGTCTTTGCCAACAAGGACGAGGCGACCACCGCCTATGAAAGCATCCGGGCGGGCACGACCTTCGAAGATCTGGTGAAGGCGGAAGGCAAGACTCTCGAGGATGTTCAACTCGGTACTTTTGCCAAGGAAGATGTGGCCGATCCGGCCGTGGCCGAAGCGGCCTTCAGCCTTGCCAGGAACGAGGTGAGCAATGTTGTTGATGGCCAGTTCGGATCTGTCATCCTCCGCGTGACGCAAATCGAGGAAGCCAGCGTCCAGCCCTTGAGCGAGGTGCAGGCCGAGATCGCCAAGGATCTCGCCCTCGATGAGGCCAACCGGATACTGCTCGATGTGCATGACGGCTACGAGGATGCTCGCGCTGGCGGGGCAACCATGCAGGAGGCTGCGGAAAGCCAGAAGTTGAAAGTCAGAACGATTGAGGCAGTGGATCGCTCCGGCCGCCGGCCAGACGGCACGATCATCACGGATTTGCCGGAGTCGAATGAGCTTCTGGCTGCGGCTTTCGAGGCTGAGGAGAAAATGGATTATCCGCCTATCAGCACCGCCTCCAACGGTTTCGTCTTTTATGAGGTCCAGGAAATCACGCCGGCCCGCGACCGCACGCTTGACGAGGTGCGGGATCAGGTCGTGACTGACTGGAAGGAGGAGGAAGCGATAAGCCGCCTCGAGGAGCGCGCGACTGAGTTGGAGAAGCAGTTGAAGGACGGCAAGTCCCTGCAGGAGATCGCTTCCGAAATCGGACAGGAGACCCAGACCAAGCGCGGCCTGCGCCGCGAAGCAGACGATGCCGATATCGGGCGTGCCGGCGTGGCGGCCGTGTTCGGGGTGCCGAAGGGCGGCACGGGCGTGTTTGCCGGCCCCTCCGGCGACTCTCGTTTCCTCTTCCAGGTGACGGAGGTCTTCGAGCCAGCTGGCGCCGGGCCGGATTCGCTGCCGGAAGACATGCGCAATGCGATAGCTTCCGGGCTTTCCGGCGACCTGCTGGATGAACTGGTCATGCGCCTGCAAACCAAATATGACGTGACGGTGAACCGTAACGTCATGCAGCAGGCACTCAGCTTCTGAGCGCGCGATGCAAGGGCTCAAGGACCATATTGCCAAAGTCGCGCTTGGTCAGTCGCTGACCTTCGAGGAGGCGCGGGAAGCCTTTGACATCATGATGTCCGGTGAAGCGACGCCGAGCCAGATCGGCGGCTTCCTCATGGCGCTGAGGGTCCGTGGAGAGACTGTTCCGGAGATTTCCGGCGCCGTCGCCACCATGCGTGCCAAGATGCTGCCCGTCGAGGCGCCCGCCGGGGCGATCGACATCGTCGGAACCGGCGGCGATGCTTCCGGTTCCTACAATGTCTCGACTTGTGCGGCTTTCATCGTCGCTGGCGCCGGCGTGCCCGTGGCCAAGCATGGCAACAGGGCCCTCTCCTCGCGTTCGGGTGCGGCCGATACCCTGGCCGCCTTGGGCGTGAATATTGATATCGGGCCGAAAACGATCAGCGCCTGCATCCGCGAGGCCGGCGTGGGCTTCATGTTTGCTCCGGCGCATCATTCGGCCATGCGGCATGTGGGACCGACCCGCGTCGAGCTTGGCACACGGACAATCTTCAACCTGCTCGGTCCTCTCTCCAATCCGGCCGGCGTGAAGCATCAGCTTGTCGGCGTCTATTCTCCCGACTGGGTTGAGCCAATCGCCCATGTTCTCAAGGGTCTTGGAACCGAAGCGGCCTGGGTAGTATATGGCGACGGTCTCGACGAGATGACGACAGCCGGCGTCACGCAAGTTGCAGCACTTGAGAACGGCGAGATCCGCACCTTTGAAATCGAGCCCGCGGATGTCGGTTTATCGCGGGTGGACATGTCCGAGTTGAAAGGCGCGGACGCCGTCTACAATGCCAAAGCCTTACGCGCTGTCCTTGGCGGAACGAAGAACGCCTATCGCAACATCGCGGTTCTGAACGCCGGTGGCGCGCTGGTGGTGGCCGGACGTGCCAGGACGCTTAAGGAAGGGGTAGAGCTTGCCGCCGCTTCGCTGGATAGCGGCAAGGCGATGGAAGCGCTGACCAAACTGGTGCAGGTATCGAATGACGGGACCGCATAAGGCATGGCGGATATTCTGAAGAAGATCGAAGCTTATAAGCGCGAGGAGATTGCGGCCGCCAAGGCTCGTGTCCCGCTTGCCGAGATCAGGGCGCGGGCGGCGGATGCCGAGCCTCCGAGAGGCTTTGAGGCAGCGCTGTCGGCGCTCCTGGACGCAGGGGAGTTCGCGCTGATTGCGGAAATCAAGAAGGCAAGCCCCTCCAAGGGACTTATCCGTGCCGACTTCGATCCCGTAGAGCTGGCGCGGCAATATCAGGAGGGTGGCGCTGCTTGCCTCTCGGTGCTAACCGATATCCCATCCTTCCATGGCGCGCCGGAATACCTGACCACTGCTCGGGAGGCCACTGCCCTGCCCGTCTTGCGCAAGGACTTTATGTTCGAACCCTACCAGGTCTTCGAGGCACGGAGTTGGGGCGCCGACGCCATTCTCGTGATCATGGCGAGCCTTTCGGATGATGAGGCCAAAGCGATTGAAGAAACCGCCTTCGAACTCGGCATGGACGTGCTTGTCGAGGTGCATGACGAGGTGGAACTGGAGCGTGCGCTTGCCCTTTCTTCACGGCTGATCGGTATCAACAATCGCAATCTTCGCACTTTCGAGACGACGCTTGAGACATCGGAGCGTCTCGCGCCACAGGTGCCGTCGGACCGGTTGGTCGTGGGTGAGAGCGGGATCTTCACCCATGAGGACTGCCAACGTCTCGCAAAGACGAATATCCGTACCTTCCTGGTCGGCGAGAGCCTGATGAGACAGAAGGATGTCGCCGGCGCCACACGCATGCTCCTTGGCAAGAAGACAGATTCTGTCGGCGCGACTGGCTGAGCCATGGCTGGCACGGGCAAAGGCACGACTACCCTTACCCATCTCGGCGTGGAAGGCCGAGCCGACATGGTGGATGTCGGTGAAAAAGCAATTACCGAGCGTACTGCCACGGCTTCAGGTGTCGTGACCATGGAGCCGGAAACGCTCAAGATCATCCTTGACGGCAACGCCAAGAAGGGCGACGTGATCGGCACCGCACGGATTGCCGGCATCATGGCGGCTAAACGGACCCACGACCTGATACCGCTCTGCCATCCGCTGCTTTTGAACAAGGTTTCCGTCGATATCGAGCCGGATGATGCTCTGCCCGGCCTTCGCGTCTCGGCTACCGTGCGCGTTTCCGGGAAAACAGGTGTCGAGATGGAGGCGTTGACTGCCGTCTCGGTCGCCTGCCTCACCATCTACGATATGGCGAAGGCGCTGGAAAAAGGAATGGTGATCTCTGATATCCGGCTTCTCAAGAAAACGGGCGGCAAA
>Ga0164243_10012463_pt1 | contig 12042 bp, 8 predicted proteins | sample OricompcompostOP_FD_108781 | JGI IMG/M metagenome (GOLD analysis project Ga0164243, IMG submission 108781) | Organic Plus compost microbial communities from Emeryville, California, USA - Original compost - Organic plus compost (OP) | ecosystem: Engineered > Solid waste > Mixed feedstock >...
CGAGCGCGAGCGTCTGGCGGCACGACAGCCGGCCGACTTCGGACGTGCGGGTGCGGCGTCTGGCGGTCAGCTGACTGGCGACCATTTCAGTGACCAGTGGCATCGGTCCCCCTTATTGATGTACGGTGATGTCTACTTTCATCGTGTCGCCGGATATGGGGAGTGGGGACGGGGGTGGCATCACCGCAAGACGTCGTGTTGGCGCTGTTGGTCCGGGACGGCCCGGCGCATGGCTACGTGGTCAACAAGCGCCTGACGGCCGACTTCGGCGGGCGCTCGCCCGCCTACAAGGCGCTGGCGCGGCTGGTCGACGTCGGCGGGGTCGAGGAGATCGACGTGCGCCACGGCGCCGGACGCGGCGCGCCGCAGGTCGTCTTCGGCGTGACCGACGCCGGCCGCACGCGCTGCGAGACGTGGATGCGCTCCGAGCTGCCCGACCTCGAGGCGGCCGCCGAGCTGACGACGCGGATGCGCTACGCAAGGCCCGAGGACCTGCCGGTCCTGCTCGCGCTCGCCGACGCCGAGATCGCGCGCCTCGGCGCGCGGCAGGCGGCGCTGCGCGAGGAGCAGCAGCGGCGCCGGCGTCAGCGCGCCCAGCGGCTCGGCCCGCAGCCCTCCGCCGCGGAGGTCGCGGAGCTGCTCGACGAGCAGCGAGTCGACGACCTGCTGCTGCTGCAGGTCAAGTGGCTGACGAGAGCGGCCGGCGACATCGAGCGGCTGATCGAGGACGGCGGGCCGCAGGCGTGACCGACGTGAGGCCGCTGCTGGAGCTGCAGGGGGTGACGCGGACCCACCGCCGCGGCGAGCGCGAGCTGCGCACGCTGCGCGACGCCTCGATGGCGCTCGCCCCCGGCACGCTCGCGGCGGTCTTCGGCGACCGCGGCAGCGGCAAGACGACGCTCCTGCGGATCGCCGCCGGCATTGACGCGCCCGACGCCGGCCGGGTCCTGCTCGACGGTGTCGACCTCGCCCGGATCGGCCTGCGCACCGGCCGCTTCCGCCGGCCGCGCCGCGACCCGGCCGTGCTGCGCCGGCGGATCGTGATGGTGACCCGCAGCGCGCCGGAGATCGCGGGCCTGCCGATGCTCGCCCACGTCGGCCTCGCGCTGATGCGCAGACGGTCCAGACGCGAGGCCGACGCGCTGGCGGCCGCCGCGCTGGAGCGCGCCGGCGTGCCCGAGGTCGGCCGCGCGACGTGGGAGGAGCTGTCGGACGCCGAGCGGACGCTCGTCTCCTTCGCCCACGCGATCGCGCGCAGACCGCAGGTGATGGTCGTCGACGACCCGGTCGCGGCGCTCGACACGTGGCACCGCGAGCGCGTCGGCGGGCTGATGCGCAGCCTCGCCGAGGAGAGCGGCGGCGTCGTGCTCGTCGCGGCGACCGAGGCCGGCGGCCTCAGCCCGCATCTCCACGACAGCTGGGTGCTGAGCCGGGGACGGCTCGTCCACGCCGTCGCGCCCGAGCGGCCCGAGACCGGCGACGGCGGCGACGGCGGCGCGAAGGTGGTCGACCTGCGCTCGCATCGCGCCGGCTGATCGTCGATGCTGGAGCTGACCGAGGTCGTCAAGCACTGGCCCGACGGAGACGGGGGCGTCGTGCGCGCGCTCGACGGCGTCTCGCTGACGCTCGGGCGCGGCGAGCTGCTCGCCGTCCACGGCCCCAGCGGCTCGGGCAAGACGACGCTGCTGCAGGTGATCGCCGGCCTGGTGGCGCCCGACCGCGGCCGCGTGCTGGTCGACGGCCGCGACGTGACCGCGCTCGACCCCGACGCCGCGGCCGCCTACCGGCTGCGCGAGGTCGGCTACGTGACGCAGTTCCCGGAGCTGCTGCCGGGCGTCACCGCGCTGGAGCAGGCGGCGACGAAGCTGTACGGCCACGGCCGCCGCCCGCGCGAGGCGCGCGCCGCCGCGCGGCCGCTGCTGGAGCGGCTCGGCCTCGGCAGACGGCTGCGCCACCGCCCCGACCAGCTGTCGGGCGGCGAGCGCCAGCGGGTCGCGATCGCGCGCGCGCTCGTCGCCGGCCCGAAGCTCGTGCTCGCCGACGAGCCGACCGGCGCGCTCGACGCCGGCCGCAGCCGCGCCGTGCTGCAGCTGCTGCGCGAGCTGTGCGACGAGCAGCAGGTCGCGATGGTGCTCGTCACCCACGACCCGCTGGCCGCCGCCTACGCCGACGAGGCGCTGACGCTGACCGACGGCCGGCTCTCGCCGTTCCTCCCGGAGGGCGGCGCCCGCCTCGCCGACGCCGGCTGGGACGGCGCCCGGTGACCGCGACCGCGCTGCTCGCCTTCTACCGCGTGCGGCTGCGCGCGCGGATCGTCGCCGAGCTGCTCGCGCTCGTCGGGATCGCCGCCGGCGTCGCGCTCGTCTTCGCCGCGCTCGTCGCCAACGCCAGCCTCTCCAGCACCGTCCGCGCGCTCACGCACGGGATCGTCGGCGACGCGAGCGTGCAGCTGATCGCGCGCGGTCCGGCCGGCATGCCGGCGACGCTCGCCGACGAGGTGCGGCGCCTCGACGGCGTCCGCGCCGCCTCTCCCCTGCTCGAGCAGCGCGCCAACGTCGCGGGCCCGGACGGTCGCGCGTCGGTCACGCTCGTCGGCGGCGACCCGAGCTTCGCCGACCTCGGCGGCACGCTGGTGCGCCGCTTCGCCGCCGACGAGCTGGCCGAGATGCGGGCGGTCGCGCTGCCGGCGGGGCTCGCCGACCGCCTCGGCGTCGGTCTGTTCGGGCCGGTCGCGATCGAGACCGGCGCCGGCACCGCGCGGCTGCCGCTCGGCGCCGCGCTGCGCCGCGAGGAGATCGGCTCGCTGTCGGACAGCCCGGTCGCGATCATGCCGCTCGCCGTCGCGCAGCAGGTCACCGCGCTGCCCGGCCGCATCTCGCGCGTCTACGTGCTGCCCGAGGGGGGACGCGAGCGGGAGGTGCGGGACGAGCTGGCGCGGCTCGCCGGCACCTGGGCGAACGTCCGCGACGCGGACGCCGACGCCGACGTCTTCGACGTCGCCGCCTACCCGACCGAGCAGTCGACGACGATGTTCGCCGCGCTCGCTGCGGTCGTCGGCTTCCTGTTCGCCGCCTGCGCCGCGCTGCTGACCGCCGACCAGCGCCGCGCGCTCGTGACGATGCTGCGCCGCGACGGCTTCGAGCGCCGCACGATCGTGACGATCATGCTGCTCGACGCGCTCGTGCTCGGCGTCGCCGGCACGGCGCTGGGCCTGCTCGTCGGCGACCAGCTGTCGCGCCACCTCTTCACCGAGCCGCCCGGCTACCTCGCGACCGGCTTCCCGGTCGGCACCGGCCGGATCGTGCCGTTGAGCGCGGTCGCGACGGCCGCGGCCGGCGGGATCGCCGTCGCCGTCGCCGCGGTCCTGCTGCCGACGATCGACCTGATCGGCGCGCGGTCGCGCGCGGGCGCGACGGCGCGCAGACTGCGCGGACCGGCCCCGGCGGCGGCCGGGGCGGTCGCGGTCGCCGTCGCCGTCGCGATCGCGCTCCTGCGCCCGGCGTGGGCGCTCGCGGGGCTGATCGCGCTCGCCGCCGGGCTGCTGCTGCTCCTCCCCGCCCTGCTCGCCGTCGCCGCGCGCGGCTTCGGCGCGCTCGCCGAGCGCTCCCGCTCCGGTTCGGCGACCTTCGCGGCGTGGGCGCTGCGCGGCGCCCGCGCCAACCCGGTGACGCTGGCGCTCGCCGCGACCGGCGCGATCGCCGTCTTCGCGCTCGTCGCGATCGGCGGCGCGCGCTCCGACCTGATCCGCGGCCTCGACGGCTCCGCGCGCGCCGTCGACGACAACGCCGACGTCTGGGTGACGCTGCGGGGCGGGACCAGCGCCTTCGCGGTGACGCCGCTGCGGCTCGGCGACGAGGCGCTGGAGCGGGTCGGCGCGCTGCCCGGCGTCGAGCGGGTCGGCCGCTACGGCGGCAGCTGGCTCGACGTCGGCGACCGCCGCGCGTGGGTCCAGGCGCCGCCGGCCGACGCGCCCGCGCCGGTTCCCGCCGACCAGCTGCTGGAGGGCGACGCCGCGGCGGCGACGGCCGCGCTGCGCGCCGGCGGCGCGGTCGTGCTGTCGCGGGCGATCGCCAAGGCGGAGGGCGTCGGCGTCGGCGACGAGGTGACGCTGCCGTCGCCGCGGCCGCTGCGGCTGCGGGTCGCCGCGATCTCGAACAACCTCGGCTGGCCCTCCGGCGCGATCGTGCTGAACGCCGACGACTACGCCCGCGCCTGGGACGACCGCGCCCCGAGCGCGCTGCAGCTCGCGCTCGCCCCCGGCGCCGATCCGGCGACGGTCGCGGCGGCGGTCCGGCGCACGCTCGGCGACGGCGCCGCCGTCCGCGTCGAGACGCGCGCGCAGCGGCTCGCCGCCCACCGCGCGGCGGCCGAGCAGGGCCTCGTCCGCCTCACCCAGATCTCGGCGCTGGTGATCGCCGCCGCCGTCCTCAGCATGGCCGCCGCGATGACGGGCGTGATCTGGCAGCGACGGCCGGCGCTCCAGCGGCTCCAGCTCGACGGCCTCACGCCGGGCCAGCTGTGGCGGGCGCTGCTGCTGGAGGCGGGCGTGCTGCTCGGCACCGGCTGCCTCGCCGGCGCAGCCGCCGGCCTGCTCGGCCAGCGGCTGCTGACGCGCGCGCTGGAGGCGATCACCGGCTTCCCGACCAGCTACCAGCTCGCCGGCGCGACGACGATCGTGATCGTCGCCGGCGTGCTCGCCGTCGCGCTGGCGGTGATCGCGATCCCCGGCCGGATCGCCACGCGCAGCCGCACGCCGGCCGCGGCGACCTGAGTGAGCGGCGCGCCGGACGGGCCGCCCCGTGCGGCCGCCCTCGCAGGTCCTCCGCAGGGTTTGCGGCGCGATGCAGTAGTCCACTACTGACGACCTGCGAGCGGCGCGCGCGGAGACTGCTGGCCATGGGCATCTTCATCGCATTCGTGCCGTGGATCCTCTTCGGCACGATCTCCCAACACGACTCGATCGCCGCCGCCGGGCTGGTCTCGCTCGCCGCCGCGATCGTCATCGGCCTGCCGTCGTTCGCGGCCCGCAGACCGAAGATCCTCGACCTCGGTGCGATCGCCGTCTTCGCGCTGTTGACGGTCGCCGGACTGGCGCTCGGCGCAGACGCCGACTGGCTGGAGCAGTACGCCCAGGCGATCTCCTCGGCGCTGCTGGCGGCGATCGCGCTCGGCTCGCTGCTGTGGGTCCCCTTCACCGAGCAGTACGCCCGCGAGTCGGTCCCCGAGGAGCACTGGTCCTCGCCGGTCTTCAAGCGCGTCAACCGCGAGCTGACGCTGATGTGGGGCCTCGTCTTCGTCGCCCTCGTCCCCTGCCAGGCGATCGCCGGGGCGATCGGCACCGGCCGCGGCCACACGCTCTTCACCTGGGCGATCCCGATCGCGCTGATCGTCTGGGCCGTCAAGCGGACCGCTCGCGTCAGCGACGCCGCAGGCGGCGACGCGCCTGCGGCCGCCGAGCGCTCCACCTCCATCCCCGTCGACGCCGACCGCCGGAGCTTCGCATGAGCCACTCCCTCCTCCACCGCAAGCGGCGCGCGATCCCCGCGCAGTTCGAGGACGACGACTTCCAGTTCGGCTTCGAGATCGCGCTCGGCGCGACCTACCACGGCGCCGCCGACGCCGGCGAGGTGCTCGCGACCGCAAGCCGCGTCAAGAGCGGCGACGCCGACGCATGGGTGCGCGAGTGGAGCGCGACCGCCGGCGCCGCCTGGTCGGCGGCGAACGTCGCCCTGGCGGCCGGCCGCCGCGTCACCGCGCTTGCGCACTTCCGCCGCGCCGCGACCTACTACCAGACGGTCCTGCACGTGATCGCGCGCAGCTCCGACGCCAGCCGCCGCGACGAGCTGCGCCGCCGCCAGACGGCATGCTGGGAGCAGATCGTCGCGCTGTCTCCGGTGCCCGGCGAGCGGGTCGACATCCCATACGAGGAGACGACCCTGCCGGCCTGGTTCTTCCGGGCGCCCGACGCCGCGCCGGGCGAACGGCGGCCGCTGGTGGTCATGACCAACGGCAGCGACGGCGCGACCTCGCAGCTGTGGGTCCACGGCGGCTCCGCGGCGGAGGCGCGCGGCTGGCACTGGCTCGCCTACGACGGTCCCGGGCAGCAATCGGCGCTGTTCGAGCAGGGCATCCCGTTCCGGCCCGACTGGGAGGCGGTGCTGACGCCTGTGCTCGACGCGATGCTGGCGCGCGACGACGTCGACCCGGCCCGCGTCGCCTCCTACGGGATCAGCCAGGCCGGCTACTGGGTGACGCGCGCGCTCGCCTTCGAGCACCGCTTCGCCGCCGCCGTCGTCGACCCCGGGGTCGTCGACGTCTCGAGTTCGTGGCTGGACCCCCTGCCGGGCTCGCTGCGCAAGGAGCTGGAGGCGGGTGAGCGGTCGACGTTCGACCGCACCATGCACCTCGGCGAGCTGGTGTCGCCGTCGACGCGCGCCGTGCTCGCCTTCCGCGGCGAGCCGTACGGAGTCGGCTCCGCGTCGCGCTACGACCTCTACGAGGCGGTCTCGGCGTACCGCCTCGGCGACGAGGTCGCGCAGGTCGACACGCCGCTCCTGATCTGCGATCCCGAGGACGAGCAGTTCTGGCCCGGCCAGCCGCGGCGGCTGCACGAGCTGCTGCCCGAGGTCTCCGAGCTTGCCTCGTTCGCAGCCGCCGACGGCGCCGGCCGTCACTGCGAGCCGCTCGCCTGCGCGGCCCGCGACGCCGTCGTCTTCGACTGGCTGGAGGCGAAGCTCAGCTGAGCTGCCTGCGGTCGCTCACGCCGAGCTTCTGCATCGCGCGGTAGATGTGCGACTCGACGGTGCGGACCGACAGCACCAGCCGGTCGGCGATGTCGGCGTTCGTCAGCCCGCGCGCGGCCAGCTCGACCAGCTGCCGCTCGCGCGGGGTGAGCGCGATCGCCGGGCCGTCGAGGCCGTCGACCGGCGGCGGGGTGCCGCCATCGCCGCGGCCGTGCAGCTCGGTGCGGCGCGCCGCGGCGCGCCGTGCCGAATCAGCGCGGCCGGCCTCGTGGAAGACGGTCGCGGCGTGGGCGCTCGCCTCCGCGGCGCAGCGCAGCGCGCCGATCGCCTCGAAGGCGTCGGCGGCGGCGAGCAGCGCGGCGCCGTCGCGCTCGGCCAGCGAGGCCCAGGCGCTCGCGAGCGGCGCGTCGGTGCGCTCCTGCAGCAGCGCCAGCTGCGCGGCGACCAGTCTGGCAGAGGCGCCGAGCCGCAGCGCGTCGTAGGTCAGCAGCCCGGCGTAGAACGGCATCGCCTCCAGCTCGCCGGCGACGTCCAGCAGCCGCTTCTGCGCCCGCACGCGGTCGCCGCGGACCGCCAGCTCCCACGCCTCGGCGCGGGCGAGATACGGCAGTTGGTTGGGCATCGGACGGCCGTCGATCAGCGCCGCGCGCGTCCGTTCCAGCGCCGCGCCCGCGGCTGCCTCGTCGCCGTCGGCGGCGTGCGCGACGACTTGGAAGGAGCGGGTGATCGCGAGCACGCCGATCGCGTCGCGCCGCTCCAGCTGCAGCTCGGCCTCGGCGAGCCAGCGATGGGCGTCGGGCAGGCGACCGGCGGCGAGCCGCAGCGCGCCGATCCCGATCGCCGTGAAGCCGGCCGCGACCGAGTCGCCGGCGCGCACGGCGGTCGCGAAGTCGACCGCCAGCTCGCCGTCGAGCCGCGCCCAGTCGCGGCCGCTCTCGTACGCGGTCGTGCTCCAGAGGATCTGCGCCAGCTCCTCGCTCGGCCCGGCCAGCGGGACCGCCGGCTTGATCCGCCGCGCGAGTCTGAGCGCCTCCTCGGTGCGGCCGAGGTAGAACAGCTGGGCGATTCGGATCGGCTCCAGCTGGCGACGAAGCTCAGGATCCGTCTGCGGATCGGCGAGCAGCGCCTCGATCTCGGCGCCGGTACCGTAGCCGTCGCTGGCCGCGGCGGTCGAGTAGATCCGCAGCGGCACCAGCCGCCTCCGCCAGCCCTCCCCCGGCCACCAGCCGCCGGCGCGCTCCAGCAGCGCCAGCAGCTCGTCGCGGCGGCGCAGTCCCCAGTGGAGGACGGCGATCCGCTGCTCCAGGTAGGCGAACGCGGCCTCCTCGCCGGGCGCCTCGCCCTCGGCGGCGGCGAGCACCGCGGCCGCTTCCTCGCGCCGCTCGTCGGCGGTCAGCGCGGCCGCCAGCGCGAGCACCGCGTCGAAGCCGGCGCCGCCGTCGCGGGCCAGCGCCGCCAGCTCGGCGCCAAGCGCCGGGTCGCCTGAGCGGGTCGCGGCGACGGCCGCCTCGAGCAGCAGCGGCGCGGGCAGGGGTTCCTCCGCGTCGAGCGACCAGCGCGCGACGCGCAGCGACGCGTCTGGACCGAGTGCGGGCCGCGCCCGCACCGCGGCGGCCAGCTCGCGACGTGCCGCCCGGGCGCGCAGCGGCCCGATCGCGGCTTGAAGCGTCTCGCCGTAGAGCGGATGCGCGAGGCGGACCTCGCCGCCGCCCGTCGCGATCAGCCCGCGCGCCTCGACCGCCAGCAGCGCCGGCTCGCCTGCGAGTGCGGCCAGCTCGCCGGCCAGGAGCGGCTCGCCGATCGCCAGCAACTCCAGCAGGCTCCGCTCCTCCTCCGCGAGCGCCGCCATCCGCGCCTCGATCAGCTCGGCCAGCGAGCTGCTGACCGGCGGCCGCGACGCCAGCCTCCACAGCCCACGCCGGTCGACGAGCGCACCGGCGTCGAGCGCCCCCGCGACCAGCTCGCGCAGGTAGAGCGCGTTGCCGTCGCTGCGCTCGTGCAGCCAGTGCAGCGCGCCCTGCTCGACCGGGCCGCCGAGCGCCCGCTCGACCGCCGCCGCCGTCTGCCCGGCGTCGAACGGCGCCAGCTCCAGCCGTCGAGCGCCGGCGTCCTTCCACAGCGAGACGATCGCATCGGGGCACGGCTCGCCGGTGCGGACGGTCGCGACGACGAACGCGGCTCCGCTGTCGACGAGATGGAGGACGAGCGCCGCCGACGGCGGGTCGAGCAGCTGCGCGTCGTCGACCGCGACGACGAGCGGGCGGCCGGCCGCCCGCACGCGGAGCGCGGCGAGCGCGCCGCGCAGCAGCCCGAGCAGGTCGTCGGCGCGCGCCGTCTCCGGCACGACGCCGGCGAAGGCGCCGAGCGGGACGGCTGCCGCCGAGCGCGTCGCGTGGACGCGCGCGACGCAGGCGCCGCCCGCCTCGGCCGCGTCGACGGCGGCGCGCGCCAGCCGCGACTTCCCGACGCCCGCGCCGCCCGCGACGACGACCGCCGCCAGGCCGTCAGCGCGCGCCTGCGCGATCGCGGCCAGCTCGCCGTCGCGGCCGACGAGCGGCCACTCGCCCGGCGGCGCGGCGGGCACGGAGCTCTCGCGTCGGCGCATGGTCGCCACGCTACGACGTGCCGGCCGCCGCGGTCAATCTGTGCGGGCGCGACCAGGCGTCGCGCCGATCGGCCATGGGCCAGATCGTCGTCTACCGGCCCTCCGCCCGCGGTATGGTCAGCTCGACCGAGCGAGCGGCCGACTCGCAGCCGTCACGTCCCGTCGAGCTGCTCGTAGGCGACGAGCGTGAGGAAGTCGGGCAGCTCGTCGGCGAACGCGATCCGCTCCAGCAGCGCCCGCGCGCGCGGGTCCTCGACGCCGCTGCGCGCGACCTCCTCCCCCAGCATCCGCTCGACCAGCTCCCGCGTCACGACGCGGCCGTCGTCGAGCCGGACGCCGTGGCGGATCCACTGCCACAGCTGCGCGCGGCAGATCTCGGCGGTCGCCGCGTCCTCCATCAGCCCGTCGATGCCGGCGGCGCCGCGGCCGCCGAGCCACGCCGACAGGTACAGGTAGCCGACGCGGCAGGCGCCGCGGATCCCCCGCTCGGTGACGGCGCCGGGCGTCGCGGCGAGGTCGAGCAGCGCGGCGGCGTCGGCGGTCACGTCGTCGCGGCGGCGGTCGATCTGGTTGGGCCGCTCGCCGAGCACCGCGTCGAACGCCTCCGCGGCGACGCCGACGACCGCCGGGTGGGCGACCCAGGTGCCGTCGAAGCCGTCGCCGGCCTCGCGCCGCTTGTCGGCGCGGACGGCCGCGACCGCGCGCTCGGTCGCCTCCGCGTCGGTGCGCGACGGGATCAGCGCCGCCATCCCGCCCATCGCGAAGGCGCCGCGGCGGTGGCAGGTGGCGACGAGCAGCTCGGTGTAGGCGCGCATGAACGGGACGGTCATCGTCACGTCGGCGCGGTCGGGCAGGACCATCTCGGGCCGGTCGCGGAAGCTCTTGATCGCCGAGAAGATGTAGTCCCAGCGGCCGGCGTTGAGACCGTAGGAGCGCTCGCGCAGCGCGAACAGGATCTCCTCCATCTGGAAGGCGGCCGGCAGCGTCTCGATCAGCACGGTCGTGCGGACGGTCCCGTGCGGCAGGCCGAGCGCCTGCTCGATCCAGCTCAGCACGTCGTGCCACAGCGCGGCCTCGTCGTGGTGCTCGAGCTTGGGCAGGTAGAGGTACGGCGCCGAGCCGCGCGCCAGCAGCGCGGCGGCGTTGCGGCGCAGGAACAGGCCGACGTCGAGCAGCGCGCCGGCGATCGGCTCGCCGCCGACCCGCACGTTGCGCTCCGGCAGGTGCCAGCCGCGCGGGCGCACCAGCAGCGTCGCGGTCTCCTCCGCCAGCTCGTAGCGGCGGCCGTCGGGCTCCTCGTGGACGAGCGTGCCGGCGACCGCGTCGGTCAGGTTGAGCTGGCCGTCGAGCAGCAGGTCCCAGCGCGGGGTCGTCGCGTCCTCGAAGTCGGCCATGAACCCGCGCGCGCCGGAGTTGAGCGCGTTGACGACCAGCTTCGCGTCGGTCGGGCCGGTGATCTCGACGCGCCGGTCGGCGTAGTCGGGCCGCGGCGGCGCGACCTGCCAGTCGCCGCGGCGGATCTCCTCGGTCTCGGGCAGGAAGCCGCTCGGCGCTGGGCGCTCCCGCCGCGCCGCCAGCAGCGCGTCGCGGCGGGCGCCGAAGCGGCCGTGCAGCTCGGCGAGGAAGGCGAGCGCGTCGGGCGACAGCAGCTCGGCGTCGCGCTCGTCGCGCGGCGGGCGGGTCGGTGTGGCGGTCGGCGCGGCCAACGTCGTGCTCCTCGTCGTGCGTTCGCGTGTCTCCTGGTGATGGTGATGCCCATGCTGCGGCCTGGGCGCTCACCGTGCCGTCTGCGCGACCGTCCCGGCGGTCCCGATCCGCAGCGCCTCGACGAGGTCGCGGTAGAGCGCGTCGGCGGCGAGCAGCTCCGCGTGGCGGCCGCGGGCGCGCACCCGGCCGGCCTCTCGCTGTCGAGGCCGCCGGGCAGCCCCGCGATCAGCGCGCCGAGCTGGACCTCCTCCAGCACGCTCGACGTAGGCGATCCGCTCGCGCACGGCGGCGCGGGTCAGCGCAGGTCGTCCGGGGCACGCCGGCACCAGCGCAGCGTGCGCGGTGGGCGTCCCTACAGGTCGAGCGTCAGGCTCGCGCTGCGGGCGCGCGAGACGCAGACCATCATCGTCTCGCCGCGGGCCTGCTCCTCGGGCGTGAGCAGCTGGTCGCGGTGGTCGGGGAGGCCGTCGAGCACGCGCGTCTCGCAGGTGCCGCAGATCCCCTGCTCGCACGAGGAGGGCACGTCGACCCCGGCCGCCCGCGCCGCCTCCATGATCGACTGCTCGGGCCCGACCTCCAGCTCGACGCCGCTGCGGGCGAGCGTGACGCGGAACGTCGCGCCGCCGCCCGCGCCGTCGCCGGCGGCCGCGCCGCCGCTCGCCGCGTCCGTCGCCGGCTTCGCGGCCGGCGCGAACCGCTCGACGCGCAGCGCCTCCGGGCAGCCGGCCGCGGCGCAGCGCGCCTCCAGGGCGTCGATCAGCGGCGCCGGGCCGCAGCAGTAGAGCGGCCCGCCGTCGGCCAGCTCCAGCGCGCGGTCGAGGTCGAGCAGCCCGTGCTCGTCCTCGGGCAAGATCAGGAGCCGGCCGCCGCCGGACGCGACGGCGGCCCCGCCCGCGCGGCCGGCGCGCGCGGCGCCGTTCGCGCACGTCGCTCCGGCGACCCCGCCCGCAATGCCGGCGTGCGCCGCGCCGTTCGCGCTCGCGCCGA
>Ga0164243_10012464_pt1 | contig 12041 bp, 7 predicted proteins | sample OricompcompostOP_FD_108781 | JGI IMG/M metagenome (GOLD analysis project Ga0164243, IMG submission 108781) | Organic Plus compost microbial communities from Emeryville, California, USA - Original compost - Organic plus compost (OP) | ecosystem: Engineered > Solid waste > Mixed feedstock >...
AGGTGGCGAGCGGCGTCGTGTCGGAGAGGGATCGCGAGGCGAGGCTCCCGGCGTTGACAGTGGAGTCGGCGTCGAGAGGCGTGGTGGCCGGTATTGCACGCGAGGCGAGGTGCCCGGCGTTGGTGGCCAGAGGAGCCGTGCTGGCGATGGCGCGCGAGGCGAGGCGCCCGGCGTTCGTGGCGAGAGGTGCCGTGCTGGCGATGGCGCGCGAGGCGAGACGCCCGGTGGCGAGAGGAGCGGTGTCCGGGAGGTCACGCGAGCCGATGCGCCCGGCGTCGTGAGTGTCGAGAGACGTGTGCGAGGTGACGGCGCCGGCTCTCTCTGCGGGGACGCCGTGCTCCGAGGACTCGATGACGGCGCCAGCTCCCTCTCCGGAGACGCCATGCTCCGAGGACTCGGTGACGGCGCTGGCTCTCTCCCCGGAGACACCGTGCTCCGGGGGCTCGGTGACGGCGAGCTCGGCCCCGGTCACTCCCGACGTGGCTTCGGGATGGAATCCGGCCGCGCGCCAGCCGATGAGCGCCACCGCTCCGACGAGGCTGGTGACCCCCAGCAGCCCCCAGGTCGCCCGCGCGGACCTCCGGGGGAGCGAGGGGCGCCGAGCCGTCTCTGGCGTGGTGGCGGGTGCCAGGCTGGCCGTGAGCGCCAGGTTGGACGCCCCGGCGTGGAGCGGGACGTCCCAGTCCGCGGTGGCGTCTCGCAGCGCCTGCTCCAGCGCGGCGTGGAGCGAGGCCCCGTCCGGGAATCGCGCCTCCGGGTCCTTGTGCATCAACCTGCGGGAGATGGCCTCCAGCGCCGGAGGGACGCGTGGATTCAGCGAGGACGCGGGCGCGGGGTCGCGCGTCTCGATGTACTCGACGAGCAGCTCACGGGGCAGGGTGAGTGAGTACGCGGGGGCGCCTGACAGCACCTCGTGGAGCGTCACGCCCAGGGCATACAGGTCATCCGTGGCGCGGAAGGGATAGCGCGCGTCCGGATGCGCGTGGTGCTCGCGCCGGAAGCGCAGGGCCTCCGGGCTGCGGTACTGGGGCGTGCCCGGGGGCAGGGGCCCCTCGGTGAGCGGCAGCGACTCGGCGTGGTCCGCGCTGCCGAAGTCCACCAGCACCGGCTCCTCGTCGGCGGAGCGCACGAGGATGTTGGAGGGCTTGAGGTCGCGGTGGAAGACCGTGCGCGCGTGCAGCTCCCCGAGCGTCCGCGCCAGCTTCGAGAACAGCCGCGCCACGCGGCGGGCGGAGGGCGTGGCGTGCTCCACCCACGTGGCGAGCGTGCTGCCCTCGACGTAGTCGAGCACGACGTAGTGGTAGCCGGTCCGCGCGTCCGGCCATCGCCCGTGGGCCCAGACCCGCACCACGTTGGGGTGGGTCGCCTGGAGCAGACACGCCAGCTCGCGCGCCGCCCGCGCGTCCGTCTGGTTCAGGTCCTCGCTGCCCGGACCCCGCAGCGCGAACTTGAGGGCGTGACGTTGACCGGCGTGCTCCACCTGGAACACGGCGCCGAAGGCCCCGGCACCCAGGCGCCGATGGATGCGCCAGGGCCCCACCTGCATGCCGGGCCTGAGCCCGAGAGGATGGTCCGCGCTCATCACGGCGTCAGCTCCAGCCGGACGCGCACCGTGAGGTGCCGGGTGCCATCCCGCTCGAACAGGTGGAGGACGAGCAGCGCCTGGTGGGAGACGACCTCGGTGGTGGGCAGCTCCAGCAGGAGCTTTCCCTTCTGGCCCGCGAGGAAGACGGGCATGGACGCGTGGACGGTCCGCATCGGCAGGCGGGCACCCCGATGCTCCAGCTCGGCCCGGCCCAACCGCCATGGCGCCCCGCCAGAGGTCGGCTCCAGCTCGAGCTCGAGGGCGGCGAACTCCGGAGCGACGAACCCCCGCTTGCCCGAGGGGGTGATCGCCGCGACGGCGCCCGCCTCGGCGCCCTCGATGAAGTACCGCTTCACCTCGATGTCGCCCTTCAGGTCGCGCGAGAAGAGGAACGGGCCGAAGCCCTCCGCCTCCTCGCAGCGCCGGGCCATGGCGAGCACGCGCTCCTGGAGGGCCTCCGGCGCGAGCGCGTTCCGGAAGACCCGGAGCTGGAGGTCCACCGCCGCCGGCTCGCTCACGAGCGCCAGGGTCAGCCGCTGCGGCATGAGCCCATCCGCGAAGCGCGCCGTGAGCAGCACGCGCTCGCCGGGCGCGAGGTCCTCTCGAGGCAGGATGACGAGCGCGCGCTCGGTGACCTCGAGCCGCTCGAAGCGCTCGCGGGACGTGCCCACCTCCACGCTGGAGGGCAGCAGCGGCGAGTCGAACAGCACCACCGTCGCCGTGTCCGACGCGACCCTCACCACGTGCGTCCGCTCGGGCGCGTCCGCCGACAGGGTGATGTCTCGCTTGCGCATCCGCGTCTCCAGACCTGCTTCTCCCGCGACCGCTGCCATACCTGACAAGGTGGCAATCACCAGCATGACCTGAGTAATAGGTTGGAGCAAGGGTTTGTTACCTCCTGGGTCGGCACCCTAGCAGGAGGGGCCCACATTCAGTGACTCAGGAGGTAGGAAGCCGCGTCCGCGACGTCCGGCATGGGGGCGCGGCGCAACCCCTTGGATTCACGTGGCGTGGTGCTTCAGCGGGGCGGAGGTGGAGGCGAGGGGGCCTCGGGGCGCCGGGTGTCCTCGGGTCGTTGCGACTCCGTGGGGGGGAGCTGGGGCAGGGGCCAGCCCTCGAACATGGGCCAGGCCCGGTACATGGCCCGGCGTTGCTCCGGGGTGAGGGCGGGCTCCTCCTGGGGCGTGGGCTCCTCGTGGCGGGGGTGGTGGGGCCTGGAGGGGCCCGGCCGGTACAGGAGCACCGAGCCCAGCACGACGCACACCAGCGCCAGGGCGGCGATGCTCCAGGCCCTCGCGGGTCCTTCGAGGCCTGCGTGTCGGGACGGGGTCATGGTGGGGTCCTCAGAAAGTCCCCTGCCGCAGCAGGTCTCCCTTGGAGATGGTGCCCAGCAGGCGCCGCGTCCCGTCGACGACGGGCAGCCGCTCCAGCGCGGTCTGCGCGAAGGTGGCCGCCACCTCGCCCAGGGACAGCTCCGGGGTGATGGGCCTCACGTCCGTGTCCATCATGTCCTCCGCGATGGTGGCCTGGAGCAGCGAGTGGTCCGGCAGGTGCCCCTTGAGGTCGTCGAGCACCAGCACCCCCCGGTAGCGGCCCGTCTCGTCGGTGACGTAGAGGTCCTCGCCGGGGGGCAGCTCCAGGAGCAGCGCCACCACCTCCGGGAAGGGCGTGGAGGGCGACACGCGCCTGCGCACGGGCGTGAGCAGCGCGCGGGCGCCCTCCTGCCTCAACCAGTGGGGGATGGTGGCCGGCATGCGCACGTTGCGGCGGTTGAGCACGGACGTGTACAGCGACTCCGGCTCCAGCCTCCGGCTGATGGCGGCGGACACCACCGCGCTGAGCATCAGCGGCAGCACCAGCGGGTAGTCGCCCGTCAGCTCGAAGATGAGCAGCACCGCGGACACGGAGGCGTGCGTCGTCCCGGCCAGCACCGCGCCCATGCCCAGCAGCGCGTAGGCGCCGCTGGGCGCGCTGCCCGGCAGGAGCTTCTCCGCGAGCGCGCCGAACGCGCCTCCCAGCAGCGCTCCATAGAACAGGGACGGGGTGAAGAGCCCGCCCGGCACGCCCGCGCCCGCGCACAGGGACGTCAGCAGGAGCTTCGCCACGGGCAGCAGGAGCAGCAGCGCCAGCGACGTGTGGCCCAGCAGCGCGCCGTTCACCGCGTCGTAGCCGTTGCCCAGCAGCTGCGGCAGCCACAGCGCGGTGAGTCCGACGACGGTCATCGCCAGCAGCGGCAGGAAGGGCGCCAGCCAGCCGGGGACCCGGTCGAGCAGGTCCGACATGACGTTGACGCCGCGCACGTAGAGCGCGGAGGCCCCGCCCAGCGCCGCGCCCAGCACCAGGGCCAGGATGAGCTCGCGCGGGTGCGTGAGGGCGTAGTCGGGGATGACGTAGCTGGGGTGGTCCGCGATGAGCAGCCGCGAGACGAGCGTCGACACCACGCACGACACGACGATGGGACCGAACAGGTCCAGCGCGAAGCTGCCCAGCAGCACCTCCAGCCCGAAGAGCGCCGCGCCGATGGGGACGTTGTACGCGGAGGCCATGCCCGCGGACGCGCCGCACGCGACGAGCAGCCGCGCCTGTCCGGGACCCAGCCGCAGCACCCGGGCGAGCGACGAGCCGCTCGCCGCGCCGGTGGACAGCAGCGCGCCCTCGCGGCCGAGCGGCGCGCCCATGGCGACGGCGAGGATGGAGACGAGCCCCCGCAGCAGGGCCCGGGGCAGCGGAAGCCGCCCCGAGCGGACCCAGATGGACTCGATGATGCCGGCGGTGCCATGGCCTCGCAGGGGCTGGCCGACGAGGAGCGACAGCAGCGTCACCAGCGCGCCGCCGAGGATGGGGATGAGCACCCTGCGCCAGGAAGGGGCCGCGGCCACGCCCGCCAGGAAGTCCTCCGAGCCGCTCCTCCAGAAGAGCCCCTGGGTGAAGCGCAGCACCTTGAGCAGCACCACCGCGCCCAGCCCGGCGATGAGGCCCACCAGCACCACCAGCACCCAGAAGCGCTTCTCCACCGCGGTGAGGCCACGCAGGAAGTCGCCCACCGAATGGTGGAACCGGCGCGCGACGCTCACGCCGGGAAGCCCGACCTCCGTCTCCTCACGCCTCGCCCGTCGAGTGCTCACGCAGGTTCAACATCCGTCTCGTGTCGCCGCCTGTCGCGAGCCCCCTCGCCCGCTCGCGCTCTTGGACTCCAAGAGGCCGATACGTCTGGCGCGGAGACCTCGCATGCAACCGCTGGCTTCCCGCCGGGCGCCGCGTGCTCGCTGACAGGCCGGGGGTGCGCATGGCAAACAGGCGGCCCCGCGCTCGACCGCTGCGGGGCACCTCGATGAAGGAAGCCATGTCCAACGCACTGCTCGAAGCCATCTTCAGCGGAGATGTCGCGGCTGTCCGCTCCCTCGCCACCTCGGACGATGCCCGGATGAAGGACGGGTTCGGTCGTCCGCCGCTGAGCGTCGCGGCCTCGCGCGCGGGGGACGTGCCGGTGGAGGTGCTCTCGGCGCTCATCGAGGCGGGGCACCCGGTCGACGCCGCGCAGGGGGACGAGGACGCGGACGAGGTGGGGTGGACGGCGCTGCACCACGCGTGTCTGCGAGGCACCTTCCCGGCGGCGCTCGGCGCGGTGCGGGAGCTGCTGGCCCGTGGCGCGAACCCGGAGGGAGGTGGTCGGGACCGGGGCATCACTCCGCTGATGCTCGCGCTCTCCGCGCACCACCTGGGCATCGCGGAGGCGCTGTTGGAGGCCGGCGCCAATCCCAACACGCCCGTGGCCGGTGGCAACCCGCCGCTGCACCACGTCGTCGCGCTGTTCAAGCAGCGCAGGGACGGTGGGTACAAGCAGGGCGAGCGCGAGGCCATGGCCACGGACGCCGTCAAGCTGCTGCTCGCGCACGGCGCGGACGCGGGCGGGCGGGACTCGGACGGGGAGACCGCGCTCGCCAAGGCGCTCATCGGTCATCTGCCGGCGGAGCTGGTGCTCGCGCTGGTGGACGCGGGCTCACCGCTCGACGAGCGGGTGCGGCTGGGGGATGCGAAGCAGCCCATCTTCTTCACGCCCGTCGCCATGGCCATCGGCCTCCAGCAGCCGAACGAGGTGCTGACCGCGATGCTCGCTCGCGGCGTCGACGCGTCGAGGACCACCGAACACGAGGGCCAGTCGCTGCTGCACTACGCGGCCATGAAGCGCTTCGCGTCGATGCAGCTCATCCTCCAGCACCAGCCGGGGCTGGACGTGAACGCCCGCGACGAGTCCGGCGCCACGCCGCTGTTCCTCGCCGCGTGGAAGGGCATCGAGGGCGCGGTGAACCACCTGCTGGAGCTGGGCGCCGACCCGAACATTCCGGACGTGGATGGCAACACGCCCCTGCACACGGCGGCCCGCAATGGGCTCGACAGGGTCGTCGGCCTGTTGCTCGGGAAGGGCGCCGACCGCACCCCGCGCAACGCCAACGGCGAGACGGCCGCGGACCGCGCCCGCAAGGCCGGCCACGTGGACCTCGCCACGAAGCTGGCCTGAGGTTCGAGGCGGCGCGGAGGGGCTACCGTGGCTCGGACGTCGCCGTGCAGTGGAGCCGAGGCGCAATGCCACTCGAAGGGGCCACGCGGGCCCGAGCCTTGCCGCGGCTCGAAGGGACTATCGTGGCTCGGACGTCGACACGAAGTAGCACCGGGCCTCGATACCGCTCGACGGAGCAGCCCGGTGGTCGAACCGCGCCGCTCACGCCGTTGCCGGTGGACCGGGGTGGCCCTGTGAGGCGGCCACCCCGGGACCGGAGTCACCTCAGTTGCTCACGAAGAAGTTGAAGCTCTGGACGGTGAAGTTGCCCACGCCGTCCGTCATCCACACGTCGACGGTGTGCGAGCCGTTGAGCAGCTCGTGGGTGTCGAGCGTCGCGGTGTACGTGCCATCGGCCTGGAGCGTGCCCGCGCGGATGCCGGACATGTCGCGGCTGAAGCCGATGTTGTTGAGCGGCCCGAAGTTGTCGGTGACGCGCGCGCGCAGGGTGATGACGCCGCTCACCGTGGCGCCCACGGCGGGCGACAGCATCGTCGCGGAGGGTGCCTGCGTGTCGTAGTTGATGCGGCGCGTGGTGGTGGTGCTGATGCCCGTCTCGGAGGTGGTGACGATGGAGAGGTTGTTGACGCCCGGGGTGAGCGTCAGCGTCGTCTGCACCGCGCCGCCGCCGCGCGGCACCGTGAAGGGCGCGCCGCCGTTGATGCGCACCGTGGTCGAGGACAGCGACTGCACGTTGACGGTGTAGTTGAGCGCGTGGCCCGGCAGCGGGCCGTAGAGCTGGTTGTCACCGGGGTTGGTGGTGACCACGGGCGTGCCGGGGTCCACCCACAGGGTGAGGAGCTTCTCCGTCACGTTGAAGGCGCTGTCGGTGGCGCGCACCAGGATGACCTGGTCGCCGTAGTTCACCGGGACCGTGTGCTCCACCGTGCCGTTGCCGAACTCGAGGATGGACGAGGCCACCCACTGCGTCTCCACGCGCACCGGCGTCGTGTCCTGCACCGACGAGCGCACCGTCACCTGGAGCGAGCTGACGGCCGCGCCATTGGGCGGCGAGAGGATGGTGAGCACCGGCGGCACGCGGTCCACCGTGAGGTTCACCTGCTTCGTGGTGACGCCACCGAAGCTGTCGCGCGCCGTCATCTGGATGATGTTGGGGCCATCCGCCAGGGTGATGGTCGTGTAGATGAGGCCGCCGTTGCCCGGCGTGAGGACGATGGGGGCCCCGCCGTTGATGATGAAGGCGGCGTAGATGATGGACGCCCCCGGCGCGCGCGGCGTGGCGTAGCCCCAGATGTCGAGCGTCGTCTCGCGGGTGAACGCCGGCGGGTTGCCGATGGTCACCATGGGCGTCAGGTGCGGGAACGGGTCGATGATGACGGTGCGCGAGTCGGTGCTGCCCAGCAGGTTGGCCAGGGGCGGCGGACGCTCGATGCCGGAGTACACCGCGCGGAAGTCCTGCGTGCCCGTCACCGTCCACGAATCCGTGGGCGGAATCCAGGAGAAGGTGAACAGGCCGTCGCCGTCCACGTCCGCGTCCGCGCCCACGGGGATGCCCGCGACGAAGAAGGTCACCACGCCGTTGGTGGGCCCCACGACGGGGTTGTTGTTGGCGTCTCGCACGCGCGCCGACAGCGTGTTGCCCAGGCCGATGGTGAGGTGCGCGTTGACCGCGGGTGCCTGGATGGTGGTGACGGTGGCCAGGCCCGTGACGGGCGGCAGCGGCGGGGTGTACGCGTTGACGCGCGCGGAGGCGGACACGCCGGGCGCGCCACCCGAGGCCGCGGTGAGCGTGATTTCGCCGGTGAGCGCGGGCAGCAGGTTGGGCGGCGCGATGACGGTGACGGTGACGGTGCCCTCGCCACCGGCGGGCAGGAACAGGCTCACCGGGTTGGGGAACGACGCCCAGCCGGGGAAGCCGCCGGAGGTGCTCAGCGAGTACGTGTCCGCCTGGTAGCCGTGGTTCTTCACGCGGAAGGTGAAGGTGACCTGCTGCGCGGTGGCGCTGCCGATGACCAGCTCCTTGCGGTTCTCGCCCACGACGGTGACCTGCACGCTGAAGTCACCGAAGCACGACAGGCCCAGCGACGCGAAGGTGGTGGGGATGTCGAACGTCGCCGAGCCCGTGCGCCAGCTGCCGTCCGCGGACTGGCGCGTCTTCAGCCACTCGATGCTGCTGCGCACGCGCGGGTCGGTGGCGGGCTCGCGGCCCGCCAGGCACAGCGCGTAGATGGCGCTGCCGGTGGCCACGTCGTTGGCCGCCGCGCCCTGCACGTCGCCCCAGCCGGGGTTGCCCGGCGAGGTCCGCGCGATGAGCCGGTCCGCCAGCGTGGTGATGGCGGCGGTGTTCACCCCGTTGGCGCCGGGGCCCGCGGCCTTCAGGCCCACCACCGCCCAGGCCACCTGGAACGTGTAGGGCATGCCGTCGCCGGGGGCCGAGGTGTCGTTGTTGTTCAGGTTGGCGCGCAGGTAGGCCGCGGCGCGGTCCAGCGCGGTCTGGTACTGCGCGGCCCGCGCCGGGTCCACGCGCTGCTTCGCCTGCGCCAGGCCCGTCATGATGCGCGCCGTGGTGGGCACGCTGCCATGGTCCACCGGGAAGCTGGCGTGGTCGGACATCCACCGGCCGCTGGCCTCCTGGTTGGCCACCGCCCAGTTGGCCGCCGCCACCAGCGCGCTGCTGTACTGCGTGGAGACGTTCTGGTCGTACCCCGCCAGGCCGAACGTCGCGTAGGACGTCTTCTCGTTGCGGAACGTGTTGTTGTCGTGAATCCAGGAGCCGTTCGCCAGCTGCTCCGTCTTGATGCGCGCCCCGAGGTACTCCAGGTTGGCCTGGTTCGTCAGGCCGTTGCTGGAGACGACGCTCATGTCGTAGCCGTTGGCGCGGGCCGCCGCGAGGCCGTACGCCGACGCACCGGCGCGGTGACACGCCACGCAGCCATTGGTCGACGTCCAGCTGGCCACGTCACCACTGAGGAAGTTGATGGCGCGCTGGGTGGCCTGGGTATTGGTCTGCGTCTGCGCCGACGCGGGCGCGGACAGGAACGACGCGCACAGCACCATCACCGCCACGAGGGCGGAATGGCACGGCGAGCGCCAGGGGGACGAGGAACGAAGCATGGGACTCCCTTGGGTGGGTGCAGGCGCCCTTCATGGGCGGTGCGCGCGACACCTCCGGGGACTCGTCGGGACGCGGGACGGCCCTCCTAGACCGGGGAACTCCAGGGGTCCCGGTCCGAAAGGGTGTCTCCAGGTGATGGAAAGCGTCCCCCTCTGGCGGCGCGTGGGATTGAAATACTCCCATCCCGCTGAAACTGTCCAGTAGCCGAAAATCAGACAGATTCAGTGATAACGGGGTTTTGAGTGACCCTGGCCAGCCGCGAACATTCCGGGCGGCGGGCCATACGGATAGCTCAACCGCCTACGATATCGAGTGTCTGTCCGACACTCTGCGAGCGAGCCTTCTCATACAGCGCGCGTGCGAGCGCGAGGTCCTGCACGGCGAGCCCGGTCGAGTCGAACACGGTGACCTCGTCTCCGGTGCGTCCGGGGCGGGTGCCGGCGACGACCTCGCCGAGCGTGCCGGCAATCTGCTCGACGCGCAGCAGGCCGTCGTGGAGGGGGACGTTGACCTCGCCGGAGTGGGTGGCCTGTTCGGTGTCGTCGATGAAGACGCGGCCCGCGGTGAGGATGCGGGGGTCGAGCTCCTGCTTGCCGGGGGCGTCCGCGCCCATGGCGTTGATGTGGGCGCCGGGGGTGAGCCACTCGTGCTTCACCACGGGGGCGCGCGAGGGCGTGGAGGTGCAGACGATGTCCGCGCCGCTGGCCTCCTGGAGGCTGACGACGCGTCCGCCCTTCTCGGCCTGGAGGGCCTTGGCGGCGGGCTCGGAGGTGTCCGCGAGCAGCAGCTCCATTTCGCCGAAGAGGGCGCGGTGCGCGTCGATGAGGACGCGGGCCTGTACGCCGCAGCCCACGAGGCCGAGCGTGCGCGGCTTGGGCCTGGCGAGGAACTTGGACGCGACGCCGCCCGCGCAGCCGGTGCGCCACGCGGTGAGCAGCGTGCCGTCGAGGATGGCCAGGGGCGAGGCGGTGTCCGGGTCGCTCAGGATGTAGAGCGCGCGCACGGTGGGCAGCTGGTGCTTCTGAGGGTTCTTCGGATGGGCGTTGACCCACTTCACGCCCGCGGCGCCGTCGAGATAGGCGGGCATGGCGCGGAAGTCGCCGTCGTACTTGGGGAGGGACAGGTAGACCTTGGGCGGCATGAGCGACTCGCCGCGGCCGTGGGCGCGGAAGGCGCGCTCGACGGCCTCCAGGCCGAGGTCGACGGTGTAGAGGCCGCGCATGTCGCGGGCGGTCAGGATGAGGGTGGGCATGGCGACGCTATATACCCGGATGTCCTCGGCGCCGCCGCGCGTGGGCGGGATGCGAAAGGAACGCAGCGTGGACTTGTCGACCTCCCCCTTGTTCGAGCGGCTCGCCTCGGCCCGTCACGTGCTCATCGCCGGAGGCGGTGGTGGGTTCGACGTGTTCAGCGGCCTGCCGCTGTACTTCCGGCTGCGCCAGCTGGGGAAGCAGGTGTCGCTGGCCAACCTGACCTTCACGGACCTGGGTCGCGTGGACGCCGCGCCGGTGGCGCCGGGCGTGGTGCGGGTGGATGCGACGACGCCCGGCCCGCGGGGCTACTACCCGGAGGGCCTGCTGTCCCAGTGGTTCGCGGCGCGTGGCGAGCAGGTGCCCGTGTACTGCATCGAGCGGGTGGGGATGGCGCCGGTGCGAGCGTCCTACGCGGCGCTGCGAGCGCTGCTGGGCTTCGACGCGGTGGTGCTGGTGGACGGGGGGACGGACATCCTGATGCGCGGGGACGAGGTGGGGCTGGGCACGCCGCACGAGGACATCGCGAGTCTGGGCGCGGTGCATGCGCTGCCGGTGCGCGACAAGCTGGTGGTGTGCCTGGGGTTCGGCGTGGACCGGTATCACGGTGTCTGCCATGCGCACTTCCTGGAGTCGGTGGCGGCGTTGAGCAAGGCGGGCGCCTACCTGGGCGTCACCGCGCTGCTGGAGCCCATGCCGGAGGCGGCGCTGTTCAAGGAAGCGGTGACGTATGTGTGCCAGCGGATGCCCCAGGCGCCGAGCATCGTGTCGCTGTCGGTGGTGTCCGCGCTGGAGGGGGAGTACGGCGACGTCCACCGCACCGAGCGCACCCGGGGGAGCACGCTGTGGATCAACCCGCTGATGAGCATGTACTGGGCGTTCGACCTGGACGCGGTGGCGCGGCGGTGCTTGTACCTGGATGCGCTCCGGGACACCCAGACACACTGGGAGATGGACGCGGTCATCGAGCTGTTCCGCGAGGAGCTGCGCATCCGCCCGTGGCGGGACATCCCGGTGTGAAGGTGGGTGGGTGACTCGTGTGGGGGCTGGCTTCGACGCGGGGCGCGGCTTCGCTACGCTCGGGCGTGGACGGTGAGGAGAGGAGCGCCCCGCGTTGAGTGAGCAAGACGAGGTCGAGCTGCGGCATGTGCTCGCGGAGGGGCTGGTGTCCCGCGAGGAGGCGGCGGCGCTTCGTGAGGACGCGGCGCGGCTGGGGCGTCGCCCGCTGGAGTTGCTGCGCGAGCGCGGCAGGCTGTCCGAGGATACCTACGCGTCGGCGCTCCGGGTGCTCCGGTCGGTGGAGGAGGTGCGTGCCGGGGCGTCCACGCCCGACGCACGGGGCGGGACGGTGGAGGACGCGGCTCGGGACCTGCCGGGTGCCTGGGGCGATGTGACGGGCGCGGTGCCTCCGCGTGCCCCCGAGTGGCCAAGGGCCTCCACGGGCGCCGACGCGAGGGCAGATGAGGTGACGGGTGTGGCGTCTCCTCGAGCCCCGACGACGGGGCCTGCGCGTGTCGACAGCGAGGCCCCGAGGGGGGAGGACGCCCACGGAGCGACAGGTGTCGCCCCCTC
>Ga0164243_10012465_pt1 | contig 12041 bp, 12 predicted proteins | sample OricompcompostOP_FD_108781 | JGI IMG/M metagenome (GOLD analysis project Ga0164243, IMG submission 108781) | Organic Plus compost microbial communities from Emeryville, California, USA - Original compost - Organic plus compost (OP) | ecosystem: Engineered > Solid waste > Mixed feedstock >...
ATGTCCACGGCTCCGGTGCTGGGCCACGGCAAGCCGGTCGGCGCCGTGCGCCCCGCGGGTCGTCTGCGGTGACACCTGCCCGTCGGTGCCGCTCCGTCTCCCCGCCGAGGGTGCCCGGTGTCGGATGCCCGATCCGGCACCGGGCGGGCCGGCCGGCCGAGGCCTGCACGGGACGCCACCTGCCGCTGTACCGGTCAGTGCCGCCCCGGCCGCCGCTGCCTCAGCCGAGGCGGACGGGTGGCAGGGTGAGCGCCGTATGGGCCGGCCGCCCCTGGTCGGAGGGGAGGCTGCTGAGGGAGCGCAGTCTGCTGTTGCGGCGCTCCAGGTCCTGGCGGGTGACCGGGAAGAGGGCGGCATCGCCCTTGCCGACCAGCGCCTGGTTCTGGGTCACGAAGTCACGGGTGTCGCGCTCGTAGGCCGCGAAGCCCTTGACGTGGTCCCCCTCGGCCAGGGACGCCGCGAGCATGTAGGCGCCGACGAGCGCGATGCTGGTGCCCTGGCCGGTGAGGAACGACGGTGCGCAGGCGGCGTCGCCCACCAGGGCGACCCTGCCGCTGGACCAGCGGGGCAGGTGGATCTGGCCGACGGTGTCGAAGAACGCGTCGTCGGAATCGCGCAGGGCGGCCAGCATGCCGGGTACCTCCCATCCGGCGTCGGCGAAGACACCCTCGAACAGCTTCTGTCCGGCTTTCCGGTCGTCCAGGACGTCGGTCGGCGGCTCCGGCCGCGCGAAGACCAAAAAGGCGTGCAGCTCCTCGCTGTTCTCGACGGCGCAGAGGACCGCGGCCCTGCCCGGGCTGTTCCATATGACGTTCTCGCCGGACAGCCCGAGCGTGTTGCGCATGCCGAACACGGCGAAGCAGTAGCCGAGGTAGCGGTGGTACTGCTCCTCGGGGCCGAACAGGAACCGCCGGGTGCGCGAATGCACGCCGTCCGCCCCGAACACCAGGTCGTACGTGCGGGTGGCACCGCTGCGGAACGTGACGTCGACTCCGTCGCCGGACTGCTCCAGTGTCTCGACGGAGTCGTGGAACACGATCTCCACATCGTCGCGGACCGCCTCGTACAGGATGCGGGTCAGATCCCCGCGTGCGATCTCCACGTCCCGCCCCGCGACGCTGCCGGTGACCGTGTGCGCGGGGACCGAGGCGACCTCGCTGCCGTCCGCGTCGAGGAAGATGTTCCGTCGTATGCCGACCTGTGCCTCCCGCACCTGCGGCAGGATCCCCATCCTGTCCACGACGTCCAGGGCGGTGCCGCGCACATCGATGGGGTACCCGCTGGCGCGGAGTCCGGCCGCCTTCTCCACCACTGTGACGGCATGTCCGCAGCGGTTCAGCCAGTACGCCAGGGTGAGGCCGGCGATACCGGCTCCGGACACCAGAACACTGCGACCCGCTGCGGCACGGCTGCCGGACGGCTGATCAGAACGGTTCACGTCTCGACTCCTCGGTCTCGGTGGGGTGATGGGCAGGGCCGGCGCCGTGACGACGCCGGGCAGAAGGAAGAAGGTGGTAGTGGCTTCGGCTCCGGATCCGTGTCCGTCGTCGCCGAAGCATGTGGCTGCATGGCCGGTGAGGCCGTACGCCGTTCGATGACCACCCGTCCCATGGTTCGGGCGACCGGTGCCATGGCAAGGCGGCGCGCTGGAGACGTCCGGTGACGCGGTGAAGAAGCGGTACGGCGTCGGCACGGGTGCGGCGTGCGACGCGCTGTACCGGACACCCGGATCGGCAGCCGGCTGCGCCGGCCGGTGCCTCGCGGTGGGGCTGCGGGCGCTGACGGTGTCCTGGCCCACGCAGGCGCTGCCGTCGGGCAGGCCGGCGCTGCACGTCGAGGCGTACAAGGCCGAACCGCTCACGGTGCGCGCCTGAGCCTGACCCGCCGGGCCGCACCGATCGTCCTGCGCGAACGATCGGTGCGGCCCGGCCCCGGACGACCGTGGCTCCGCCCCGCGGACGGCCGTCCCGTCCAGTCCGCCGTCGGCCGTCCCGTCCAGTCCGCCGTCGGCCGGTGCGGTCACCGACCGACACGGATCTGGCGCGTCCAAACCTCTCGTCGCGCCCGCAGTTATGCATGCGGTGATGCGCTCCTGCTCGAGCATGACTGCATCACCGCAGGTCATGCTGCTGCATATCGGTCCGCATCGACGCATGAGCCGAAGAAGCCGCAGACCGTGGCGAGTCGTGTGGCCCTTCCTGCACGCTTCTGGTGCGGTCGGCGATCACGCCCCGCACCGTGCGCTTTCCGACGCTCCGGCCGCGGGAGACCTCTCCCCGCAACGACCGGCCGGGCCGGCACCTGCGCCTGTACTCACGTCTGTTGAGCGAAGAAGCGAGGAACACCTGTGTCCAAGTCCAGGACGACGATGCTGTCCGTGCTGATCGCCGGCGCCGTCCTCGCCGGGGGAACCGCCGCTCTCCCGGCCCAGGCGGAGCCACGGCAGGCCACCGTGGCCGAGAAGAGCGCGCCCGCCTCGGCGGAGCTGTCCGCTCCGGCGCTCAGGAAGAGCACCCGTGCGCAGACGCTGGCGCGTGCCCGCATCTGGCTGACCGCCAACAACGGCCGTCAGGTGCCCTACAGCCAGACCAAGCGGTGGAAGGACGGCTACCGGCAGGACTGCTCGGGCTACGCGTCCATGGCGCTGGGCCTGTCCAAGCCCGGTCCGAACACCGTCGCCCTGGCCAACACCCGCAGCATCACCCGCCCCATCTCGATGAGCCAGCTCAAGCCGGGTGACCTCGTCATCGACGCGATCGGCGGCCCCAACTCCCGTCACGTCGTCATCTTCGAGAAGTGGAACAACGCCGCCCACTCGTCCTACATGGCCTACGAGCAGCGCGGCGGTCACGGCACCGACCACCGCTCCCTGACGTACGGTCTGAAGAAGGGCAGCCAGTTCAAGGCCTACCGGCCGGTCCAGTACCGCGACTGACCCGGCGGTACCCGCCGGCAGGGGCCGTCGGCCGCGGTGCCGGCGGCCCCTGGTGCGGGATCGGCGCCGACCCTACCGCCACCACTGCGGGCTGAGAGCGATCTGTCGCAGCTGGGCGATGGTCAGGGCGGGGCTCGTGCGGGTGGCGGCGGCTTCCTGCGAGCCCGAGGTGAAGGCGCTGACGACGACGCGCCTCCCGTCGGGCGTCATGGTGTCCACCGTCCACATCACGATGCCCTTGCCGCCCTTCTCGCCGGGCTCCTTGTGGACGGCGACAAGGGTGCCGTCGGGCAGTAGCTCGGAATCGGAGTCGAACAGCTCGCCGCGGGCATCGTCCATGCCGGTCTGCATGTTGACCTGGACGAGGCTCGTTCCCTTGCCGTCGTCGACGACGACATGGCCGAACCCTGGCTCGTGCCGGACTCGCCGACGACGGTCAGTCCCTTCGGGTGTGCGCACGGACGCAGCGGGTGCGCACCGCGGCGGGGCTGGTGTCGGGCACGGCGGCGGTCTCCTGGACGGACCGGTCCTCCCCGTACCGCAGGACGACCACGGCCCGGTCCTTGGCGGGCAGCTGCCCCAGCGCCTGCAGCAGGGTCAGCCGCAACGGGGTGCCGGAGAGGGCGGCGGCCGTCTCCGGCAGCACATCGGTGCTGCGCTCGCTGCTCCTGCGCAGACGCTTGTGCGCGAGGAACGGGCGGGTGAGGGTCGTCCGCGCGTACGCCGCCGGGTTGTCGGCCCGGGCCACGCGCGGCCAACGGACGTGGAGACGTCCGAGGGTCTCCCGGACCAGGTCCTCCGCGAGATGCGTGTCACCGGCGGTGAGCAAACACGCGGACCGGTGGAGGTGACCGGCCTGAGCAGCGGCGAACTCCGCATACTCGCCGGTGCGGACCTGTCTCATGCACTTCCCCTGGAACTGTGCACCGGTGGTGAGCCGGCGGTGGAAGAGAACTCACCTCCCTGATGCGCTGGGCCGTGAGAGATGTTTCACCCGGGGTGATCCGTCTCGGCCCGGCCGCGCCGGCCTCGCCCTCGCGGGCGGGCGGCGCGGCCCGGACCCGGTCCTGCCGACGGTGTTCCGGGCCGGCCGACGGTGGTTCAGGCCCGGGGGCCGGCCGTCTCGGTCAGCTTGCCGCCGGCCAGGCTGAGCCAGCGATCGACGCCGATCTCACGCAGGAACCGCTCGTCGTGGCTGACCACCACGAACGCGCCCCGGTAGGAGTTCAGGGCACTGACCAGCTGACTCGTGCTGACCAGGTCGAGGTTGTTCGTCGGTTCGTCCAGGAGCAGCAGGTGCGGAGCCGGTTCGGCGCACAGGACGCAGGCGAGGGTGGCACGCAGCAGCTCGCCACCGGAGAGCACCCGGACCGGCAGATGGGCGCCGTCGCCGCGGAACAGGAAGCGGGCGAGCAGATTCATCCGCTCGACCTGGGTGCGGTGCGGGGTGTACGCGGCGAAGTTCTCGGCGACCGTGCGGTCCGGCCGCAGCAGGTCGAGTCGCTGCGAAAGGTGGGCGATGCGTCCGTCGGCGCGGCGGACGTGGCCGTCGTGCGGGGTCAGGTCGCCGAGGACCAGACGCAGCAGGGTGCTCTTGCCGGAGCCGTTGGGGCCGGTCAGCGCGATCCGTTCGGGGCCGCGGACGGAGAAGTCGATGCCGGGGCCGGCGAACAGGTCCGTCTCGCCATGGCGGATCCGCAGCCGTTCGCCGTGGAAGAGGGTGCGTCCGGCGGGGACGTGGGTCTCCGGCAGGTCGATGACGAGCCGCTGCTCGTCGCGCAGTGCCCGCGCCGCCGCGTCCAGCCGGGCCTTGGCCTCGGTGGCCCGGTCGGCGTGCATCTGCCCGGCCCGGCCGGCGGACTCCTGCGCGGAGCGTTTCATGGCTCCGGCGACGATCTTCGGCAGTCCGGCGCTCTTCAGGTTGCGGGCGGCGTTGTGGGCGCGTCGTTCGGCGCGCTCGCGGGCCAGCTGCATCTCCCGCTTCTCGCGTTTGAGGTCCAGCTCCGCGGTGCGGACCTTGCGCTCGGCGGCTTCCTGCTCGGCCCGCACGGTTTCCTCGTAGACGCTGAAGTTGCCGCCGTACTGGCGGAGTTCGCCGTCGACGAGTTCGGCGATGCGGTCCATGCGGTCCAGCAGCGCCCGGTCGTGGCTGACCAGGAGCAGGCACCCGTGGAAGTCGTCCAGGGCGTCGTACAGCTTGCGGCGGGCACGGAGGTCGAGGTTGTTCGTGGGTTCGTCGAGGAGCAGCACGTCCGGCCGTTTGAGCAGCTGGGCGGCCAGCCCCAGGGACACGACCTGGCCGCCGCTGAGGGTGCCCAGGCGACGGTCGAGCGGGATGTCGCCGAGTCCGAGGCGTTCGAGCTGGGCGCGGGTGCGTTCCTCGATGTCCCAGTCGTCGCCGATGGTGGTGAAGTGCTCCTCGCTGACGTCGCCGGACTCGACGGCGTCGAGCGCGCGGATCACCGCGTCGACGCCGAGCACCTCGGCGACGGTCAGGTCGGCGGTGAGCGGCAGGTGCTGCGGGAGATGTCCGAGGGTACCGGTCACGGTCAGCGAGCCGGCGGTGGGCCGCAGTTCGCCGGTGATCAGACGCAGCAGGGTGCTCTTGCCGGAGCCGTTGGGTGCGACCAGGCCGGTGCGGCCGGTGCCCACGGTGAAGGACAGGTCCCGGAAGACAGGGGTGTCGTCGGGCCAGTTGAAGGACAGGTGGGTGCAGACGACGGAAGCGTCGGACATGGGAAGACCTCGGACCTCTGTGAGGCACGGGGCAGGGCGGCGCCTGTGCGGGCGACACCTGTGCCCCGGTGGAAGACAAGGGAAAAGGGGACGACGAAGCAGGCCACCGGGGCGGGCGCTTCTCGGCGCGGGCCGGTGACCGGTCGGGTCCGGGTATCACCCGGAGATGTCGTCGTCCACCACCATGTCCGGTCTCCTTGACGCTTGGATGACAGTGGCGGCGATTGTAGCAGACGCCCGGGGCGTCGCGGCCGACGCAGCCGGGTGTGCGGGCCGCGGTGCATCTTTCCGGCAGCAGCCGCTACTGAGCGGATCGCGGCCCCGCGTGAGAAGCCGTATCCGCCCCGGGTCAGCCCCACGACGGGCCGGCTGGAGGAGTGGATGTCGCCGGACGACCTCGGTGCGACCACGCACCGTCATCTCTCCCCGCGTGTGGGTCTCTTCCCCGGCGACCGGATCCGGCCCGACGGCTCCCCCCCCCGCAGGAGATCAGCGACGGGGCCACGGCGCTGCTCACCGCCGGCGGCATGGACGGCCACGGCTGGGCGAACGCCTGGCGCGCCCTGTGCTGGGCCCGGCCGAGGAACGCCGACAAGGCCCACCGGCTCGTCGTGAACAATCCGCGGCCCTCCACCGGAGGGAGCAACGGCACGGCCTTCGATCTGTTCGACATCTACCGGACCGAGCCCGTCCGGGGCCCTTTCCGGATCGACGCCGCCTTCGGCGCCCCGGCGGCGGTGATCGAGGTGCTGCTGTACGCCCGGCCGGGTCACATCGAGCTGCTGCCCGCCCTGCCCGACGCCTGGGCCGCCTCCGGCGCGCCCACGGGCGCTCCCGTCCGCGGCGGCTTCGCCGTGGACCTGCGTTGGCGGGACGACAGACCCTCACCGGTGCGCCTGCACAGCACAGGTGGCCGAACGACGACGGTGACGTACGGCGGTCTGTCCCGCAAGGTGGTTCTGGAACCCGGCGCGTCCGTCACGTTGAAGGAGTTCACGCGATGAGGGCTGGAACGATGAGATGGGCGGGTCTGCTGGCCGCCGCGCTGACGGCCACCGCGGTGCATGTCGCCGTCCCCGACCGGGCGGCCGCGGCGCCTTCCCGGCACGAGGTGGTCACCTGGGCGGCGAGCGCCGACCGCCTCGGCGACGGCACACCCGATCTGGCGTACCGCCTGGTGGTGCACACCAGCGCCGCCGGAAACGACCTGCGGATCCGGCTGTCCAACGCCTTCGGCGACCGGCCGGTGACCTTCGACAGCGTCTGGGCCGGAGTGCGGAAGACGGGGGCCGAACTGCGCCCCGGCAGCAACCGACGGCTGACCTTCGGCGGGCGGACATCCGTCACCGTGCCGGCCGGACGGACCGTGTTCAGCGATCCGCTGCCCGGGCGGCTGCCCGCCGCCACCGACCTGGTGGTCAGCCTGCACAGCCCGGACGCGGCCGGTCCCGCGACCGGCCACACCATGGCCCTGCAGACGTCCTACCTCGCCCAGGGCGACCACACCGCCGAGGAGAGCGCGGCCTCCTGGACGCGGACCACCAGCTCGTGGTTCTACCTGGACGCCGTCGTGGTGCGCACCGATGCCCGCACCGGCGCGGTGGCCGCGCTCGGCGACTCCATCACGGACGGCTGGGCGTCCACCGCCGACGCCAACCGCCGCTGGCCCGACCATCTCGCCCGACGGCTCCAGCAGGCCCGTACCGCCGTCAAGGGCGTGGCGAACGAGGGGATCTCCGGCAACAAGGTGCTGGCGGACGGCGCGGGTCAGAGCGCGCTGAACCGGCTCGACCGGGACGTGCTGTCCCTGCCGGGTGTGCGGACGGTGTTCCTCTTCGAGGGCGTCAACGACATCAAGGCCCACACCGGAGTGACGGCCGCCGACATGATCGCCGGGTACCGGGAGATCGTCGCGCGGGCGCACGCCGCCGGGAAGTGTGTCGTCGGCGCCACCGTGGCGCCGTTCAAGGGCTGGTCCGACTGGGACGAGGCGGCCGAGGAGGTACGGCAGCAGGTCAACGACTTCATCCGGGACAGCGGGGAGTTCGACGCGGTGGTCGACTTCGACCGCGTGCTGCGCAGCCCCGACGACCCGGCGCGCATGCTGCCGTCCTTCGACAGCGGCGACCATCTGCACCCCGGGGACAAGGGTATGCAGGCGATGGCGGACGCGGTGGACCTGACGGCGCTGGACTGCGCCGGCGGCCCGCGCACCGCCGCCGGCTGAGTCTCCCGACGTCCGGGTCCCCGTCGGCTGAGTCCGCGTCCGCCCGCCGTGGGACGTGTCCAGGTGTCGTGCGGCGGGCACCGTGCGGGCGGGAGCGGGTCCCGTGGGGTCCGGCCTGCGTGTGGGGGGCCTGCACCGGGAGGCAGAGGGTCCGGTGTCCGGTGGCCGGCCCGACGCGACGCGTCTCAACAGGTCAGGGCTACGGGCGGGTTGGAACGGGAGAGCTGCGGTGCGCTCCAGCGCAGCGGACTGGCGTGGGCGATCTCCACCACGGAGGTGACGGTGAACTCCACGACCCGCTGCGCACCGGGAAGGATCGCGGCGGCCGCGGGGTCCCAGTCGGTGCGTGCCGTTCCCGTCAGCTGCACGGTGGTGCCGGTGTCCCAGTCCAGGAAGAGCAGGCCGGCTCGCGCGTCGACCTCCAGGTTCCCCAGGGTGTTGAACATGGCGTTGCCGGTGTAGTCCGGCCAGCGCAGCCGGGTGGGTGACAGCACCTGGACGAAGCCGGGGTTGCCGCCGCGGTGCGAGGCGTCGGCATGGCCGTCCCGGTCCGTGGTCGCGATGAAGAAGGTGTCGGCGCCGGCGACGAGGGACTGAAGGTGGGCCGGCAGCTGCGCCCAGGTCTCCTCGGGCGCGGGGGTGGCAGGTCGCCAGCACGGCTGCCGCTGCTGCATGTGTTTCGGGCAGTTGGCGTACACCTGGTCGAGGGTGATCCGCGCACCGTCGCCGTCGGGCACGCTGCGGCCGTTCAGGCGCATCCGTCTGCGGGTCGCGAAGTCGACGGCGACCGTTCCGACCGGTGCGGGTGTGCCCAGCCGGGCCCGCAGCGGGTCCCCGGGGGCGGGAAGCCCCGAGACGGCGAGCACCGTGTCGCTCTCCGCCCGCAGGAACCCGGGTCTCCCGGAGACCGGGGAGGCCCACATCCTGCCCTGTGCGTCCGCGGCGCCCAGCACGAGCATCATCTGCCCGGCGAGGAAGTCCCGGGCCACGGCGGGGATCGCCGAGCGCACGATCCGGGAGACGGACTCGCCCTGGCGGTGCAGGCCCGCGCGAAGCTGGACGGTGCGCTCGCCCTCGTGGTAGACGTCGACCGCCATCGCGGCTCCTTCCCTCCGGCAGGTGTCCGGGGTTCGTCAGGTGTGTCGGGTGTGTCAGAAGAAGCCGCAGGTGGGTGCGGCGCCGTAGGGGGCGGCGGCGGTGTCGGCGCCGTCCGGTGCGTAGATCTCCAGGCGGATGCCGTCCGGGTCGGTGAAGAAGATCCCTCCGGAGGCCGTGTTCTCGCCGTGCGGGACGACGCCGCCGTGCAGGATCTCGGCGCCGAGATCGCGCAGGACCGCCTCGGCCGCCCGTACCTCGTCCAAGGAGGCCGCCTGGAAGGACAGGTGGTGCAGGCCGGCCGAGGTGGCGGCGAAGGACGTGTGACTTCGCTGCCACAAGGTCAGCACGAGCCGCCCGTCACGTTCCAGGAACGCCCAGCGCCGCCCCTGGTCCTCCCCCTCGGTCTGCACGCGGAGTCCGAAGACACGTGTATAGAAGGGCACCGAACGGTCCAGGTCGGTGACGTTCAACCCGATGTGCCCGGTCTGCAGGATGCCGTCGGCGGTTGTGGTCATGGTCCACCTCCACGCAGTCCCTTTTCTAACCACTGAAACGACCGTAGGCGGTGAGCACCACACAGTCAACCGGTAAAAGCACGATTGGGGGGTAGAATGGCGGTGTCGCTGGACTCAGGAGAGAGCTGGAGGAGACGCAGTGCCGACGTCGTCGCCGCAGGTGTGCGCGGACCCTCGTCCGCTGACCGGGGAGCCGCTGTGCCTGGACCTGCTCAACACCCGATGGGTCGGCGGCGCGGGCGAGGAGGATCTCCTGGACTCCGTCGACGGGCTGGCCGTCTGGCTGCGGTCGGCGGGACTGGCCGACCGGGCCACGGCCGACGAGGTGACGCTCGCCGCTCTGCGGGAGACCCGCGACGCGCTTCTCGCCGTGGTGGACGACGGTTCCGGCACGGCGCGCGACGCCCTCAACCGTGTCCTCGCTCATGGTGTGCTGCGTCAGAGCCTCGGGCCGGAAGGACCACTGACCTGCCCGGAGGTCGACGACGCGGCCTGGCTGCCCGCGTGGCTCGCCGCGAGCGACTATCTCCGGCTCGTCGCCGCCGATCCCCGCCGGATCAAGCGATGCGCCGCACATCCGCAGTGCATTCTGCACTTCCACGACACCAGCAAGAACAACACCCGCCGCTGGTGCTCCATGGCCGCGTGCGGCAATCGGGCCAAGGCCGCACGTCACTACGCCCGCAGCAAGAGCAGCGGCGGCGGGTCGCCGGCCTGAGGGCGCCCTCGGCGACGGGCGGGCACGCGAATTCCCCTTGCCGTCACGGCGGGTCTTGTCGGATCAGGACGTGACGGTGTCCTGCGACGTGGTGGTGTCCTGGGCGAGCCGGGTGAGCCATTCGGCCAGCAGGGCGCGCTCGGCCGCGGTGAAGGACTCCGGCGGGTCGGAGCGCAGCAGGGCCGCGAGAGTGGTGGCGGCCCGAGGGACGGTCACGGACTCGGCCGGAGTCCGGTGGGCGGGTCCGGGAGTGAGGACGCCCGCCAGGACGATCTCTCGCACCTGTCGCGACAGTCCGATGTCGCGCTGCTCGTCGGGGCGGGCGAGCAGCGCGAGGGCGACGCCGGTGTTGGCGGACATCACGATCTCGACGGCCCGGCCGGGTTCGACGGCCAGCCGTCCGGCCTGGGCCACCCGTTCCAGGACGCCGCGCAGCAGCGTACGCATCTCGCCGATGGCCCGGGGCGCCACGGTCGGGCCGGGCGCGGTCATCAGGTGGTAGAGGTTGGGGTGTTCGAGGGCGAACTGGGTGTGCTGGTCCCAGCCGCGACGGAGGTCGGCCACAGGGTCCGCGCTCTCCTCGGCGGCGCGCTTGGCGCCGAGGTACTGCTCGAAGCCGTGGTCGACGACCGCGGCCAGCAGGCGGTCCTTGTCACCGAAGAGGCGGTAGATGACCGGCTGCTGCACGCCGGCCTTCTCCGCGACGCTGCGCGTGGCCACCTGACCGGTGGGAGAGGCCTCGAGCAGCTCGGCCGCCGCTTCGATGATCTTCGACCTGTTGTCCATGGTGTCAACGCTATCAAGCGAGGTGAACGGCCTGTCGGGTGCGCGAAGTCGGCATCCTGGGCGGACGCCGACGCGGGGAACGGGCCCGGAAGGGCCCGCTCCCCTCAGCCGATGGGAAGCGCCGCGACGCAGGTACCGGGCGGGGTCACTTCCGGACGGTGAGCAGGTCGGCCAACCCCACCCGGGTGAGCAGGGTGCGGCGGACGCGGTCGGAGACCTGGGACACCTCTTCCGAGCCGTCGTTCGACGGGTCGATGCGCACGCGGTAGGGACGCTCGCCGTGGGGCAGTGCGACGATCCGGGCGATCTCCTCGGCGACCATCGAGACGTCGGCGTCCTCCGGCTCCAGCTCGGCCAGCTTCTCCGCGACCTGCTCGACCAGCCCCGGGTAGTGGGTCTCGTACTCGGTCTCCACCGCGGTGTCGGCGGGGCGGCCGGAGTTGACGAAGTGGTTGGTGCCGGAGGTGAAGGCACCGGGCACGACGATGGAGGTCTCCACGCCCCAGCGGGCCAGCTCACCGGCGTAGCTGACGGCCAGTGAGTCCATGCCGGCCTTGGCCGCGAAGTACGGGGCGAGGTACGGCGGGGTACCGCCCTTGACGCTGGAGCTGGACACCCACACCACGAGCCCTCGTCCCCGGCGCCGCATCCCCGGCAGCGCGGCCCGGTTGACGCGCTGGGTGCTGAGGACGTTGACGTCGTACAGCTCGGCCAGCTGCTCGGGAGTGAAGGCCTCGGCGGGGCCGGTGACCATGTGGCCGGCGTTGTGGATCAGGACGTCGATGCGTCCGTGATCCCCCTCGACCCGTGAGACGGCCGCGTCGACGGAGGCCTGGGAGGTCACGTCGAGTTCGACGGGGCGCAGGTCCACCCCGTGGTCCTTCGCGTAGTCCAGGGCCTGCTGCACCCGCGGGGCGTTGCGGCCCTCGGTGTGCCGCATGCCGGCCCAGACCGTGTGGCCCGCGTCCGCGAGGGCGCGTGCCGTCAGGGCGCCGAAGCCGCTGGAGGCCCCGGTGATGAGGACGA
>Ga0164243_10012466_pt1 | contig 12040 bp, 11 predicted proteins | sample OricompcompostOP_FD_108781 | JGI IMG/M metagenome (GOLD analysis project Ga0164243, IMG submission 108781) | Organic Plus compost microbial communities from Emeryville, California, USA - Original compost - Organic plus compost (OP) | ecosystem: Engineered > Solid waste > Mixed feedstock >...
ACGATCACCGCGGCGCCGCGGTCGGCCAGCGTCGTGAACAGGCCCGGGAACCGCACGTCGTAGCAGGTCGTCACGCCCACCTTGGTGCCGGCGACCTCGACGACCAGCGGTTCGGAGCCGGGCGCGACCGTGCGCGACTCGGCGAACCCGAACGCGTCGTAGAGGTGGATCTTGTCGTAGTGCGCGTCGAGCCCGCGGCCGGTGACCAGCAGCGTGTTGCTCACCCGGCCTTCGTCGGCGGGCGTGAACATGCCCGCCACCACGGCGATCCCCGCCTCGTCGGCCAGCCGCCGCACCTCCGTCGCCCAGGGGCCGTCGAGCGGCTCGGCGATCGGGGCGAGCTTGGTGCCGAAGCAGGCCATCGCCGCCTCCGGGAACACCGCCAGGTCGGCGCCGGCCTCCGCGGCGCGGCGCACCCCGTCGGCGACGAGCTCCAGGTTCGCCGCCGGCTCGGGGGTGGACACGAGCTGGCACAGCGCGATGCGCATGGGGTTCCGCCTTCCTCCGCCTCTACACTGTTGTATACCAGGAATATGCAACATGCGGGACCATGATCGCGAGGAGCCACCGTTGACGTCGGGACGCCAGCTGGCCTACGACCACCTCAAGGACGCCGTGCTCAGCGATCCCGCCATGCAGGGCCGGTTCATCAACGAGCAGGAGCTCGCCGACGACATCGGGGTCTCCCGCACCCCCATCCGCGAGGCGCTGCTGCTGCTGGCCGCCGAAGAGCTCGTGCAGCTCGTGCCCAAGCGCGGTGCCTACATCGCCCCTGTCGTCGGGCGCGAGATCCGCGAGCTGTTCGAGCTCCGCGGCATGATCGAGTGCTACGCCGCCCGCCGCACCCTCGAACTCGGCAGCACCCCCGTCGCGGCCATGCGCGCCGAGCTCGACGAGCAGCGGGCCATGCCCGCGGACGCGGACGCGCGCGCGTTCATCGACCTCGACCACCGCTTCCACACCGCGCTGGTGCACGCGGTCGGCAACGAGCTGCTGGACAAGAGCTACGACGCGCTGCGCGCCCGCCAGGTCCGCGCCGGGATCGCCGCGCTGTTCTCCGCCGGCAACCGGCGCCGAGCCGTCCTCGACGAGCACGACGCGATCGTGGCCGCGCTCGACGCCGGCGACGCCGCGGCGGCCGAAGCCGCGATCACCGCGCACCTCGACGCGACCCAGCACGTGCTGCTCGCGGGCTGAGCGCCAGCCCCACCAGCGTCACCGCGCACGTCCCCAGCAGGTAGCACGCCGGCGCCACCCAGCTGTCGAAGAACGCGAACAACGACGTGAACAGCAGCGGCGCCAACGCACCGCCGAGCACCCCGGCCAAGGTGTACGCCAGCGAACACCCCGTGTACCGCAGCCGCGGGCTGAACTGCTCGGCCACGAACGCCGCCTGCGGCCCGTACATCAGCGAGTGCCACACCAGCCCCAGCGCGGTCCCCGCCACCAGCAGCGCGGCCGACCCGCCGCCGATCAGCGGGAAGAACACGAACGGCCACACCCCGCCGCCGACCGCGCCGACCGCGTACACCCGGCGCCGCCCCCAGCGGTCCGACAACCACCCCGCGGCCGGGATCAGCGCCAGCTGCACCGCCGAGCCCGACATCACCCCGGCGACCGCCCAGCTCTTCGGCAGCCCGAGCCGCTGGGTCGCGTAGGTGAGCACGAAGACGGTGAACAGCGCGTACAGCACGTCCGGGCCCACCCGCGCCAGCACCGCCGACACCAGCGCCCGCGGCTCGCTGCGGAACACCTCGCGCAGCGGCGCGGAGGCCTGCTCGCCCTGCTCCTGCAGCTGCCGGAACACCGGCGTCTCCTCCAGGCGCACCCGGATCCACAGGCCGAACACCACCAGCACAGCCGACAGCAGGAACGCCACCCGCCAGCCCCACGACAGGAACTGCTCCGCGGTCAGCAGCGCCGACAGCACCGCCAGCACGCCGTTGGCCAGCAGGTTGCCCGCCGGCGGGCCGATCTGCGCGGCCGAGGCCCAGAACCCCCGCCGCTCGGCGCTGCCGAACTCGCTGGACAGCAGGACCGCGCCGCCCCACTCGCCGCCGATGCCCACGCCCTGGGCGAACCGCAGCACCACCAGCAGCACCCCGCCCAGCGAGCCCACCTGCCCGTGCGTCGGCAGCAGCCCGATCAGCACCGTGGCGGCCCCGGTCAGCAGCAGCGTGCTCACCAGCACCTGCTTGCGCCCCAGCACGTCGCCGAGCCGCCCGAACACGAACCCGCCCAGCGGCCGCGACAGGTAGCCGACCGCGTAGGTGGAGAACGCCAGCAACGTGCCCGACAGCGGGTCCTCGCTCGGGAAGAACAGATCGCCGAAGACCAGCGCGGAGGCCACCGAGTAGGCGGCGAAGTCGTACCACTCCAGCGAAGTCCCGGACAGCGCGGCGATGAAGGCCCGGACCAGCGCGCTGCGCGGCGGCCGGGTCGAGGTTTCCAGACGCATCAGCGGTCCTCATCGAGGGGAGTCGATCACAACGCCCGAGCCGCGGCCCGCAAGCGTGATACGAACTGTATACAACGAGTATGCCGATCGGGAGGGCCTGATGTTTCCGCTTCGTTTCGATGTCGCCGGCACCACCGTCGACGTCCCCGTGCACACGCTGCTCAACGCCGGGTACGCCGGGCGCAGCCAGGACGACGTCGCCGCCCACGTCGCCGAACTCGCCGAGCTCGGCGTGCCCGCCCCGGCGCGCACGCCCTGCCTCTACCCGGTCGCGCCGTACCTGGCCATGCAGCCGGACGAAGTGCCCGTCCAGCACGCCCGCACCTCCGGTGAGGCCGAGTGGGCGCTGATCATCGCGGGGCCCGCGGAGCAGGACGTGCTGCTCACCGCGGCCTGCGACCACACCGACCGCGACCTCGAAGTGCACGGCGTCGCCTGGAGCAAGCAGGCCGGGCCCGACGCGCTCGCCCGCCGCGCCTGGCGGCTCACCGACGTCGCCGACCGGATCGACGAGCTCACGCTCACCGCCTGGGCCGGTGACCAGCGCATCCAGCACGGCGCGCTCGCCGAGCTGCTCAGCCCGCAGTACTGGCTCGCCGAGCTCCGCGAGCGCGATCTCGCCCGGCCCGGCACCGTCCTGCTGTCCGGCACCATCCCGATGGACCCCGGAGCCGACCAGTTCGCCGGCAGCTGGCGCGTCGAGCTCGCCGACCCGCGCAGCGGCGACGTCCTCAGCTGCCGCTACGCCGTCCGCGTGCTCCCGGAACCCCTCGCCTGAGGTCCCGGCGCCACGCCCGAAGATCAACCCACGATCGAGTGGGCCCGCGGCCGCACCCGCGTGCGCACCGGGTGCGCGCACGCGCGTGATCAGAGGGGCACGTGGTCTGAATGTGATCGCGCCGATGTGGCATCGTGATTGCCCACGAGTTCGCGGCACCCCGCCGCGAGCTGGTGCCACGGCAGCACACGACGAGTGGGAGACAGACGTGAGCGAGAGCGGCGAAGGCACCACCTTCATGCAGTGGCGCGAACGCGCCCAGACGGAAGCCAAGGAGGACCAGCCGCAGCTGCGGGCCGTCCTGATCACGGCGGCAGTGGTCGTGCTGGTCGGCATCGTGCTCGGCGTGGTCGTCCTGCTGATGTCCTGATCCCGGAACCCGCGGCCACCCCCGACGGCCGTGCGGAACCCGGTCGGCGAGGGCGGGGCGGCTCGCCCTCCGCCGCCCGGAGCAGCGCCTCCGGCCGGTGCGGACCGGCGGAGGCATCCCGGTCACGCCGCGCGAACGGCGGCCGGACGCCTCGTGGCGGGCTCGATCGGCCCGCTGGAGCTGCGCTGCGCTCTTGCGGCTCGGCGCCGTCCCCAAGACGCCGAGCAGGGACCGCCGCGTCCCGAACCGGCCCCGGCGCCGCCGAGGCTCGTCGGCGCCCTCGGGGCGGTCGAAGCCGACCTGCGCGCCACCCCGCGAACTCCCTTGGCAGTTCAGAGAGCGCGGCGGAGCCGCCTCCTCTTCCACCGCCGAGCAGCCGCACCGCTGCGGAACGGCCGTTCTCCAGAACTCTCGACACCGCGCCCTCGCGACGCGAAGCGGCCCGCCGACCGGGCGGGTCGGCGGGCCGCGAGCGCAGGACGAGCGGGTCAGGCCCCGGCTTCGCGGATCACGATGTCCACGGCCTTGTCGTTGCGCGCCGTCTCCCGGTCGATCACGTTCGCCGGCGGGTAGAACCCGTCCAGCCCGCCGCTGGAGGGGTACATCTCCAACGTGAACGCCAGGATCTTGTGCTTGCCCCACATCCAGTCGAGGCTGTCGCCGTCGGTGGTGTAGAGGTCGCTGGACTGCTGCGGCGTGTAGCCGTTGGTCCCGGCGATCTCGTGGCCCACCTTCGAGAACCGGTCGTACTCCTGCTGCGTCATGCCCTCGGTGACGTCGTCCGGGGTGTGCCCGAACGGCCACAGCACCAGCTCGGAGAAGGTGTGGAAGTCGATGGCCGACTTGATCTGCTGCCGGCCGTCGACCACGCGGGAGTCGATGAAGCGGGCGATCGCGGCGCTCTCCGGCGCGGAGAACGGCCCGGTGCCGCGGTAGGTCTCCTCCTGCGGATCATCGCTGGCGCCGCCGCAGCAGCCCCACTTGTAGCCCCAGTTGCGGTTGACGTCGGTGCCCGGCCCCTGCCGGTTCTTGCGCCACCCCTGGTACTGGCCGGAGGCGACGTCGTAGGCCGAGCCGTCCACGTTGACCGACGGGATGACCCAGATCTCCCGGTTGTCGACCATGTTCTTGACGGCCGGGTCGTTGTAGTTGTCGGTGAGCCGGTTCACCACGCGCAGGCACATCTCGGTGGTGAGGTGCTCGCGGGCGTGCTGGTTGCAGTCGAACAGCACCTCGGGCTCGTTCTCGTCCTGACCCGGGTTGTCGCTGATCTTGAGCACCGGGATGTCGCGCTGCTCGAAGCTCTTGCCGATGCTGCTCTTCACCGCGAGGTTCGGGTGGTCGGCGGCGGCCTTGTCCAGCTCGGCGACCATCTCGTCGTAGTTGTGGTACGCCTCGTCGCCGGGCGGGAAGTCGCGGGTGCCGCCGCCGCTGCGCTGGGCGAGCACGTCGGCGTTGGCGGCCTGCCGCTGCAGGACGAGGCCGCGGGCGCGCAGCTGCTCGGCCTGCCGCCCGGTGGCCTCGACGGTGGCCACGTCGTTCTTCGCGCCGAGGACTTGCGCACCGGAGGCGTTGATGTCGGTGCGGATGCGGCTGTCGGTGTGCGGAACGGTGTAGACGGCCAGGTCGTCGGCCGCGGCGGGGGCGGGGCCGCCGCCGGGCGCGGCCGCGCCCGCCTGGGCCGGCAGTAGCAGGACCAGGGACGCGGTGGCCGCCACCGCTGCTGCTCTGCGCCGTGCGCTGGTCATCGGGCCTCCGATCGATCACGGATGGTGATCACTGGAGATTCCCGGAGTCGTGCGGGGTTGGCAACCGACTTACGTCGGAAGGGTCAGCTGCCGGTTTTCCCGTTCCGCGCGGACGCGCGTCGGGGGCCGCCGCGCGGGCCGCTTACCCTGGTAGCAGCACCACCGAGCCGAAAGGACGCCCATGCTCACCCGTACCGACCTGCGCGGTCGCGTCCCGTCCACCGCCGAGCTGCGCGCCACGCTGCCGCGCGCCGAGACGGACGTGGAGCACGTGCTGCACCGGGTGCGCCCGGTGGTCGAGTCGGTGCGGGACCGCGGTGTCGAGGCGGTGCTGGAGCTGGCCGAGCGGTTCGACTCGGTGCGCCCGGAGCGGGTGCGGGTGCCCGCGGCCGAGCTCACCCGCGCCCTGGACGAGCTGGACCCGGCGGTGCGCGTGGCGCTGGAGGAGTCGATCGACCGCGCCCGCCGGGTGCACCACGACCAGCGGCGCACCGACGTGACGACGCAGGTCGTGCCGGGCGGGACGGTCACCGAGCGGTGGGTCCCGGTCGCGCGGGTGGGCCTGTACGCGCCGGGCGGGCTGGCGGTCTACCCGTCGAGCGTGGTGATGAACGTGGTCCCGGCGCAGGCGGCCGGGGTGGAGTCGCTGGTGGTGTGCTCGCCGCCGCAGGCGGAGTTCGGCGGCCTGCCGCACCCGACGATCCTGGCCGCGGCCGAGCTGCTCGGCGTGGACGAGGTCTGGGCCGTCGGCGGTGCGCAGGCGGTGGCGCTGCTGGCGTACGGCGCGGTGGACACCGACGGCTCCGAGCTGGCCCCGGCGGACCTGGTGACCGGCCCGGGCAACGTGTACGTGACCGCGGCGAAGCGGCACCTGCGCAGCGTGATCGGCATCGACGCGGAGGCCGGCCCCACCGAGATCGCGGTGCTGGCCGACGGCACCGCGGACCCGGCGCACGTGGCGGCGGACCTGATCAGCCAGGCCGAGCACGACACGCTCGCCGCGAGCGTGCTGGTGACGACCTCGCCGGAGCTGGCCGACGCGGTGGACGCGGAGCTCCAGCGGCAGGTGCCGCTGACCAAGCACCAGGAGCGGATCCGCACGGCGCTGACCGGCGACCAGTCCGGCTGCGTGCTGGTGGCCTCGCTCGGCGACGGGGTGCGGGTGGTGGACGCCTACGCCGCCGAGCACCTGGAGATCCAGACCGCGGACGCGGAGGCGGTGGCCGCGCGCGTGCGCAACGCGGGCGCGATCTTCGTGGGCCCGCACGCGCCGGTGTCGCTGGGCGACTACTGCGCGGGTTCGAACCACGTGCTGCCGACGGGCGGCTGCGCGCGGCACTCCTCGGGGTTGAGCGTGCAGAGCTTCCTGCGCGGGATCCACGTGATCTCCTACAGCGAGCAGGCGTTGCGCGACGTGGCGGACAAGGTCGTGGCGCTCGCCGACGCCGAGGACCTCCCGGCGCACGGGCAGGCGGTGCAGGCCCGGTTCCCCGCGGGGGAGTGAAGCGTGGCCGCGGTGCGCGGCCGGTGACGGTGGAGGTCGTGCCGGTGCGGGCGATCTCCGATGGACGGTGCGAAGAGAGAACCATGAGTGACGTGCTCGGCGCCGATGTGGCGCTGGCGGACCTCCCGCTGCGCGAGGACCTGCGCGGCCGCAGCCCGTACGGTGCCCCGCAGCTGGAGGTCCCGGTCCGGCTGAACACGAACGAGAACCCGTTCCCGCCGCCGCCGGAGCTGGTGGCGGACGTGACCGAGGCGGTGCGGGAGGCGGCCCGCGAGCTGCACCGCTACCCGGACCGGGATGCGGTGGCGCTGCGCGAGGACCTCGCCGCCTACCTGACCTCGGCGACGGGCGTCGCGGTGGCGCAGCAGAACGTGTGGGCCGCGAACGGGTCGAACGAGGTGCTGCAGCAGGTGCTGCAGGCGTTCGGCGGCCCGGGCCGCACGGCGCTGGGCTTCGAGCCGTCGTACTCGATGCACCCGATCCTGTCGGCGGGCACCCGCACCGAGTGGGTCCCGGCCCCGCGCCGCGCGGACTTCAGCCTGGACGGGGCGGAGGCGGCCGCGGTGGTGGCCGAGCGGCGCCCGGACGTGGTGTTCGTGACGAGCCCGAACAACCCGACCGGCCAGGTGGTGCAGCCGGCGGACCTGCGGGCGGTGCTGGAGGCGGCGCCGGGCGTGGTCGTCGTGGACGAGGCCTACATCGAGTTCAGCGCGCAGCCGAGCGCGATCGCGCTGATCGAGCAGTTCCCGGCGAAGCTGATCGTGAGCCGCACGATGAGCAAGGCGTTCGCGTTCGCCGGCGGCCGCCTCGGGTACCTGGCCGCGGCACCGGCGGTGATCGACGCGCTGCTGCTGGTGCGGCTGCCGTACCACCTGTCGGCGGTGACGCAGGCGGCGGCGCGGGCGGCGCTGCGGCACGCGGACGCGACGCTGGGGTCGGTGCGGACGCTGGCCGAGGAGCGGGACCGCGTGGTGGGCGCGCTGCGCGGCATGGGTTTCGAGCCGGTGCGCAGCGATGCGAACTTCGTGCTGTTCGGCCCGTTCGCCGACGCGCACGAGTCGTGGAAGCGCTACCTGGAGCGGGGTGTGCTGATCCGCGACGTCGGCATCCCCGGGCACCTGCGGGTGACCATCGGGACCGCCGCGGAGAACGACGCGTTCCTGGAGGCCAGCCGCGCGCTGGCGGAGGCGAGTGAGGAGAACCGGTGATGACCGCTGCCGACGGCAAGGGCGCGCGCACGGGCCGCGTCGAGCGCACCACCAAGGAGTCCGCGGTGCTGGTCGAGCTGGACCTCGACGGCACCGGGCAGGTCGACATCGACACCTCAGTGCCGTTCTACGACCACATGCTGACCGCGCTGGGCACGCACGCGGCGTTCGACCTGAAGGTGAAGTCGACCGGTGACGTGCACATCGACGCGCACCACACCGTCGAGGACACCGCGATCGTGCTGGGGCAGGCGCTGCGGCAGGCGCTGGGCGACAAGAAGGGCATCCGGCGCTTCGGCGACGCGTGGATCCCGATGGACGAGACGCTGGCGCACGCGGCGGTGGACGTGTCGGGCCGGTCGTACTGCGTGCTGTCCGGGGAGCCGGAGCAGTACAACAGCTTCACGATCGGCGGGAACTACCCGTTCGTCCTGAACCGGCACGTGTTCGAGTCGCTGGCGTTCCACGCGCAGATCAACCTGCACGTGCGGGTCATCCACGGCCGGGATCCGCACCACATCGCGGAGGCCCAGTACAAGGCGATCGCGCGCGCGTTGCGGGCGGCGACCGAGCCGGATCCGCGGTTCTCGGGTGTGGTGCCGTCGACGAAGGGCGCGCTGTAGGGATGCAGCAGCTGGGGCCGCTGCTGCTGTTGGCGCTGTCGGGCTTCCTGGCCGGGGGCGTGCTGGCGACGTGGCGGAATTCGCGGGCGGGCGCGGTGGTGCTGGCCGTGCTGGCGGCGCTGGCGCTGGCGGCGGGGATCGCCTGGCTGGTGTGATCAGGCGCGGCCGCCGAGCGGGTGCTGCTGGAAGAACTCCCAGATGAGCGGGGTCGCGTCGAGTGCGGCCGGCTGCGCGGAGTCGGGGTTGGCGGTGCGGCTGGGCCAGTCGTGCCCGAGCCCGTCGATGCGGTAGTGGCTCAGGTCGCCGCGCCCGGCGCAGCGGTTCCAGCGCTGCTCGGTGACGCCGGGTTGCGGGTGCGCGGTGTCCGGCTCGGGTGCGCAGCGGTCGCGCCGGGCCCACCCGGCGAGCCAGTCGGGGATGGGCGGCAGGCCGCGGGACGGGTCGCCGTCGTAGGGCACGGTGTCGTCGCCGGTGCCGTGGAAGGAGATCATCGGCACCGGCGCGGCCGGCTCGCACGGCCCGGTCTCGGGGTAGTAGGCGCCGGCGACGGGTGCGAACGCGGCGATGCGATCGCCGAGGCGGCAGGCGAGGACGTGGGTGAACCCGCCGCCGTTGGACTTGCCCGCGGCGTAGACGCGCCGCGGGTCGGCGCACAGGTCCTGCTGGACCTGGTCGAGCAGGTCGCGGGTGAACCGGACGTCGTCGACGCCCGGCGAGTACGGGGCGCCTTGCCAGGCGGTCTCGCCGTCGGTGCCGACGAGCCCCTGCGGGTAGACGGCGATGGCCTCGAGGCCGGAGAACCCGGACAGCTGTTCCTGGTAGGCCGCGTCGCGGGTGTGCCCGTGGAACGACAGCAGCACCGGCAGCGGCCGGTCCGGCCGGTAGTCGGCGGGCAGGTGCACGAGGTAGCTGCGGCTGGTGCCGCCGGAGTCGACGTGCCGGGCGGTGGTGGTGCCGGGCTCGACCGGCGGCGCGGTGCCGCAGCCGCCGAGCGGCGGGGGTGCCTGCGCCCGGGGCCGCGCGTGGGCGGGCGCGCAGGTGAGGGCCAGGGTGATCAGAGCGGTCAGCAGGTGCAGCACTGCTCGGCGCATCGCGGTGTCCCCGTCCGGTCCGGCGCGGTTCGGCACCGCGCCCGCGTCCATTCGAGCGCTGCGCACGGCACTGCCGCCAGGCCCGTTCGAGCGGACCTGGCGGCAGTGCGGGTGCGAGCGCCGGGGCTCAGTGTGCGGTCGTCGCGGGCTGCTTGTCGGCTTGCGCGTCGCCGCCGGTGTCGGCGTCGTCGACGAGGGTCGCCTCGTTGAACGGGTCTTCCTTGGCGAAGACGCGCTGCATCTGCTCGCGGTCGATCTCCTTGGTCCAGGAGCCGATGATCACGGTGGCGATGGCGTTGCCCGCGAAGTTGGTCAGCGCGCGGGCCTCGGACATGAACCGGTCGATGCCGACGATGAGCCCGACGCCGTCGACGAGCTCGGGCCGGTGCGACTGCAGCCCGCCTGCGAGGGTGGCCAGCCCGGCACCGCTGACGCCGGCCGCGCCCTTGGAGGCGATGACCATGAAGATCAGCAGCGAGACCTGCTCGCCGAGGGCCAGCGGCTCGCCCATCGCGGAGGCGATGAACAGCGAGGCCATCGTCAGGTAGATCGCGGTGCCGTCGAGGTTGAACGAGTACCCGGTGGGCACGGTGATGCCGACGACGGGCTTGCTGACGCCGAGGTGCTCGAGCTTGGCGATCAGCCGCGGCAGCGCGGCCTCGGACGAGGAGGTGGACAGGATGAGCAGGAACTCGCGGCCCAGGTAGGCCAGCAGCTTGAACACGTTGACCCGGGCGAACAGCCACAGCAGCGGCCCGAGCACGGCGAAGATGAACACCACGCAGGTGGTGTAGAAGCCGAGCATGATCACGCCGAGGCCCTTGAGCGCGTCGACGCCGGTGGCGCCGACGACGGCGGCGATGGCGCCGAACGCGCCGATGGGGGCCACCCACATGACCATGGCGAGGATCTTGAACACGAGCCGCTGGATGTGCTCGATGCCGCGCAGGATGGGCGCGCCCTTGTCCCCGAGGGACTGCAGCGCGAACCCGGCGAGCAGGGCCACCAGCAGCGTCTGCAGCACTTCGCCCTCGGTCAGGGAGGAGACCAGGGTGTCCGGGATGATCCCGAGCAGGAAGCCGCTGAGCCCTTCGGCCTCGCCGCCTTCGGCGAGCTGGCCGTGCCCGCTGCTGCGCATCTCCTGGGTGAGCTGCAGCCCTTCGCCGGGGTGCAGCACGTTGCCGACGACGAGGCCGACGACGAGCGCGATCAGGGACATGACGAGGAAGTAGCCGAGGGCGAGCCCGCCGACCTTGCCGACCTTGGCCGCTTGTCGCACACCGCCGACGCCGAGCACGATGGTGCAGAAGATGACCGGCGAGATCATCATCTTGATCAGGTTGACGAAGCCGGTGCCCAGCGGTTTCAGCGACTTCGCGAAGTCGGGGAAGGCGAACCCGACGGCGATGCCGGCGAGCACCGCGACGATGACGAACAGGTAGAGGAAGTGGGTGCGGTCCCGCTTCTGCGGTGGTGCCCCGGCGGCTTCCGGTGCAGCGTCTTTGCTTGCCACTGGTGAACTCCTACGGGAAGTACCGATATCGAGTCGGCGATCACTCATTCGGCGGTGTTGTGCATCACTAGTTCGAGCCGGAGGAGACTATCGGACTTACCCAACGTGATGGTCACGGTTGCGTTCATTGAGTTCATGCGGGAGCAACGATTTCGTCATGTACCGGTTTCGGCGCGGGACCCCGCCCGGCGGCGGTGCGGCCCGGCGCGGAACGCGGCGCACCAGCCTCGCCGCGCGGCTGTTCGTCCTGCAAGTGGTCGTGGTGGCCGCGGTCGTGCTGGCCGGCGCGCTGCTGGGCTACCTGGACGCGGAGCGGCGCACCGAGCTGGCCGCGGCCGACGAGGTCACCGGAGTGGCCCGGACGCTGGCGGCGAGCCCGGAGGTGCAGCGGGCGCTGGCGGGGCCCGACCCGTCGGCGGTGCTGCAGCCGCTGGCCGAGCGGGTGCGGGCCGACACCGGGGTCCGGTTCATCACGATCATGGACCCGTCCGGGATCCGCCACACCCACCCGAACCCGCAGCTGATCGGGCGGCGGTTCCTCGGCAACATCGCCCCGGCCCAGCGCGGGGGAGCGTTCACCGAGACCTACACCGGCACGCTCGGCCCGTCGGTGCGCGCGGTGGCGCCGGTCGTCGACGAGTCCGGGCGCGTGCGGGGCCTGGTGGCCGTGGGGATCGCCGTGCGGGTGCTGACCGCGGAGCTGCGGGCCTGGCTGATCGTGCTCGGCGGGGTGGCGGTGCTGGCGCT
>Ga0164243_10012467_pt1 | contig 12040 bp, 11 predicted proteins | sample OricompcompostOP_FD_108781 | JGI IMG/M metagenome (GOLD analysis project Ga0164243, IMG submission 108781) | Organic Plus compost microbial communities from Emeryville, California, USA - Original compost - Organic plus compost (OP) | ecosystem: Engineered > Solid waste > Mixed feedstock >...
CCTCGCCCGGGTTTCGGTCACCGCCCTCTCGTTCGTCGCGCAGTCCGCCCGCGGCCTCGGCCTTCCGGCCGTGCCGCAGAAGGAGATCGACAAGGCCGAGACGATCGTCGAGCGGTTCATGAAGCGCTGGCGCGGCGACCCCGATCCGCGGCACGTCAAGGCCGTGGACGCGTACTTCATCTCGGCCGCCGAGCACGGCATGAACGCCTCGACCTTCACCTGCCGGGTCGTCGCCTCCACCGGCGCCGACGCCGCGGCGTGCATCTCGTCCGGCATCGGCGCGCTCTCCGGCCCCCTGCACGGCGGCGCGCCGTCCCGCGTGCTCGGCATGATCGAGGCCGTCGAGCGCAGCGGCGACGCCGAGGGCTACGTCAAGGGCGTGCTCGACCGCGGCGAGCGGCTGATGGGCTTCGGTCACCGGGTCTACCGGGCCGAGGACCCGCGGGCCCGCGTGCTCCGGCACACCGCAAAGGAGCTCGGCGCGCCGCGGTACGAGGTGGCCGAGGCGCTGGAGAAGGCGGCCCTGGAGGAGCTGCGGAACCGCCGGCCGGACCGCGTGCTCGCGACCAACGTCGAGTTCTGGTCGGCCGTGGTGCTCGACTTCGCCGAGGTGCCGCCGCACATGTTCACGTCGATGTTCACCTGTGCCCGCACCGCCGGCTGGAGCGCGCACATCATGGAGCAGAAGAAGCTCGGCCGCCTGGTCCGGCCCTCCGCGAAGTACGTGGGCCCGGGTCCCCGCAAGCCCGCCGACGTCGAAGGCTGGGACCACATCCCGCACGGGGCCTGACCGCCCGTGTGGGTGGGCTCACGCCGCCCGGAGTGAGACCACGCGCCGGTGGCGCCGGCCGGAGTGGAAGGATGAGAGTCCGGCAGCGCCGCCGGCTCCCATCCCGAGCGCGACAAAGGATCGATCCGTGGCCGACGTCACCACCATCCGGATTCCCGACGAGATCAAACCCGCGGACGGCCGGTTCGGCTGCGGGCCGTCCAAGGTCCGCCCGGAGGCGGTCGCCGCGCTGAGCAAGGTCGCCGGCGCGTACCTCGGCACGTCCCACCGCCAGAAGACGGTCCGCGACCAGGTCAAGCGGCTCCGCGAGGGGATCGCCGCGTTCTTCGGCCTCCCCGAGGGCTACGAGGTCGTGATCTCGAACGGCGGCACCACCGCCTTCTGGGAGGTCGCGACGTTCGGCCTCATCCAGGACAAGGCCCAGTTCGCGAGCTTCGGCGAGTTCGGCGCCAAGTTCGCCGCCGCCGCCAAGGCCGCGCCGTTCCTCTCCGACCCGACGGTGCGCAAGGCCGAGCCGGGCAGCGCTCCGGCGCTGGTCGCCGAGGCCGGCGTCGACGTCTACGGCACCCCGCAGAACGAGACGTCCACCGGCGTGGCGGTGCCGATCCGGCGGGTCCAGGGTGCCGACCCGGCGTCGCTGCTGCTCGTCGACGCGACCTCGGCGGCCGGCGGGCTGGAGGTCGACGTGCGGGAGACCGACGTCTACTACTTCGCGCCGCAGAAGGCGTTCGGCTCCGACGGCGGGCTCTGGATCGCGCTGATGTCGCCCGCCGCCATCGCCCGGGCCCACGAGGTCAAGGAGTCCGGCCGCTACATCCCGGCGTTCCTCGACCTGGTGACCGCGATCGAGCAGTCGCGGCTGGAGCAGACGTACAACACGCCGGCGCTCGCCACGATCTTCCTCGCCGCCGAGCAGACCGACTGGATGAACGCGCAGGGTGGCCTGTCCTGGGCGGCGAAGCGCACGGCGGAGAGCGCCGGGGTGATCTACGGCTGGGCGGACCGCTCGCCGGTGGCCACGCCGTTCGTCGCCGACCCGGCGCTGCGGTCCAACGTGGTCGCCACCATCGACTTCGTCGACGCGGTGGACGCGGCGGCGGTCGCCAAGGCGCTGCGGGCCAACGGCATCGTGGACACCGAGCCGTACCGGAAGCTCGGCCGCAACCAACTGCGGATCGCGCTCTTCCCGGCGATCGACCCGGCCGACGTGGAGGCCCTGACCGCGTCGATCGACTACGTGCTCGACCGGCTCTGATTTTTCGGTGACACCCCGGCGTGCCTGCGGGTGTGCCGGGGTGGTAGTGGGCTACCGTGTCCGGAAGCGTCTCGACTCTGGTCGAGATCGTCGGCCAGCTCAGCGGGACGGAGGCAACGCGATGCGGCCTGTACGCTTCGTCGCCCTCTCCGAGGACGGCCAGGCTCTGGTGCTCGCCGACGAGGTGGGCCGCCTTTTGGCGCTCCCGATCGACGAACGGGTGCACAGTGTTCTCCACGGCGAGGCGGGCTCCGGCCCGTCCACCGGCGCCGGCCACTTCGGCGACGCCGCGCCGTCCCTGTCCCCCCGCGACATCCAGGCCCGCATCCGCAGCGGCGAGTCCGCCGAGGACGTGGCCCGCATCGCCGGCGTCCCGGTCGACCGCGTGCTCCGCTACGCCGGCCCGGTGCTCCAGGAGCGCGCGATGCTGGCACAGCATGCCCGGCGCACGCGGCTGAAGACCTCGGAGAAGGGTGCGCCGCTCGCCGAGGTCGTCGACGCGCGGCTGGCCCAGCACGGCATCGACTCCGAGAAGATCTCCTGGGACGCGTACCGCCGCGACGACGGCAGCTGGCGCATCACCGCCACCTGGCCGTCCGGCAAGGCGACCGCGCAGGCGATGTGGGAGCTCGACCGCGGCCGCCAGGTCGTCACGCCCCACGACGACATGGCCCAGTACCTGTGCACCGAGCGTCCGCAGCCGTTGCTCGGCCAGGAGCCGGTGGCACCCGAGCGCACGAGCCACGGCCTGCCGGCGCCGGCCCGCGGCGGCGGCCACGGCCTGCCCACGGTGGCCGAGCCCCGCCCGCAGCGCGACGCCATCCGCGCGGGCCGCGACGCGCTGCTCGCGTCCCTCGACCGGCCCCTCACGCCGCCCGGCCGCGGCCTCGACGCGGGCCCGTCCGAGCCCCGCCGGGGCGGCGCGGCGGCCCTGATCGGCGGCGGCGCCGGCTCCGCCTTCGACGACGACGCCGACCTGCCCAAGGAGGTCCCGGCGGTCCCGTCCCTCGCGGTCCTCCGCCCGCGCCGCACCACTCCCGGCAGCGGCAACGAGCCGACGGACCCGGGCGGCAAGTCCCGCAAGCGCCTCCCGAGCTGGGACGACGTCCTCTTCGGCAGCGCACCGCAGCGCGAGACCTCCTGACCTTCGTCTTCCGGCCCCCGCCGTGGCAGGGTGAAGGCATGGAGTTCACGAACCTTGGTCGCACCGGTCTGTCCGTGAGCCGTCTCTGTCTCGGCACGATGAACTTCGGGCCGCAGACCAGCGAGGCGGACAGTCACGCCATCATGGACCGCGCGCTCGAACACGAGATCAACTTCTTCGACACCGCCAACGTGTACGGGTGGAAGACCGGCGAGGGCGTCACCGAGCAGATCATCGGCCGCTGGTTCGAGCAGGGCGGCGGCCGGCGCGAGAAGGTCGTGCTGGCCACCAAGGTGTACGGCAAGATGGGCAGCTGGCCCAACGAGCAGGGCCTCTCCGCCCGGCACATCGTGCGGGCCTGCGAGGACTCGCTGCGCCGGCTGCGTACCGACTGGATCGACCTCTACCAGATGCACCACGTCTCCCGCACGACGCCGTGGGAGGAGATCTGGCAGGCGATGGAGACGCTGGTCGCGCAGGGCAAGGTGCTCTACGTGGGCTCGTCCAACTTCGCCGGCTGGCACCTGGCCCGCGCGCAGGAGTCCGCGGCGGGCCGCAACTTCCTCGGCCTCGTCTCCGAGCAGTGCATCTACAACCTGCTGACGCGGCACGTCGAGCTCGAGGTGGTGCCGGCGGCGCAGCACTACGGCATCGGCATCATCCCGTGGTCGCCACTGCACGGCGGGCTGCTCGGCGGCATCCTGCGCAAGCTGGAGTCCGGCACGGCGGCCCGGGGCACCAGCGGCCGCGCGGCCGACGGGCTCAAGACCCACCGCGCGGCGATCGAGGGGTTCGAGAAGCTGAGCGCCGACCTCGGTCACGAGCCCGCCGACGTCGCCCTGGCCTGGCTGCTCTCGCGGCCGGGCGTCACAGCGCCGATCATCGGCCCGCGCACGATCGCCCAGCTGGACTCGACCCTCGGCGCGTTGGACGTGACCCTCGACGAGGCGACCCTGAGCCGCCTGGACGAGCTGTTCCCCCCGATCGGCAACGGCGGCCCGGGCCCCGAGGCCTGGGCCTGGTAGGCGTCGCGGCCAGATCCATAGGGCGTCGGGCCCGGCGGCGGGGCCGCCATCGCGCGGGATGGAGCAGGATGGCGACGCTCGCGGGACAGCAGGCGGCCGCGCCGCCGGGCAGAATGCCGGGATGACGAACTGGCGGGGGTGGGTCCGGCTGCCCTTCGACAACTGGCCCAGCCGGATCTACCTGTTGCTCGTGCTCGCGGCCGTGGCGTTCTTCGTCGTCGATGCCACGCTGGTCGAGCACGAGGACGCGTCCTTCGCCGGCGTTTACATGATCATCTTGACGCTGCCCGTTTCGCTGCTGGCCGTCGCCGTGCCGGTGGTCGGGATCGTGCTCGGCGCGCTGGTCAACGCGACGATCATCGGGGCCATCACGCGCCTCGTCCGCCGCACCGGCCGGCGCGGCTGAAGGTTTCGCCGCGCCGCTTCCGGGTAGCGCCAGAGGCATGAACAGTCCCGAACGGCGCTGGGATCCCTTCGCCGAGCTCCAGTCCCTCCGCGGTGAGCTGAGCCGGCTGCTCGGTGGCGGCTTCGGCGGCGGTGGCCGCGGCATGATGAACGACGTCGATGTCGAACAGTCCGACGAGGCGTTCACGGTCACGGCCCGGCTGCCTGGCGTGGCACCGGAAGAGGTCGCGCTCGACGTCGACGTCCGCGAGATCGTGATCCGCGCGCGCACCGAGGCCGAGATCAACGAAGGAGCGGGGTCACGTACCCGCGGTTTCGAGTACCGTGTCGCGCTGCCCGCCGACGTCAACCCCGACAAGGTCGACGCCGTGATGGACCATGGCCTGTTGACCGTCACCCTGCCCCGGGCCGTACGCGCCGGCCGCCGCACGATCACCCTCGGCGGCAGGGATCGCGGGTCCATCGCGGACCGGCCGTCGCCGGCCGATCCCGCCGCCGACCGGGAGATGCACAGCCCCGACGCGACACCCTGAGGAGGAACCACCACCATGCAGCTCGACGGCAAGCGGATCGCCTTCCTGGCCACCGACGGCGTCGAGGAGGCCGAGTATGTCGAGCCTCGGGAAGCCGTGGAGAAGGCCGGCGCGCGGGCCGAGCTGATCTCCATCAAGGCCGGCGCCATCCAGTCGATGGACCACACCGAGAAGTCGAAGACGTACGAGGTCGACCGCACCGTCGCGGACGCCGACCCGGCCGACTACCACGCGCTGGTCCTGCCCGGCGGTGTGCAGAACCCCGACAAGCTGCGGATGGACGAGGACGCCGTGCGGTTCGTGAAGGCGTTCGCCGACGCCGGCAAGCCGATCGGCGTGATCTGCCACGGCCCGTGGACGCTGGTCGAGGCCGATGTCGTGCGGGGCCGAACGCTCACGTCGTATCCGAGCCTGCGCACCGACCTCGTCAACGCCGGCGCGCGCTGGGTCGACGAGGAGGTCCACGTCGACGGCAACCTCATCTCCAGCCGCAACCCGGGCGACATCCCGGCCTTCACCAAGACGCTCGTCGAGCGGTTCGCCGCCGGACCCAGCTAGGAAACGGACTACCGCAGAAGTTTACGCTCGCCTTCCACCCTGGGCTGACGTCGAAAACTACCAATATCCGTAGCCTTCTCCTTTGCACCGGGAAATCACGAAGCCAAAGGAGAAGAAATGACGTCCATGATTACGTCAGGTGGTCGGCGCGGCGCCGGGCCGCGACTCGCTTGGGTCGCTGCTGCGGTGACGATCGGCATGGCTCTGCTGGCCGCCGCACCGGCGGCGGCCAGTCCCGCCGGCACGACGGCCCACCTGGCCGTCGTCGGTCCTCCCGCGGCCGACGACCCGGGTCCGACCGACCCCGGAGCGCCGGTCGGGGCCGGAGAAGCGGTTTACGGCGTGCCCGACGCGGCACCCGCGGCGAGCGACCCGTGCATCTCGATAACTGGCGCCGTAGCGTGCTTCACGAAGTACGGCGACAAGATCCGAGTGAAGAAGAACGCTGGCGGCGGCGGGTATGCCGCCGCGGTCTGGTCGAACTACCTCTGGAGTGGTAGCTGGCATTGGTACCGGTCGGGCGTCTGCGTCAACAACCATCCGGTCGGCACGTGGGCTGTCTGCAACTACAACTTCTACGAGGACACCACCTATCACGCGTACGGCAATTACGGCAGCGGCATTCGCCTCGCGGCCAGCAACTACTGGTCGACCAGCAATGATCTCTGGATCCGAAATGACGGATAGCGCCGCGCCGGCGACAGCGCACTAAACAGCGGCGGACGTCGGCTGGGTGGTCGCCGCGGCGGCCGCCCAGGCGTCGTCTTCGGCCTTCTTGCGGGCGAGGCCGGCGCGGCCGTCGTAGCGCAGGAACGACGGCATCGCGGCGGCCAGCGCGACGGTCCCGACCACGCAGAGCACGCCGCCGGAGACGATCGAGCCGCCGATGCCCATGAACCGCGCCGCGACGCCGGAGCGGAGCTGGCCCAGCAGCGGGCCGCTGGCGTACGAGATCATCTCGATGCCGGCCAACCGGCCGCGGAGATGGTCCGGGATGGTCTGGTTCCAGATCGTCATCCGGAAGATGCCGGAGATCATGTCGGCCGCGCCGGCGAACGCCAGGAAGAACAGCGCGAGCCACAGCCAGCCCGACAGGCCGAAGCCCACGATGCCGACACCCCAGAACGCGGCGGCGATCACCACCATCAGCCCGTGCCGGTGCACGCGCGCCGTCCAGCCGGAGGTCAGGGTCGCGGCCAGCGAGCCCACCGCCGGCGCCGCGTAGAGCAGGCCGAGCACCGCCGGCCCGCCGAGCTTGCCCGCCATGAACGGGTAGAGCGCCTGCGGCATGCCGAAGAACATGGCGTTGATGTCCACCAGGTACGTCCCGAGCAGCTCCGGGCGGCTCCTGGCGTAGCGCAGGCCGGTCGCCACGGAGCGCAGTGACGGGCGGTCGGCGGCCGGCGGCGGCGGCATGGCACGCACCATCGCGAGGCAGACCAGCGAGAACGCGAACGTGCCGAGGTCGACCGCGTAGACCCAGGCCATGTCGATCGAGGCGATCAGCACGCCGGCCAGGCCCGGGCCGCCGAGCTGCGCGATCTGCATCCGCAGCGAGTTGAGCGCGCTGGCGGCCGGGATCTCCTCGGGCTTCACGACCCGCGGGGTCATGCCTTCGAGCGCCGGCCGCTGGATGCCGTCGACGGCGGCGGCGAGCGCCGCGATCACGTACAGCAGCCAGAGGTGGGGACGGTCGAAGAGCGAGTTGACCAGGAGTACGCCGCAGAGCGCGGTGAAGGCGATCTCGGCGCCGACGACGAGGGCCCGGCGATCCAGGTAGTCCGCGAGCGCGCCGCCGACGAAGGCCATCACGAGCAGCGGAACCAGCTCGCAGACGCCGAGCAGGCCGACGAGCAGCGGGTCGTCCGTCAGGGCGTACACCTGGTAGGGAATGGTCACGTACGTGATGAAGGACCCGAAGCCGGACACACCGGTGGCGGCGTAAAGGAGCCGGTAGTCGCGGGAGGTGCGGAGCGGGGTGATGTCGAGCGCCATGCGCCGCAACAGCCCCTTCTTCACGAGCCGACATCCTCCGGCAGACAGCCGGCCGATGTCGAGCGGGTTTCGCGGCCGTCCTCTGGCTCACTGTGAGCTGCGCCACTAGGTTGGTGCTATGCGCAGCACGATGATGGACGCGCCGCTCCTCGTCTCCCGGATTCTCGACCACGGAGCCACCGTGCACGGCTCGTCCGAGGTGGTGACCTGGACCGGCGCGGAGCCGCGGCGGATGACGTACGCGGAGGTCGGCGCGGCGGCCGCCCAGCTCGCCCACGCCCTCCGCGACGATCTCGGCGTGACCGGCGACCAGCGGGTCGCGACGTTCATGTGGAACAACAACGAGCACCTGGTGGCGTACTTCGCGGTGCCGAGCATGGGAGCGGTGCTGCACACGCTCAACATCCGGCTCTTCCCGGACCAGGTGGCCTACATCGCCAACCACGCCACGGACCGGGTGGTCATCGTCGACACGACGCTGATCCCGCTGCTGGCCAAGGTGCTGCCGCAGATGTCCACGGTGGAGCATGTCGTCGTGGTCGGCGGCGGCGACCCGGCGCCGCTGGGCGGGCGGGTGGCCGTGCACCACTGGGACGAGCTCCTCGCCGGCAAGCCGACCCGCTTCGACTGGCCGGCGCTCGACGAGCGCGACGCCGCGGCGCTCTGCTACACGTCGGGGACGACGGGCCACCCGAAGGGCGTGGCCTACTCGCACCGCTCCATCTGGCTGCACTCCATGGAGGTCTGCATGCCGGAGTCGTTCGGGCTCGGCGCGACCGACCGGGAGCTCGCCATCGTGCCGATGTTCCACGCGATGTCCTGGGGCATCCCGTTCGCCGCCTTCATGTCCGGCGCCTCGTTGATCATGCCGGACCGGTTCCTCCAGGGTGCGCCGATCGCCCAGATGATCGCCGCCGAGCGGCCCACCAAGGCCGGCGCCGTCCCCACGATCTGGAACGACGTGCTCGGCGTGCTCGACGGCGGCGGTGTCGACACGTCGTCGCTGGAGGAGGTCATCGTCGGCGGCTCGGCGTGCCCGCCCGCGCTGATGCACGCCTTCGAGGAGCGGCACGGCATCCGGATCGTCCACGCCTGGGGCATGACCGAGATGTCGCCGCTCGGCTCGGTCTCCCGCCCGCCGGCCGGCGTCTCGGGCGACGACGCCTGGGCCTACCGCTACACGCAGGGCCGCGTGCCGGCCGGCGTCGCGGCCCGGATCGTCGGCCCGCTCGGCGACGTCATGCCGGCTGACGGGAAATCCGTCGGCGAGCTGGAGGTACGCGGCCCGTGGGTGACCGCCCACTACCTCGGCGAGGAGGAGCCGGACCCGGAGAAGTTCCGCGACGGCTGGCTGCGCACCGGCGACGTCGGCACGCTCTCCCCCGACGGCTTCCTGACGCTCACCGACCGCGCGAAGGACGTCATCAAGTCCGGCGGCGAGTGGATCTCGTCGGTGGAGCTGGAGAACGCGCTGATGGCCCACCCGGCGGTCCTCGAGGCGTGCGTGGTCGGTGTCCCCGACGAACGCTGGGACGAACGTCCGCTGGCCACGGTCGTCCTCCGCGAGGGCACGACGGTGACGCCGGCGGAGCTGCGCGCCTTCCTCGCCGACCGCGTCCCGAAGTGGCAGCTTCCGGAACGCTGGAGCTTCATCGAGGCGGTCCCCAAGACCTCGGTCGGCAAGTTCGACAAGAAGCGCGTCCGCGCCGACTACGCCGCCGGCACCTTGACGGTCGACACCCTCACCGACTGAGGCGGCTCAGGCGGACTTGCGGGTGGTCTTCTTCGGCGGGGTCGTCTTCTTGGCGGTCTTCTTGGCCGGCTCGGCCTTCTTGGCCGGGGTCTTCTTCGCCGCCTTCTTCGCGGCCGTGATCGGGGTCGCGGGGCGGGCCTCGCCCTCGTCGGCGGCCGGGGCCTCGCCGCGGGCCGCGCGGGCCCGCTCCACCGACGCCTTCAGGGCCGCCATCAGGTCGACCGCCGCGCTCGGGGCCTCTTCCTCCTCCTCCGGTGCGACGATCTCGCGGCCCTCGACCTTGGCATCGATGACCTCCTGGAGGGCGGCGCGGTAGTCGTCGGTGAAGGCGTCCGGGACGAAGTCGCCGGCCATGGAGTCGATCAGCGAGCTGGCCATGGCCAGCTCCGGCGGGCGGACGGTGATGTCCTCGTCGAGGAAGCCGAAGTCGGCCTTGCGGATCTCGTCGGGCCACAGCATCGTGTTGAGCAGCAGCACGCCGTCGCGCACGCGCAGGGTCGCGAGCTGCTCGCGCTGCCGCAGCGCGACCTTGACGATCGCCACCCGGTCCGAGTCGGCGAGCGCGTCGCGGAGCAGCACGTACGGCTTGGTCGCCGTGCCCTCCGGCTCCATGAAGTAGGCCTTGTTGTAGAGGATCGGGTCGACCTGTTCGGCGGGGACGAACTCAAGCACGTCGATCGAGCGGGAGGTGCTCAGCGGAAGCTCCGCGAAGTCCTCGTCGGTGAGGATGACCATCTCGCCGCCGCCGATGTCGTAGCCCTTGGCGATGTCGTCGTAGGTGACCTCCTCGCCGCAGACCGAGCAGGTGCGCTTGTAGCGGATGCGGCCGCCGTCCTCGCGGTGCACCTGATGGAACCGGATGTCCTTCTCCTCGGTCGCGGAATAGAGCCGGACCGCGATCGACACCAGGCCGAACGAGACCGCACCCTTCCAGATTGCGCGCATGTCGCTCCCATCGTCGGGGCCAGTCACCGACCATGCTCGCACCGTCGCAGTCCGGAAGCGAGCCTGCTTTCTACCAGCGTACGGGCCATCTAGGGTATGGGGGTGCCGGGCGCACCGATCAAGCCGATGCTTGCCACCTCGGGTGAGCTGCCGGCCGGCGCCGGGTGGACCTACGAGTTCAAATGGGACGGCGTGCGCGCGATCGCCGATATCTCCGGCGGCACCCGGCGCCTCTGGGCCCGCTCCGGCGCGGAGATCACCGCCGCCTACCCGGAGCTCGCCGGCCTCGCCACCGCCGTCGACGACGCTCTGCTCGACGGCGAGGTGGTGGTCTTCGACGAGCGCGGCGTCCCGTCGTTCACGCAGCTCGCGGAGCGGATGCACGTCCGCGAGAAGGCCCGCGCCGCCCGGCTCGCCGCCACGCTGCCGGTGACTTACATGATCTTCGATCTGCTCCGGCTCGACGGCCGGGACCTCCGCGACCGGCCGTACGCCGAACGCCGCGCCGCCCTGGAGAAGCTCGGCCTCGGCGGCCCGCGCTGGGCCGTGCCACCGACGTTCAGCGACGGCGAGGCGACGCTCGCCGCCGCGGAGGAGTACCACCTCGAAGGCGTCGTCGCCAAGCGCACCGCCTCCCTCTACCGCCCTGGTACCCGTACCGCGGAATGGGTCAAGGTCAAGCTGGAGAGCACCGCCGAGTTCGTGATCGGCGGCTGGCGGCCCGGCGTCCGCCGGATCGGCGGCCTGCTGGTCGGCACGCCGACGCCGGACGGGCTCGCCTTCCGCGGCCGGGTGGGCGGCGGCATCAGCGCGGCCGCCGAGCGGGCCCTGCTCACCGTGCTGGAGCCGAGAGTGACGCCGGCGTCGCCGTTCCTCACCGGCGCGCAGGCCGTGCCGCGCGAGGATGCGCGCGGTGCGATCTGGGTAAGACCCGACATCGTGGTCGAGGTGCGGTACGGGCAGCGCACGCCGGACGGGCGGCTCCGGTTCCCGCGCTACCTGCGCCTCCGCCCGGACATGACGCCGGAGGACGTGACGGATGGCTAAGCAGCCCACGCGGATCAGGGTCGACGTCGACGGCCGGGACGTCGAGCTCTCCAACCTGGACAAGGTGCTCTACCCGGCCGCCGGATTCACCAAGGCCGAGGTCATCCACTACTACACGCAGGTCGGGCCGATCCTCCTGCCGCACCTGCGCGACCGCGCGCTGACCCGGATCCGCTTCCCCAACGGCGTCGACGGCCCGTCGTTCTTCGAGAAGAACGCTCCCGGCGGCACGCCGAAATGGGTACGGCTGGCGACGCTGCCGACGCCGGGCTCCAGCAAGGACCGGGAGACGATCGACTTCGTCGTCTGCGACGACCTGCCCACCCTGGTCTGGGTGGCCAACATGGCGGCCCTGGAGCTGCACACCCCACAGTGGAGGATCAAACGCGGCCGGCCCGACCTGATGGTGATCGACCTCGATCCCGGCGCGCCGGCCGGGCTCGCCGAGTGCGCCGCGGTCGCGATGCTCCTGCGCGAGCGGTTGGCCGCCGACGGCATCGACAGCTACCCGAAGACGTCCGGCAAGAAGGGCATGCAGCTGTGCTGCCCGATCGCCGGAGCGCAGGATTCCGAGATCGTCACCGGGTACG
>Ga0164243_10012468_pt1 | contig 12040 bp, 11 predicted proteins | sample OricompcompostOP_FD_108781 | JGI IMG/M metagenome (GOLD analysis project Ga0164243, IMG submission 108781) | Organic Plus compost microbial communities from Emeryville, California, USA - Original compost - Organic plus compost (OP) | ecosystem: Engineered > Solid waste > Mixed feedstock >...
ACGAAACCGGAACACACATCGGTGCCGCCGCTGATCGATCCCAGGTGCACGTCGTCCTTGACCGCCTCGTCGACCCAGCGGAAGCCCTCGGGCGGCAGAGGAGCGCCGGTCGAGCCGACACCTCGAAGTTGTGACAGATCGGCGATCTCACGTGGCACGAGTCCGTCCTTGCGGCACTGCAGCAGGAACGGTGCGCTGGTGCCGAAGTAGGTCATCTGCAGCCGTTCGGCAAGGCGCCACAGCATCGACGTGTCAGGCGCCCCTGGGTTGCCGTCGAACAGCACGACCGTCGAGCCCACGAGCAGGCCCGAGACCAGCAGATTCCACATCATCCAGCCGGTCGTGGAGAACCAGAAGAACCGGTCGTCGGGGCCAAGATCGTGATGCAGCGCCAGCGCCTTGGTGTGCTCCAGCGTGATGCCGCCGTGACCGTGCAGGATGGGTTTGGGCAGCCCGGTCGTGCCCGACGAGAACAACACGTACAGCGGCCAGTCGAACGGCACGCGCTCGAACTCCAGCGGCCCGACCTCAGACGTGAACTCGTCCCAGGTGATCGCTCCGTCGGGCGGCGGCGCGGCCGGGTCCAGATACGGCAGCCACACGGTCGTGGTGATGCTCGGCAACGCGTCACGGATCGCCGCGACCTCGGCGGAACGGTCGATCGGTTTGTCGCCGTAGCGGTACCCGTCGACCGCGAGCAGGACCGTCGGTTCGATCTGCTTCCAGCGGTCGACCACACTCTGCGTCCCGAACTCCGGGGCACACGAGGAGAACACGGCGCCGATACTCGACGCGGCCAGGAGCAGGACGAGGGTCTCGGCGATGTTCGGCGAGTACGCGGCGACACGATCGCGTGGACCGACCCCGGCGCGCAACAGACCAGCGCGAGCGCGTGCCACGTGTTCGCGCAACTGCGCGGCGGTCAGGTTCACATCATCGCGACTCTGGGAGGCCGATACGACCACGACGTCGTCGTCGGCGCGGCCCGGCAGTCGCAGCATCGCCTCGGCGTAGTTCAGCCGCAGGTTCGGGAACCACGAAGCGCCCGGCATCGAGTTGTCCGCCAGTGCGGGCTCCGCCGATCCCTCGCCGGGTAATCCGGACCAGCGCCACACGGCGGACCAGAACCCGTCCAGGTCGTCGATCGACCACTGCCACAGATCGGCGTAGTCGCCACCGATGTCCGCGCCCTGGTCACGCAGCCAGTCGGCGAACACCTCCAGTCGGGTGGTGCCGTCGAGAGGGGGTTGCCACAGAACGTGAGTCATTCCTCAGATTCTGCACTGGCCTCCGCCGCGGCCATCAACCAGTGTCCGATCGTGAAGGCCGTGGCCGCGATGGCCGGCACGATCACGACGGCCATCCGGGTGTCGGACTCCTCCAGGAACAGGCCCAGGATGACCACGATCGTCAGAGCCACCCCGAGGAAACTGGTCAGTCGTGGATTGGCGACGCCGAACCCGGACAGTAGAAGTTCACCGGCCACGAACGCGATGAACGCGACGACGACGAACGTCAGGGATCCCCACGTGCCACCGCCGGACGCGACACCCCGCAGCCAACTGAACAGTTCGAGAGCACCCAGACCCAGCACCACCGACAGCAGGCCGACGACGACACCGGTGATCAAAGAGGCGGGAACGGCGTCGAGGCGTGGCAGTCGCCAGGAGCGGACCGTGTCCACCACGAACCAGAACGCGTCGCTGACCGCTGCGATGATGCGCCGGAACGCAGCGACGAAGCCGCCGCCGACCGAGCCGAGTCGTTCCTTGACACCGCTGGCCGACGGTCTGCGGATCGCCGGACGAGGAAGCGCGATCTTGCGTGCGGGCTTCTCCTCGGCCGATGCATCGGTACCTGATTTCGTTCTCGGTTTCGTGATCCGGGTGCGGACCGCCGGCTTCTTGACGTCGGGCTCATCGATGCTGGGTGTGACCTTGCGGCCGTAGCGGACGGTGGGCGCGGCCGTATCGCGCTGCGTCGGACGAGTGGGAGTCGTTGCAGCCTTCTTCTTCACGACCCGCTTCACGACCTGCTTGGCGGGTGGCTGCTCATCGGCCATGACAGGAGTCTTTCACGGCACCAGGCCCATCGGACCCCGGCTGATGTTGCGATCGGATTGAGTTGTCCCCGCTGGCGTGACGTTCGGTCACGCGACACGCCGACAGGGGCGTACCGAACGTCACGCCCAGCGGAGTCGTACACTCCAAGCCCCAGCCGCTCAAGTGGGTCCACTGACAGCAGAAAAGGGCCGGTCTCCGCGTCGGAGCCCTGCCCTATGCCGCTGAGTCGGGGTGACAGGAGCCGTCGCCGCGGAGCGCCTTCGGCGCGCTCTGTCATGGCGGCCTTCGGCCGCGGTGGCTCCTCCCAAATCCTGGCGTCTCACCAGGTTTCGGCGTCTGAGGGTGGCCCCAGGACATGTGAAGAGGGCGGCTCTCCGAAGCGGAGGGCCACCCTCAGGCACCGAGTCGGGGTGACAGGATTTGAACCTGCGACCTCTTCGTCCCGAACGAAGCGCGCTACCAAGCTGCGCCACACCCCGTGCGCCCGGATCCAGACGAATCTGCTCAGGGCGAACCAGGCGAGTCTAGCGCAGTCAGGGTGAGCAACGATGCCTCGGGTCGGCAGCAGAAGCGCACCGGAGCGAACGGTGACGCACCCAGCCCGGCGGACACGTGCATCCACGACGGATCGTGCCCCGGCGTCACATGCTGGTGCACGCCGCGCGCACGGCCGGTGTCCAGATCGCAGTTCGTCACGATCGCCCCGTAGAACGGCAACCGGAGCTGACCGCCGTGCGTGTGACCGGCGAGGATCAACCGATATCCGAGCCCATTCCAACGGTCGAGAACCCGCAGATACGGTGCGTGCGTGACGCCGATCGCCAGATCGGCCGATGCGTCGGCCGGCTGCTCGTCGAGCTCGTCGAGCTTCAGATGCGGGTCGTCCACACCGACGAAGGCCAGCCGGCGACCGGCGATCTCCAACGAGTCGTGACGGTTCGTCAGATCGGTCCAGCCCCGCTGGGTGAACGCCGCCCGCATGTCGGCGAACGGAAGATCCCGCTCGCGCCCCCACGGTCCACGGACATCGACACCCGACCCACCGCGCAGATAGCCGGCCCAACTCGGTCGCCGGGGCGAGTAATAGTCGTTCGACCCGAACACGAACACACCCGGCAGATCCAACAGATCCCCGTAAGCGCGAAGGACCGACGGCACCGCATCGGCGTGCGACAGATTGTCGCCGGTGTTGACCACCAGATCCGGTGACAGATCGGCCAGCCCCCGCAGCCAGCGCTGCTTGGCGTCCTGGTCCGGCGTCATGTGGACATCGCTGATGTGCAGGACGCGGATCGGGTCCGAGCCAGGCGCCAGGACCGGGATGGTGAACCGACGGACCGTGAACAGGCGTGGTTCGACGACCGCGGCGTACGTCAGGCCAGCGGCACCGGTGGCCACAACCCCTGCTGCCGTACGCATCATCGGACCCACATCCCTAGCGTGTCACACCGTGGGACACTGGCGTCATGTCAGCACTCAAGGACCAACTCCGCACGGACCTCACCGCCTCGATGAAAGCCCGCGACCAGCTGCGCTCATCGACGCTGCGCATGGCGCTGACATCGATCTCCAACGCCGAGGTCGCCGGAAGTGAGGCCAAGGAGTTGAGTGACGACGAGGTCCTGACCATCCTCGGCAGTGAGGTCAAGAAGCGCCGCGAAGCCGCTGAGGCGTTCACGCAGGGCAACCGTGCCGAACTGGCCGAGAAGGAACTCGCCGAAGCCGAGATCCTCAGCGCCTATCTGCCCGAACAGTTGTCGGCCGAGGAGATCGCCGCCATCGTGACCGCTGCCGTCGAACAGACCGGAGCTGCCGGCGAAGGGATGAAGGCGATGGGCAAGGTCATGGGTGTCGTCACCCAGCAGACCAAGGGCCGTGCCGACGGCGGCGCTGTGGCAGCCGAGGTCAAGCGCCAGTTGGGCTGACCGGCTCGACGTCAGTCGTCGTCGCCACCGGGTCCGTCACCGGTGTCTGGCTTGTCGTCGTCCTTCTTCTTCTCCTTCTTCTTCGCGACGGGCTGACGATGCGGCGGCGTGTCGAACGTGGCCGGAGTCAGGAACTCCGAGATCGGCCCCATGGCGGCCTTCCACATCGGGCCTGCCAGTGAACTGCCGCCCGCAACGGCGAAACTGATGCCCTTGCCCTTCATGGTCAGACCGACCAGGCTGCGCTGTTGGCCATCGGCTGTGGCGCCGGCCAACATCGCGGCAGTGGACAGTTCTGGGGTGTAACCGACGTACCAGACCGACATGTTGTCGTTCGTGGTACCGGTCTTGGCCGCCGACTGGATCGGCAGACCCGTGCCGTTGCTGTACCCGAAGCCACCGGGTTGCTGAAGGCCCTTGAGGATGTCGTTGATCTGAGCGGCATCGTCCTTGCTCATGACGCGCTTGCACTCGGGCTTGTACTCCTTGAGGACCTCGCCGTTGCGGTCCAGGATCTTGCTGACCGGCTGCGGCACGCAGTACTCGCCACCACCGGCCGGCGTGGCGTAGGCCGCTGCCATGTCCAACGGACTGACGTCGACGACACCGAGTGTGAACGACGGCACCTGCTGGGTGATGCCGTTGTCGGGGTCGTAGGGCACCGTGATGCCCATCGCCTCGGCGGCCTTGACCGTGTTGCACAGACCGGCGTCACGTTCCAACTGGGCGAAGTAGGTGTTCACCGACTGCCTGGTGCCGGTGTACATGTTGAACGTCCCGTTACCGGTGGAGTTGCCCACCTTCCACGGCCCCGTTCCGCGGCCCTCGCAGTCGAAGTACGTACCCGGGCGCATCGTCATGTGGCCGGGTGCGTTGTAGGTCTTGCTGACCGGTATGCCCTTCTTCAGGGCTGCCGCGACGGTGAACATCTTGAACGTCGATCCGGCCTGGAAGCCGTTGGACTGACCGTACTTCTGAGGAACCGTGAAGTTGAGGTAGGTCTGCCCCTTCTTCTTGTCCTTGCCCATCGGACGGGACTGCGCCAGACCACGGACCTTGCCCGTTCCCGGCTCCACCATCGCGAGGGCCCCGATGACCTTGTCGGTGGCGTCGACGTGCTTCTTCACCGCGGAGTTGGCGGCCTTCTGCATGCGCAGATCGATATTGGACTGGACCGTGAGGCCACCACGCTCGAGGGCCGCCTTGCGCTCGGCCACGGTGGCGCCCAGCACCTCCTCGTCCAGCAGGTACTGGCGGATGTAGTCGCACGAGAACGCGGCGACCGATTCGACACAGCCGTTGGGGTACTTGGTGATCTTCAACCCGAGGTCTTCGGCCTGGAGCTTCTCGGCCTCCTCGGTGCTGATGACACCTTCGCGCGCCATGACCGACAGCACGATGTTGCGACGCTGCAACGCCTTCTCCGGGAACGCCCGCGGGTTGAACTCATCGGGGTTCTTGACCAGGCCGGCCAGGGTGGCGGCCTGTTTGGGGGTCAACTTCTCCGGGCTCGTGGAGAAGTAGTGATACGCGGCCGAGTTGATGCCCCAGGCACCGTCGCCGAAGTACGCCAGGTTGAGATAGCGCTCGAGGATCTCCTTCTTGCTGTGTTTCTCCTCGTACTTGATGGCCAGTTTGAGTTCGCGGATCTTGCGGGCCAGGGAGGTCTCGATCGCGCCCTGCTGCTGTTCCTTGGTGGTCGCCTGCGACACGATCGTCAGTTTGACCAACTGCTGGGTGATGGTGGAGCCGCCCTGCGTGTTGCCGTCGGCGGCATTGTTGATCGCGGCGCGCAGCGTTCCTTTGAGGTCGAGGGGGCCGTGTTCGTAGAAGCGGGCGTCCTCGACGGCCAGCAGCGACTTCTGCATCACAGGTGCGATCTTGTCCAGTGGGATGTCCTGACGGTTCTCCTGATAGAAGTACGCCAGGCGTTCGCCGTTGGAGGCCAGCACGACCGTGGTCTGCGCGCTCGGCAGGTCCTCGAGGTTCAACTCCAGGGCGAGCGCATCGTGGCTGACGTCGTTGGCGGTGTACCCGAAGAACGCTGCCGGTGGGATCGCGATGGCAGCGACGCCCACACCGGCCACGGTGGACAGCTTGACCATCTGCCCGAGAGCGCCGGCGGTCGATCGGGACTTGCTGCCCGACCGGGACAGTCGACGCAGCGAGGCGAAGAAGGACATGATCATTAGGGTACGTGAGCACCCACGAGGACCAGGAGATCGATGGTCCGATCGAACCATCAAAGATGATCTGTCGGTGTCTGCCACAACCCGTCACATTTCCGCACGATGTTCCTACGTAGTCGACCCTCGGCCATCCGGCCGGTCTCGGGGAAGGTTCATCATGTGGAATGACAACTGGGCGGCCCAGGCGGCCTGTCGTGGCAAGACCGAGCAATTGTTCGTGCAGGGCGCCGCGCAGAATCGCGCGAAGGCCATGTGTGGCGCATGCGCAGTGCGGGCCGAATGCCTCGTCGAAGCGCTCGACAATCGCATCGAATGGGGTGTTTGGGGAGGGATGACCGAGCGGGAGCGCCGTGCGCTGTTGCGTCGTCGACCCAACATCACGACGTGGCGCAAGGTGCTGCAGCCGGCCTGACGATCAGGCCGTACCCGCCAGCAGGTCACCGATCTCGCGCAGCCCGTCGAGGTCGTGGACGTCGCCGGGCAGCGCCGGCACCGCGACCGTCGGGACGGACGGGTGGGCCGTGGCGAACGACCGGCGCTGGTGGCCTTCACGACCGGAGATGGCCAGTCGATCGGCACGCACCGCGAGCAGATCTGCGGCGATGTCGGCGTCAGCGTCCGAGCGTGTGCGCAACTGTGCTGCGGCGGCCTCGGCTCCTGCGGCCGTGATGCCGTCGTCGGCGTCGCCATGCACGCGGTTGACGACCAGGCCGGCCAGTGGCATCCGCTCCCCGGCGAGCCGTTCGACGAAGTAGGACGCTTCACGCATGGCGGCCGGTTCCGGTGCGGCGACCACGACGAACCGGGTTTCGTCGGCCTGCAGCAGTGAGAACGTCGCCTCGGCGCGCTGCCGGAATCCGCCGAACAGGGTGTCGAAAGCCGCGATGAACGTCTGCAGGTCGGTCAGGAACTGGGCCCCGAGGACCTTGTTGAGAGCGCCGGTCACCAGGCCCAGGCCCGCGCTGAGCAGGCGGGCCGGACCCTTCGCCGGCATCAGCAGGAGTTTGAGGAAGCGGCCGTCCAGCAGTGACGACAGTCGTTCGGGTGCGTCGAGGAAGTCCAGTGCGGACCGTGACGGTGGCGTGTCGACCACGATCAGGTCGTATGTCTTCTCCGCGTGGAGTTGGCCGAGCTTCTCCATGGCCATGTACTCCTGCGTGCCCGCGAACGAACTGGACAGGGCGACGTAGAACGGGTTCTGCAGGATCTGCTGCGCCTTCTCGGGTGAGGCATGGCGTTCGACGACCTCGTCGAACGTGCGCTTCATGTCCAGCATCATCGCGTCGAGCGATCCGTCACCCCGCACCTCGGCGACGGGGCGGGGAGTGTTGTCGAGTTCGGTCAGTCCCATCGACTGTGCGAGCCGACGTGCAGGGTCGATGGTCAGGACGCACACGGTCCGGCCCTGCTCGGCGGCACGCAGCGCGAGGGCGGCCGATGTGGTGGTCTTGCCGACCCCGCCGGAACCGCAACACACGATGATCTGCGTCCCCCGATCGGCCAGCAGGGCGTCGACGTCGACGCGGCCGTCGCGGCTGTTGTCGTCGATCACGACCCGTGGTTTCTCGCGGCTCATCGGAGCTTCTCCAGTCGTCCGGCCAGTTCGTAGAGGGCGCCCAGGTCGATGCCGCCGGGCAAGCGGGGCAGTTCGACCACGGGGCGGCCGCTGCCGTCGAGCACCGACCGCTGTTCGGCCTCCAGGTCCTCGCGGCGCAGGGCGGCCAGCCCGCCGTTCACGAGCCCGAGCGCGGCCTCGGCAGGAAGGCTCACCGACTCCAGTGCCGACGCGATCGTGGAGACATCGACGGCCCCGGCCTCCAGCGCGGTACGCGTCTGGGCCGACACGAGCGCCGGACGGATCAGGTTGACCACGACATGTCCGACCGGCAACTTCTCGCGGGTCAGTTCGGCGATGCCGTCGATGGTCTCGGTGACGGGCATCTCCTCGAGCACCGTGACCAGGTGCACCCTGGTGGACTTCGCCCGCATCATCGTCATGATCGATTCGGCCTGACGCTTGATCGGTCCCACCTTGGCGAGGCCGGCCAGTTCGGAGTTGACGTTGAGGAACCGGGTGATGCGCCCGGTGGGCGGCGCGTCCATCACGACCGCGTCGTAGGCGAACCGGTTGTCCTTGTCGCGGCGCCGTGCGGCCTCGTAGACCTTGCCGGTCAGCAGCACGTCGCGGACGCCGGGCGCGATCGTGGTGGCGAAGTCGATGATGCCGAACCGGTCGAGCGCTTTTCCTGCGCGGCCGAGCCGGTAGAACATCTGCAGATATTCCAGGAGTGCCGATTCCGGGTCGATCGCCAGGGCGAACACTTCGCCGCCGTCGGGGCCGACCGCGATCTTGCGTTCGGCGTACGGCAGAGGCGGCACATCGAACAGTTGGGCGATGCCCTGGCGCCCCTCGACCTCGCACAACAGGACGCGGCGGCCCTGCCCGGCCAGCGACATGGCCAGTGCGGCGGCCACCGTGGTCTTGCCGGTGCCGCCCTTGCCGGTCACGATGTGCAACTCGGTCGCAATGCTCACCCCGCGAGGGTACCGACGACTCCGGATACAGTCAGGGTCATGACGAAATGGGAATACCTCACGGCGCCGGTCCTGGTGCATGCGACCAAGCAGATCCTCGACAACTTCGGGGCCGATGGGTGGGAGCTGGTGCAGATCGTCCCGGGCATGAATCCCGAGAACCTGGTGGCGTACTTCAAGCGTCCCGTCGAGTGAGGAGTCGACGATGACCGTCGCCGACCGCCTCCGCGAGCTGGGTCTGGAGATTCCCGAGGTGCCCGCGCCTGTCGCCGCCTACGTTCCCGCGGTGCGATCGGGCAACTACGTCTACACGTCCGGCCAACTGCCGATGCGTGACGGTCAGCTGATCGCCACCGGCAAGGTCGGCGGTGACGTGACCCCCGAGACGGCGTACGAGTGCTCGCGCCAGTGCGCGTTGAATGCGATCGCCGCCGTCGCGTCGCAGGTCGACATCGATTCGGTGCGGATCGTCAAGGCGGTCGCGTTCGTGGCCAGCACGCCTGACTTCACCGGACAGCCGGGCGTCGCGAACGGCGCCAGTGAACTGCTCGGCGCCGCATTCGGCGACCTCGGTGTGCATGCGCGCAGTGCCGTCGGCGTGCCGGTCCTGCCGTTGGATGCTCCGGTCGAGGTCGAGTTGATCGCCGAGGTCCAATAGGTGAGCGCCGGCAAATGAACAATTCAGCGATGAACCTCATACGCATCCCGATGCCCGAACGCCTTCGGGAGCACGCCGAGAACCCGGGTGACTCGACGGCGCCTGCGGATGCTTCGACCATCGTGGTGGTGCGCGACGGCGCCGACGGCATCGAGGCGTATCTGATGCGTCGTCAGAGCACGATGGCGTTCGCGGCTGGTTTCTACGTGTTCCCCGGCGGTGGAGTGCTGCCCGAGGACTACCGATCCGTCCCGTGGATCGGTCCGGGTGATGACGTGTGGGCCGAACGGTGGAGCACCGATGCCGATCGCGCTCGCGCGTTGGTGGTCGCGGCGGTGCGTGAAACGTTCGAGGAGACCGGCATCCTGCTCGCCGGCCCCGATGAAGCAACGGTGTTGGCCGATACGACCGAGTTGGAACCGTTGCGCGGAGCGTTGGAGGCGCGTGAGGTCGCCTTCAGCGACGTCCTGCGCGAGCGCGGGTTGTTCCTGCGAGCCGATCTGGTCGGCGCCTGGGGACACTGGATCACGCCGGCGTTCGAGCCGCGCCGCTACGACACCCGGTTCTTCGTGGCCGCGTTGCCGCAGGGCCAGGTCGTCGGCTCGATGAGCGGTGAGGCCGATCGCGCCACCTGGGCTCCCTTGTCGCAGGTCCTGGCGGCCATTGATGCGGGGGAGGCCTCGATGATGCCGCCCACCATTGCGACCTGTCGTGAGGTCGCCGCCCACCGTGCTGCCGAGATCGTCGCGGTTGCGGCCGAGCGGACGTTCTCGACGATCGAACCGCGACTCGTCGTCGAGGACGGCGAGTTGTTCCTGGAGACCTACCTGGGGGAGACCCGATGACAGCCACACAGGTCACCGAACACGCATCGTTCGTGCTCGCCGACAATCCGGGCATCATGACGCTCGACGGCACCAATACCTGGGTGCTGCGCGCCGGTGAGGGTCGGGCGGTCGTGGTCGATCCCGGGCCCGCTGACGACGACCACCTCCAAGCGGTGCTCGACGCCGCAGGGGGTGAGGTGGCGCTGGTGCTGTTCACGCACCGCCACTTCGACCACACCGAGGCGCTCACCCGGTTCGCCGACATGACCGGCGCGACGTGCCGCGCGACCGATCCCGAGTTCTGCCGGGCCGGTGAGCCGCTGGTCGACGGCGAACGGATCGAGCTCGACGGACTCGTGATCGAGGTCTTGGCGACGCCGGGTCATACGACGGATTCGACGTGCTTCGTGCTGCCCGACGAGAAGACGTTGCTCAGCGGCGACACGATCCTGGGTCGCGGGACCACGGTCATCGCGCACCCCGACGGTGTCCTCGGCCCGTACCTGGACTCGTTGGCCCTAATCCGGGAACTGATCGAGGAGGGTGCGGTCGAACGCATCCTGCCGGGCCACGGTCCGGTGATCGACGACCCGGGTCCGTTCGTGGACTACTACCTGGAGCACCGCGCCGAACGTCTCGATCAGGTCCGTGCTGCGGTTGCCGGCGGGGCGACGACGGCTCGTGAGGTTGTCGAGGTCGTCTACGCCGACGTCGATCCCGTCCTGTGGGGCGCCGCCGAACTCAGCGTCGCCGCCCAACTGGACCACCTGAGCGCCGGCGGCTAGTTCACCTGGCGGTCGTGGCCGGACCAGAACTCCTCGCGGAGTTTGAACTTCTGCAGTTTGCCCGTCGCGGTGCGGGCGAGTTCATCGCGGAAGTGGATCTGCTTGGGGCACTTGTAGCCGGCCAGGTTCTCGCGGCAGTGCGCGATCAGGTCCTCGGCGGTGGCCTCGGCGCCCTCTTCGAGCACGACCAGACCGGTGACCATCTCGCCCCACTTCTCGTCGGGCACACCGATGACCGCGACCTCTCGCACCGAGGGGTGTGAGGCCAGGGCGTCCTCGACCTCGATCGACGACACGTTCTCGCCGCCGGTGATGATGACGTCCTTCTTGCGGTCGGCGATCGTGATGTAGCCGTCCTCGAACGTGCCGCCGTCGCCGGTGTGGAACCAGTTGTCGGCCTGCGCCTCGGCGGTCGCCTCCGGGTTGTCCCAGTACGCTTCGAGGTTGTGGTTGCTCTGTGCCAGGACCTCGCCCTCGTCGTCGACCATCATCCGCACGCCCACAGCGGGTGCACCGGCGCGTCCGAGCAGACGAGCCTGCTCCTGTGACGGCAGGTCGTCCCATTCGGCGCGCATGCGGCTCATGGTGAGTAGTGGCGAGGTCTCGGTCAGGCCGTAGATCTGGATGAATTCCCAGCCCAGTTCCTCGCGCACCCGCTCGATGGTGCGGGTCGGGGGCGGAGCGCCCGCCACGATGATGCGCACGCGGTCGCGCCCGGGAGTCTCGCCCTTCCACTCCTTCGCGCCGTCCAGCGCTGCGGTGACCACGGCGGGCGCTGCGCACAAGTACGTGACGTCGTGCTGTTCGATACGCCGGAGGATCTCGGCGCCGTCCACCTGGCGCAACACGATGTGTTTGGCGCCGACCGCCGTCGCGGTGAACGGATGCCCCCAGCCGTTGGCGTGGAACATCGGCAATGTGTGCAGATACACGTCGCGGTCGGTGACGGTGGCCTGCCACCCGAACACGACCGCGTTCAGCCAGTTGTTGCGATGTGTCAACTGCACGCCCTTGGGCCGGGCCGTCGTGCCGGATGTGTAGTTGATCGTCGCGGTCGC
>Ga0164243_10012469_pt1 | contig 12039 bp, 12 predicted proteins | sample OricompcompostOP_FD_108781 | JGI IMG/M metagenome (GOLD analysis project Ga0164243, IMG submission 108781) | Organic Plus compost microbial communities from Emeryville, California, USA - Original compost - Organic plus compost (OP) | ecosystem: Engineered > Solid waste > Mixed feedstock >...
GACTTCCGCAGTGTGCGCACCGTGCAGGATGTGGTGGACGCGGTCAATCGCAAACTCAGTCCCGCTTAAAGGAAAGCGGGCGGATGTCATTCCCGTTGCGGCGCAGTGGCTTGCGTCTGTTGAATCTGCTGGTGATTCTATCGTTGGCGGCCTATCCTTTTCTTGTTTATTACGGCAGGGAAACAGTAGGCTCGCTCTGGATCACGGCCGGATTGCTGCTGCTCTGGGGTATCAAGAGTGTCCTCAGCCGCCAGCGCTGGCAGCAAATCGTGACGTTGGCGCTGCTTGTGTGCGTGGCGGTTTTTGCCATGACAGACCGCCCGGGGTTTCTCTACTTCTACCCGGTTGTCATCAACCTGGTGCTGCTGGCCGTCTTTGCGGGCAGCCTGCTCACCTCCATGAGCGTGGTCGAGCGCATCGCGCGCAGTCGCGAACCCGACCTGCCCGAGTCGGCCCGGCGCTATACACGCAATGTCACCAAAGTGTGGTGTCTCTTCTTTATCGTGAACGCAAGCGTCATTTACCTGCTGGGGCAGGCGGGTTACGCCCAGGCCTGGTCGGTCTATACCGGCTTTGTTTCCTACCTGCTGATGGCACTGCTCTTTGCATGTGAATGGCTCTATCGTCGCCGATACAAGCGAAAAAACGCATTATGAATGATGCAGTCCAGGGCGTGCTATTGCCTTTCCCCCGTCCCGATGCGCTGGTTGCCACCCGACCTGCTCTGCTGCGTTCGCAATTTGAAGCCCTGATCAACACCGTGGTCCGGCAGTTGCAGGCGCAGCCCTGCTCCCGGGCCGGCTTGTGGTTCGACGATGCCGGCCTGTTCAGCTGCGCGCTGCTGGGCTGCTGGGCTGCCGGCGTGCAACCGCTGCTGGCGCCAGATCTGCTGGACGATACCCGCAACTGGGTCGACACCGAAGCCGCCTTGTGGATCAGTGATCAGGAGATCCCTGACCCGTCCCTGCCCGTTCTGCGGCTGGATACCCTGCTTTTGACACCACCTCCTGCCACCGCCCAGCCAGACAGGCAAACAGGGGATGCAGACACCGCCCGCCCCGCAGGCAGCATCTTTGAGGACCGTGGGCAGGACGGCCTGTTTTTGCCACTGCCTGATGAGGCACTGGCCTATTTGCGCACCTCGGGCTCAACGGGTGCCCCGGGGGTGATTCGCAAGACATTCGCGCAACTGCATGCCGAAGCGCTCACGCTGATTGACCACTGGTCGTTGCACAGGCTGCCCGCCACCGTCATTGCCAGCGTCAGCCATCAGCATATGTACGGGCTGACCTTTCGTATTATGGTGCCCCTGCATGCCGGACTGGTGATGGATCGGATGCAGGCCCGCTATCCCGAGACGCTGGCCGAGCAAACGCAGACACATGAACAGTGCATCTGGATCACCAGCCCGGCGCTGTTACAGCGCCTGCCCAAGACCCTGCCGTGGCCGGCGCTGTTGCCGCGCCTGTCGCGCGTCGTGTCTGCCGGCGGCACGCTCTCAGAGGACACTCGCACCCGCCTGCTGCAAACCCAGTGGCCATTACACGAGATTTACGGCAGTACCGAAACCGGCGTTATCGCCACCCGGCACGAGCAGCCCTATTGGACACCCTTTACGGGCGTTGTCCTGGAAACAGATCAGGAAAGCAGACTGGCAGTGAAGTCTCCCTGGGCGCCGGAGATGCAACAGACCGCCGACGTCATCAGCCGCAGCGGCGATGGCGCAGGTTTCACCCTGCTGGGCCGGGCCGATCGCATCCTCAAACTCGAAGACAAACGCATTTCTCTGGCCCGGATTGAACAGACTGCGCTCGCTCACCCCTATGTCAGCGACATCCACTGCGCCCCCAGCCCGCTGGGCGGCCGCCTGTGCGCCATGGTGGAGCTATCGGCAGCGGGCATCGAGGCCTTCCGGCAGCACGGACGCCGCAGGACCATCGAGGCCATTGCCAGCCTGCTGCGCACGGCGGTGGACCCGCTGGCCATTCCCCGCCACTGGCGTTTGCTGGCCGCACTGCCGCGCAATGCGCAATCGAAGGTGACCCGGCAGCAAGTGGAGGATTGTTTCACCCGACCGGTGCGTAGCCCGCAGTGGAAACGATGGGACACTGATACCAACACCGGCATACAGACGGACACTGCGATCGGAACCGAAGCAAATACTGAGTCCGGAACCACTGCCGGGGATGATGACAAACAGCGGGCTTGCGAGCTCAAGGCACGTATCCCCCTGGAACTGGTGTATTTTTCAGGCCATTTCCCCTCTTTCCCCCTTGTCCCGGGTGTCGTGCAGCTGGGCTGGGCGCTGCAGCAGGCCAGACACTACGAATTGTGCCGTGGCGATATTCAACGAATTGAAAATCTTAAGTTTCAGCAGTTTTTGAGACCCGGTGATGCCTGCACAATGACGTTAAAATGGGACAATGACAAACATAAACTTTATTTCTCGGTCCGCACCGGAGCGACCATGACGGCATCGGGACGCGTTGCGTTCCGCAAGCCTGACTGATTTTGTATCGAGATGCTGCCATGACTCACTGGAAACAGGCCCCGACAGACGTAATGATGGTCAAACTATGAATCGACCCGTTGCCCTGATCCCGTTTTATAACCACCCGGACGCCATTTTGTCCGTGGTCGACCAGTTGCGTCAATATGAATTGCCGGTGCTCATCGTTGACGATGGTTCCGATGCTGCGTCCCGTGCTGTCCTGGACACCTTCAGCACCTCGCCCCACGTACAGGTACATCACAAGCCCCAAAACGGCGGCAAGGGTAGCGCCGTCAAGTTGGGGTTCGAGCTGGCCGATTCAATGGGCTATACGCATGTGCTGCAAGTGGATGCCGATGGCCAGCACCACCTGGCCGATGTACCGGCCTTTCTGGCCCTTTCTGAACAGCACCCCGATACCGTCATTTGCGGCCAGCCTGTGTACGGCCACGATATTCCCGCCGCCCGCCTGCACGGCCGCAAGCTGACTCGGTTCTGGGTCAATCTGCAGACCCTGTCGCACGCCATTCCCGACGCCCTTTGCGGTTTTCGTCTGTATCCGCTTGAAGCGGTGCGATTTGTCAGACAAACGCCTTATATGGGCAACTGGATGGATTTCGACCCCGAAATCCTGATTCACCTGTACTGGCGCGATACGCCGCTGCGCTGGATTCCGACCCGCGTGTCCTACGCCACCGATGGCGTCTCCCATTACCGCATGGTCCGCGACAACCTGCTCATGTCGCGCATGCACGCGCGCAGTTGCCTGCACATGTTGCCCTATCTGCCCTCGCTGCTGCGACGCGCCTTTAAAAGAGACGGCACATGAGCCAGCACTGGTCCACCCGCCAGGAGCGAGGCAATCTATTCGTGCTCAGACTGGTCACCCGGCTGATACGCTACTGCCCCCCGTGGCTGATCGCCCTGCTGATGCGCCTGGTGGTACTGTACTTTTTCATCACCTCACCTTCTGAACGGCGCAATATCGCCGAGTACCAGCAGCATCTGCGATCCTGGTCGGGGCGATCCGATCTGCTACCCGCCTTTGCGCCGGTTTATCGGCAATTTGTCGCCTTCGGGCAGGCCATGACCGACCGTTTCGCCGTCTGGCAGGGGCGCCTGCGCTATGAACACATCGTCGTACATGACCCCGATGGCATCCATCGCGAAATGCTCTACGCAAAAGGCCGCGGCCAGATATTGATCTGCTCGCATCTGGGCAACACCGAAATCAGCCGCGCACTGGTTTCCCATCACAAGGGGCTGGTGCTCAATATCCTGATTCACAGCAAACATGCACAACAGTACAACCAGGTGATGGCCGATCTGGGGGCGGATAACGACATCCGCCTGCTGCAGGTGACCGATCTGGATATTGATACCATGATGATGTTGCAGCAGCGCGTGGATAACGGCGAATGGATTGCCATCGCCGCCGATCGGGAGCCGGTACGCGGCGAAAAGGTGGTGCAGGTGCCCTTCCTGGGGGAAAACGTGTCGTTTCCGCAAGGCCCCTGGCTGATGGCAGGCCTGTTGCGGGCCAGCGTCAATACCCTGTTCTGCACCCGTCAGCACGGCCGTTATGCCCTGCATATCGAACGCATGAGCGAAGGTATCCAGTGGTCGCGCCAGGATCGCGACCAGGTCATCCGCAGCTGGGTACAACGCTACGCCAGCCGCCTGGAGCAAGTCTGCATGCAGGCGCCGCTGCAGTGGTTCAATTTCTATGATTTCTGGAAACATCATGAATAAGCATCCCGGCCTGGGCATTTCGGTGCCAATGACCGTTCCCTTCTTCGATGTCGATGCCATGCAGATTGTCTGGCATGGACATTACGTGAAGTATCTGGAAGTCGCCCGCTGTGCCCTGCTGGATAAACTGGGATATAACTACGACACCATGCGCGAGGCTGGCTATGTCTGGCCGGTAGTGACCATACAACTCAAATATGTGCGCCCGGCCCTGTTCGGCCAGCAGATACAGGTACATGCGCAAATACAGGAATGGGAGTCGCGCCTGCGTATTCACTACACGATTACCGACGCATCGTCGGGCGAGCGCCTCACCCAGGCCGAAACCACGCAAGTGGCGGTCCTGCTGGAGACCCGTGAAATGCAATTTGAAACACCGCAGGACTGGCAAACGCTTATTGCCCGGGTCCTGCAGTCACCCTCCTGACATCTAATTGCGAGCGATATCTATTATGTCTTTGATCTCTCCCCTGCTATCGGCGCTACGTTTTCTCTTGCTGTTTTCGCTGCTTTTTTGCGGGGCCGCACAGGCCTTTACCCTGGAGGATCTGCAACAACAACTGTCGGCTCACCAGACGGTCCAGGGCGATGTGCAACAACGCCGGTTCCTGCGCTCGCTTGAACAGCCGCTGATCAGCGAGGGCACATTCGTCATGCAGGCGCAGAAAGGGTTGCTGTGGGAAACCCGCAGCCCGATCGCCAGCGTGATCCGGATTACCCCGGACGGCATGACGCAGAAAGACAGCGCCGGGAACTGGCAGCCATTGCAACAGCAAGGGGCCGGCAGTCAATCGCAGATCCGCCTTTTCATGGATCTGCTTGCCGGCAATACGCGTGCCCTGTCGGGACAATTCGGGCTCTCATTGCAAGGCGATGCCGCGCATTGGACCCTGACGCTGGATCCGACCTCATCCATACTGAAACAAATTTTCCAGCGCATCGTCATTACGGGTGGGCAGACCGTTAACCAGGTCACGCTGAGCGAAACGCAGGGCGACAGGACCGAGATCCTGTTTTCGAACCTGCGTCTTGATCAGCCCCTGCCAGCCGACGCCCAGCATGCGCTTGAACACTGAACGCTGCTGGGCGGGCCTGTATGCCCTGGGACTGATCGGGCTGCTTGTGTTTGCCGCTTGGCAGCTGGCCTGGCGCCAGCCCATTCATACCGACCTGCTCGCCCTGCTGCCGCCCGAACAAAAACAAAGCGAGATCCAGGCACAGGCCCAGCAAGCCATCCGCCAGACGCTGAACCGCCAGATCATTGTGCTGACCAGCGCCGCCGCTGCAGCCACGGGCCTGGCTGCAGCGCAAAGACAGGCGCAGCAATGGACCGCCAGCGGCCTGTTCGAGCGAGTGGATCTGCAAGTCTCGGGCGATCTGACCGCCTTGCGCAAGGAACTCAAATACATGGACCAGGCCGGCTTACCCACCCGGGCGCGCGAGCAACTGGCTCATGACCCGCAGGCATGGTTCAGCCAGCGCGCGCAGCGCATCATGTCGCCGCTGGGCGACCAGACGCTGATCCCGGCCGACCAGGACTGGCTCGGCTTTGCCTCGCGCGTCTCGGACAAACTGCAATCGACCTCTGCCGTACACTACGACATTGCCAGCAATACCATGCAAATCGAGGCCGATAACCGGATCTGGTATGTCATGCGCGCCCAGCTGGATGCCACAGATAAGCGCGGGCGCGACGAGCAGTTGCTCGGACTCATTGAACAGACCCGGCAACAGGCTGCCAGCCAGCAGGTGCGCGTACTGATGGCGGGCGGCGCCATCTACAGTGCCCACGGCAAAGCCGAAGGCGGTCGCGAAAGCACCTGGATGAGCCTGACCGGTAGTGGCCTGACGATTCTGTTTTTATTGCTCATGTTTCGTTCGCCTCGCGTTCTGCTGCTGGCACTGCCCGTGACGGCCGGTTTGCTCGCCGGATTTGCCGCCTGCGTCGCGCTGCTGGGCTCGATCCATATTCTCACCCTGATCATTGGTACCAGCCTGGTCGGACTGGTCGTCGATTTTCCCCTGCACTGGCTCAGCCACGCCACACTGGACGCGCGCTGGCAAGCCCGGGAGGCGGTCAGGCGCGTCTCGCGCCCCTTTATCATCAGCCTGTCGGTCACGGTCACCGGCTATTTGTTTCTGCTGCTCACGCCACTGCCCATCCTGCAGCAAACCGCCGTCTTCTCTGCAGCATCACTGATCAGCACGTTCCTGTTTACGCGCCTGCTGCTGCCCGCCCTGTTCAAACGCTGGCAGCCCCGGCCAATGCCAGGCCTGGTGCCCTTTCTGGCCCGTCTGCTGGCAGCCGTACGCCACACCGGTGAACGTATTCTGAGGCGACCGCTATTGGCGTTGCTGGCCGTCGTCGTACTGGGGGGCGGCCTGTACCTGATCAATTGGCACGATGACATCCGCAACTGGGTGAGCACCCCCGAGCCCTTGCTGCAGCAGGCCATACAAGTGGGCCAGCTGACCGGCATCGAGCCGACCAGTCAATACTTTATTGTTCAGGCGCACGACGAAGACAGCCTGCTGCGAACCGAACAGCAGTTGGCGACGCGGCTGGACACCCTGGTCACACAAGGGCATTTGCGCAGTTATAACGCCCTGAGCCAATGGGTCAATCCGCCAGGAGAACAGACCGCGCTGAAAACAACACTCGCCACGCTATCGACCCGCCCGGCCGACTGGGCGCCATTAAAGGCGCTCGGTGTACCGGACAGCGCGGTGCGGGCGGAACTGGCACGTCGTGCGCAGCAACCGGTGCTCACCATCGATCAGGCGCTGCGCGGCCCACTGGCCGAACCCTGGCGCACCCTCTGGCTGGGGCTGGACGAACAGGGCCACCCCAGCAGCATGGTCACCCTGAACGGGCTGGATGATCCGACGCTGCTGTCATCCGCCATCGGCACGCTGCCGGGCGTCACACTCGTAGACCAGCGCAGCCATATCAATGCGCTTTTTGCCCAGACGCGCCTGGAAGCCATCATTCTCAAACTGCTCTCGTATCTGGTCGGCTTTCTCATTCTGTACCGTGTTTTTACCGCCAGAGCGGCCTTGCGTATTTTGCTGGTGCCGCTGTCCGCCTCCATCACGGTCATGAGCCTGTCCGGCCTCATCGGCGTGCCCCTGAACCTGTTTTGCATCTTCGGCCTGCTGCTGGTAACCGCCATCGGGATCGACTATGCCGTCTACGCTTACACCCCCACCCTGCCACCGGATGAAAAAATGGCTGGTATCGTCATGACCTCGATGACCACCATGATTACCTTCGGCCTGCTCTACTTCAGCTCCACGCCCGCGGTCTCGACATTCGGTCTGAGTGTCGTACTGGGGGTGCTATGTAACGTCTTATATACTTTCTGGTATATGCGCACCTTTTTGACAAATGGAAACCCCTCTTCTATACAGTGATAAAGGCCTATTATGAACTCAGTCAGCTTAGCTAGACGTACAGATGTCGCCATCATCGGTGCCGGACCATCGGGATCGGTTGCCGCCGCCCTATTGCGCCAGCATGGCTGGCAGGTTTGTGTGCTTGAGCGCCAGCATTTCCCGCGCTTTTCCATCGGGGAAAGCCTGCTGCCCTATTGCATGGAAATCCTGGATGAAGCCGGCATGTTGCAAGCGGTCAATGAGGCCGGATTCCAGCTCAAGAATGGCGCCACCTTTACCTGGGGCGACAGAAATACGACGATTGATTTTCGTGACAAGTTTACGCCCGGTCCCGGCACCACTTTCCAGGTGCAACGGGCGCGCTTTGATCAGATTCTCATCAGCGAAGCGGAAAAAATGGGCTCCGAAGTGCATTTCGGTCACACGGTAAACAATCTGGATTTCACAGACGAGCACGCGACGCTGTCGGTGAGTACCGACCAGGGCGAGTCCTATACCCTGCAGGCGCGTTTTGTTCTGGACGCCAGCGGCTATGGGCGCGTCCTGCCCCGCCTGCTGAACCTGGAGCGTCCGTCGACGTTCCCGTTGCGAGAAGCCTGGTTCACCCATATACAGGACAACATCAGCGACCCGGATTTCGACCGCGAAAAAATCGTCATCGCAACGCATCCGCGTGATCGCGCCATCTGGATGTGGCTGATTCCATTCAGCCAGGGCAGATGCTCTATCGGCGTCGTCGGCGAACCGAGCCACCTTGCCATGAACGGACGTGACCCGCTGGTATTTTTGCAGGACATGACCCGCGAGATTCCGCGACTGAAGCGGTTGCTGGACAACGCCACATGGGATACCCCCGTCAATCCCCTGCGCGGCTATTCGGCCAACGTCACCTCGCTGTATGGCCCGCGCTATGCGCTGCTGGGCAATGCTGCGGAGTTTCTTGACCCGGTGTTTTCTTCCGGCGTCACCATTGCCATGCACTCGGCCAAACTGGCCACGGCACTGGTCGATCAGGCCCTGCGCGGGCAGGCAGCCGACTGGGACAGGGATTTTGTCCAGGCCTTGCGCGTGGGCATTGACACCTTCAAAACGTATGTGACGGGCTGGTATGACTGTCGCTTCCAGGATGTTATATACTCCACACAAATGAACCAGGACATTCGGCGCATGATTGCCGCCGTTCTGGCAGGATATGCGTGGGATACAAGCAATCCCTTTGTCGAAAAATCGGAAAGGCGCCTGAACGCGTTGGCGGAGATATGTGGTGAAGCACAACTGGATACCTGATCACAGGCCTGCACGTGCCTGGCTGTGTCTGCTGTTGACGCTGCTGCTCGCCGGGTGCGCAGCCACGTCCGTGGTGCCTCGCCAGTACAGTGGACCATCCCAGGTGCAATCCTGGAAGCTGAGTCTGGTGACTGCGTCGGGCCAGGCCGAAGACAGCCTGCTTGTCATCCAGCCGGAAGCGCAAAACGCGACTCGCTGGATCCAGACCAATCCGCTGGGTGCACCCCTGGCTCGTCTGTCGCTGCATGACGGACGCTGGAGCACTGACGGATTTTTACCGCCCAATCCCCGCGCCCGCCAGCTGTTTGAAGCCATCATCGCCGCGCAGACGCCGCGCACCCAATGGCCTGCCGCCTATCCGGATACGGTTGTGACAACATCCACGGAAGGCGGCCGCGCCACGTACATATTCAGTCGCCAGGGGCGCCTGCTCTGGTCGATCCGGTTGCCGGCGACCACCGCAGTGCCCGGCACGAGTCAGCCGCCGTCCACGCACATCGTGCTGCCGGACCACAGCCAATGGCAACTGACTCCACTATCGACACGCCCATGAGAAGTTACCTGAGCCAGCCTGCCACTGTCAGTTCCCTGGGGCTGACCTTTGCCGACACCATGCAGACGCTATATACAACATCGGTCTCACCCCTGGTGCCGGAAACCCAGTGGGTCAAAGGCAAAACGCTGTACACCGGCCGGCCTGCCGCGCCGCCACCTGCCTTGCCGGCCAACACGCCTGCCCAATTCGATACGCATAACAACCGGCTGATGTGGCATGCCGCCAGCCAGCTGGATGAGCGCATCCTGCACGCCCGCGCAACCTATGGCGGGCAGCGGATCGGCGTGATCATCGGCACGACAACCACCGGCGTTGACGACAACTACCCGGCCTTCGACGCCTTTGCCCGCGAGGGAAAGTGGGATCGCGATCTCTACCGGCACGAATACCAATTGCTGTCGGCGCCGGCCGATTTTCTGGCGCATCATTATGAGCTGGGCGGCCCGGTGTACAGCATTTCAACGGCCTGCACCTCCGGGGCACGGGCCATTATTACCGCGCACCGGCTGCTGAGCAACGACATATGCGACGCAGTTATTTGCGGCGGCGTCGATTCGCTGGCCCGCCTGACCATCAATGGCTTCGACTCCCTGCAGGCACTGTCCGCGGGTCTGGCCAATCCGTTTTCTGTCAATCGGGATGGGATCAATATCGGCGAAGCCGCCGCGCTGTTTGTCATGACGCGCAATGAACAGGACGGCCTGCCACTGCTCGGCTATGGCAACAGCGCCGATGCCTGGCATATGTCTTCACCGGACCCCAAGGCAAATGGCGCCATCCTGGCGATTGGCGAAGCACTGAGCCGCGCCGGCGTGCAGCCTGCAGACATTGGCTGGATCAATTTGCATGGCACCGCAACCGAGCTGAACGACAGCATGGAAAGCCTGGCGCTGGCAACCTGCTTTCCCCAAGGGGTGCCCTGCACCAGCACCAAACCGCTCACCGGCCATACGCTGGGTGCGGCGGGCGCGCTGGAAGCGGCGCTACTGTGGGGCGTCATTGACCGCGGTTTTAATCCGACGGGCGCATTACCCGCGCAGCTCTGGGACGGCCAGACCGATCCGGCGCTGCCGCCGATCCGGATCACGGACAAGACGTCAAAATGGCAGATGCAGCGCCGTCTGGGCATGAGCCTGTCCTTTGCTTTCGGCGGCAACAATGCCGTCCTGATACTGGGAGAACACGAATGATGGACACCCCCATTCGACACCTTTCCCCGTTGCTGCCCCATGCCGGCGATATGATTCTGCTGGACGAAATCTGCAGCTATTCCGATGATCATCTGCAGGCCGTGACCCGTATCGGGCCTGATCACCTGTTTCTGGATGAAACCGGGCAATTGCCCATGTGGGTTTCCGTGGAAATCATGGCGCAGGCCATCGCGGCGCTGGCCGGATGTCATGCCCATGATGCCGGCGAACCCGTCAAACTCGGCTTTCTGCTGGGCAGTCGTCACGTCGATATTCTGCGACCCAGTGTTGCCCAGGGCAGCCTGCTGCGGGTCGACGTGACGGCCTCGACACGTGATCAGGCCAGCGGCTTCGGCGTTTTCGACTGCGTGCTCAGCCTGCTCAATGACGCTTGTGATGATTCGCAAGACAAGGGCCAGGACGAGCCCCTGGTCAATGCCCGACTCAGCGTATTCAGCCCACCCGATCTCGACCACTACCTGCAGGAGCAGACGACATGACAGCACCTCGTGTTCTTGTGACCGGCTCCAGTCGGGGCATCGGCAAAGCCATCGCCCTGGAACTGGCGCAGGCCGGTTACGACATCACACTCCATTGCCACAGCCGGCGCGATGATGCGCTGCAGGTGGCCGACCAGATCCAGACCCTGGGCCGCCACGCCGACCTGCTTCAGTTCGACGTTTCCGATCGCCAGGCCTGCCGGCAGGCATTACAGGAATACCTGGACAATCATGAAGCCTTCTACGGCGTGGTGCTCAATGCCGGCCTGACCCGTGACAACGCCTTTCCGGCATTTACCGACGAAGACTGGGATCAGGTGCTGGATACCAATCTGGGCGGATTCTACAATGTCCTGCATCCGCTGATCATGCCCATGATTCGCCGGCGCAAACCTGGCCGCATTGTGTGCATGGCTTCCGTTTCGGGGCTGATCGGCAATCGCGGCCAGGTCAATTACAGCGCCTCCAAGGCGGGCGTAATCGGCGCGGCCAAGGCCCTGGCCGTGGAACTGGCAAAGCGTCGCATCACCGTCAACTGCGTGGCGCCCGGCCTGATCGAAACCGATATGCTGAACGAACAGGTGCCCGTTGAAGAGATTCTCAACATGATTCCCGCCCAGCGTGCGGGCCAGGCCGAGGAGGTGGCGGCTGCCGTTGCCTTTCTGATGTCGGAAAAAGCCGGCTATATTACCCGCCAGGTCCTGGCCGTCAATGGAGGATTGTGCTGATGAAACGCGTCGTTGTGACCGGGATGGGCGGCGTGACTGCATTGGGCAATTCCTGGCCGCAAATCCGGCAGGCCTTTTCCCACGGGCGCAGTGCGGTGCGCACCATGCCTGAATGGGATCGCCACACTGAACTGAATAC
>Ga0164243_10012470_pt1 | contig 12038 bp, 10 predicted proteins | sample OricompcompostOP_FD_108781 | JGI IMG/M metagenome (GOLD analysis project Ga0164243, IMG submission 108781) | Organic Plus compost microbial communities from Emeryville, California, USA - Original compost - Organic plus compost (OP) | ecosystem: Engineered > Solid waste > Mixed feedstock >...
ACGTCGCACCCGTCCTCCTCGCCGGGATCGCGGTGGTGCTGTGGCTGGGCCTGCCGAAACCACCCGCGCACCGGGCTGAGCGCGCAGGCGACCGGCGGCGCGACGGGGCTGGTGATGTTCGCCGGCGCGGCGATGGTCGTGCTCGTCCAGGCGCTGCCGCGGCTGGGCCGGCCACCGGTGCACCTGCTGCGCGCGGGCGCGGGGCGTCGCCGTGATCGGCGCGGGCATGGGGTTCGGGATGCCCGGGTTCCTGGCCGCACCCACGCTGCTGGCCACCCGCGCGGCGCACGGCTCGGTGGCCGGGCTGACCAGCGCGACCAGCGCGACCACCTTCATGGTCGGCCCGCCCATCGGCAACGGCCTCTACCAGGTCACGCCCGCACTGCCGTACCTGCTGTGCCTGGCGCTGCTCGCCGCGCTGGTGGTGTTCACCTTCACCCATCCCGGCCTGCGCACTCCGGGGCAGGTCCCGGACACCGACCGGGCCCCGGGTTAGGCTCGCGAGCATGTCGGACACGCAGTACGAAGACCTGCTCCGCCACGTGCTCGAGACGGGGACCCGCAAGGCGGACCGCACCGGCACGGGAACGCGTTCGATCTTCGGACACCAGCTGCGCTACCCCCTGGCGGAGGGGTTCCCGCTGATCACGACGAAGAAGGTGCACTTCCGCTCGATCGCCTACGAGTTGCTGTGGTTCCTGCGCGGCGACTCCAACGTCGGGTGGCTGCGCGAGCACGGCGTGACGATCTGGGACGAGTGGGCCGCACCGGACGGCGACCTCGGCCCGGTCTACGGCGTGCAGTGGCGCTCGTGGCCGACCCCGGACGGCGGGCACGTCGACCAGATCAGCGAGGTGCTGCGCACGCTGCGGGACAACCCCGACTCGCGGCGGATCGTGGTGTCCGCGTGGAACGTGGCCGACATTCCCCGCATGGCGCTGCCGCCGTGCCACGCGTTCTTCCAATTCTACGTCGCCGACGGCACGCTGTCCTGCCAGCTGTACCAGCGCAGCGCCGACCTGTTCCTCGGCGTGCCGTTCAACATCGCGAGCTACGCGCTGCTGACGCACATGATCGCCGAGCAGGTCGGGCTCGGCGTGGGTGACTTCGTGTGGACCGGCGGCGACTGCCACATCTACGACAACCACGTCGAGCAGGTCCGCACGCAGCTCGCGCGCGAGGCCCGGCCGTTCCCCACGCTGAGCCTCAAGCCCGCGGACAGCCTGTTCGACTACACCTACGACCACTTCACGATCGAGGGCTACGACCCGCACCCGGGCATCAAGGCGCCGGTGGCGGTGTGATCGGGCTGATCTGGGCGCAGTCCGCGGACGGCGTCATCGGCCGCGACGGCGCGCTGCCGTGGCACCTGCCGGAGGACCTCAAGCACTTCCGCACCACCACCTCCGGCGCGACGGTGCTGATGGGCCGCCGCACGTGGGAGTCGCTGCCACCGCGGTTCCGGCCGCTGCCGGGCAGGCGCAACCTCGTGCTGTCCCGCACGCGGCAGGAGGGGTGCGAGACGTTCCACGACCTGCCCGCGGCGCTGGCCGCGGTGTCCGGTGACGTGTGGGTGATCGGCGGCGCGGCCGTCTACCGCGCGGCGCTGCCGTTCGCCGACCGCATCGTGGTCACCGAGCTGCGGGAGTCGTTCGACGGTGACACGCACGCCCCGGACGTGGGTCGGCCGCCGGACTCCGTCGGCGAGTGGCGGACATCGTCCACGGGCCTGCACTACCGGTTCCTGACCTGGGGCTGATCCAGTACCGGGTCCAATGGCCCTACCGGCGCGAGCGCGGCCCGGGTGATCGTGGGGGCCGTGACGATCCCCGCGCGCGAAGGACCGGTCCCGGCCATGCTCGATCCCTCCGGACTGCAGGTGCTCGACCGCGGGCAGTGCCTGTCCCTGCTGGCCACGCCCGGGATCGGCCGGGTCGTGTTCACCACCCGCGGCCTGCCCGCGGTGCAGCCGGTGCGGTTCGCGCTGGCGACCGGTGCCGTGACCTTCGCCGTGCCGGCGGACAGCCCGCTGTTCGTCGCGGTGGACGACGGGGTCGTCGCGTTCGAGACCGACGCGTTCGACGCGGCGGCGGAGACCGGCTGGTGGGTCACGGTGCTGGGCCGCGCCCGGCAGGCCGGTGAGGACGCGGTGGCGTGGCCGGTGCCCACCGCCGACGACCGGTCGGTCGAGATCCCGCTGGACGTGGTCTCCGGCCGACGGCTCGTCCGGTAACGCATCCGGGCCGTCGCGCGACGTCTACCGGCAGGGTGTGCCTGCCGGAGGGCATGAGTGATCGAACCGAGCGCACGTGGACTGCTCGACGCCGTCGTCGGCATCGCGGCTGATCTCAGCGTGCCCGAAATCCTGGCCAAGATCGTCACCAGCGCCCGCGACCTCACCGGTTCCGCGCACGCACGCATCGAGGTGCCCGGCGCGTCGCCGGTGGCCTCCGGTGACCCGGACGCGCCCGGACCGCCACTGGCCATGCCGCTGCACGCGCGGGGCGGGCGGTTCGGCGAGCTGCGGCTGACCGGCAAGACGGGCGGGTTCACCGAGGCCGACCAGGAGGCGGTCGTCACGCTGATCACCGCGGCGGGCATGGCCATCGACAACGCCTCGCTCTACGAGCGCACCCGCGGACGCCAGATGTGGCTGGAGGCCTCGCACGAGGTGACCGCGGCCCTGCTGACCGGCGAGGACCCGCGGCACACGCTGCAGTTGATCGCCGAGCACGCCCGCGACGTGTCCCGTGCGGAAGCCGCCGCGGTGGCGGTGCCGCACGAGGACGACCCCGGTGTCCTGGTGTTCGAGGTCGTGGCGGCGGGCGCGGACGCCCCACCCGGACTGGCCGGGCTGACCGTGCCGGTCGAGGCCACGGCCAGCGGCGAGGCGTTCCACAGCCGCGAACCGGTCGTGGTGCGCAACTACGGCCGGTTCGCCGTGAAGGAACAGGCCAAGGTCGGCAGGCAGATGCCGGAACTGGTCTCCGCGTTGGACTCCGCGGTCGCCGTGCCGCTGATCGTCGGCGGCGACACGCTGGGCGTGCTGCTGGTGGCCCGGTTCGGCGACGCCGCGCCGTTCAGCGACGACGAGGTCGAGCTCGCCCGCACGTTCGCCGGGCACGCCGCGCTGGCCATGGAGTTCGCGCGCGCCGAGGAGGACCGGCAGCGGCTGGCCGTGTTCACCGAGCGCGACCGCATCGCGCGCGACCTGCACGACCTGGTCATCCAGCGGTTGTTCGCGACCGGCCTCGGGCTCGAGGGGCTGCGCCCGTTGATCACCCAGCCGGAGGTCGCCTCCCGGTTGAGCGGGTTCGTGCACGAGCTCGACCGCACGATCAGGGAAATCCGCAACAGCATCTTCTCCCTCACCGAACCGGCGGACACCGTCGGCAGCCTCCGCGCGGAACTGTTGCGGCTGACGCAGGATTCCCAGCCGGTGCTGGGGTTCGCGCCGACGATCGGGTTCCGCGGACCGGTCGACTCCGCGGTGCCGCCTGCCGTGCGCGCCGACCTGACCGCCACCGTGCGGGAAGCGTTGTCCAACGTCGCGCGGCACGCGAACGCCGCGACCGTGTCGGTGGACGTCGTGGTGGACACCGCCGGACGATCCCTCACGCTCACGGTTTCCGACGACGGTGTCGGCATCCCGGATGCACCCGGCAGGCGCAGCGGGCTCGCCAATCTGGGCGAACGCGCGCAACGCTGGGGCGGCCGCTGTGTCGTCGGACGCGGCGGAGACCGCGGCACCACGCTGGTCTGGACGGCCGGCCTGAACGGCGCGGGGGGTTGGCGATGACGATCTCGGTGTTCCTGCTCGACGACCACGAACTGGTGCGGACCGGGTTGCGGACCGTGCTGGAGTCCGAAGGCGACATCCGGGTGATCGGCGAGGCGGGCACCGTCGCCGACGCGGGTCGCCGGATTCCCGCCCGCACCCCGGACGTGGCCATCCTCGACGTGCGGTTGCCCGACGGCGAGGGCATCGAGGTGTGCCGGGAGATCCGCTCCGCCGTGGACCCCGCGCCCGCGTGCCTGATGCTGACGTCCTACTCCGACGACGAGGCGCTGTTCGGCGCGATCATCGCCGGAGCGGCGGGATACCTGCTCAAACAGGTGTCCGGCAACGATCTGGTGGGCTCGGTGCGGCGCATCGCGGCAGGCGAGTCCCTGCTCGACCCGCAGCTGACGGCGACCGTGCTGCACCGGCTGCGCGGCGGATCGGGCGCTCCCGATCCCGGTTACGCGCAGCTGAGCCCGCAGGAACGGCGCGTGCTGGACCTGATCGCCGACGGCCGGACGAACCGGCAGATCGCGCAACACCTGCACCTGGCCGAGAAAACGGTGAAGAACTACGTCTCGGCCGTGCTGCACAAACTGGGTTTCGAGCGGCGCACCGAGGCCGCGGTCTACGCCACGCGTCGACGTGACACGCGCCATCGGGAAACAGGGCCATTGGACCCTGTTGATCCGTTCCCGCGTGGGAGAAGGTGAAGAGGTCAACAACGAAAGATCCTCGGTTCGCGTCGGTCGCCGCGAACTGGGACCACCGGCCGGAGCAGCGGCCTCCCACCCCTCCCGCTGCTCCGGCCTCCCTATGTCTACATCGGACGCAATGACCGCAGTTCCGCGGCGGCGCGCAGCACGTCGGCGTAGCGCACGTACAGCCCGGCCAGCCCGAACCGCAGCACCTCCGGGGGCCGGAAGTCGCCGATCACCCCGCGCCCGGCGAGCGTCGCCATCGCCGTCTTCGCGTCCGTCCAGGCGACCGAGATCTGGTTGCCCCGCCGGTGATCGCGCGGTGTCACCACCCGCGCACCGGGCACGAGTTCGTCGAGGCACCGCAGGAAGAAGTCGCCCAGCGCCAAGCCCTTCGCCCGGACCTGCGCGACGGTCACGTCGCGCCACACGTCGAGCGCCGCGTCCAGCGCGAGCATCGACAGGATGTCCGGCGTTCCGGCGCGTGCCTTGCCGATACCGGCGGCCCCCGCGTAGCCCGGCCTCATCCCGAACGGGTCGGCGTGGCCGGTCCACCCGGACAGCGGCTGGTCGAACGAATCGAGCCACTGGCGCGCCACGTACAGGAAAGCGGGCGCGCCCGGTCCCCCGTTGAGGAACTTGTAGGTGCAGCCGACCGCGAAGTCCACGCCGGCCGCGTCGAGGTGAATCGGCACCGCCCCGATCGAGTGGCACAGGTCCCACACCGCGAGCGCACCCGCCCCGTGCAGGGCGGCCGTGACCGCGGGCAGGTCGTGCAGCGTTCCGGTGACGTAGTCGACGTGATTGACCAACGCGACCGCGGTGCGCTCGCCGGCCGCGTCCGCCATCCCGGCCACCGGCACCCGCCGGACCTCGTGACCGGTCAGCCGCGCCGCGCTGTCGGCGATGTAGCCGTCGGTCGGGAAGGTGGCCGCGTCGACCAGGATCTCCGGGCGCCCCGGGTTGAGCCGCACCGCGGCGACGATCGCCTTGAACAGGTTCACCGTGGTGGAGTCGCCGACCACCACCTGTCCGGGCGCCGCACCGGCCAGCGGCGCGACCCGGTCGCCGATCCGCTCCGGCGCGTCCCACCACCCCTCGTCCCACGACCGGATGAGCCGCGCCGCCCACTGCTCCCCGACGACCTCGGCCACCCTGGGGGCGACCCCGCGTGGCGGGGCACCCAGTGAATTACCGTCCAGATAGGACACGTCGGGGTCGAGATCGAACTCGGCGCGCTTGTCCCGGAGCGGGTCCAGCGCGTCCAGCTCGGCCGCCTCTTCGCGCAGCGACATCGTGTCCCTTTCTCTCTATCGCCCTGTGTCGACGGTCACATAGAGTGGTGTCCTCGCCAGCAGATCACGAGGAGGTCGCAGTTGACCAGCCAACCGTCCGTCGCTGAGCAGGCCGGGGGTTTGACCATCCCCGTGCTCCTTCGTCGCAACGCGGAGGAGTTCGGCGACCTGCCCGCGCTCACGTCGCTGGACGATCCGGAGCGGGAAACGCTGACCTGGTCGGCCCTGCGCGAGGACATCGCCGCCGTGTCCCGCGGCCTCGCCGATCTGGGCCTGCGGCGCGGCGAGCGGATGCTGATCATGGCACCCAGCTCGCCGGACCACATCATCACCGACCTCGCCGCAACGCACCTGGGCGCGATCTCGTGCACGGCCTACGCGACGCTGAGCCCGGAGCAGATCTCCTACGTCGCGCGCCACAGCGCCGCACCGGTGGTCGTGCTGCACGGCACGGACGAACTCAAGCGCTGGCAGCAGGTCCTGCACGAGCTGCCCGCGCTGCGCCACGTCGTGGTGATTGACCCGGACGCGGTGCCGACGGGTGACGACCGGTTCGTCAGCCTCGCCGACCTGCGCGCCCGTGGCGCGCAGCTGCACGCCGCCGATCCGCGGGTGTTCGAGGACGGCTGGGCGGGCACGCGCCCGGAGGACCCGATCGCGATGATCTACACGTCGGGCACCACGGGTGATCCGAAGGGCGTGGTGCTGTCCCACCACAACGTCATCTTCGAGGCGTACGCGGTGCACGCGCTGCACGAGTCGCCGATGCACCTGACGAACGTCGCGTACCTGCCGCTCGCGCACATCGCCGAGCGGGAGATCTCGATCTACATGCCGATCGTCTACGCCGGTCACGTGCACACGCTCGCCGATCCGACCGCCATCGCGGGTGCGCTCGGCCGCGTCCACCCGCAGGGTTTCTTCGGCGTGCCGCGGGTGTGGGAGAAGATCGCCGCCGGCCTCAAGGCCATGCTGCCGACGCTGCCCGACGACCGCCGGGAGGCGCTGCTCGGCGCGAGTGATCTGCTGCGGCAGGGCTACCAGCTGCGCAACGAGGGCAAGGAGGTGCCCGCCGACCTCGCGGAGAAGATCGCCGAGGCCGACCGCACAGTGCTCGCGCCGGTGCGCGCGCTGCTCGGGTTCGACAAGATGTACTTCTGCGCGAGCGGTGCCGCCGCGCTGCCGGTGGAGGTGCTGCACTTCCTCGCCGGGCTCGGTGTGGAGATCCACGAGGTGTGGGGCCTGTCGGAGACCTCCGGAGCGATCACGTCCAACTGCGCCAAGGCGTTTCGCGCGGGCACCGTCGGGCGGCCGCTCGCCGACACCGAGATCAAGGTCGACGAGGACGGCGAGCTGCTCGTGCGCGGGCCGCTGGTGTTCCTGGGCTACCTGCAGGAGGACGGGACGGTCAGCTCGGCCCTCGACGAGGACGGCTGGTTTCACACCGGCGACATCGGCTCGATCGACGAGGACGGGTTCGTCACGATCACCGACCGCAAGAAGGAACTGATCATCACCTCGGGGGGCAAGAACATCGCGCCGACTCGCGTCGAGGGCCTGCTCAAGGAACACCCGCTGATCGGTCAGGCCGTGGCCATCGGCAACGACAAGCCCTACGTCACGGCCCTGATCGTGCTCGACGACGAGTTCCTGCCCGGATGGGCCGCGCAGCAGGGCATCGAGGGCACCGACCCGGCCGCGCTGGCCGGCCACCCGGTGGTGCGTGCGGAGATCGAGCGCGCGGTCGAGTCGGCCAACGCGCGGCTCGCGCGCGTCGAGCAGATCAAGAAGTACCGCGTCCTGCCCAAGGCGTGGACCCCGGAGAGCGGTGAGGTGACCCCGACGCTCAAGCTCAAGCGCCGGATCATCGACGCCCGCTACGCGGACGACATCGCGGCGCTCTACGCGGTGGAGCAGTAGGCGCTCAGGCGGACCGGAGGGGCGTGGTCCACTTGCGCAGCCGCGGTGGCACACGCTTCTCCAGTCCGTAGGGTTCCAGGTGCGCGCTGAACACCTCGTCGAACGCCTCCCGCACGGTCTGGGTGTCCCACGCCTGCCGCTCCAGGATCGGCGCCTTCAGGTAGGGCTGCCCGACGATGTGCAGCTGCGGCCCGTTGCACCGCACCAGCTGACCGGTGATCCCGTCGGCCTCGTCGCTCAGCAGGAACAGCACGACCGGCGCGATCCGGGACGGGGTGCGGTCGGGCGGGCAGTTGCGCAGCGACCGCTCCGATTTCCACACCATGCGGGTGTGCGCGAGCGGGCAGACGGCGTTGACCCGGATGCCGGCGTCCTCGAGGTCGAGCGCCCACGAGTAGGTCAGCGACGCGACCGCACCCTTGCTCGCGGCGTAGACACCGAGCTTGCGCTGCCCGAGCGAGGCACCGGAGGAGATGTTCACGATCGATCCGCCGCGGCCCCGCTCGACCATGGCGCGCACCGCCGCGATCCCGGTGTACATGACCCCGAGGACGTTGACCTCGACGAGCTCGCGGACGTGGTCCGCGTCCTCCTCCCAGGGCAGCGCCTCGTAGTTCAGCCCGGCGTTGTTGACCAGCCCGTCGATCGCGCCGAACTCCTCGACGCACAGGTCGATGACGGCCTGCGCCTGGGCCGGATCGGCCACCGAGTGCCCGCTGGACACCGCGCGCCCGCCGTGGGCCCTGATGTTGGCCGCGGTGCGCTCGGCCATCTCGGCGTCGACGTCGTTGACCACCACCGCGGCGCCCGCCTGCGCGAGGTGGGTGGCGAAGGCCTCGCCGAGCCCGCGGCCCGCGCCCGTGACCACGACGGCCCGGTCTTGCATCAGCATGCTCATCGTTCCACTCCCCACCGGCCAGTCCCCGAGCCCAGCCAGTCCTCGGCTGCCTCCTGGCCTGCCTCCAGTGTTCGCGCGGGAGGCGGGTGTGGTGTCCCCGCGCCGACGAACGGTCTGTTCACTGCGCCGAACGAGTGAAGTCTGATCGGCCGGGCTGACCCGGCCACGGGTCACACCCCTCGAAAACGTCCGCCGTTCGTCGTAATCCGAAAGTAAGAAGGAGTACGACCGGTTGGGCCCAATACGGGATACCGTCGCGCTGTGACTGTTCGCCTCCGCGTAGTGAGCGGCATACTGAACGTCGCGGATTGTGTCACTTCGGTGACTGCCGTCACAGGAACCGGGTGTTCAGCGACAGAGTCAGTGACGTGCGTGTGATCGCCCGACGAGGGGGAAGTGGGGAGAGGTGTGGGGACCACGACTCGGCCATCCATGGGTGCAGCTCTCGCCAACCGCGAGTTCCGCACGGTGTGGCTGGCCGAGGCCCAGTCGGTGCTCGGTGACCAGCTCACCACGGTGGCGCTCGCGCTCACCGTCTACCACCGCACCGGCTCGGCGCTGTGGTCCGCGGTGGCCTACGGGCTCACCTTCCTGCCCGCACTGGCCGGCGGGCTCGGGCTGGCCCAGCTGGCCGACCGCTACCCGCGCCGCACCGTCCTGGTCGTCACCGCCGCACTGCAAGCGGTGTTCATCGCGATCATGGCCGTGCCCGGCATGCCGGTGGTCGCACTGTGCGCGCTGGTGATGCTGGCGCGGCTGGCCGGCGCACCGTCCAACGCCGCGCAGAACGCGCTCACCAGGGAGATCTTCGCCGACGACGAACTGTACCTGCGCAGCCAGGACATCCGCGGCATCACCACGAACACCACGATGCTGCTCGGCCTGGCCACCGGCGGCGTGATCGTGACCGCCGCAGGCCCCTCGCTGGCGCTGGCGCTGGACGCACTGACGTTCGCGATCAGCGCGCTGGCGCTGCACCACTGGGTTCTGGCGCGCCCGGCCGCCGACGACGGCGACGGTTCGTGGTTCGGCGCCCTGAACTGGGTGGCCGGGCAGCGCAGGCTGCGCGTGTTGCTCGGCCTGTCGTGGCTGGTCGGTCTCGCCATGGTGCCCGCCGGACTGGCCGCCCCGCTGGCGCGGGAGATCGGCGCTCCCGACGAGGCCGTCGGGTGGCTCCTGGCGGCCGACCCGCTCGGATTCGCGCTCGGCGTGTTCTTGCTGTCCCGGTTCGTGTCGGCGTCGGCCCGTCGTCGCACGGTTGGCGTGCTCGCGGTCGTACCCACCGCGCTGCTGATCGCGTTCGGTCTGCGTCCCGGTCTCGTCGTCGCCCTGGTCGTCCTCGCGCTCGCGGGTGCGGCGGGGGCGTACATCATCACCGTGGGGGCCACGTTCATCACGTGGGTGCCCAACGAGCTGCGCGGCGGCGCGGGCGGCCTCTACCGCACGGGCCTGCGGGTCGCGCAGGGCATCGGCGTGGCGCTCGGCGGTGTCGTCGCGCAGTGGTCGGGCGCGGCGACGACGGCGATCATGGTCGCGGGTGCGGCGGGGGTGGTCCTCGGCGTTCCCCTCGCGGTGTCGTGGGGACGGGTACTGGCTTCGGACAGCGATGCGGCCGACACCGACTGAGGTCAGCGGTGGCGGTGGCGCCATGGTCAAGATCAGAAGTCACGGTCGCGCACAACCATTCACCTCCCGTTTTTGCAACGGATACGAAGACAAAACAACGGCTCAGAAGTCGCGGTCGCGCACAGCGGTCACCCTCTTCTCGGCAGCGGAAACGCACTGGATTCACACGGGTGGATCAGAAGTCGCGGTCACGCACGAGGAACACCTCCATTCGGTGCCTGTGGACGACACGCGTTGCGCCGGTACTTCCGCTCGTGGCGTCGGCACCCGGAGCTTCGCGTGCGGTGAGATGATACCTGTTGGTGGAAAGTACCCGAAGTCGTTCCGGGCACAGCAAAGTTACCCGGCGACGGACCGTGATGTCGAGGGAAGGTGAGCCGGTGCCTCTGCCGTACCTGCGTCGGCGATCGCCTACACTCCGCGGAGATCGGGACCTCAGGGAGGGCGTGCAGTCGATCGAGGAGCGAAATGCGGTTCCGCCGCAGGCGGCGCCCGCGCGGGTGGAACCGAACACAAAGCGTGATGCGTTGAATACGCGCCGCGCCATGTCGCCGCGCAATTGGGCATTGTGGCGCCGGCCGAAACGATTCATCGCATTCCTGCTCGTCTCCGAGCTGATTGCGGTCGCGTGGCTCGTCGTCGCATTCGTGAACGCGAGCGCCCCCAGCGATCTGGATTGGCTGCGGTTCGCGATTCTCACCGTGGGGGCCACGGTCCACATTCAACTGACCCGTCGACAGGAAGAACGTCGACGAAATGCCGGTGGCCGGGTACTCATCGACCTGACCGCCGTGTGGGTCGTTCCGGCCGCGATTATTCTCCCAGTGCCGTTGGCGGTCTTGGTCGTCGGCCTGGTGCGCGCCCAGCGCTGGTTCGTCGCGCGGCGGCCCGCGCACAACTTCGTGTACTCGACGGTGGCGCACATGCTGGCCGCGGTGCTGGCCCACCAGGCGTACGTGGTGCTGGGTCCGCACGACTGGGGTTCGCTGTCGGTGGCGTCGTCGCTGGCCGAGTTCGCCTGGATCCTGGTGGCCGGGTTGGTGTACGAGGTGGTGCAGATCCTCTACATCGGCACGGTGATCGCGTTGTCCGCGCCGGAGAACGCGAACGCGCGCAGCGTGCTCGGGTCGCCCGCGGACAACGTGCTGGAGGCGATCACGATCGGCCTGGGTGCCGTGACGGCCATCCTGCTGGTGATCATGCCGCCGACGGTGGCGATCATGGCCGTGGTGACGGTGGTGTTCAACCGGCTCGCCGAGATCGAGCAGCTGCAGGCCGATGTGCGCACGGACCCGAAGACGCAGGTCGCGAACATGCGCGGGTGGACGGAGTCGGCGGAGCGGGCACTGAACCGGGCCGCGAAGTCGGCCGATCCGCTCGCGATCCTGATGATCGACCTGGACCACTTCAAGTGGATCAACGACACGTACGGCCACCCCGCGGGCGACGATGTGCTGCGGAACCTGGCGCAGCTGTTGGACGAGGTCACCCGCCCGAGCGATGTGGTGGGCCGCTTCGGGGGCGAGGAGTTCCTCGTCCTGCTCCCCGACACCGACCAGGCCGCGGCGACGATCGCCGGGGAGCGCATCAGGGCCGCCGTGGCCGCGCTGCGCATCGGAACGACCAACAAGCGCGGCGATCGCACCCTGGTGGCCGACCGGACGGCCTCCATCGGGGTCGCCGTGTTCCCCGACCACGGGGAGACGGTGGCGGCGCTGATGCAGGCCGCGGACGCCGCCGTCTACGAGGCGAAGGAGGGCGGGCGGAACCAGGTGCGGGTCGCACACGGCGGGGTCGGCGGGGTCGGCGGGGTCGGCGGG
>Ga0164243_10012471_pt1 | contig 12037 bp, 15 predicted proteins | sample OricompcompostOP_FD_108781 | JGI IMG/M metagenome (GOLD analysis project Ga0164243, IMG submission 108781) | Organic Plus compost microbial communities from Emeryville, California, USA - Original compost - Organic plus compost (OP) | ecosystem: Engineered > Solid waste > Mixed feedstock >...
CCAGCAGGTCGATCCCGCCGAGCTGCTCGAGCGCCCGCTCGACCAGCCGCTCGGGACCGCCGGCGACGGCGAGGTCGACCGGCACGGCCAGCTCGGCGGCGGCCTCCAGCTCGGGGCCGGGGGCGCGCGCGCCGGCGACGACGCGCACGCCTTCGGCGGTCAGCGCCCGTGTGACGGCGAGGCCGATGCCGCGGCCGGCGCCGGTGACGACGGCGGTCTTGCCGGTCAGGTCGAGGTCCATCGTTCGATCGCTCCTTCGTTCGCGTTGGTGGAGCGGTCACGATCCCGCGCCGGCGGCGGGTGGACTAGAGCTTTTCGGACGCGGCGCTCGGGCGGCGGCGCAGCGCGTCGAGCCGCTCGCGCGCCCACGCCGCGCGGTCGGGCCGTCCGCGCTGGAGCACGACCGCCCAGACGAGCGCCTGGAAGCGCCGCGCGGCGACCAGCGCGCGCAGCACGTCGGTGTGGAGGAAGTCGCCGTAGCCGCGGTAGGCCTGCCCGACGAGCGCCGGGTCGGCGTCGGCGAACGGCGGCAGGAAGGCGTAGAGGCAGGCGAGGTCCCATCCGGTCGGCCCGAGGAAGGCGTCCTCCCAGTCGCCCCACAGCAGCCCCTCGCGCGTCACGACCACGTTGCGCAGATGGGCGTCGCCGTGGACCGCCTGGAGCGCCAGCCCGAGCGCCTCGACCCGCTCGGCGACCCGCGCGCCGGTCGCCCGGAGGAGGTCGGCGTCGGCGGGGGTGAGGGCCGGCCCGGCCGCGAGGCGCTCGACCAGCGCGCGCGCCTCGCTCAGCAGCGCCCACGGTGTCAGGCCGGCGGCGGCGCCGTCGAAGCCGGCGAGCGCTTCGTGGCAGGCGCGCAGCGCGCGGCCGGCGGCGTAGCCGTCGGGCGGGCCGGTGAGCGGTCTGAGCAGCGGCCAGAAGCTGACGGCGTGGCCGTCGCGCAGGTGCGGGCCGGGGTCGACCAGGTCGCTCGGCGCGACGACCGGCGCGCCGGCGTCGGCGAGGAAGCGGGCGACGGCGACCTCACGGCGCAGCCACGCCGCGCCCGGTCGCACCGTCGCCGTGGGCGCGACCGTCACACGCGCGACGACCGGCGCCGGCGCCAGCTCGACGAGCAGGCTGCTGCCGCGGTGGAGGACGACCGGCCGCCCGACCGGCAGCCCCAGCGCCCGCGCCACCCCGACGACGGCCGAGACCGCCGACCCCTCACCGCCGATGACACGCGAGTTGTGGGTCTCCTGGACCCGAAAGTCGCCGCTCATCGGCGCGAGGCGGGACGGTCGACGGTCATGAGCAGATCATCGCGGGTCGGCTAGCCTGCCGGGCATGCCGAAGCACGCCCCACGCCGCGACGACGACGCCGTCGTCTGGTCGAGCAGCGGCGGCGACCTGCGCAAGGCCGGCCGCGGCGGCGGCCGGCGCGCGGGCGACGCCGCAGCGGCCGCCCCGTCCGCCCCCTCCGGCGGAGGTGGCGGCCGCGTGAAGGTCCGCCGCGAGACGTCGGGCCGTCGCGGCAAGACCGTCACGACCGTCTCCAACGTCCCGCTCGGCGACGACGGCCTGCGCGACCTCGCCGGCAGGTTGAAGAAGCGCTGCGGCGTCGGCGGCTCCGCGAAGGCCGGCGTGATCGAGCTGCAGGGCGACCACCGCGAGACGGTGATGGAGGTCCTCAAGGCCGAGGGCTTCGACGCCGTCCTCGCCGGCGGCTGACCGACCCCGCCCGACCACCCCGCCGCCGGTCACTGCGGGTTCGGGGGCGCTGTTGCGCCCTACACCCGCACTGACCATGGCTCGCGGCGCTAGGCCGCGTAGCGCTGCTGGGCGCGGGCGCGCGCCTTCGCCGCCTCGACCTCGCGGTCCTTCGGCGGCGCGTTGGTGCTGAGCGCGTCGAGCAGCTCGCGCGAGACGGCGGCGACCTGCTCGACCGCCCGCTCGAACGCCTCGGCGTTCGCCTGCGACGGTCTCGTGAAGCCGCTGATCTTGCGCACGTACTGGAGCGCCGCCGCGCGGACCTCGTCCTCGGTCGCCGGCGGCTCGAAGTTGTAGAGCGTTCTGATGTTCCGGCACATGGCCCCGATGCTACCCGGCGCGCGCCGGCGCGTCAGGGTCGGCGGTCAGGACGGCCGCCGCCCCGACGCTCCTCGCGCGCGCGGGCGCGGTCCTCGCTGAAGCCGAACTCGAGGAAGGCGAGCGAGAGGGCGAGGACGAAGGCGATGCCGAACAGGCCGTAGCCGACGTCGGAGGCGGTGCCGTCGGTCGCGAACGCGAGCACGAGGCCGACGAGGGCGAGCAGCAGCACGACGAGCGCGCGGCGGACGGCGGCGCGCTTCCAGGCGGCGGATCTGCCGGCGGGGTCGGCCATCACCCCGGTTGTGTCCGCCGCGACGACCGGCAAACCGCCGTCGGCGCCGATCGGGTAGACCTTTGACGCGAACCGCATGGAAGCCGACCCCGCACCGACGATCCGCCGTGCCACCGCCGCCGACCTGCCGGCCGCGGTCGCGACGCTGACGGCCGCCTTCGCCGACTACCCGTGGACGCGCTGGGTCGTCGACGACGACGACCACGCCGCGCGGCTCGGCGGGCTGTACGCGATCTACCTGCGCGTCGCGCTGGAGCTGGGCCAGCTGTGGGTCAGCGACGACGGCGCCGCGGTCGCCGCATGGACCAGCAGCCGCGCCGCCGCCGCGCAGGAGGAGCTGTTCGAGCGGGAGCGGCTCGGCGAGGAGATCGCACGGCTGAGCGGATCGCGCGTCGGCAACCTCAGCACCGGCGTGGAGCTGCTCGCGCGGCATGCGCCGGACGACGACCACTGGGTGCTCGCCGCCGTCGGGGTGCGGCCGGAGCGGCAGGGCAGCGGGCTCGGCAGCCGTCTGCTCGCGCCGGCGCTCGCCGGCTTCGACCGCGCCGGCGAGCCGGCCGTGCTCGACACCTCCTCGCCGCGGAACGTGCGCCTCTACGAGCGGCTCGGCTTCCGCACCACCGCCGAGGTCGCGATGCCCGGCGACGGCCCGCACGTCTGGCTGATGCGCCGCGAGCCGCGCGCGCCGGCGGGGTGACGGCGCCGCGCGGCTACCCCGCCGCGTCCTGCACCAGCAGCGCGATCTGGACGCGGTTGTCGACCTCCAGCTTCGCCAGCAGGCGCGAGACGTGCGCCTTCACCGTCGCGACGCTCATGTGCAGCTCGGCGGCGATCTCGGCGTTGGCGGCGCCGCGACCGACGAGGTCGGCGACCTCGCGCTCGCGCGGGCTGAGCGTCGCCAGCCGTGCTCGTGCCCGCTCCCCGCGCGCGGCCGCCTCGCCGTCGCCGGCGACCAGCGCGATCAGCTGACGCGTCACGCTCGGCGAGACGATCGCCTCGCCGGCCGCGACCAGCTCGATCGCGCGGACGATCTCGGCCGGCGGCGTGTCCTTCAGCAGGAAGCCGGCGGCGCCCGCGCGCAGCGCCCGGAGCACCAGCTCGTCGGCGTCGAAGGTCGTCAGCACGAGCACCTCCGGCGGCGTCGGCTGGGCGCGCACCAGCCTCGTCGCGGCGATCCCGTCGAGCTGCGGCATGCGGATGTCCATCAGCACGACGTCGGGGCGGTGCCGGTCGACGGCGGCGAGCACGCCGCGGCCGTCGTCGCTCTCGCCGACGACCTCGATCGACTCGGCGCCGGCGAGCATCATCCGCAGGCCGGAGCGGACCAGCGCGTCGTCGTCGACCAGCAGCACGCGGACCCGCTCCGCGCTCGTCTCCGTCACCCGCCCGTCCCCATCACCGGCAGTATCGCGCGCAGGACGAAGTCGCCGCGGTCGTCCGGGCCGTGGACCAGCTCGCCGTCGGCGAGCGCGACCCGCTCGCGCAGCCCCACCAGGCCGGTGCCGGCGCCCGGCAGCGTCTCGTCGACCGGTCGCAGGGAGGTCCCGACCGCGGGCCGGCTGACGACTTCGACGACCAGCTCCGGCTGCGCGCCGCCGCGCGCGGTGAGGGCGACCTCGACGGCCGCCGCGGGCGCGTGCTTGTGCGCGTTGGTCAGCCCTTCCTGGACGATCCGGTAGGCGGTGCGGCCGAGCGCGTCGCCGACCGTCGCGCCGTCGAGCGCGGCCAGCTCGATCCGGCAGCCGACCTTCATCCCCGCCGCGCGCGACTGCTCGACGAGCGCCGGGATCTGCGCGAGCGTCGGCTGCGGCGGCTCGGGCGCGCCGTCGCGTGGGGCGTCGGCCTCCTCGTCGCGCAGCACGCCGATCACGGCGCGCAGGTCCTCCAGCGCGGCGCGGGCGCTGGCGCGCACGACGCCTGCGGCCTCGGCGATCTCGCGCGGCGGCGCGTCGGGGCGGAACTCGAGCGCGCCGGCGTGCAGCGACAGCAGCGAGACGCGGTGGGCGAGCACGTCGTGCATCTCACGCGCGATCCGGCGCCGCTCGGCCGCCTGCGCCTGCTCGACTCGCAGCCGCTGCTCGGACTCGGCCCGCGCGGTTCGCTCGTGCAGCGAGCGGACCAGCTCCCGCTGGGCGCGGATGAACAGCCCCCAGCCGAGCACCACGACCGTGATCAGCAGCCCGATCGTGATCTCGCTGGCGGTCGGGTCCTGCGACGGGTAGAGCAGCGGGAAGGTGATCGAGGCGGCGACGCCGAGCACGGTCAGCGCGACCAGCACGCGCGCTCTGACGCGCAGCACGGCGCTGAAGTAGGCCATCAGGGCGGCGCCCGCCGGGAAGGCGAAGACGAGCGCGAGGAGGCCGGAGCCGAAGGCGATCGCGACCGGATGGCTGCGCCGCCACCACAGCGCGACGCAGGCGGCCGTGCCGGCGACGAGGTCGAGCACGCCCGTCAGCGTCGTGTGGTCGTCCCACGAGTCGCCGACGATCGCGGCGCCGATCAGCAGCGCGAGCAGGAACATCAGCACGTCGACGAACCAGTCGCGCGCGGAGCGGCGGGCGTCTGGCGCGGCGCGCAGCGCGCCGGGCAGCAGCGCCTGCTGCCACCTCGGCACGCCGGCGTGGCCGCCGACCGGCTCGACCGGCTCGCTCGTCATGCCCGACAGCGTACGACCGAGGACGCCGCGCGACCCCCTACCGAAGTCGACGTCAGCGTCGACCGCGGTCAGTGGCGCGCCACCGCTCGGGCCGGAAAGATCACCGCCATGATCGAATGCGACGGCCTGACGAAGCGACTCGGCGGCCGAACCGTGGTGGACGACGTCAGCTTCCGCTGCGAGCCGGGGACCGTCACCGGCTTCCTCGGCCCCAACGGCGCCGGCAAGACGACGACGATGCGGATGCTGTGCGACCTCTCGCCGGCCGACGGCGGCACCGCGCGGGTGCTCGGCGGCCGCTATCGCGAGCTGCCCAACCCGGGCCGCCGCGTCGGCATCCTGCTCGACGCCTCCGCCCAGCATCCCGGCCGTCGCGGCCGCGAGGTGCTGGCGCTCGCCGCGCAGGTGATGGGCGTGCCCGAGACGCGCGTCGCCGAGCTGCTCAGACGGGTCGGCCTCGACGAGAGCGCCGGCCGCAAGCGCGTGCGCCAGTACTCGCTCGGCATGCGCCAGCGGCTCGGGATCGCGCACGCGCTGATCGGCGACCCCGAGGTGCTGATCCTCGACGAGCCGGCCAACGGCCTCGACCCCGAGGGGATGCGCTGGATGCGCGAGCTGCTGCGCGACTTCGCCGACCGCGGCGGGACGGTGCTGCTCTCCTCCCACCTGCTGCACGAGGTCGAGGCGACCGCCGACCGGCTCGTGATCATCGGCAACGGCAGAATCCAGGCGCAGGGGACGCGCGACGAGCTGCTGCAGGGCAGCGGGACGGTCGTCGAGGCGCGCGACGAGGCGGCGCTGCGGGCCGCGCTCGACGCCGCCGGCCTCGCCGCGCGGCCGGGCAGCGACGGCGGTTTCGTCGTCGAGGCCGACCCGGAGGAGGTCGGCAGGGCCGCGCTCGCCGGCGGGGTCGCGCTGCGCCGGCTCGGCGTCTCGGAGGGCGCCGGCCTCGAGCAGCTGTTCTTCGACCTGACCGCGGGCGCGCCGGACGCCTTCCCGACCGCCGCCGCGACCGACACCGACCTGACGGAGGCCGCCCGATGAGCGCGATCGCCGCACCGACTCCCGCCCCGTCGCGCGACGCGCGGCCGGGCCTCGTGCGCCTGACCGGCGTCGAGCTGCGCAAGATGGTCGACACGCGCGCCGGCCTGTGGCTGCTGATCACGACCGCCGGGCTGACGCTCGCCGCCGTCGCGATCGTCTGCGCCGCCGGCAACGCGCAGGACCAGACCTTCCGCAGCCTGCTCGAGGTCGCGATCGCGCCGTCGAGCATCCTGCTGCCGATCGTCGGCATCCTGCTGATCACCTCGGAGTGGACCCAGCGGACGGCGCTCGTCACCTTTGCGCTCGTCCCTCAGCGCGGCCGCGTGCTGATCGCGAAGCTGCTCGCGGGGCTGCTGCTGACGCTCGCCGCGTTCCTGCTGTGCGTCGCCGTCGCCGCGGTCGCCGTCGCGATCGTCAACGCCGACGTCGACGACGTCTGGACGATCTCGGGCGCGCTGGTCCTCCAGGACCTGCTGTCGATCGCGATCGTGATGGCCGTCGGCCTCGCCTTCGGCACGGCGCTGCTCGCCTCCGCCCCGGCGATCGTCCTCTACTTCGCCCTCCCGATCGCGTTCGCCGCGCTCGGCGCGCTGTCGTTCTTCGACAAGATCGCCGACTGGACCGACATGACCCGCACGACCTCCCCGATCACCAGCGAGCTGCTGAGCGGCACCGAGTGGGCGAGAGTGGGCGTCTCGCTGCTCGTCTGGCTGGCCCTCCCGCTCGTGGTCGGCATCTGGCGGGTGCGGCGCGAGGAGCTGCGTTAGCGGTCGGGGCGCGCTCAGGCGTCGAGGCCGGCCGCGCCGGCGGCGTCGAGGTAGAGGGCGCGCAGCTCGTCGGCGTCCGGCGCCGGGGCGATCCGCTCGAGCTCCTCGCCGCGGCGCGACGCGGCCTCGACGACGCGGTCGAGCAGCGCGCGGTCGCGGGCGAGCTGGGCGAGGCCGTCGCCGCCGGCGCGGGCGCGCAGGCGGGCGGCGAGCGCCTCGAACGGGAGGCCGAGCAGCGTGTCGAGCGGCTCCAGCGCCGCCGGGTCGCGGCGGCGGACCGCGGCGGCGGTCGCCGGCAGCAGCGCCGCGTTCGCCTCGGCATGGCCGGCGCCGGCTGTGCGGACGGCGGTCTGGGCGAGCACGTGCTGGAGGCCGAGGCCGCTGGCGTCGACCGCCCAGCCGGCCAGCAGCGCGCCGAGCGCGACCTCGTCGCGGTCGGGCTCGGCCTCGTCGCCGGGCCAGCCGGCGGCGAGGTGGATCGCCGCCTCGCGCGCGACGGCGCGTGCGAACGGCGTCGTGCGGGAGCTGGAGAGCGCGACCAGCACGTGACCGAGCGCGTTGGCGCTGGAGGCGGCCAGGTCCGGGACGGCGTGCGAGGCGCTCAGCGCCGGATCGGAGACGACCAGCGACGGCCGCACGCGCGGCGCCTGCTGGCTGACGCCGCGGGCGTGGCGGTGGCCGCCGGTCATCTCGGCGCCGGAGAGCGTCGTCGGGATCGCGGCGACCGGCCGCGGACGGCCCTCGGCGCCGCCGGCCGCGGCGAGCGCCTTGGTGACGTCGACCACCCGGCCGCCGCCGAGCGCGACCAGCCGCGGCTCCAGCGCGCGCTCGACCCCAGCCGCGAGCAGGTCGCCGGCGACCGCGTCGACCTTGCCGTGCGGGACGTGGACGATCCGCGCCGCGCGCTCCGCGACCGCCGGGACCGCGTTGGCCGCCCGGTCGGTCGTCAGCAGCGCGTAGCCGTCGCCGAGCAGCTCGGCGGTCGCGGCGTCGGCGAGCACGCCGCGACCGAAGAGGATCGTCCGCTCGCTCTCGACGTGGCGGAAGGGGCCGGCCATCAGGCAGCCCGGTCGCCGGCCGGCGAGGGCAGCGTCGTCGCGACCCACTCGACCGCGGCCGGCACGTGCGCCGGGTCGATGTGGTGGGCGGCATCGGACTCGTGGTACTCGACCTCGACCCCGCCGGCCTCCAGCAGCTCCTTCGCGCGGCGGGCGAAGTCGACCGCCATCACCGGGTCGCGGCGCCCGTGGGCGACGAAGGCGCGCGTCGCACCCGCGCGCGAGGCGACGTCGGGCTGCCAGCCCTCGACGGTCGGGACGAAGCCGGCGAAGGCGAGGATCCCGGCCGGGGCCGGGCGCTCGCCGGAGAGGCCGAGGGCGTAGCTCATCACCGAGCCCATCGAGAAGCCGCCGAAGACGGTCCGCTCCGGGCCGACGCCGGTCCGCTCCCACAGCTCGTCGTGGAAGGCGGCGAGCTTGTCGTACGCCGCTCTGAAGGTCGCCGGGTCGGGGTAGCCGACGCGTGGCACCACGTACCAGTGGTAGCCGGGCCAGCCGTCGACCGTCAGCGGCGCGCGCGGCGTGACGACGTGGAGGCGGCGCTCCGGGTCGAGCACCTCGCCGAGCCCGAGCAGGTCGTGGTCGTCGGCGCCGCGGCCGTGGTGGAGGACGAGCAGCCCCTCGGCCTGCCCGGCGGCCGGGCGCTCCTGACAGCTGAGCGTGCTCATGCGTTGGCCTCCTCGCGACGGGCGGTGCGGGGGTTGACGACCGGGGTCAGCGTCTCCTCCAGGTGGGCGCGCAGGTGCTCGTGCTGCTTGGGCAGGCGCAGCTCCTCGCCGAGGCGGTCGGGCGCCTCGTCGACCGCGAAGCCCGGCGACAGCGTCGCGATCTCGAACAGCACCCCGCGCGGCTCGCGGAAGTAGACCGACTTGAAGTAGTCGCGGTCGAGCACCTCGGTGACGAAGCCGCCGGCCTCGCCGACGCGCTGCTGCCAGGCGACGTGGTCCTCGTCGCGCGACGCCCACGCGATGTGGTGGACGGTGCCCGCGCCGGGCTGGCCGTTCGCGGTCGCCTGGTCGTAGGCCCAGTGGAAGTGGCGCGTGTCGCCGTCGAGTCGGTACGCACCGTCGCCGAGGTAGGAGAAGCCGAGCGTGTCGGTGAGGACCTTCTCCTCGACGCTCGCGAACATGCTGTACGCGCGTGCCCCTTCCAGGCCGGTGACCGCATGCTCGGCGGGGACGTCGGGATGCGCGGCGCGCAGCGGCGGGTTGCCGTCGTCGGCGACGACCAGCTCGAGGCCGAGGCCGTCGTAGTCCTCGAAGCGGAGGGTGCGCTCGTCGGCGCGCTGAGCGTCGTAGCCGTGCGCCGTCAGCCGCTGCTCCCAGAAGTCGAGCGCAGCCGGCGCGGCGACGCCGAGCTGGAGCGTGTGGACCATGCCGAGGCCAGCGTGGCCGCGCGCCGCGCCGGGGAACTCGAACCAGGTCAGGATCGAGCCGGGCGCGCCCTGCTCGTCGCCGAAGTAGAGGTGGTAGGCCTCGGGCTGGTCGAAGTTGACGGTCTTCTTCACCAGCCGCAGGCCGAGCACGTCGGCGTAGAAGGCGACGTTCTTCTGCGCGTCGCCGGTGATCATCGTGATGTGGTGCAGGGCTTCGAGCTTCATCGGTCGCGCTCCTCGCGGTAGTTGCACGATCAACAATACCAGGTTGTTGCGTGCTCAACTACTTCTGTTGACCGCCTTCTCCTCGGGTACCCAGGGCGCGACCGCGACGAGCCCGGCGACCGCCGCGCGGACCCGCTCGGGCGGATACCGCTCCTCGAGCAGCAGCCGCCCCGCCTGCTCGGCGAGGCTCAGCAGCATCTGCGCCATCACGTCGACGTCGAGCTGCTCGGTCGGGATCGAGAGCGCGCCCACGCCCCACGCGACGAGCCGCCGCATCCGCCGCTCGACCGCCCTGCGCCGACGCGTGACGAGCGCCCGCAGCGCCACCGGCGCGCTCTCCGGCGGCGCGAGCGCCAGCCGCCAGCTGAGCGGATCGGCCTCGACTGCCACGAGCAGCCCGTCGAGCGCGTCGGCGAGCAGCCGCCGCGGCGCCGTCGTCGTCGGGTCGCGCGGGAGGATCGCGTCGAGCGCGCTCTCGATCCGCCGCTGCTCGCGCAGCAGCAGCGCGCCGACCAGCGCCGGGAGGCTCGGGAAGGAGCGGTAGACGACGACGCGGTTGACGCCGGCGTCGCGCGCGATCGCCTCGACCGAGAGCGCGTCGAAGCCCTCCCGGCCGATCAGCGCCAACGTCACGTCGAGCAGCTGCTCGCGTCGCTGCGCCTGCGGCACGCGGCGTCTGCCGGCCGCCGGCGCGGCGACGGCGCGCGGCCGCTCGTCGGCGCCGGCACGGTCGTCGGCGCTCGCCCCGGCGCGGATCGGCTCCTGGGCGTGGGACACCTGGGCGGGGGCGGGCCGCGCGGCGTTCGCCGCTCCTCCGCGGCCGCCGACGTCCGCCGGCACCGCCGCGCCTGGCGGAAGCAGCCCGATGAACGCTCTCGCGGCGTCGGTCAGCCGCCTGGGCGGAAAGCGGCGCGGGTGGGAGAGCGTCAGCCGCGCCGCGTCCTCGCCGGCGGCGACGAGCAGGTGTGCGAAGACCGGCAGGTCGAGCCCGTGCGGGCCGCCGCGGCGTTCGATTCCCCAGACCAGCAGCGCCTCGACCCGCGCGGTCACCATCGCGCGGCTGGCGGCGATCCGCTCGCGCAGCGCCGGCGGGCTGCCCTGCGGAGGCAGCAGCACCAGCCGCCAGGTGCGCGGCTCGGCGCGGACCGCGTCGAGCAGCCGCACGATCGCAGCGACCAGATAGGCGTCCGGGTCGCGCGTGCCCGGGTCGTCGACGACGACCTCCGCGAGCACCGCCAGCGCCCGCGACTCCTCGCGCTCGATCAGCGCGTGCAGCAGACCGTCGAGGTCGCCGAAGACGTCGTAGAGGACCGGGCGGGTGACGCCGGCCCGCTTCACGACCGCCGCGACCGTGACCGCGTCGAAGCCGTCCTGCTCGGCGACCTCCAGCGCGGCGTCGAGCAGCTGCGCGCGGCGCTCGCGGGGGTCGAGCCGCGGCGTCCGTCTCACGCCGGCCGGCGCCATCGCGCTACGCCCCCGCCTCGACGCGGAGGCGCTGCTCGGGGCCGAGGTGGGCGAGCAGGTCGGCCAGCTCGTCGTCGAGGCCGGCGCGCCGCGCGGCGGCCGGCAGCCGCGCCGCGCGCCCGTCGCGCAGGGCGGCGACGAAGCGGTCGATCCGCTCCTTCTCCTCGGCGACGAACGCGACCCGCAGCAGGTCCTCGTCGTCGAGCTGCTCGGCGCAGGCGCGCAGCGCGGCGTCGTCGAGGTGCATGACGAAGCGCCCCATCGCGACGTGCTCGCCGATCCGCGCCATCGCCCCGGCGACGTCGCCGACCAGCTCCGGCGGCATCGCGGCGATCACGTCGGCGGCGCGGCGCGGGTCGAGCTCGGCGGCGACCTCGGCGAGGTAGGCGACCTCCAGCCGCTTGACGACCGCGACGGCCGTCTCCGGCTGCAGCTGCCCGCCGAGCCGCGCCGACAGCAGCGCGCCGAGCGCCTCCCTGGCGATCTTCGCGATCACCGGCGGCGGCAGCAGCCGCGCCGCCTCGCCGGCGCGCCGCGCGATCGCCGCCCCGTCGTCGTAGAGCAGGTCGGTGACCTGCTCGCGGTAGGCGCGCAGCTCGTCCGCGGGCGCGGCGGCGAGGAAGGCGAGCGTCGTCGCCTCCCGCTGCCCGAGCAGGCGCGCGAGCTTCGCCGCCTCCGCGCGGGAGGCGAGCACGGCGCTCATATCCCCAGCACCTTGCGGACGGGGCCGCGCAGCAGCCGCGGCACGTGGTCGATCGCCCGCTCGACCGCCTCGGCGGTCTGCCGGCGCTGCTCGGCGAGGGCCGCCGCGACGAGCCCGGAGAGATGGTCGGCGTCGCTGGCCGCCAACGACGGCGGAGGCGGCGGCAGGCGCAGCCCTCTCTTCTGTCTGACGGACATGTCACAGCACTGTAGCTACACGTCCGTTACAACGCAAGCCGCACCCCCGCAGACGAGGCAGATCCCCGCTCACGCCGCGAACGGCGGCGGCTGCAGGAGGGCGCCGACGCGGGTGGCGAGGGCGGCGCGGTCCCAGGGCTCCTCGGCGCGGCGGATCGCGGTGGCGACGGCGGCGGGGAGCAGGCCGGC
>Ga0164243_10012472_pt1 | contig 12036 bp, 14 predicted proteins | sample OricompcompostOP_FD_108781 | JGI IMG/M metagenome (GOLD analysis project Ga0164243, IMG submission 108781) | Organic Plus compost microbial communities from Emeryville, California, USA - Original compost - Organic plus compost (OP) | ecosystem: Engineered > Solid waste > Mixed feedstock >...
CTGACCGATGACCCGCTTGTGCAGCTCGGCCTCCATGTTGAGCAGGCGGCCGGACTCCTCGTCGCTCAGCTTGACGATCGGGATGCCCGTCGCCAGCGCCAGGACCTCGGCGATCAGCTCTTCGTCGACGACCGCGACGATGTCCATGTCGCCGGCCTTCCAGGCCTTCTCGCGCTCGCCCTTGGCCAGGATGAGCTTCTTCTCCTCGTCACGCAGCGAGGCGGCGGCCTCGAAGTCCTGCGCGTCGATGGCGGCCTCCTTGCGGCGGCGGACGTCGACGATCTTCTCGTCGAACTCGCGCAGGTCCGGCGGAGCCGTCATCCGACGGATGCGCAGCCGTGAGCCGGCCTCGTCGACGAGGTCGATGGCCTTGTCGGGGAGGAAGCGATCGGAGACGTACCGGTCGGCGAGCGTCGCCGCGGCCACGAGGGCCTCGTCGGTGATCGTGACCCGGTGGTGCGCCTCGTAGCGGTCGCGCAGGCCCTTGAGCATCTCGATCGTGTGGGCGATCGAGGGCTCGGGAACCTGGATCGGCTGGAAGCGGCGCTCGAGGGCCGCGTCCTTCTCGAAGTGCTTGCGGTACTCATCGAGCGTCGTGGCACCGATGGTCTGCAGCTCGCCACGGGCCAGCATCGGCTTGAGGATGCTGGCGGCGTCGATCGCGCCTTCGGCGGCGCCGGCACCGACGAGGGTGTGGATCTCGTCGATGAACAGGATGATGTCGCCGCGGGTCTTGATCTCCTTGAGCACCTTCTTGAGGCGCTCCTCGAAATCGCCGCGGTAGCGCGAGCCGGCGACGAGCGCGCCGAGGTCGAGCGTGTAGATCTGCTTGTCCTTGAGCGTCTCGGGGACGTCGCCACGGACGATGTCCTGGGCGAGGCCCTCGACGACCGTCGTCTTGCCCACGCCGGGCTCGCCGATGAGCACCGGGTTGTTCTTGGTGCGTCTGCTGAGCACCTGCATGACACGCTCGATCTGGACCTCGCGCCCGATGACCGGGTCGAGCTTGCCCTCGCGCGCGGCCTGCGTCAGGTTGCGGCCGAACTGGTCGAGCACGGCGGACGTGCTGGGCTGGCTCTCGCTGGGAGCGCCGGAGGTCTCGGCCTCCTTGCCCTGGAACCCGCTGACCAGCTGGATGACCTGCTGGCGGACCCGGTTGAGGTCTGCGCCCAGCTTGACCAGCACCTGGGCTGCGACACCCTCGCCCTCACGGATGAGGCCAAGCAGGATGTGCTCGGTGCCGATGTAGCTGTGGCCGAGCTGCAGCGCCTCGCGCAGGCTCAGCTCGAGGACCTTCTTGGCGCGGGGCGTGAACGGGATGTGCCCGCTCGGTGCCTGCTGACCCTGGCCGATGATGTCCTCGACCTGGCCGCGGACGGCCTCAAGTGAGATGTCGAGGCTTTCGAGCGCCTTGGCGGCGACCCCTTCGCCCTCGTGGATCAGGCCGAGGAGGATGTGCTCGGTCCCGATGTAGTTGTGGCTGAGCATGCGCGCTTCTTCTTGCGCAAGCACAACAACCCGACGGGCCCTGTCGGTGAACCGTTCGAACATGCGTCCCCCTCTGCGGACTGGTTCGTTTCAGTCTAGTCGTCGGGTGAATTGCCCGCCGACCATGTCCATGTACTTCTCACAACTGTTACCTGCTGGGCTGTGTTCCGGCGTTCGCTGTCGGCAGAACCAGCGTGTGGTCTACCGTAGGACGCTACTCGGCGCGGGAGAGCGGGAAGAGGATGGCCTCGCGGATGCCGATGCCGAGCAGGAGCATGACGAGCCGGTCGACGCCGAGCCCCATGCCGCCGGCCGGCGGCATGCCGTACTCAAGCGCGCGCAGGAAGTCCTCGTCGACGTCCATCGCCTCGGGATCGCCGGCCGCGGCGAGCCGGGACTGCTCCTCGAGCCGCTCGCGCTGCACGACGGGGTCGTTGAGCTCGGAGTACGCCGGGGCCAGCTCGACCCCGTTGATGATGAGGTCCCACGCCTCGACGAGACCCGGCTTGGTGCGGTGCGCCTTGGCGAGCGGACGCACCGAGGCCGGATAGTCGCAGACGAAGGTCGGCGCGATCAGGGTGTGCTCGACGAGCTTCTCGAACAGCTCGAGCACGATCTCGCCCGCGCCCCAGTGCGGCTGCAGGGCCACCTCGTGCCTGGCCGCGAGCGCCGTGAGCTCGGCGACCGACAGGTCGAGCCCGACCTCGGTGCCGGTGGCCTCGGAGACCAGCTCGTGGACCGATGCCCGGCGCCACTCGCCCTCGAGGTCGATCCGGCTGCCGTCGCGACCCGTCACGACCGTGCGTCCGACGGCACGCGCGGCGTTGACCACGAGATCCTTCACCAGCGTGGCCATCGTGTCGTACGAGCCGTACGCCTCATAGACCTCAAGCATCAGGAACTCGGGGTTGTGGGTGTTGTCGATGCCCTCGTTGCGGAACGTCTTGCCGATCTCGTAGACGCGGTCGATGCCGCCCACGAGTGCCCGCTTGAGGTGCAGCTCGAGCGCGATGCGCAGCAGCATCCCCTCGTCGAAGGCGTTGACATGGGTGGCGAAGGGACGCGCCGCAGCGCCACCGTTGGTGTGCTGCAGGACCGGCGTCTCGACCTCGACGAAGTCGCGGCCGTCGAGTGTCGAGCGCAACGACTGCATGATGGTGGCCTTGGCCCGCACGGTCTCTCGCGCCTCGGGACGCACGATGAGGTCGACGTAGCGCATCCGGCTGCGGGCCTCGTCCGAGAGCGGCTTGTGCTCGACCGGCAGCGGACGCATCGTCTTGGCCGCGAGGCGCCACGACGTGGCCTGCACCGAGAGCTCGCCGCGCCGGCTGGTGATGATCTCGCCGGTGACGGCCAGGTGGTCGCCGATGTCGACGAGCTGCTTGAAGGCCGACAGGCGCTCCTCGCCGACCAGGTCGAGCGAGAGCATCGCCTGCAGCTCGGTGCCGTCGCCCTCGCGTAGCCGGACGAAGCACAGCTTGCCGGTGTTGCGCAGGAAGATCACCCGCCCGGTGACCGAGGCGGTCTCACCCGTCTGCACGTCGGGGCCGATGGCCTCGGCGTCGTGGGTCGTGACGATCTCGCGCAGCGTGTGGGTGCGGTCGACCACGACGGGGTATGGCTCCTCGCCCGCATCGAGCAGGCGCTGCCGCTTCTCCCGACGGACCCGCATCTGCTCGGGCAGGTCGTCCTCAGGTGTCTCGGTCGCGTCGCTCACAAGAGCCCATCGTAGTCATCCGCTGAGGTGTCCCCGCTCGTACGCCGTGGCGACGGCCGAGGCCCGGTCGTTGAAGCCCAGCTTGGCGAAGACATGACCCAGGTGCGTCTTGACCGTCACCTCGCTGACGAGCAGCGCACGGGCGATCTCACGGTTGGCGCGACCCTTCGCCACCGGCGCGAGCACCTCCGCCTCGCGGCTGCTCAGGCCGACCCGCTCGTCCCGGACGTCCAGGAGGACGTCCGGCCCGTAGTGCAACGCCACGCCCACTGCCGGTCGATGCGGCTGGCCAGCTCCGACACGATGCCTCCTTCACTCCCAACGGAAGCATCGTGCGGCCAGCGCGCCAAGGCCCGATGCCCACACCACCAGGACCACGACGTGCTGAAGGTCCGGCCAGTTGCCCATCGCCGCGTCGTCCAGGCCCAGTGCCGCGGCGCCGAGGGGTGTGAACGACACGATGTCGCCCAGCAGGCCCGGCATCGTCGAGACCGGCAGCCACACTCCGGCGGTGAACATCATCGGCAGGAAGACGATCGTGCCGATCGTGGTCGAGACCTTGGTGGTGCGCGAGACCCCGGTGATGAGCCCGCCGACGGCGAGGCAGGCCACGAGGGCCAGGAGGAGCACCAAGGCGTAAGCGCCAGGGGAGCCCGGCACGTCGACGTCGAACACGACGAGCGCGACCGCCAACGCGACGATCGAGCCGACGACGACCGCGCCGCCGTGCAGCACGTACTGGGCGACGAGCAGGTGCCAGGGTCGCGCCGGCGTCGTCGCGATGCGCCGCAGCACACGCTGCTCTCGGTAGGCGGTCAGCACCGCCGGCATCGACTGGACGCCGGCCATGATCGCCGAGAGCAGCATCGCCACCGGCACGTACAAGTCGATGACGCGCCGGCCGTCGAGGTCGTCGGAGGCCTCGCGGAACCCGGGGATCGCACCCAGGATGCACAGCAACAAGACCGGGAAGGCCACGATCCAGAACAGCGCCCCCGGCTCGCGGGAGAACAGCCGGGCCTCCGTGGCGAGCACTGAGCGTGCGGGGCTCCGCCGGGACGAGGTGGTCGCAGACATGTCATGCCTCCTGGTTCTCGTGAGCGGGCCCGGCGACGAGGTTCAGGTAGGCCTGGTCGAGCGTCGAGTCGACGACCCGCAGCCCCTGGGGAAGCACGTCGCGGCGTGCCAGCAGGCCGAGCACGGCGAGAACTGCTGCGTCATCGGCCTGCAGCTCGATCCGTCCGCCGCGGTCGCGGACGTCGGCGACCCCCTCGACGCCGCGCAGCTCCTCGAGGTCGAGGATCCCATCGGGGGTGAAGGCCATCGTGGTGGGCGCGGACGAGGCTCCAACCAGTCCCTCGGGCGTGTCGAGCGCACGGATGCGCCCGCCGTCGACGAGGGCGAGCCGGTCGCACAGCCGCTGCGCCTCCTCCATGAGGTGCGAGACGAGCACGATCGTGGTGCCGGCGGCCCGATGGTCCTCGACCAGGCTCCACACCTCACGGCGCGAGGCAGGGTCGAGCCCGGTGCTCAGCTCGTCGAGCAGCGCGACACGTGGGCGTCCGACCAGGGCGAGTGCGATCGCCAGGCGCTGCTTCTGACCACCCGACAGCTGGGCGTACCGGGCGTCGAGCTTGGGGCCGAGGCCCAGCCGCTCCGCCATCTCGAGGCCGTCAGCCGGCTGATCGTGGAAGGACATGAACAGCCGCAGCGCCTCGCGGACGGTCAGCTTCGCCTGCAGCCCGGACTCCTGCAGCTGCACACCGATCAGCCGGGTGGCCGCGACGCGGTCGGCATAGGGGTCGACGCCTGCCACCCGGACGGTGCCGGCCGTCGGACGGGTGAGCCCGGCGATGCACTCCACGGTCGTCGTCTTGCCCGCGCCATTTGGCCCGAGGATGCCGAGGATCTCGCCCTCGCGGACATCCAGGTCGATGCCGTCGACCGCGACGGTGTCGCCATAGCTCTTGCGCAGACCACGCACCTCGATGATCGTCATGGCTCCAGCATGACGGGTGCCGACGCCCAAGAGGATCCACCGTCCGGGCGCGATCGCCTCAACCGATCGGCTGCCGACGACCTCCGGAGTGTCAGGTGACGGGTTGGTTCTTCTCGTGGACGAGACGCAGGCCGGTGAGGGTCAGCCAAGGGTCGCGGGTCGTGATGGTGGCGCACTGGTCGATGACGATGTCGAGGTACGGCCCGGTCGCCACGACGGTGACGTGCTGCGGATCGGAGCCGAGTGCCTCGATCATGCGGCTCACGATGCCGTCGACCAGGCCCGCGAAGCCGTAGACCGCACCGGACTGGATGGCCTCGACGGTGTTCTTGCCGATGACGCCGCGCGGCTGGGCGAGCTCGACGGACCGCAGCTGGGCGCCGCGCCGCGCGAGCGCGTCGAGCGACACCTCGACCCCCGGGGCGATGGCACCGCCCACGTAGCGGTTGTCCTGGTCGACGACGTCGAAGATCGTGGCGGTGCCGTTCATGTCGACGACGATGGCCGGGCCGCCGTACCCCTCCGCCGCGGCGAGGGCGTTGACGATGCGGTCGGCACCCACCTCACGCGGGTTGTCGGTGTGGATCGGGATGCCGGTACGCACACCGGGCCCGACGATGGAGACCGGCAGCTGCGCGTAGTAGCGCTCGAGCATCGCCCGGATCTCGACCTGGATGGTCGGCACGGTGCAACACATGCTGACGGCGCTGATCTCGGCCAGACCCGCCTGGTGGATGAACCCGCGCACGACCAGCTGCCACTCGTCGGCCGTGCGTGCGACGTCGGATCCCACGGTCCAGTGCCCCACCAGCTCGGTGCCGTCGAAGACGCCGATGACCGTGTGGCTGTTGCCCACGTCCAGCGCGAGGAGGGTCACGGGAGGCTCATCGTGAGACGAGCGGGTTGTCCACGATGTCGCCACGCACGAGGCCCGTGCCGGGCAGTGCCTCGGCGGGGTCGTGACTCGTGCCGATGATGTGGTTCTCGGAGTCGACGAAGACGACGCTGGGCTCGAACACGCGGGCCTCGGCATCCTCCATCTGGCCGTAGGCGATCAGGATGACGAGGTCACCGGGGTGCACGAGACGCGCCGCGGCGCCGTTGATGCCGATGACTCCGCTGCCCCGCTCGCCGGCGATCGTGTAGGTGACCAGCCGCTGACCGTTGTCGATGTCGACGATGTGCACCTGCTCGCCCGGCAGCAGGTTCGCGGCATCGAGCAGGTCGGCGTCGACCGTGACCGAGCCGACGTAGTGCAGATCGGCCTGCGTGACGGTGGCGCGGTGGATCTTGGAGGTCATCATCGTGCGCTGCATGAGGTCAGCTCCCTGGGGTGAGTGCGACGTTGTCGAGGAGGCGTGGCGTGCCGACTCGCGCTGCGACGAGCAGGCGGGCTTCGTGGCCGGCCACGGGCTCACCGAGATCGGTGTCGGTGAGCACGAGGTAGTCGGGGGTGATGCCCGCGTCGGCGAGCACCGTGCGGGCCGCCTCGAGGGCGGCCTCGGCGCCGTTCGCGGCGGCCAGCTGGCCGGCGCGCAGGGCGCGGTTGATGGCGACGGCGCGGGCGCGCTCGTCGGGTGCCAGGTAGCGGTTGCGCGAGCTCATGGCCAGGCCGTCGGCCTCGCGCACGGTCGGGCACCCCACGACGTCGACACCCAGGCACAGGGCCTCGGCCATGGCCCGGATGAGGACCAGCTGCTGGTAGTCCTTCTCGCCGAACACCGCGACGTCGGGACGCACGAGGCCGAAGAGCTTGGCCACGACGGTGAGCACCCCCCGGAAGTGCGTAGGCCGGGCAGCGCCCTCGAGCACCGTTCCGAGCGGGCCGGGGTCGACCATCACGGTGTCGTCGGTGCCGCCGGGGTAGACGACCTCGACGGTGGGGGCGAACACGATGTCGACACCTGCCTCGGCGCAGAGCTCGAGGTCGGCGTCGAAGGTGCGCGGGTACTGGCCGAAGTCCTCACCGGCCGCGAACTGCGTCGGGTTGACGAAGATCGACGTGACGAGGACGTCGGCGAGCGGGCGGGCATGCTTCATGAGCTGCACGTGGCCGTCGTGGAGCGCGCCCATCGTGGGGACGAGGGCGACGCTGCCGCGGCCGCTGAGCGCGTCGGCGAGCTCCGCGCGTGTGCGCGTGACGAGCACGGTGTTCACGACCGTCCGCCCGCCAGCTCCGCCAGGACGTCCCAGCCGGCCTCGTCGAGGACCTGACGGACGGCCTCGGCGTCGGCGGGCTCCATGCGTCCGGAGGCCTCGGCCCGCACTGAGCTCGCCCGGGCGAGCTCGGTGTACGCGTCGACCGTGGCCGCGTCGACGTGCGAGGCGGCGAAGGCATCGAGGTGCGCCCGGACGGTGGTGACGTCGCCCCGCACCACCGGGCCGGTCAGCGCGGCGTCGCCGTAGGCGAGGGCGTTGTCGAGGGCGGCCCCGAGCAGTGGGCGAAGCACCGCGGCCGGGTCGGCCGCTCCCGAGGCCCGCAGGAGGTCGAGGGACTGGGCGACGAGGGTGACGAGGTGGTTGGCGCCGTGCGCCAGGCCCGCGTGGTAGAGGACCCGGTCGGCCTCGTCGACCCACATCGCGGTGAAGCCGAGGGCGGCGACCAGCTCTTCGGCCAGGGGTCGCTCGGCGTCGGCGGCGGTCAACCCCACGACACCGGTGCGGCCGAGGTCGACGGGCGTCCCGGTGAAGGTCATGGCCGGATGGAACGCGATCGGGCGAGCGCCGCGGCGAGTGAGCGCGTCAAGCGCACCGAGTCCGTGCCGGCCGCTGGTGTGCAGCACGTACTGGCCCGGACGCACGACGGAGGCGAGCTCCTCGGCCACGCGTACGAGGCTGTCGTCGGGCACCGCGAGCACCAGCACGTCGGCCGCGGTGGCGACCTCGGCGGGAAGGCGGACGTCGACCCCGGGCAACAGGGTGCGGATGCGCAGGAGCGAGGCGTCGGAGCGGCCGGAGACGGCGACCACCGGATAGCCGGCGGAGATGAGACGTGCTGCGAGGACGGCGCCAACGCGCCCAGCCCCGATCACGCCCACGGAGAGTCGTGTCATGTGTGTTGTGCCTTTCGTTCCAGTCCCGGACGGGTACCAGACAAAGTGACACCTGAAGTGTACGTCGCCGCTGCCGCCCACCGCAGTGATGGGCGTCACGTCGGCAAGAGGTCAGGCGGGAGTCGCGTCAGCCTGCGATCCGGGGCCGTCCTCGTCGTCGCTGCCGGGGAGTCGACAGGCCTGCTCGAGCAGCAGTCCGGCGACCAGCAGGAGCACTGCGGCACCGGCTGCGACGCCGCCGTGCAGCACCCGCTCACGCCCGAACGGGGCCTCCCACGCGTCGAGGAAGCTGATTGCCAGGCCACCGTAGGCGCCGGCGACGAGCGCACCCACGTAGGCCGAGGACTTGGCCACGGCCAGCATCCGCAGGCCATGCTCGGAGGTCATGCGCTGGTGGTGCTTGTGCAGGCTCTGCCACGTGCTCCAGGCGAGCATCCCGACGACGCCGGCAGCCAGGCCGAGCACCCACGCTGAGGCCCAGCCAGGACGCGGGGCGCTGTGGCCCGCGCCCTCGACGAGTGGCCGCACCACCAGTCCTGCGACCAGCCCGACCCCCGCGAGGGCCAACAGGAGCAGGCCCGACGTGCGGCGCACTCGGTTCACAAAATGATCTCGAGGTCCTCGCGCCGGGTGACGCCGCTGGTGTCTACGCCGCCGATGAGGTCGGCGACGAAGCCCTTGCCCGGGATCTCACCCTCGGCGTCGATCTCGAGCCACGGGACGAGCACGAAGCCCCGCTCATGGGCACGCGGGTGCGGAAGGATGAGCTGCTCGTCCTTGGCGATGCGGTCGCCGACGACGATGAGGTCGACGTCGAGCGTGCGCGGGGCGTTGGGCTCGGAACGCTCACGGTCGAAGGCATCCTCGATCGCGAGCGCGCGATCGAGGAGCGTGTGCACAGTCAGCGTCGTGTCGATGAGCACCACGGCGTTGAGATAGGAGTCGGCATCGGCGGGTCCGCCGACCGGCACGGTCTCGTACACCGACGAGACGGCCACGATCGTGACCTCCGGGGTGTCCTCGAGGGCCGAGACGCCACCCTGGAGCCGGGCCAGTCGATCACCCAGGTTCGAGCCGATGGCCAGGACCGCTTGACGGATGGGACGCATCCCACCTGTCATGGTGTCGGCGTCCAGGACGTACGGCGTGGGTGATTCGGTCACGTTCGGCTCCGCTCTATCGTCACGGCGACGTCTTCGAAGGTCACCAGGATCGGCGCTTCAGGTTTGTGCACGGTCACGCTAACCCATCGCACCTGGTCGAGTTGCAAGCACAAGTCCACCACACGCAGCGCCACCGTCTCAATGAGGTCGACCGGGTCGTTGACCAGGGCATCGTGTACACGGTTCGCGAGCTCGCCGTAGTCGACGGTGGCCGCAAGGTCGTGGCTGCGGGCGGCCGACTCGAGGTCGAGGCCGAGGCTGACGTCGACGACGAAAGTCTGGCCGTTCTCACGCTCCTCCGGGAAGAGCCCATGGTGGGCGTGAGCCCGGATGCCACGCAGGTCGATGCGGTCGAGCCCGTCGGGAATGCCCATGGTCAGTCAGTCTCCTCGATCTCGGCGACGGGCGAGGCGTGCCGCGACCAGAACTTCCAGGTGGCGCCCTCGCGCACGAGCACACTCGTGCTGACGGCCTTGCCCCCCACGAAGTCGACGGCCGCGACGCCGTCGCCCGACAGGATGTTCTCGGTGCAGGTCACGACCACCGTCTGGGGATCGGCCGACCCCCGGGGAAAGGCCGTCTGCTCGATGTCGGTCAGGAAGAACTGGATGTAGCCGACGTGGGCCATCAGCACCGTCCACGAGCGCAGCACGGTGCGGGTGCCCCTCAGCGGCGTGCCACCCGGGTGGACGCACGACACATCGGGCCCCTCGGCCCACAGCGAGGCCATCAGGTCGGCGTCGCCGGTCTCGACCGCGTCGTAGAAGGCGCGGTGGGCGGCCAATGCGGCATCCGTCATAGCCACCCCCTTCCGCCGCTGAGAGCGGTCACGTTGGCTCCACCCGCAGGCGTGCGGCCACGCGGACCACATCGGCGGAGGCGGCCGGGTCGTGCACCCGCACGCACCAGGCGCCGGCGAGAGCCGCCAGCATCGTGACGGCGGCCGTGGCGGCCTCGCGCTCACCGGTCGGACGCAGGCCCGTCTCGTCGGCCAGCAGCTCGCCCAGGAAGCGTTTGCGACTCGCGGCGACGAGCAGCGGGAGGCCGAGCGCCATGAAGGCGTCGAGGTGCGCGAGCACCGTCCAGTTCTGGTCGCCGGTCTTGGAGAAGCCGAGGCCCGGGTCGACGACGAGCCGGGAGCGGTCGATGCCCGCAGCGAGCGCCGCCTCGACCTGCAGCGCCAGCTCGGCGCCGACATCGGCCACGACGTCGTCGTAGTGGGTGTTGTTCTGCATGCCCGCCGAGTGCTCACGCCAGTGCATCAGCACGATCGGCACGTCGGAGGCCGCGGCGAGCGGAAGCATCGCCGGGTCGGCCCGCCCGCCTGAGACGTCGTTGAGCAGCTGGGCGCCGGCGCCCAGCGCACGCTCGGCGATCGTCGCGCGCATCGTGTCGACCGAGACGATGACACCCTCGGCGACGAGCCCCTGGACCACCGGCAGCACTCGTCGGAGCTCTTCGTCGGCGTCGACCCGCAGGGCGCCAGGACGGGTGGACTCGCCCCCCACGTCGACCAGGTCAGCACCCGCCTCCACGAGCGACAGGCCGTGCGCGATGGCGGTGTCGGCGTCGAACCAGCGACCGCCGTCGGAGAAGGAGTCCGGTGTCACGTTCACGACGCCCATCACGAGGGTGCGGTCGGTCGCGAGTGACTCGATCATCGTCAGCGTGCGGTGATGAGGCCCATGGCCTCGGCTCGCGTCACGGAGTCACGCAGCTGACCGCGCACGGCGCTCGTGATGGTGCGGGCGCCACCCTTGCGGACTCCTCGCATCGTCATGCAGAGGTGCTCGGCCTCGATGACGACGATGACACCACGCGGGTCGAGGGTCTCGACGAGCGCGTCGGCGATCTGCGTCGTGAGCCGCTCCTGGACCTGCGGGCGACGGGCGAAGACGTCGACGAGCCTGGCCAGCTTCGAGAGCCCGGTGACACTGCCGCCGATCGCGGGGATGTAGCCCACGTGGGCGACCCCGAAGAATGGGACGAGGTGGTGCTCGCACATTGACCACATCTCGATGTCCTTGACCAGCACGAGCTCGTCATGGGCCACCTCGAAGGTGGCGGTGAGCACCTCTTCGGGTGTCTGGTCGAGACCGGCGACCAGCTCGGCGTACGCCTTGGCGACTCGCATCGGCGTGTCGAGCAGGCCGTCACGGTCGGGATCCTCGCCGATGGCGAACAGCAGCTCGCGGATCGCCGCCTCGGCGCGTGGACGGTCGACGGTCATGAGGGCTCCCTCGTGTCGGGCGCTCCCGCCGGGGGCGCGTCAGGGCCGGAGTCCGGACCGATGACAGTTCCGTGCTCCGGCTCGGGCACGGCTGTCGCCGCGGGGATGACGACGGGTGGCATCGTCGAGGGGATGCGGGTGCTGGAGCCCGTCCAGGCCGGACGCACCTCACGACGGCGCAGCGGCACGAAGATGCGCGCGACGGCGGCCTTGTCGAGGGTCTCTTTCTCCATCAGCTCGAGCACGAGCGAGTCGAGCACGTCGCGGTTCTCGCTGAGGATGTCGAAGGCCTCCTGGTGCGCCCCGGCGATGAGCTTGGCGATCTCCTCGTCGACCGCGGCCGCGACCGACTCGGAGTAGTTGCGCGAGTGGCCGATGTCGCGGCC
>Ga0164243_10012473_pt1 | contig 12036 bp, 9 predicted proteins | sample OricompcompostOP_FD_108781 | JGI IMG/M metagenome (GOLD analysis project Ga0164243, IMG submission 108781) | Organic Plus compost microbial communities from Emeryville, California, USA - Original compost - Organic plus compost (OP) | ecosystem: Engineered > Solid waste > Mixed feedstock >...
CTGGCTCGCCTCGAAGTAGACGTAGGCACCCACCATGCCCATGGCGCCCTGCGCGAAGTTCACCACGCCGGACCCGCGGTACACCAGCACCAGGCCGATGGCGGCGAGCGCGTAGAGCGCGCCCGCCCCCATCCCGAGTGCCGCGAATCTCCAGATCTCGGTCATGCCCGGTCCTCGCTCGTCACTTGCCGGCGAGCAGGTTGCCGATGTCGTAGAAGTCGCCCTGGCGGACCGACTTCCCGCCCTGGATCTTGTAGTTGATCCCGTAGTGGTTGAAGATCCGCGAGAACGTCTGGCTCGGCACCGGAATCGTCGACCACGGGTGGATCACCCCGCCCATGTCGACGTCACGCAGCCCGTCCAGAGCGGTGGCCAGCGAGGTGTTCGTGACGGTCCCGCTGACCTTGGGCAGCGCGGCGGCGAGGAGCTTCGCGTCGATGAACGCGCTGACTGCCTGCTGGGTCATGGGCGCCTTCGGGTCGACGGAACGCATGGCGTTCGCGGCCGAGGTGAGACCGGGCGCGTTGTCGGTCGCGTTGAGCTGAACGTCGACGACGATGAGCCCGTCGGCGAGCGATTTGAGCGAGTCGAGTACCTGCTGGCTGAAGATCGCCGAGATACCGCCGATGGTGAGCGACGAGCCGCTCTGCTTGAGTGCGATGAACGCCTGCGCGGCGGCCGCCGGCGTGAGGCTCACGGCGACGCACTGCGCGCCCGCGCCGGTGACCTTCGCGACGGCGGGCGTCAGGTCCGCGGCGTTCGTCGCGACCGATGCCCTGGCGACCTCCTGGCCGCCCTTGCCCTCGAATCCGGTTTTGATGTAGTCGACCAGGAAGTCCGAGCCGCCGAGGTAGACGATGCCGAGCTTCGTGCATCCGGTCTGGGCCAGTCCGGCGCCGAGGGCCACGTACTGGGAGAACGACTCCGCGGGCGGGTAGCTGTTCGGGCTGTGGGCGTCGCCGTTGCCGACAATCGGGATGTTCGCCTTGGTCAGCACGCTCATATCCGCGGCGCCCGCGGAGAACCCGAGGACGACAGCCGCCACCTGGTCGGTGACGGCTCGCTGCGCGCAGACGAGAAATGCGGCGGTGGCGCCCTTCGCGTCGCACGTTTCGATGCTGACGTTCGGGAAGTTGCGCAGCACGCCCTTCACCATCGGAACGATCTCGGGCAGCGTGAACGGGATGGTGCTGGTGAAGTCGCCGATGACGAGGATCTTGGCCGAGACGGGAGAGCCGGCCGCCTCGGCCTGAGCCGGGGCCGGGGCCTGCGACGGGCTCGAGCCGTCGCCGGACGAGCTGCACGCGGCCAGCGAGACCATCCCGGCCACGACGAGAGCGGTTAAGGGCATCAATGTGCGCCGTTGCATTTGATCTCCTTGAGTGGCCGGGACAAACGGAGTCGACGAACTGAGCCTGTCGAGTTCGGACGGTGTCGCCTCAGCTGACGACGACGCGTGCGGCGGCGAGGTTCGGGATACGCCTCGCGGTGGCGTCGAGGTCCCCGGTGCGGTGCGACTCGACGAGCGCGGTCGCGAAGTACGTGCCCGGCTTGTCGTAGCTGTGGGTGGTCGAGATCCTTACCGCGGCTTCGGTCCCGTCGACCTTCTCGCGCCGCGGGAAGGAGCCGGACCCGTCGAAGTCCCACTGGACACCGATGATCGTTCCGGCGCCCGGCGGGGTCTCGGCTCGCACCGTCAGCGTCACCTCTTCACCGACGCGGACATCGGCGCGGGAGTCACCGTTGGCCGTCACCGAGACGACCGGCTGGATCCCGCGGCGTTCCGCGGCGGTGTCCGGCAGGACTATCGCGCCGTCGCGATAACTGAAGGCGGTGTCGGCGGGCTCAATGCCGTCCTCGACCCAGTCGATGAGATCGACGAGGCACTGTTCGATGATCGGCTGGTAGTCCACGAGCCACGTGTTGTTCGCACGCGGTCCGGATGACGCGGCCATCGTGGGGGGAACGTGTTCGGCGTTCTCGGTCCACCGCAGCCGGAACTTCTTGCGGGCCTCCTCGACGCCGTACTCGCGCTCGATGTTCGCCTTGAAACCGAGTCCCTGCGGCGGCCAGAGCGAGGAGTCGTGGGTGTGGTGCACCCACATCAACTTCCCCTCGATCCGGCCGGTGTGCCTGACACCCATGAACGGCGACATCTCGGGCAGCTCGTACTGGTCGTAGATCGGCTTGCCGTCCAGGCGCAGGAAGTCGTACTCGGACTCCCACGGGATGAGGTGGTGCCGGTAGTAGTAGCAATAGGCGAGGAAAGCGCGGTTCTCGACGTGCACCGAGTCGCCTGGCTCGACGCCGGTGAAGCGCAGGTTGCTGGCCTCGTCGTCGCTGTCGACGAGCACCACGTCCCGGTGCCCGTTGAGGACGTACAGCCGACGGCCGGTGGCGGCGCCGCTGGTGAGCTCGACGCCGGCCCCGAGCAGGTAGCCCTCGGGGGTATCGGCCAGCTGTACCGCCAGCGGCACATCCCACATGTTGTTCATGCCGGCGAAAAGCGTGGCCAGCGCGCGGGTCTGGTTGAGCTCGGGCCGCTGGAACTCCGGATCCTCGACGAGATCCTTCGCGTACAGCAAGCGCGCGACGGTCGTCCGCAGATCGATGAGGTCGTCGCGGACGAGCGCGGGCTCGTCGTGGCCGACGTGGCCGGGCTTGGTCCAGAAGTTCGCCCAGTACGCCGGATACTCGGACTGCAGCCGGTTGGCCATCGAGGCCCACAGCCACATCTGACCCATCGGCTGCGCGATGAAGGACTCGTCGCCACGCGGGTAGCCGATCCGGTAGAGGGTGGCCAGCTCCTCGCGCTGATGCGTGTCCAGGCCGGCGAACGGATTGCCGCTGCCGCCGGGCGACATGGCGTCGACGACGTCGTCGATCTTCGAGCCGAGCACGCGTTGCACGTTGAACATGCTGGAGAAGTTCGGCGTGCCGTTCCTCAGCCGGCTCAGGTCCCCGTAGTCGCCGTCCTGCGCGTCGCCCATGTAGGGCAGGGCGGCGTCCCAGACATCGGGTGCGTAGGCGAGACACAGGGGTGAGCGGCGTGCGCCGCCACTGCCGCCGTAGACGTAGGCGTGCCCAGGCGGCGCACCGTATATCTGGGTGGCCACGTATTTGGAGAATCGCGCCGACTCGGCCGCGGCCCGGTACCCGTAGATCGTCGGATCGGGTCCGGCCTTCGGATCCATCACGTCGCCGATGTGGCCCATGTTCGACTCGACGGTGTAACCGCCGAGCCGGAAGGTCATCTCGAGGCCGCCGGTGACGAGACCGAGCGGGCCGGTGTTGACGTTCTCGTGCCCCGCGTTGGCGCCCTCGAGGGGCTGGAGGAGTCGTCCGCGATACAGCTCGGCGGGCGGGAAACAGAACGCGAAGCGAGTGCTCGTCCCGTCGAAACCGCCGTGGATGTAGCGGTGCGCGATCGGTTCATCGCGCTGTTCGTCGACATCGATGTACGGCGCCCCGAAGAAGTCGTCGGTAACTGAGTATTGACCGACCTGAATTGGATCCACGTGCATCCTCCGCTCTGAGGACTACCCGGTGGTTGTGATGGCTAGCCGGTGGCTAGCGACAGACGGTAGAGGCGAAAACCGGGCCAGTCAACGCTGTTCACAGAATCGATGCCAGCGGGGTAACATGGTGTCAGAAACAGGCGCGGTACCGAGCCTGCTGTGCCCGGCCGCGGCCACTGTGATGCCCTGGCGTCGACGGGCCGGCCAATCCCGCACCCGGCTCAGTTACAAGCAGACTTCGGCGATCTCAGGAGGATTCCATGTCCATGGCAAGCCGGTTCGCCGACATGTACGGCCACGATCGCACCGGTGCCGCCGAGCGCGAGGCGTTCGCGGAGACCCTGCTCGAGGTCGGACCGGACGCGCCCTCGTGCTGCGAGGGTTGGTCGGCACGTGACGTCTGCATCCATCTCGTTCTCTTCGAACGGCGCCCTGACGCGTGGTTCGGGCACATGATGGGCGACCACAACGAACGCGCCCGCCGGTATTACGACGGCATGGTGCAACGCGAACGGGAACGCGACTGGCCTGGTCTGGTTCGTCGATTCCGCGCCGGGCCTTCAGTCGGGCCGCTCGCGCTCGGCGCGGTGCGCAACCGGATGTTCCTGCGTGAGTACACCATTCATCACGAGGATGTTCGCCGGGCCAACGGGATGCCGCCGCGCACCGGCATCGACCTCGTGCAGGAGGCCATGTGGTCCAAGCTGCCCGGCTTCGTCCGGATCGTGCGGCCGTCCGACGTCGGGATCGAGGCGGTATGGCCAGATCGCGACCGGGCGACGCTGCGCCATGGCGAGCCAGCGGTGACACTGACCGGCGAACCACTGGAGATCCTCCTTCTGATTTTCGGGCGCACGAGTGTCGCGCGGGTGGACAAGAGCGGCCCGCCGGACGCGGTGGACCGTTTCGGCATGATCGACACCGCGAAGCGCCCGGCATTGCCCCGGATGTCGGTGCGGTAGACCTCGGGGACCGTGGGTGCCCATATCATCCATTGTGGACTGTGGACTGTGGACTGTGGACTGTCCGGGGTCAGCCCAGGGATAGGTGGGAGTAGTCGATCCAGTTGTCGGAGCGCCAGGCGAACCCCTTGACCTTCGCCGAGTAGGTCACGCTCGGCTGCACCTGGGCGATGAACACGATCGGCGACTGGTCCAGGTAGATCCGTTCCGCCGCGTTCCATGCCTTGCCCGCTTGGCTGGACAGGGCATCCGGCAACGCGTTGCCCGCGTTGACCGCATCGTAGAACGGCTGGTACTCCCAATCACCGAAGTTGTTGCTGGAGCCCTTCGCCGTGTAGACCATCAGCTCGTACGGCGGCGACAACGTGATCGCGTAGTCCCGCAGGATGAACGCCTGCGAGGTGTGGTTGCTGCGCTGCTCGGCGAACTGGGCGGCAGGCATCTGGTCGATGGTGATGTCGAACCCGGCCGCCTTCGCCGCCGTCTGGATCTGCGTCGCGGCCGACACCGTGTCCGGGTCCGCCGCGCTCACGGCGAGGTGGAAGGCTATCCCGTCCGGGAACCCGGCGGCGGCCAGAATCTGCTTGGCCTTGGCGGGATCATAGGTGTAGTCCGGGAAACCCGAGCCGTCGTAGCCGGGCGCGTTCCGCAGCAGGAAGCCCGGCCCGTTGCGCACCGCGTTGCCACGGTACACGTTGTCGATGATCTGCTGATACGGCGTCGCGTACGCCATCGCGCGGCGGACCTGGACGTTGTCGAACGGCGCCTTGTTGGTGACCAGTGGCAGCATGATGTAGGTGTTCGGGTTGTCCACCTTGGGCACGGTGACCGCCGAGTTGGACTTGAGCGCGTCGGTGTCGGCCGGCGTGACGGATTCGGCGAGTTGCGCGTCGCCGTTCTTCACGGCGTTGGCGCGGGTACCGGCGTCGGCGACGATGCGCAGGTTGATCGTCTTGATCGGCGGCGGCCCGAGCACGAAGTCCTGCCGCGCGGACAGCACCACAGAGACACCCGGCTGGTAGTTGGTGACGGTGTACGGCCCGAAGCCGTAGTTCGGGTTCTGCGCCGACCATTTGACCGCGTACGGGTCGTCCGGCGTCACGTGCTGCTTGAGCAGTTTGCTGTCGTAGATCTGGCCGAACAGGTCCGCCATCAGCGCCAGGAACGTCGCGCCCAGCCCCGCCTGCGGGATCGTGAACGACACCGTCTGGTCGTCGATCTTCTTGAGCTGCTTGGCCGGGTCGGTGATGGACGGCGCCATCAGGCCGGGTGCCAGCGCCGTCGGAGTGTTGAACTTCCGTTCGAAGGACCACAGCACGTCGTCCGCCGAAAGCGTGTTGCCCGCGGCGCTCTTGGCCGGGCGCAGCTTGAACGTGTAGGTCAGCTTGTCGTCGCTGACCGTGTAGCCGTCGGCCAGGTACGGCTCGTACTTGTACACGTCCTGCTGGAAGGTGCCCGCCTGGCTGCTCGGGACGTAGGGCTTGCGGATCAATGTGGCGTTGATGTTGTTGCCGGGTTCGTAGCCACCGAACCCGTTGTCGAGCGACCAGGTGATGCTGGTGTCCGGCATCACGATGGTCAGCGTGTCGCTGCCGCCCCCGTTGGCTCCCGAGTTGGCCGAGGTCGCGCAGCCGGCCGCGACAGTGACGGCCAGCGCCAGGGCCGCGACGCGCGACCAGGTTCTTTTTCTGCCGGAAAGCATGGTTCTCCTCGCTGTAAAAGGGGGGCTACTGGTCGTCGCCGAACAGCCGGCGGCCGACGGCGGACATCGCGAAGACCGTGAGTGCGAGCGCGATCGCCGGGAAAAGGGCCGACCACCAACGGCCGGCGGCCGCGGACGGGGCGCCGACCGCGATCATGTTCCCCCACTCGGGCGTCGGCGGGTGCAGGCCGACGCCAAGGAAACCCAGCGCCCCGGCGATCACGATCGCCGAGCCGAACACCAGCGTCGCGTTCTCCACGGCGGGCCACGCCGAGTTGGGCAGCACATGGCGCAGCACCAGGACGAACTCGCGGTCGCCTGCCATCCGGGCGGCGTCGAGGTAGGCCTCACCGCGCACCCGCAGCACCTCGGTACGCACCAGGCGCGCCTGGTTGGGGGTGAGGATGAACGCCAGCGACACGACCAGCGACGGGATGCTCGCCCCGAAGAACCCGACGAGCACCAGCCCGATCACCACCGCGGGCAGCGCCTGCAACAGGTCCAGCGCCCGCGACAGGGCCCGCGCCAGCAGGCCGAGGATGCCGCGCCGGGACTCGTTCATGCCCACCAGCAGGCCGATCGCGATCCCCGCGACCGTCGCCACCAGCGCGGTCAGCACGGCGATGAGCAGGTCGTTCTGGGTGGAGGCGATGGTGCGGGAGAACACGTCCAGCCCGGCGGAGTCGGTGCCGAACCAGTGTTGCGCACCCGGCGCCAGGTCCGGCGACGCGACGACGTCACGCGGGCTGTACGGCACGAACAGCGGGCCGAACACGGCGATCAGCACGACCACCGCGGCCGGCGCGAGCACCAGGACGGTGCGCCACGGCACCCGCCGTCGTGATGGCCGGACACTCGTATCAGGCGAAGGCTCAGGTACCGGCTCGGTCCGGGTTTCGGTCTGTACGGTCACTGGTCAGGCCCCTTCCACGGTGACGCCCGGCCGCCGCCGGGGGTCGAGCAGCATGTTGATCACGTCGACCAGGAAGAACACCAGCAGCGACACCCCGCCCACGACGAGCAGAAACCCTTGCAGCGCAATGAAATCTGCCCTGGTGACGGCCTGCACGGCGTACTCGCCCATACCGGGCATGGCGAAGAGTTGCTCGACGATCACCGCGCCACCGAGCATGAACCCGAAGATCGTGCCGAACATCGCGACCGTGGCGGGCAACGCGCGCCGGCCGATGCTCAGCGCGACGGTGGTGCGCGAGGCGCCCGACGCGATCCGGAACCGGGTCGCCTGTGCGCCGACCGACTGCCCGAGCGAGCGGATGAACAGCTTCATCAGCATCGGCGCGAACGCGATCACGAGCACCAGTTCGGGCAGCCACAGATGCGAAATCATCGACGACAGCAGCGCCGTGTCACTGGACAGCGCCGCGTCGATCAGGGGGAAGCCGGTGCTCCGGGGCGGGGGATTGAGCAGCGAGTCATACCGCCCGATCGGGGCCGGCGCCCAGTGCAGCACCGAATAGAACACGAAGATCACCGCGACGCCGAGACAGAAGTCCGGCAGCGCGCCGGCCGCGCGCGCATAGGACCGGAGCCCGCGCGAGACGATGTTCTTGGGCTTCAGCACCACGAAGAACCCGACCAGCAGGGTCAGAATCGACGAGATGATCATCGCGATGATCGCCAGTTCCGCGGTCTGCGGCAGCCGCGTCTTCATCTCGGTGGCCACGCTTGTGCCGTTCGCCACCGAGTTGCCGAGGTCCAGGGTGACCACGTTGTGCAGGTAGCGCAGTAGCTGCTCGCCGACGTTGCCGGAGAGCCCGAGCGCGGTCCGCGCGGCCTCGTACTGTTCCGGTGTCATCGTCTGGCCGCCGGACAGGGAACGCACCGGATCGCCGGGGACCAGCTTCACCAGGAAGAACACCGCGATCGCGAAGATCACCAGGTGCACCGGGAGCACGGCCAGCCGGCGCAGCCACCACAGGTGCCGCGTCATGCGCTCGCCCCGATCCGGCTGGTCGTCCGGTAGGCGTCGACCAGGCGGCGCGTGTAGGCGTGCCGCGGCGCGTACATGACCTGCTCGACCGAGCCTTCCTCGACGACCTTTCCCTGGTACATCACCACGAGCCGGTCGGCGATGAACGCAGTTGCCGGCAGTCCATGGGAGACGAACACCAGCCCGGCACCGCGTTCGGCGCAGTGCCGTTTGAGCAGGTTCAGCACCGAGCCCTGTACCGAAACGTCCAAAGCGGACACCGCCTCGTCGCAGACGAGTACCTTGGGCCGCACCACGAGTGCCCTGGCGATGGCGAAGCGCTGCCGCTGCCCACCCGAGACCTGATGGGGTTTCCGGTTGGCCAGCCGGGGTTCCAGACCCAGGTCCCGCAGCGCGGTGTCCACTTCGGAGTCGGCTTCCTCCCGGCTCATGCCGAGCAGCTTCTGTGCCGGACGCCGGACCGCGTCGCGTAACGTCCGGCGCGGGTCGAACGAGGACGACGTGTCCTGCGCCACAAGTTGCACCGCGGCGCGGAACGCGCGCAGTTCGTTGGGCAGCATCGCCGAGGTCGGCCGCCCGTTGTACTCGACGGAGCCGCGCGTCGGCAGGTCCAGCCCGACCATCATCCGGACCACAGTGGACTTTCCCGACCCCGACTCCCCGACGATCCCCATCCGCACGGTCTCGTCGACCAGCAGCGAGACCCCGTCCACCGCCGCGTGTTCGGCGCCGTTCTTGCCACGGAAGGTCCGCACCACCTCGGTGAACTGGACCGACGCCGCCCCGCTCACGCCGCCACCTCCGGCAGGTACCCGTTCATCGTGGGCAGCTCGTCGAGCAGCGCCGTGTCGAGCGTGGGGACGCAGGCCAGCAGACCCTGCGTGTACGGGTGGGCCGCCTGCTCGGCGAGCAGCCGCGACTCACGCTCCTCGACGATCTTCCCCGCCCGCATCACGATGGTCCGGTCGGTGAACTCCTGGCACAACTGGATGTCGTGGCTGACCAGCAGCACGCTCGTGCCCAGTTCCTCGGTGAGCGACACCAGCAGCAGCATCAGCTCCCGCGACAGGGTCGCGTCGAGCGCGCTCGTCGGTTCGTCGGCCAGCAGCAGCTTGGGCTCCCCGGCCAGCGCCAGCGCGATCATCACGCGCTGGCGCATCCCGCCGGACAGCTCGTACGGCCGTGCCCGCAGCACCCGGTCGGTGTCGTGCAGGCCGACCTTGCGCAGCCATTCGGCGGCGCGCTCGCGAGCCTGTTTCCGGTTCACCTTGCCGGTGGTGCGGATCACCGCGCCGAGCTGACTGCCGACCGTCCACACCGGATCGAGCGAGTTCATCGCGTCCTGGAACACCACGGCGAGGCCAGGGCTCCGCCGTGGCAACGGGGAAGGCTTGCGCGCCAGCAGGTTCTGCCCGCGGAACACCATCTTCCCCGCGGTCACCACCGCCTCCGGGGCGAGGAACCCGGCGATCGCCATACAGGAGTTCGTCTTGCCCGAGCCGGACTCGCCGACGATGGCGATCCGCTGTCCTTTTCGGAGGGTCAGCCCGAAGTCGTCCACCGCGGTGAACGGCCCGTGCTCGGTCGGGTAGGTGATGGTCAGGCCGGCCACGTCCAGCACCGGGAGGTCTGCTTCGGCTTCGTTGCCGCTCACGTGCGTCGATTCTGTTGCGGTGGGGACCGTCGTGGTCATCGAACGGCTCCTTCGAGTGAGCTGCGGCGGGCGGAGATTCAGAAGTCGAGCAGGTTCTCGCGGAAGGTCTTGTGCGCGTAGCCGTCCCGGATCAGGCCACGCCGGCGCAGCGCCGGCGCGAGCCCATCACACACCTCGACTATCGAGCGGCGGGTCATGTCCGGGTACATCAGGAAACCGTCCCCACCGGCCTCCTGCATGACCTCACCCATCTCGGCGGCGATGCTGTCGCTGGTGCCGATGAAGTGCATGCCGTAGTTGGTCGGGCCCTCGGCGAGCTGGCGCAACGTCATGGTCGACGAGTTCTCCAGCCACGCCTTCGCGGTGGTCGTCTCCCCGTTGCCGACTTCCTGCGGCACCGGGCCGTCCAGGTCGTACTTGGCGTAGTCGATGACACCGCCGCTGACGTAGGACATCGACCACAGTTTCTTCTCGATGTTCTGCGGGTCCGTTTTCGCGGCCTCGACCCGATCGAACCGCTCCTGCGCGTCGCGCTGTGTCTCACCGAGGAACGGCACGGCCATGAAGAGGATCTTGAGATCCTGCGGTTTGCGGCCGTGCTTGATCAGCCGCTCGTCCATGTCCTGGCGCAGCGCCTTCATCTCCGCCGGGCTCTTGGCCAGCGCCAGCATCGTGTCGGCGTGCCGTGCGGCCAGTTCACGGCCGGGTGTGGAGTTGCCTGCCTGCGCCACCACCGGGCGGCGCTGCGGGCCGGGGATGGTGTTCAGCGGTCCCCGGCACCGGAAGTACTTCCCCTCGAAGTCGATCGTGTGCACCTTGGTGTAGTCGGCGTAGCGCGGCTCGTCCTGGTCGTGCACCAGGGCGTCGGGCTCCCACGACTCCCACAGCCTGCTCACCACCTCCATCCACTCGTCGGCCATCGCGTACCGCTCGGCGTGATCGAAATGCTTGTCGTAGCCGAAGTTCTGGGCCACCCGGTGCGTCACCGAGGTGACCACGTTGATACCCGCACGGCCCTTGGTGAGGTGGTCCAGCGTGACCATCGAGCGGGCCGCGAGGTAGGGCGGGTACTGGATCGTGGACATGGTGGCGACGATGCCGATGTGCTCGGTGGCGGCCGAGAGCAGCGGCACCAGCGGCACCGGGTCGCTCTTGGGCGCCATCATGCCGTATTTGAGCGTGGTCTCCATCGAGCCGCCGTAGGTGTCCTCGATCATCGAGGTGTCTTCGATGAACAGCAGGTCGAACCCGGCGCGCTCCAGCGACGTCGTCAGGTCCACGTAGAGCTGGGGGGTGGGCCAGTCGCGCATCGAGTTGCCTGCCCAGTCGCCGTACCAGGGTTGGATGCCGAAGCCGTTCCCGAGAAACCAGCCGAGCCTGAACATCTGTTTTCCCTTCTGCCCTAAAAGGACCGTAGGTTGTCGCGGAAGTGCTGGTGGGAGAAGCCCGTCCGGATCAGGCCGCGTCGTTGCAGCGCCGGGCAGAGACCTTCGGTGATTTCGCGGATGTACTCGCGGCTGGTCGGTTGCGCGAGTACGAGGAAGCCGTCGCCGCCGACCTCGTCCATCGCTTCCTCCATCTTGTCCGCGATGGTCTCCGGGGCGCCGACGAGTTCGAGGCTGGCCACCCGCATCTCCGACGCCGCGTCCTTGATCGGCCGTCCACCGAAGGCGTCCTTCCAGCCGGCGAGAGTGCCCTGGTGGCCGTTCGTGCTGAGGTCTTCGGGGATCGGCTTGTCCGGGTCGAGCACGGAGAAGTCCAGTTCCATGATCGCCGCGAAGTGCACCATCTGGGCTTCGAAGTTCTGCTGCTTGTTCGCCACGAACCTCGCGCGCTTGGCCTCCGCCTCCTCGTCGGTGCGCCCGATGACAGGCGCGATCACGAAGAACACCTTGACGTCGTCGGGGTTCCGGCCGAATTTCTGTGCCCTGGCGCGAATGTCCTCGCGGTAGGCCTTCATCTGGTCGACGCCGTTGGGGATCACCAGCAGCATGTCGGCGTTCTTGGCGGCGAAGTCGCGGCCGCGCGGCGACGAGCCTGCCTGGCAGATCACCGGCCGCCCCTGCGGGCTGCGCGGCGTGTTGAGCGGACCGCGGACGGTGAAGAATCGTCCTTTGTGGTGGATCGGGTTGACCTTCTTGTAGTCGGCGTAATAGCCCGACTCGGCGTCGGCCATGATCGCGTCGGTGTCCCACGAGTCCCAGAGCTTGTCCACCACCTCCTTGAACTCGTCGGCGATCTCGTAGCGC
>Ga0164243_10012474_pt1 | contig 12035 bp, 9 predicted proteins | sample OricompcompostOP_FD_108781 | JGI IMG/M metagenome (GOLD analysis project Ga0164243, IMG submission 108781) | Organic Plus compost microbial communities from Emeryville, California, USA - Original compost - Organic plus compost (OP) | ecosystem: Engineered > Solid waste > Mixed feedstock >...
CTGCCGGGCCGGATGAGCGAGACCGACCTCATCGTCAACGGCGACCAGGCGTGGCTGTGGGAGAGCGCCACCAACACGGCGACCCGCCTCAACGTGCCGCCGGAGGCCGCCCGCCACGACCGCGAGGACCGCGAGACCGGCGAGGACCGCAAGGGCGGCGAGCACGGCGAGGACGGCAAGGGCACGGACGGGCACGGCCCGAGCCCGCTGCCCACGGGGCTCACCCCGCAGGAGGCGGCCCGCGAGGTGCTCGCCCGGGTGGACGACAGCACGGCCGTCAGCGTGACCAACACCGAACGCGTCGCCGACCGCGCCGCGTACCAGCTCGTGATCGCGCCGAAGGACGAGTCGTCGCTGGTCCGGGAGATCAGGCTGGCGGTGGACGGGGAGACCCTCGTGCCGCTGCGGGTGCAGATCCTCGCCGACGGCTCGGCGGAGCCCGCGTTCGAGGTGGGCTTCACCTCGGTCACGTTCACCCCGCCCGCGCCGGAGATGTTCGCGTTCACCCCGCCCGCCGGGGCCAAGGTCACCGAGAGCACGATCGGCGGCGAGCGGCCCGAGGAGCAGGGGAAGGCGCCGGACGAGGGGCACGAGCGGCCCGAGGGCGTCAAGCGCATCGGCGAGGGCTGGACCACGATCGTGTCCGTGCCGATGAGCGAGCAGGAGCTGCTCGACTCCGCCCGCCCGGGCGGCGAGGGCCGCAACGGCGACCCCGGCGAGGCGCAGAACGCCCAGGAGATCATCAAGAGCGTGCTGCAGCAGGCCAGGCCGGTCACCGGCGAGTGGGGCAGCGGCAAGATCATCGAGACCAAGCTCGTCTCCGTCCTGATCACCGACGACGGCCGGGTGCTGGCCGGGGCGGTCACGCCGGAGGCGCTGATCAAGGCCGCGGGCACGAAGTGAGCGCGTGCCGGCGCCGGGTCCGGGGGCACGCGGCCCACGCCGCCGCGTGCCCCGGAAGGGAGGCGATGTGACGCGCGCGACGGAGACGGGAACGCGGACGGGAGCCGGAACGGTGACGGACACGATGTCGAGGCCACAGGCCGCGCCGCAGGAGGAGGCGGCGCACCCGGCGCGCCCCGGAGCGCCGGAGCAGCCGGGACCGGGCGTCCCGGCGGGGCCGCCGCAACCGGCGTCGCCGCAACCGGCGTTGCCGGAATCGGGGGCGGCCGTGTCGCGGACGGGCCCGCGGGCCGGGGAACGGGCCGAGGCCGCGGGGCCGGAGGCGCCGGCGGAGGAAGCCTCCGGGCGGCGGGAGCAGGCGTCGCCGGTATCCGGGGCATCGGCGCGGACGGTCTCGCGAACCGGCGGACAGGCCGCGGGGCCGGAGGCGGCGGCCGGGCAGTGGGGGCAGGCGTCTCCGGACTCACGGCCGCGGGCGGGGGCTTCGGCGCGGACGTCCGCGCCGGGTGGCACCGGGCACGCGATCGTCACCCGTGGGCTCACCAAGCGCTTCCGCGGCGGGCAGGTGGCCGTGGACGGCGTGGATCTGGCCGTCCCGGCCGGGTCGGTGTTCGGGTTCCTCGGCCCGAACGGGTCGGGCAAGACCACCACGATCCGGATGCTGCTCGGGCTGATCGCGCCGACGGCGGGGGAGTGGGAGCTGCTCGGCGTGCCGATGCCCGCGGGCCGGGCGCGGGCGCTGCCCCGGGTCGGGGCCGTCGTCGAGGGCCCGGCGTTCTACCCGTACCTGACCGGCGAGGCGAACCTGCGCCGGTACGACGCGGCCGACCCGACCGCCGACCCGGCCACCGCGCGGGAGCGCATCGGCGCGGCGCTTGAGCGGGTCGGCCTCGCGGCGGCGGCGCGCAAGCGCTACCGGGCGTACTCGCTCGGCATGCGGCAGCGGCTCGCCATCGCCGCCGCCCTGCTCGGCCCCCGCGACCTGCTCGTGCTCGACGAGCCGACCAACGGGCTCGACCCGCAGGGCACCCGGGAGGTGCGGGCGCTGGTGCGCGACATCGCGGCGGACGGCACGACCGTGTTCGTCTCCTCGCACCTGCTCGCCGAGGTGGAGCAGATGTGCACGCACGTCGGCGTGATGCGGTCCGGCCGCCTGGTGGCCCAGGGCGAGATCGCCGACCTGCTCGGCTCCGGGGCCGGCCGGGTGCGGGTGGAGACCGGCGACCCCGAGTGGGCGGCGAAGGTGCTCGACTCGCTCGGCCTGACCGACGTCCGGGTCGCCGGCGAGGAGGTCACGGCGGACGCCGGGACGATGCAGCCGGAGGACGTCATCGCCGCGCTGGTCTGCCAGGACGTGGCGGTGCGCAGCTTCACCGTGGTCAAGCCGAGCCTGGAGGACGTGTTCGTGGGCCTGACGGGAGAGGGCTTCGATGTCGAAGGTTGAGACGGCGCGCGTGACCGCGCCGGAGGCCGCCGTGCGCGAGACGACTCCGGGCCACGCCGTGGAGACGATCTCCGAGAAGGGCGCGGAGCCGGTCGCCCCGGCCACCGGCACGCCCGTACGGTCCGGCGAGCCCGTACGGTCCGGCGAGCCCGCACGGCCCGGCGAGTCCGGGCAGCGCGGCGAGTCCGTACGGCCTGGCGAGTCCGGGCAGCCGGGCGGGCTCGCACCGCCCGCTGAGCCCGACCGGCCCGCCGACCCGGCCCGGTCCGCTGAGCCGGCCCGGCCCGCCGAGCCCGCCCCGCCCGGCGGCGTGCGGGCCGTCGGCCGCGTCCGGGCGTTCCGGCGGCTGCTCGGCTCGGAGCTGTGGCTGCTGTTCCGGCGGCCGCGGAACCTGGCCGCGCTCGGCGTGCTGGCGCTCGTGCCGGTGCTGCTCGGCGTCGCGATCCGGGTCTCCGCGCCCGGCGAGGGCGAAGGCCCGGCGATCCTCGCCCAGATCGCCGGGAACGGCCTCGTGCTCACCTTCGCCGCGATGTTCTTCCTGGTGCCGCTGCTGCTGCCGGTCGCGGTCGCGGTCGTCGCGGGCGACGCGGTCGCCGGGGAGGCGAACTCGGGGACCCTGCGCTACCTGCTCACCGCCCCGGCGGGCCGTACCCGGCTGCTCGCGGTCAAATACGTCTCGGTGGTGGTGTTCGCGTTCGCCGCGAGCCTGCTGGTGGCGGTGTCCGCGCTGGTGACGGGGCTGCTGCTGTTCCCGTCCGGGCCGATGACGCTGCTGTCGGGCGTGACGGTGCCGTTCGCCGACGGGCTGCTGCGGGCGCTGATCATGGTCGGGTACGTCACGGTGGGCATGGCCGCGCTCGGCGCGATCGGGCTGGCGATCTCCACGCTGACCGAGGCGCCGATCGGCGCGATCGCCGCCACCGCCACGCTGGTGATCGTCGCGCAGGTGCTGCAGTCCATCCCGCAGCTCGCCGCGATCCAGCCGTTCCTGCTGACGAGCTACTGGACCGACTTCGACGGCGCGTTGCGCGAGCCGATCGCCACGGCGGACATGCGAACGGGCCTGCTGGTGTTCGCCGCCTACATCGCGGTCTTCGGCTCGATCGCCTGGGCCCGGTTCACCGGCCGCGACGTGAGCTCCTGAGCCGCTGCGACGCACACCGGCCGACCGGCCGCGCGGGCCCGGTCGTGCCCCGCCCGGAAAGGGCCGCCGGGCGGGGCACGATCGTTTTCCCGGTGATCGTCCACGGGCGAGGCGCGTGAGATGACAGAATTTCCCGGGCTCCGGGTAATGCCTGTGGGTTTGGGGCTTTTGTCGCTACTGTGGCCGCGACCACAGGAGCACCCTCGGGCGCTCTCCTATGAGGCGGTGGATATGCGGCACGTCATCGGGTTCCTGCTCGGCATCGTCGTCACGGCGGCCCTGTTGTTCGGCACGGGGTGGGCCGCGCAGGGGGCCGTACTGGGGGCGACCACCCTCGTCGCCCCGGTGAACGAAGGCAAGATCATGGCCGCCCTGGGCGCGATGGCCGCGGTCGGCCTGGTGTTCGGCCTGGTGATGGCGGCGCGGCTGTCGCCGCTGACGGTGTTCGTCCCGTCGATCACGCTGCTCGCCTGGACCGTCGTGTACGTCCTGGACGTGCCGCGCGCCCTCAACCTCGCCCCGGTCGCCTCGAACCTGCACGAGGACCTGGTGCGGGCCGGGCAGGGCATGCAGACCCTGCTCGCCGCGGGCGTCTACCTGCTGCTGGGCATCGCGCTGTTCATCCCGGTGCTGATGCCGTCCCGCTGGGCCGGGCGGGACCGGGACGACGCCGACTTCGACGAGAGCCACGAGCGGTCCTACTACTGATCACCCGGTTCCGCCGGCGGCCATCGGCGGGCGCACGCCGCCGCTCAGGTAGATGCGGGCGACCACGTCCTCGATGGACGACTCCTCCGGCACGCTCGCCCGCAGCTCGTCCACGGTGCCGTCGAACGCGAGCCGGCCGTGGTCGATCAGCATCACCCGGCGGCACAGCCGCTCGATGTCGCCGAGGTCGTGCGTGGTGAGCAGCACGGTGGTGCCGCGCTCGGCGTTCACCTCGCGCAGGAAGGCGCGCACGGCGGCCTTGCTCACCACGTCCAGGCCGATCGTCGGCTCGTCGAGCACGAGCACCGGCGGGTCGTGCAGCAGCGCCGCCGCGATGTCGCCGCGCACCCGCTGGCCCAGGCTGAGCTGCCGTACCGGGGTGTCGATGAAACCGCCGAGGTCGAGCCGCTCGCACAGCTCGTCCAGCCGCCGCCGGAAACGCTCGCGATCTACTTTGTAAAGGAGGCGGGTCAGCTCGAAGCTGTCCTTCAGCGGCAGATCCCACCACAACGTGGTCCGCTGGCCGAACACCACGCCGAGGTTGCGGGCGAGCGTGGTGCGCCGCCGGGACGGGTCGAGCCCGGCCACCCGGATGCGGCCCGACGTGGGCGTCAGGATGCCGATCAGCATCTTGATCGTGGTGGACTTGCCCGCTCCGTTCGGCCCCAGGTAGCCGACGAACTCCCCGGGCGAGACGTGGAAGGACAGGTCGCGCACGGCCTCGACCGCGCGGCTCTCCCGGCGCAGCCGCCCGGGCCTGCGGCGGCGCACGACGAACGTGCGGCCCACCCCGTCCAGATCGATCATCGGCGTCAACTCCCCGTGGATCGGTAACGGCGCAGCCCCGCCCGCCATGCGAGCGCGGCGAGCAGGGCCATGATCAACGCGGCGGCGGGCGAGGCGAACCGCAGCGCGTACGGCAGGCCGAGCGGGTCCTCGCGGTCCAGCACGTACAGGCCCGGCTGCCAGTTGACGAAGGCGAGCGGCACGATGAACGTGACCGCGCGGACCAGCTCGCCCCCGTACACGCTGAGCGGATACTGGGTGAGCTGCCCGCCGCCGTAGGTGAAGGCGTTCGCCACCTCGGGCGCGTCCGTGAGCAGGAACTGCGCCGCCCCGGCGATCGTCCAGATGGCGACGAAGATGACGAACCCGGAGACGATCATCACCGGGATCATCCACGCCCGCGACCAGTCGATCCCGAGCCGCGGCAGCGCGATGGCGAGCACGACCGCGGCCTGCCCCACCCTGCCGAACCGCTGCGGGGAGAAGCGGTCGGCGGCCACCTGCAGGAACGGGCTCGCCGGGCGGATCATCATGGTGTCGAACGCGCCCGACCTGATGTACGACCCGATCTTGTCGGTGTTGCCGGCGAACATGTCGGCGAGGGCGAAGGACACGCCCGCGGTGCCGTACAGGAACATGACCTCCGGGAGGGTGAAGCCGGCGAGCTCCGGCGTGTGCGCGAAGATGATCCAGATGGCGGCGATGTCGAGGGCGTTCACCACGAAGGAGCCGAGGGTGAGCAGGGCGAGCGACCCCGGGTACTGCGCCGCGGCCCGCATCCAGGTGGCGACGAGCAGCAGGTACACGCGCGCGTTGGCGATCACGCTCAGCCTCCCTGGATGACGACCCGGTGGCGCACCGCCCGGGTGGCGAGCGTGCCCGCGCCGAGCAGCGCGGCGGCCCACAGCGCCTGGAAGCCGAGCGCGGCGGCGACGTCGGCCTTGCCGAGGTAGACGTCCGCGGGCACCTGCACGATCGCGGCCCACGGCAGGGCCTGGGCGAGCGCGCCGAGCCAGCCCGGGAAGATCACCAAGGGGAGGATCATGCCGCTGAAGAACAGCGTCATGACGAGCGAGAGCGACTGCACGCCGCGGTCGTCGAGCACCCAGCAGGCCGACAGCGCGACCAGGTAGCGCAGGGCGAAGCTGACGATCACGCCGAGCACGACGCTCGCCCCGAACGCCGCCCAGGCGAGCGGGCCGGACGGGGTGACGATGCCGAACAGCGCCGCGCCGGCCAGCGTCGGCGGGACGCTGCGCACGACGAACAGCCAGGTGGCGCGGCCGAGGTCCTCGGCGAGGGTCCACAGCTGCAGCGACGCGGGGCGGATCAGGTCGATGGCGACGTCGCCGGTGCGCACCCGCTGGGAGAGTTCGAGGCCGCCGCCGAAGACCTGCATGGGGCCGATGAACGCCTGGGTGAGGAAACAGAACGTGACCGCGTCGGCGACGTCGTAGCCGGCGAGGCCGGGGCGGGCCTGCCACAGCGCGATGAGCACGTACGCGCGCAGGACGCCGAAGACGGTGTTGGTGAACGCCCCGGCGACGGCGGCGGCCCGGTAGGTGGCGTGACGGCGGAAGCCGTACCGGAACAGGCGGAAGTAGAGGGCGAAGGTCGGGCACCTCCAGGGTGGGAGAAGGAGCCATGAGATTGTAGGCGGCGAGCGGCCGGCGGGAAACGTGATTTTCCGCGCAGTGGGGCCGGAGGCGCCGCCATTATCGGGCAATCTTTCCGCGCATGAACACGCAGGTCACATCAGGCATTTCTGTATCAGCGTGGGCTTTTAACAACATTGTTTCCTTACTTCAAGGGATGTTTTCCCTTACCTTGCGATGCCGTTTGTGACCGGTGCGCCACACGATCCCGCGCGGCGGGCCACAGTGTCCTGTGCGGGAACACCCGTGCGGCAGAGAGGTCGGTTTCCTGATGGCGAGCGGCGGGACAGGCCCGGGCGGCGGCATGCCTCCAGGCGTGCGTCCGCTCACCGTGGGCGACCCCGTCATCATCGGGCGTTACCTGCTGCTCGGCCGGCTCGGCGTCGGCGGCATGGGCGTCGTGTACCTCGCCGAGCATCCCGACGGCGGGCTCGTCGCGCTCAAGACCCCGCAGACCGTGCACCTCGCCGATCCGGTGCTGCGGGCGCGGTTCGCCAAGGAGGTGGCGTACTCACGGCGGATCGTTCCGTTCCAGACCGCGGCCGTGATCGAGGACGGCGTCTTCCAGGATCGGCCTTACCTGGTCACCGAGTACATTCCGGGCCCCGCGCTCTCCCAGGTGGTCGCCGCGTCCGGGCCGCTCATGCCCGACCTCGCGTACGGCGTGGCCCTCGGCGCGGCGGCGGCGCTCGTCGCCGTGCACGAGGCGGGGCTGGTGCACCGGGACCTCAAGCCGGGCAACGTGCTGCTCTCCACCACCGGCCCGTACGTGATCGACTTCGGCATCGCGGTGGACGTCGACGTCGCCGAGGCGCACACCCAGGCCGGGCGCATCATGGGCAGCCCCGGCTGGGTCGCGCCGGAGCGGCTCACCGGCGGCCGGGCCACGCCCGCCTCCGACATCTTCTCCTGGGGGTGCCTCGTCGCCTACGCCGCGACCGGGCACCACCCGTTCGGCGCGGGCGAGGCCGACGTGCTCGCCCGCCGCATCATGGTCGAGGAGCCCAGGCTCGCCGCGGTGCCCCGGCTGCTGTGGAGCCCGGTCGCGGCGGCGCTCGGCAAGGACCCGGCGGACCGGCCCACCGCCCGGGAGCTGCTCGGCGCGCTGCTCGCGGCGGGCGGGGTGGGGGCGCCGGCCGACCTGCGCGGCGCGGTCGCGGGCGTGCTGGAGGAGATCTGGCGGCCGGTGCCGTACCCCCGGACCGCGGCCGTGCTGGCGGCCGGGCGGGGCACGGTCAAGAACGCGGCCGGCACCGAGGCGTCCGGCGGCGACCGCACGGCGCGGCGCAGGCCGCCGCGCCGTGGGGCGCCGCGCCGGGGCGGCCGGGTGAACGCCGGGCTCGCCGCCCTCGCCACCGTCTCGCTCACCGCGGTCGCCGTCATGGCCGTCGGCGCCGAGGGGCGCGTCGACGAGGGATGGGGGCCGCCCGAGCGCATGCCGTACGTGCTGCCCGGCAACCAGGGGCCGATCGAGCCAGGCCAGGTGGTGCGCACCGCCCGGTCCATCCCGGCGAAGGTCGCGCCGGACGGCGCGCGGCCGACCGTCACCGCCGCCGGCCACGACCCCGAGCCCACCCGGACCCGCGACCGGGGCTCCCGGCCGCGTCCCGAGCTGGAGACCTCGCCGATGCCGACCCGGCCGCCCACCAGGGACTGGGTGTCGAGCCTGCCGTCGCCGCCGGTCATCAGGCCGACGTTCATCCCGCCGACCCGCGGCAACGGCGTCCCGGGCCCCCGGCCGACGTGCCGGGCGCGTCCCTGCGGCTCGGAGAGCCCGCCGCCCACGTTCCCCAGCCCGACCGGCTCGATCACCCAGATCCCCGGCTCGGGCGACGGCGAGTCGCCGGAACCGAGCCCGTCGCAGACGGACACCGCCCAGCCGACGCCCGGCGCCGGCGGCTGAGGACCGGCGCCGGCGGCTGAGGACCGGCCGCCGAGCCTGGACCGGGCGTCGGGGCGGGACAGGGCGTCGAGGCGGGACCGGGCGTCGGCGCCGCAGGACACCCGGGCGCCTCTGATCATCGCGTTCGCGCCGCCGCCGTACGGGCTCGGCTCCTGTGGCGCGTACGCCGCCGGACGTGCGTCGGCCCGGCCGGAGTGGTCAACGGCCGGGCCGACACGCGCGGGAGACGGTCCCCCGATCGGAATCGGGCGCCGATCGGAGGCGCGGTGGACGATCCTGATCAGCGAGTGATCAGTGGGCGTGGGCGAACTGCTCCTCCTCGGTGGAGCCCTTCAGCGCCGTGGTGGAGGAGTCGGGCGAGATCGCGGTGCTGATCAGGTCGAAGTAGCCGGTGCCGACCTCGCGCTGGTGCCGGGTCGCGGTGTAGCCGCGCTTCTCGGCGGCGAACTCGCGCTCCTGCAGCTCCACGTACGCGGTCATGCCCTCGTGCGCGTAGCCCTGCGCCAGGTCGAACATCGAGTAGTTCAGCGCGTGGAAGCCCGCCAGCGTGATGAACTGGAACTTGTACCCCATGTGGCCGAGTTCGCGCTGGAACTTGGCGATCGTGGAGTCGTCCAGGTGCTTGCGCCAGTTGAACGACGGCGAGCAGTTGTAGGCGAGCATCTGGTCCGGGTACTGCGCCTTGATCGCCTCGGCGAACTCGCGGGCCACGGTGAGGTCCGGCGTCGAGGTCTCCATCCACAGCAGGTCGGCGTACGGCGCGTAGGCGAGGCCGCGGGCGATGCACGCCTCGATGCCGTTGCGCACCCGGTAGAAGCCCTCCGAGCTGCGCTCGCCGGTCAGGAACTTCTGGTCGCGGGGGTCGATGTCGCTGGTGAGCAGGGTCGCGGCCTGGGCGTCGGTCCGCGCGATCACCAGCGTGGGGACGTCGCACACGTCGGCGGCGAGCCGCGCGGCGTTGAGCGTCTTGATGTGCTGGCCGGTCGGGATCAGCACCTTGCCGCCGAGGTGGCCGCACTTCTTCTCGGAGGCGAGCTGGTCCTCCCAGTGCACGCCCGCCGCACCGGCCGCGATCATCGCCTTCATCAGCTCGAACGCGTTCAGCACGCCGCCGAACCCGGCCTCGGCGTCGGCCACGATCGGCGCCAGCCAGTACGGCTGCCGCTGCCCGTTCGGCGAGTCGGCGGCCTCCGACCAGGAGATCTGGTCGGCGCGCAGCAGGGCGTTGTTGATCCGGCGGACCACGGCGGGCACCGAGTTCACCGGGTACAGGCTCTGGTCCGGGTACGTCGCCCCGGCCAGGTTGGCGTCCGCGGCGACCTGCCAGCCGGACAGGTAAATGGCCTTCAATCCCGCCTTGACCTGCTGCACCGCCTGGTTGCCGGTCAGCGCGCCGAGGGCGTGCACGTAGTCCTCGGTGTTCAGCAGTTCCCACAGCCGCTGGGCGCCGAGCCGGGCGAGAGTGTGTTCCTCCTGGATGGAGCCGCGCAGTCGAACAACGTCTTCGGCCGTGTAGGTCCTCTCGATGTTCTTCCAGCGCGGGTTGCTCTCCCACTCTCGCCGCAGCTCGTCTGCGGCTCCCTTGAGGCGATCGTTCATCGGTAACTCCCTTGGTCGTCCCCTGGGGCCTGATTCGAGTGTGTGTACGGTCACCGTCCGGCAGCAAGGTGACTAGTGCAGAAAAATCGTCAAACTTCACTCTTCGCTAAGACCTGCCGGTATTCGGCCTAGAAGAAGCGTGAAGTTTCTGCTATGGACTAGACCAATTAGTGTGACCTGGATCACGGGGGTGGGTGCCTCGCCGTACCGGAACCGGTGTGGGGCGGGGGTTCGCGGCGCGGAACGGGAAGGGGCCCGGGGGAGGGGTGTCGCGGCCGCGCGGTGCGGGGCGGGTGGCGGCGGATCGCGGCGTCCAGGGCCTGGTCAGATGCTCTGACTAGAAGAAAGATGGATTTTTCACCTAAGATCTGTGCATGGGGTCTTTGGTAGGTGAAGAACCGCTGTCTTTGACGCAGGAGCTCGACCTGCTGGCGTTCGGCCAGCGGCTGCGGCACCTGCGCAAGCAACGTGGCCTGACCCTGTCCGAGCTGGGCGAGCGGGTCGCGCGGGCGCCGAGCCAGCTCTCCCTGCTGGAGAACGGCAAGCGCGAGCCTAAGCTGTCGCTGCTGAAGTCGCTCGCCGCCGCGCTGAACGTGCCCGTCGAGGAGCTGCTGCGCCGGCAGGCGCCCAACCGGCGCGCCCAGCTGGAGATCGCGCTGGAGGAGGCGCAGCGGGACCCGATCTACGCCGCGCTCGGCCTGTCCAAGCTCAAGGTGTCCGCCCGCGTGCCGAACGACGTGCTGGAGCACCTGCTCGCCCTGTACGAGGAGCTGAAGGCGCGGCAGGCCAAGGGCACCGCCACGCCGGAGGAGGCCCGCGTCGCCAACGCCGAGCTGCGCCGCAAGATGCGCGAGCAGGGCAACTACTTCGCCGAGATCGAGCAGGCCGCCGGGGAGGCGCTCGCGGCCGTCGGCTACCGCTCCGGCGCGCTGTCGCAGAGCACGGTGATGGCGCTGGTCACCCACTTCGGCTACACCGTGCACACGGTGCAGGACCTGCCCCGGTCGGTACGCGCGATCATGGACCTGCGCAACCGGCGCATCTACGTCAAACACCAGCAGGTCGGCATGCACAGCCCGCGTACGATCCTGCTGCAGACGCTCGGCCACCTCGTGCTCGGCCACCACAAGCCGCGCGACTTCGCCGACTTCCTGCGCCAGCGCACCGAGGCCAACTATTTCGCCGCCGCCGTGCTCGTGCCCGAGCACGCCGCCGTCGCGTACCTGAAGGAGGCCAAGCAGAACCGGGCGCTGTCGGTGGAGGACCTGCGGGACGTGTTCGCCGTCTCGTACGAGATGGCCGCGCACCGGTTCACCAACCTCGCCACGCACCATCTGGGCCTGGTGTGCCACTTCGTCCGCAACGACGCCGGGGGGATCATCTATAAGGCGTACGAGAACGACGGCATCGTCTTCCCCGCGGACGAGCAGGGGGCGATCGAGGGGCAGCGCATGTGCCTGCAGTGGTCGGGGCGGCAGGTGTTCCGGTCGCCGGACCGGTTCTCGGTGTACCACCAGTACTCCGACACGCCGACCGGGAGCTACTTCTGCGTCGCGCACGTGGACCCGTCGCGGGAGCGGGACTTCGCCATCACGCTGGGCGTGCCGTACCGGGAGTCGCGGTGGTTCCGGGGGCGGGAGACGACCAACCGCACCAAGTCGAACTGCCCCGGCGGCGACTGCTGCCGGCGGCCGCCCGCCGAGCTCGCGCAACGCTGGGAGGGGTACGTGTGGCCGTCGGCGCGGGCGAACTCGCACGTGCTCGCGGCGCTGCCGCCCGGGTCGTTCCCCGGCGTGGACGACACCGACGTCTACACCTTCCTCGAACGGCACTCGGCGACCTGACGGGCCCGCGGTCGAAGGCCATCGAGTAGCGCGCTCTAATTAGGGGATC
>Ga0164243_10012476_pt1 | contig 12034 bp, 4 predicted proteins | sample OricompcompostOP_FD_108781 | JGI IMG/M metagenome (GOLD analysis project Ga0164243, IMG submission 108781) | Organic Plus compost microbial communities from Emeryville, California, USA - Original compost - Organic plus compost (OP) | ecosystem: Engineered > Solid waste > Mixed feedstock >...
GGGCTACAGCGCGCTGCAGGCGGGCGTCGCCACCTTGCCGATCACGTTATTGATGCTGTTGCTTTCGGCCCGCTCCGGTGCGCTTTCCGCGCGCATCGGGCCGCGCTGGCAGATGAGTATCGGTCCACTGCTGATGGCCATCGGATTGTTGTTGATGCGGCGTATCGAAACAGGCGCCGATTATTTCACCGATATTTTTCCCGCGGTGGTCATCGTCGGGCTCGGCCTGGCGAGCACTGTCGCGCCGTTGACCGCCACCGCGCTGGTGGCCGGCGGAACCGATAATGCCGGGATCGCATCCGGGGTCAACAATGCCGTATCCCGCGCCGCGCAGCTGGCTGCAGTGGCGGCCATTCCGGCGCTGGTCGGCATCGGCGGCCGGAATTATCTCGACCCGGCACATTTCAGCGCGGCGTTCGGCGCCGCGTTGTATATCGCCGCGGCATTGGCGGCTGTTTCCGGTGTGATTGCGTGGCTGCTCGTGCCCGGCAAACTACAAGCAGAGCGAAACACAACGCCCAGGTATTTGTGCGGCGCCGATTCTGCTCCGCTGCAAAGCTGTGACGCACGAGCCGCCGGCTCTTCTCCCCGGCAGGATGATCGCAGCTGAAGCGACGCGGCACTTGGGTGTTCAGCAAAAATGCATGGGGCGGAGGAGCAGATTGAAGCGTTATCGCGCGTGATCCCAAATCAGCACCTGCCCACCCTCCCGTTCGAAATCATCGAGCGACATGCGCGACACCTCGACAGCCACGCCGTCCTCCCCGGTTATGTCCTTGAAAAACAGTCTGGGGGACCGATAGAAATTCCGGTACGCCTGGAACGATCGCCCCAACCCGATCGGCGGCATGCGCTCAACCGCCACCAGATGGCTAACGCGCAGGTCATGTCGCGCCAGCGCCTGGTTGAGAAGCTGTTCCACCTCTGCTCCGGCGTCGTATCGAAAATCCGCCAGCCGGGCAATCACAACGAGTTTGCATGTCGCGCTGGAAAGAGAAACCCAGCCGTCCGTGACCATATCCGTATCGCCCGACAGCTGCGCTACGAAGAACTCCCGCCCGGAGTTTTCGGAACGAACCACGACAATGGTTTCGCAAATAGTTCTCATGGCCAAATGTTCCTCATGGAAAAGCACTCCCAGAAAACGGCACAGCGGCAGGTATCCTACGTCGCCGAAAGAGCTTAACTCTTCGGGCTTTATCTCTAGAATTGGTAGCGGGGGCCTGCTACAACAGAACAATTCCGTGCTCTGAATCCCCATGCCCCCTTATCGCCGGACCTGGAATCTGAGGCGATATGCACGAAGACGATAGCGGCCCGCATCCTCTCAAAGCCGGCCGATGCCTCCAAGACCGCGAGTCCTGACTGAGTGGCCCAAAGCCAATGTGGACACATGGGCATTGCCTTGCCATCGAGGCTTGGCCGCGCCCTATGTCACGCGACCACCTCAGCGGCTTCGCTGCCATCCAATCCAGAAAGGCAGCCACCGGCGGATGCCCCTCATGTCCGGGCATGCGCGCCCGGGGCCCGTCATGTCTGGCCGGTAGGGGCGCCACAGGCCCGTATTCAGTTGCACTGCGCCAGCGCTATCAGCGGGATGCCACTTATCGGCTCCAGCTGTTTCGGATCGCCGATTCCGACAGTACGGGCAGCAAGCCAGATGGCGCCGGCCGCATGCAGCAACTACTGCCTGCCCGACCTCGTCTATCAGCAGCCAGATGATGGCTTCCCGGCCTACCGTCGCCTCCATTCCTGTCTGATTCATTCTTGAACTGGTGAATGCTCGGCGGCCAAGCGTGCGCCGCATTGCCGTTATAATCATTCTCGCCCTTAGCCGCTATCCCCAGTCATTGGAGCGGCTTCCGATGCCGCCTCGTCGGCGGCACTGGTTGATTTCTGATCGGGCGCGGCGATTCGATGGTTTGGGAAGGGTTATGAAAAAGTCAGTGAGTCGGAAGTCGCTAAAATTATGCTGAATCGCCATTTTCAATCTATACGTGTGCATCATCTGCTGGGTCTTGTTGTTGCGCTGCTCCTGCACCTTTATGCATTGCGTATGCTTATGTTGAGCGTTCCGCCGAGGCCGCGGCCGGTCATTGAAGTGGTGAGCTATGTGCAGCTGCTGAAACAGTATGCCCCCTCCAGTGATTCATCGCGATCACCGATACAGCTGAAGTTCAAGGAGCCGATGCCGATCGTATGGCGCCCCCAGGTCGAGAGGGATGAGGTGATCGTCGTCAAAGCGCCAAGACCCATGGTGATTGTCGGCTCTCGGCTGGATCCCGATTTTCCCCCGGATTTTCCGGAGTCGGCCTATCCGGTTGAGTCGCGAGAGGCGGATGAGGAGGGGAGCGTCGTATTATCCATCCAAATTCTGGAGGATGGCCGCGTTGGCGACGTCGTGCTCGACAAAAATAGCGGCTACCGGGCGTTGGACACCGCGGCCATCGGCTATGTGAAGAGGCATTGGCGCTTTATTCCTGCCCTGTGCGATGGTGTGCCGATCGTCGATTGGAAAACCGTCAGTATCGATTTTCAGCTTCGAAAGGTTATCGTAGCCTGGATAGAAAAGCCATGAGAGCAAGCGCTGATCTGAAGATCGAAACACACGGTAAATTGACAGTGGCGAATTGGCTTTGGTAGCTTTCGTGCTCAATTAAGAAGATAAAGGCATTGATTGGCTTGTAGCTTTCGCCTGTGATAGAAAAGGAATGCAAGTTAAAACAAGGTGCAGGATGCAGTTTATCCAATTCACCTCGCTTTAAATTCAACTTCTATTCTCACGGATAAAGCCGCGCGCGCGAGGCGCGGGGTTTGCCATTCTCTATCTTTCGCAAAAATTGTTCGAACGGTCTTTGTCAGGTGGGCATAACCGTTTGTGTTCTCAAATACGTGAAATTTGAGCGATCGGGCGCGTGCGTACCGGACCTGCGGCTTTTGGATATTGTAATGCTGCGTAAACGCGGCACGGTGAATGTTTTCCGCAACGCTTGGCATTCGCCCACTAAAAATTCAATCAAAAATTACGGAAATAATACCTTAGAAGCTCGGGGAATAGAAAAATGCGCCGTATAGCTGCTCTTGTCACGACGTTTGCGCTGTGGAGTACTTCAGCATTCGGATTCGATTTCAACAGTACCTATTACGGGGTCTACGAATATTCGATCAACGGTACGACCTACGTTTATATCGTTCCGAAGAACTCGTTTCTTATCATCGGTGTAGAACAGCCAACGCCCATCATGTTTATGCCGAACACGACAGGTTTCGCGGCGGTATTGCAGGGTGATGGTACCTTGGGCCCATTCCAGAAAACCAACATTACCGCAAACAGCTTACCGGTTGCGGCGGTTCCTTCCAGCTACAAGTTATTCAGCGGTGATTTCGACGGAAATGGAACACCCGATCTCCTGCTGCAAGGCGCCGGGACCCGGTACAGCTATGTGCTGACTACCAACGCTACGGGCAATGTCCAGGTCTACTTCAGCTTCGGCAATGACTTGAGTTCCAACAATTATCCACAGATCGCCGTTTTCGACGCGGACCAGAATGGCCGCGCCGATATCGTGGCGACCGATGTGTCCGGAAACAGCACCACCTACTTCAGCAGTAGTTATGGGCAATGGTTTGCGCCGGCGAGCAACGGTTCCGGCAGCTCCATGAACGTTTCCCTGGTCGGATCCATCGAAGGCAAGTTTCGGGTGGATGAATCCGGCGATGCCACCTACAGCATCGATGTACTCTCAGCTCCGGGCACCGCCGGAGTGGCCCCGCATATCAGCCTGAACTATTCCAGTGGTGGTGGCGATGGCGTGATGGGATTGGGCTGGAGCGTCGGCGGTTTGTCGGCGGTTTCACGCTGCCGACAAACCCTGGCGCAGGACAACAATGCCACCGCCATTACGCTCGGCGCCGACGACCGTTTTTGCCTGGATGGGCAGCGGCTTATCTTGGTCAGCGGCACGTATGGCGCGCCCAATTCCCGATACCGCACGGAAATCGACGGTTATGCGCTGGTGACGGCCAATGGCGGTTCGAGCGGCAACCCCGCCTCTTTTACGGTGGAGCGCAAGGACGGCTCGCGCAGCGAGTATGGCAACGGCTATGGTTCGGCCATTGTTTTGAATAGCAACGGAACCATCCTGGGATGGGCGCTGAGCCGTTTCCAGGACAGCGTCGGCAACGGCATCCGCTTTTCATATACGACGAACAGCTCGACCAACGAGCAGGTCATCAGTCGTATCGATTACGCCTACGGCAGTGACTCCGGAACGATCAACAATTCGTCGACCTACATCCAGTTCAATTACGAAGTCCGGCCCGATCGCGGCAGCGGCTATATGGCCGGCTATGGCATACAGCGTACGCAACGGCTCAGCAAAATCATTTCCTACAGCAGCGGCGTAGAGCTGCGGTCGTATAACTTGGTTTACCGGATGGCGTCTCTCTCCAACGGTAAATCGGTTCTGGAAAAGATTTTCGAATGTGTGGGTTCGAGCTGTCTGTCGCCGACGCAGTTCGGCTGGACGGCTGCGCAATCGGGTTTCGGCGGAGGCTCCACAGTCGATACCATCACCAGTTCTGACATCGTCAGCCTGCGCACCGCCGATATCAACGGCGATGGCAAACAGGACTTGATTTACATCGCAAAAAGCGGGTCCGCCTGGAACGCCTATTATCGCTTATCCATCGGCGCGGGGTATGGCGCGCCGGTATGGATTGCCCAGGTCGACGATGCATCCGCCAATATCGTTGCGATGGATTTCAATAACGACGGCAAGGATGATGTGCTGATCGGACGCAAGAATCAAAACTGGTATGTCGGTTTAGGCGGTGCCAATGGATTGAGTGCCCTGACGGATTTGCGGGTTCCCTATAACGCCAATGGCCAATTTGTCGACATCAATGGTGACGGATTAGCCGACATGGTGTATCCGCCGAGTTCGGGCGCAACGCTGTTTTATCGCTATTTGCAGCGTTCGCAAGCGGGGCCGTATTGGACATATGCATTTGGAGAGGAGCGATCGTCCGCTTTAATGCTGCCGGATAACAGCACCCCGAACAGCATTGCCACAGCCCCGTACACCACTCTGACCCCGATCGTCACGGATTTTAACGGGGACGGCCGTGCGGATGTCCTCGGTATCGCGGCCTTTAGCATTGGTTACCCCTACTACATAGGGATTAATTGGCTGGTGGCGTTCAACGCCGGAAATGGCGGTCAGTTTTCGGGTAGTCAGTCTATCAACGCTGGAAATCAGCCCATTACGGCAAGTACGCGCAAAGTTGCTGATGTGAACGGAGATGGCCTCCCTGATGTGCTCATCAAAATCAATAATTCCTGGCAGGCATACTTAAACAATGGCACTGCCTTCGTTCCCTCAGCCACAATCGGCACCATTCCCAATGAATTCGCCTTCCAGCTGGTGGACTTCAATAATGATGGCTATCCGGACCTTATTTATCCCGATGCCGGCGCATTGCAGGTGCGTTATTATCAGCCGGACACCGGCGCTTTCGCCCCGGCCGTCAGCACCGGCTTCGCGGTAGGCAATCCCAACTACGAGCAGTACCAATTCACCGATGTCGACGGTGATGGCCATCTCGATCTACTCCGCGTCGTTTTCAACGGCAGCTCCAGCAATAGCATCTATTTATACCGATCGGTGAATGCCGGCGCGGTTACCCAGCGTGTAACTAGCATCGACAATGGCTTCGGCAATCTCACCACCATCACCTACAAACCGTTGACCGATAGTTCAGTCTACAGCAAACGCGCGGATGCCAATGATGCCGCCGTCTGGCCGGCCAATGTTCCGCCGGTCTTCGATATCGTGGCGCCTTCTTATGTGGTCGCGGGTGTCAGCTCCACGGCGCCCCGTGCTCACGATACCGCGCCGAATCAGGTCAATTACGGCGCCACCAGCAGTGTGAACTATCAATACAGCGGCTTGAAATTGCAGGCGTCGGGGCGCGGGTCGCTGGGGTTCGGCGCAATCACGACCACTGACCTGCAGACCGGCGTCAAAACGATAACGACCTATCGGCAGGATTTCCCATTTATCGGCCAACCATTGTCCACCGTGGTGCAATCCGATTCAAACGTGACGGTGAAGCTCAGCGTCAATACACCGGTTGCGAACACACTCACCGGTGCGGACGGAACAAAATATTATCAGCTTTATGTACAGCAGGTGATCGACCAAGCCTGGGACCCGATTTCGGGCTTCGAGACCAGTTATGTAGTGACCAGCACCGATGGCATCGACAGCTGGGGCAACGTGACCGCCACCACGACCACGACCTATGCTCCGCCCAATCACTCTTACCTGACGCAGAAGATTACCAGCAATACCTACGGCACCACACCCGACGAGCAGCGGCTGGGGCGTCTTTCGAGCTCGACCGTATCGCACCGGCGCGCGGGCGCAACGGATATCAGTCGAACCTCCACTTTCACCTATTACGCCAGCGGCAATCTGAAGGGGTTGATCAAGTCCGAAACCGTTTCAGGCACGGCGAACGGCGTTACCGTGGCAGGGCCAACGACGACCTATCTGTACGATTCCTTCGGCAATAAAACCTGCGCATCGCGGGGGAATGATGTCGACCCGGCAACGGTCTGCACAATCGGTACCGGCAACCGTTACAGCAAAACAACCTACGATAGCAGCGGCCGATTCGTTGCCAGCAGCATCAGCCGCTTCAATACGGGGGCTGGCTGGGTGGAGCAGGCTGCGGAAACCGTCCTTGCGCGTAATGCCTATGGCCAACCGTTGCAGGTCCAGGGCCTCAACGGCCTACTAACCAACTACACCTATGACGTGCTGGGTCGGGAGAGCCAGCGCAGCGATAATACCGGAGCCTGGGTGGCGACCACTTACAATCGCTACGGCATCGGCGGCGCGCAATATGCGATGACCACGCGAGCGGCCAATGGCGCCGAAGCGACGCAGTATTTCGATGCCTTAGGACGCGTCATCGCGAAAACCCAGATCGGCTTCGATGGCCGCGTCATTTCCAGCGAAACCGAATACGACAGTTCCGGCCGGGTAAAACGCGAATCCGCGCCCCACTACAGCGGCGATACGGTCTATTGGTCGACCAACAAATATGACGCGTTTCGCCTAACGGGCCAACAGGTGCCCGCGAGCAACGGCCAGATGGCGGAAAGCTCATTGACCTACGAGATCGACGGCGCCCATCGCACCAAAATCATCACCACAAACGCTCTGTTGCAGACCCGCGCCGAATATCGCAACGTTGCCGGCGAGCTGGAGCAGGTCGACGATCCGCTCGGAGGTAGCATCGTCTATACCTACGATGCGGTGGGCCAGCTGATAAAAACCGCTACCACGGCGAGCCAGGGCGGTGCTCCTCTCACCATCAACACATACCTCGAATACGATCCCCTCGGTCGCAAAACCAAGCTGTGCGACAACGCCAAGGGCACTTGGTATTACCAGTACAACGCCTTTGGCGATATGGCCGAACAGTACAAGGTCATGCAGGACCCGAACGGGATCACCAAGCTGGGCGATCTCGCCGCGGCGCTGAACAACGGTTCGGTACAAATGCAGCGCACGCATATGAATTACGACCTGGCCGGCCGGCTGATTGCGCGGACGGATTATCGCGAAAACAACGTGGCTGAGGGTACGTCGACCTGGGTTTACGACACGGCGGCACACGGCCTCGGTCAACTGACGCAGGAAAGTGGCGGCGGGCTCACCCGAACCTATGCCTATGATGCCCTGGGGCGCCCCGCCAGCACCATGCATAACGATGGCGACAGCTCCTATCTATTGACCGTTTCCTACGACAATATCGGCCGCGCCTACCAACAAACCGATGCCCTGGGCACCGACAGCGGCACGCTGACCACTTATAACAACTATGGCTATCCGATGTCGGTGATCGATCTGGCCTCCAACCATGAGATCTCGCGGGTGCAGGCCATGGATGCGCGCGGCAATGTTACGCAGGTGGTGATCGGCAACGGCGCGACCAGCATCTGGACCTATGATCAGGGCAGCGGCCTGCTGCTGAATCAGAAGGCCGTTATCGGCACGTTGACGCTGCAAAACCTGAGCTACAACTGGGATGTGCTGGGAAACCAGACCAGCCGCTGGGATCGGGGTTTGATATCGGCCGCGAACAACACGTATAAAAACCTGCAGCAGAGTTTCTGTTACGACAGCCTCAACCGTCTGGCCAAAACTTATGATGGCACGCTCAATGGAGCCTGCCTGAATATTGCGCCAGCGCAGCAGGATCAGGAGTACGACGGCTTCGGCAATATCGTGCGTAAGAAAGGCATTGGCGTTTACACGTATGGCTATAACGCCCAGCGAGCGTACCTGTTGCAATCGACCGGTGATGGTGTGAGCTACACGTACGACGGCGTCGGCAATCTGGTGTCCGACTCCAGCAACCGCACGCTGCATTACACCGTGTTCGACAAGCCGGATGTCATCACCAAGCTCAACAACACGATATCGTTCGCCTACGGGGCCGACCGCGACTACTACAAACGCGTCGACAGCGATGGCACTAGCACCACGACGACCTATCGGGTCGGCGGTGTCGAGAAGGTGGTCAAACCCGATGGCAGCTACGATTTCAAACGCTATATCGCCGGAGTGGCCATCTGGAATCACCACTTTTCCAGCACTGGGGTGCAGACGGCGCTCGATCAGCAGTACAGCTACAAGGACGCACTTGGCTCGGTGGTGCTGATCACCGACGCGCTCGCAAATATCAAGCAACAGACGGCCTTCAACGCCTGGGGCGAGCGCGTCAGCACCAGCGATTGGCAGACATTATTACCTGCCAGCGGCTTTATGCCGGTCTATCAACAGTTCACGACGCAGGGTTATACCGGCCAGGATATGCTCGACGCGGTGGGGCTGATTCACTACGGCGGACGCATCTACGACGCGCGCCTGGGCCGCTTCATGCAGGCCGACCCAATCGTGCAGGACGCGCTGGATCTGCAGGCGTACAACCGATACGCCTATGTGCGGAATAATCCGCTGACGTTGACCGATCCGAGTGGGTTTAGCTGGTTAAGTAAAGCGTGGCGGGGGGCGAAACGTGCCTTTCACCAGGTATCTCGATGGGTGGGCTACGCAGCCGCGCATGTCATCGATTTTAGCTCGCGCTGGACTGGTACTTATGCTGTGCTGGGGAGAATAAATCCTCAAATAGAGCAGCTCGGCTTGTCGGTCGCCTCAGTGTTTTGTGGACCTTTTGCGCCGGCGTGTGCCGCCGCGGGTAGCTATGCCATCGCCCGCTCTCACGGAACGTCCATTAACGACGCCGCCAAAGGGAGCGCGGTAGCGGGAGCTTCGGCCTGGGCGTTTACCCAAGTGGGTGGGGCATTCACACAAACTCCTATCGAGGCCTTCGGTACCAGGACTCTGGGCAATGCACTGCGGTATACGGCGGCGGACGTTGCCGCGCACGGATTGGTCGGCGGCGTGATGTCTTCGCTGTCTGGTGGTAGGTTCGGTGACGGGTTTGTTGCTGCGGGATTGTCGACGGGGCTGTCCCTCAATAACCTTGTCCAAGGTGAAGGGGTTGGAGCAATTGCCGGTAGAGTAGCACTCGCTGCCCTATCAGGAGGAACGGTATCAGAGCTTACTGGAGGCAAGTTCGCAAACGGAGCAATGTCGGCGGCATTTTCTCAGGCTTTTAATGAGGAGCTTCATCTGTTGGAGCGTAGTGTCAAGCAGCTTATCGATCAATATAATCAAGAAGAGAACACTATTAAAAAAGCAACAGCCATTATGACCGAAATTAATGCGATGGAAGCAAAAGGAGAATTGCGAGCTTCGGAAGCTGCGAACCTGTGGGGTGACGCATATGAAATTCGGAGGGATGCGGTGGTGAGACAAGCGAGCGTAGTTTCAGCTCTTGCTTTAAAAGGTCAAGCCGCGGTTGCTCAGTTCATGTTTGATAGAGCCGTCGGAAAGGTATTTGAAGCTATTGGCGGTACTGCTGAGGCGATTTATAACGTGTATGATCGTTACAACACTGCGAAAGATATTTCAGAAACGGCCGAAGAATGGTCTAAGTAAGGGCGAGAAATGAGGTTTTCGTTAGTACTACGTGGATTATCGGTTGCACTTTTTCTCTTCTCGAATGGAGACTGTTATTCATCTACGGAGTTTAACGAACAATGCGGTAAGGGCGAGTTTGGTGTTGAAGCTTTCAACAGAGAAGTACATCTGTCGAATGTCTATTTTGTTGTTCCGGCGGACTCGCATTTTGGTGCAGAGATTAGTCTGAGAAAGCCGTTATGTTTTCCAGTAGATAGACTGGGCTTGTCAGCCGGAAGTATTCATTATGGAAAGATCGAAAAGTTTAAAAGTAGTGAATTCTACAAGAACGTCTGGAAATCTGGCCCTAGAGAAGAGCTTTCAGATGGATTTTTTCAAGAGAAAGGGATTTTTTTTGAGGAAAACAGGCGGGTTTACCGCATTCTTTTGACGAGGGGGGAGGAATTTATACTGATTTCAGATCGGGATGAGGATTGGGTTAAAGATACCGCGAGGAAGATAGAAAAAACAAAAACCTATCCATCTAACGATAAAGCTGCCAAGGCGATTAAGGAGCGACTGGATAACTTAAGGCGTGGTGTACAAAAATACAAAGATTAACTTGGTTGATGGGTGAGGATTGCATCTCTCCTCCAACACCCCACCCAAGGCCTGACTAGCACTGCTGAAGTTGCCGCAAGAAACCAAATCATCAGAAGAATGAGTTACCGGGCAGCAAGTGTGGACAAGTAGGTTTTTCAGCGGTTTCAAAAACGAAAAAAGCCCAATGTTTTCAAAAACACTGGGCCCTTTTCTTCACTTTGGTAGCGGGGGCCCTGTTTTCAAACAAAGACACTTCCGCGTGGTCTAATCGCTTTCATCAAAACCCAGCAACGACGCCAGTTTCGACGCTAGGATACACCAACGAGGAGGGGAATAAAAGGTGCAGATTATCTACGTTTTTCCTCCTGTTGAGAGGTGGGTTTGCTTTTGTCCCTCTGCCCGAACCTGCTGTCCGGCTATCCGCGTCAACCTTGAGGCCAGGACGGCAGATTAAGTGACCAAAATACTGGTCGAAGAATGAACAGCTTTCAACCATTCCACAACCGGCATTTGATCGGAGGTGGATGGCCGTGATCTGGCGTCATAGAGGCCGCATGGACCCTGCTCATTCTTGGAGGTTTCGCTGTGCAGCGCTCCACACTCTCCCTCCCCCTCGCGGCGAAGCCCGCTCCGCTCCCCACCATGCTCCGGCCTGAGCTGGCGACGTTGGTGAAGGCACCGCCCAAGCATGACGACGACTGGCTCTATGAACTGAAATTCGACGGCTACAGGATCGTCACCAGAATCGACGGCAAAGAAGTCCGACTCTTCACACGAAATGGCAACGACTGGACCGATAGGCTCAGACCATTAGCTGCGGACATTGCTCGACTGAAAATAGCCAGCGGATGGCTGGACGGTGAAATCGTGGTTTTCGATAGGAACGGTCAGCCGAATTTTCAGGCGCTACAGAACGCTTTTGATACCTCGAAAACAACACCCATCCACTACTTCATCTTCGACATCCCATATTATGCCGGCCATGACCTACGCGCCGTGCCGCTGGCTGAGCGTCGCGCTTTGCTCCGCGAAATCATCCCAGCAGAAGGTCGGATTCAGTTCAGCGAGGACTTCGCCGTTCCCATCGACCAGCTGCTACCGCAAATCTGCTCTCACGGCCTGGAAGGGCTGATTGGCAAGCTGAAAGAGAGCCGGTACATGAACGGCCGAAGCCGGGATTGGATCAAGCTGAAATGCTTGCTGAGGCAGGAGTTCGTGGTGGGCGGGTTTACCGATCCGCAGCGGTCGCGATCCGCTTTCGGCGGCCTCCTGCTGGGCGTCTACGACGAGGATGGGGCGCTGCACTACATCGGCGGCGTCGGCACGGGTTTCAGCGAGCAGAGCCTGCGCGCGATCCATGCGCAGCTGGTGCCGCTGGAGACCCGCGA
>Ga0164243_10012477_pt1 | contig 12034 bp, 9 predicted proteins | sample OricompcompostOP_FD_108781 | JGI IMG/M metagenome (GOLD analysis project Ga0164243, IMG submission 108781) | Organic Plus compost microbial communities from Emeryville, California, USA - Original compost - Organic plus compost (OP) | ecosystem: Engineered > Solid waste > Mixed feedstock >...
CGCCGGCGTCGTTCATGCCGGAGGCGTTGCCGGCGGTGACGGTGCCGCCGTCGCGCTTGAAGACCGGCTTCAGCTTCGCCATCGCCTCCAGCGAGGCGTCGTCGCGGATGTGCTCGTCGACCTCGAAGGTCACCTCGCCCTTGCGCGTCTTCACCGTCACCGGCGCGATCTCGGCCGCGAACTTGCCGGCGTCGCGGGCGGCGGCGGCGCGGCGGTGGGACTCGACCGCGAAGGCGTCCTGCTGCTCGCGCGTGATCCCGTTGCGCTCGGCGAGGTTCTCGGCCGTCACGCCCATCAGGATGTCGTTGAAGGGATCGGTCAGCGCGCCGGAGACCGGGTCGGTGACGGTCGTCTCGCCCATCCGCGCGCCCCAGCGGCCGGCCGGCAGCCAGTACGGCCCGCGGCTCATCGACTCGCAGCCGCCGGCGAGCGCGACCTCGACGTCGCCCGACTGGATCGCCTGCGTCGCGGAGACGATCGCCTGCACGCCGGTGCCGCAGAGGCGGTTGACGGTCAGCGCCGGCGTCTCCTTCGGGATCCCGGCCTTCACGCCGACGACGCGCGCCATGTACATGTCTCTCGGCTCGGTGTGGATCACGTTGCCGAACACGACGTGCTCGATCTGCTCGGGCGCGACCCCGGCCCGCTCCAGCGCGGCGCGGGCGGCGACGGCGCCCAGCTCGTTCGGCGGCACGTCCTTCAGCGACTTCCCGTAGCCGCCGACGGCGGTGCGGGCGGCGGATGCGATCACGACATCGGTCATGTGAGTGGCGTCTCCTCGGATTCGACCGAGTGATCGTGACAGCGCGGCGCGCGCGGGGGACCCGATCAGGCCTGGCGAGCTCGGCGCGGGCGAGCGGCACGTCGAGGACCGAGCCGGAGACCTCGGCCTGCGCGCCAGCCGCGCCCGCCGCCTGCCGGCCGCCCGCGCGCAAGCCGCTGACCGGCCCGCCGGCGCTCGTCGCCGCGCTCGCCGGCGGCGGCTGAGCCGGGGCGGGGCGAGGCGCTTGCCGCCGTCCTGCCGCCCGGCTACGTTGTGGTCGAACCAACGGACCAGGACCCCGCCCGCATGCCCGCCAACCCGCCCCTCGACTGGACCGCGCTCGCGACGAGGCCGGTGCACGTCTCCGACAGCCTCTCGGCGAAGCTCGAGCAGATGATCGTCAGGGGCGAGCTGCCGCAGGGCTCCCGCCTGCCGCCCGAGCGCGAGTTCGCCGCCCAGCTCGGCGTCTCGCGCGCGAGCGTGCGCGAGGCGCTGCGCGAGCTGGAGCTGAAGGGGATGGTCGACCGCCGCCCCGGCCGCGGCACGACCGTCGCCGACGCCAGCCGCATGCTCCACACCGGCAGCCTGCTGGCGGTGATGTCGGAGATCGAGCGGACGGTCTCGGAGGTGATGGACCTGCGCGCCGCGCTGGAGCCGCCGATCGCCGGCCGCGCCGCCAGCCGCGCGACCCCGCGCGACGTCGAGCGGCTGACCGCGATCCACGCGGCGATGCGCGCGACCCGCTCCCCGGCGCGCGCGGTCGAGCTCGACGTCGACTTCCACCAGGAGATCGGCCGCGCCACCCACAACCCGCTGCTGGTGAAGCTGGTCGAGGTGACCTCCGAGTGGATGGCGCCGAGCCGCAACCGGCCGCTGCAGAGCCGCAGACGGCGCAGCCGCTCGCTCGCCGCCCACGGCCGCATCCTCGACGCGATCGCCGCCCACGACCCCGACGCGGCCGCCGCGGCGATGGCCGACCACATCGCCGACGTCAACCAGCTGCTCGTCGACGAGGGCCTGCGGCCCTAGCCCGCGCTCAGCCGCCGCCGACCGCGGCGCGGCCGTCGGCGCGCGGGTCGCTGCCGGCGGCGAGCCGGCCGTCGACCGGGTCGACGGCGATCGCCTGCGCGTGGCCGCACCACTCGCTGCGCGCGGCGATCGGGACCGCGCGCATGCCGGCGCGCGCGAACGCGGCCTGCGCGGCGGGGTCGACGTCGGCCTCGACGCGGATCGTGTCGTCGGGCTCGCCGACCTCGACGCCGCCGATCACCCAGCGCGGCGCCGCGACCGCCTCCTGCGGGCGCATGCCGGCCTCCAGCCGCGCGATCACCTGCGCGTGGACCTGCGCGTGCGCCTTGCCGCCCATCGTGCCGAGCACGTAGCGCAGCCGGCCGTCGCGCTCGACCAGCAGCGGCATCAGCGTGTGCGCCGGCCGCCGCCCCGGCGCCAGCTCGTTCGGGTGGCCGGGGACGAGCGAGAAGAACGAGCCGCGGTTGTGCATCAGCACGCCGGTGCGGGGCTCCAGCAGCAGCGCGCCGAGCGAGTGGAAGACGCTCTGGATCAGCGAGACCGCGCGCCCCTCGCCGTCGAGCGCGACGACCGCGACGGTGTCGCCGCCCGGCCGCGGGCTCGGCTCGCCGGCGGGGACCGGGACGTTCCCGGCGGCGCGGTCGCGCGCCCGCGCGACCAGCTCGGCGATCCGCGCCTCGCCGAGCCAGGCGTCGAGGTCGGGGGCGGCGGCGCGCGGGTCGGCGAGCTGGGCGTCGCGCTGCTCGCCGCCGAGCCGCAGCAGCTCGGCGAGCAGGCCGGCGTCGTCGCCCAGCGGCGCGGCGACGTCGGCGGCGGCGAGCGCCGCCAGCGCCTGCAGCACGAGCACGCCGGAGGAGTTGGGCGGGCTGGTCAGCAGCTCCAGCGCCCCGCAGCGGCGGCGCAGCGGCGCCGTCAGCTCGGCGCGGAAGCCGGCCAGGTCGGCGGCGGCGAGGCGGCAGCCGGCGGCGGCCAGCCCGGCGGTCAGCCGCTCCGCCAGCGGCCCGTCGTAGAAGGCGCGCGGCCCCTCCGCGGCGAGCGTCCGCAGCGTCGCCGCGAGCGCCGGCTGGCGCAGCGTCGCGCCCGCGCCCAGCGGGCGGCCGTCGGGCAGCAGCAGCGCGCGCAGGCCCGGGTCGGCGGCGATCGCGCCGGCCTGCCCGGCGATCGCGCCCGCCAGCGAGCGTCCGATCGCGAAGCCGTCGTCGGCGTGGCCGGTCGCCGCCTCCAGCGCCGCCGCCCACGGCAGCGCGGCGCCGAGGCCGTGGAGCGCCTCCCAGCCGGCGACGAGGCCGGGGACGGTGATCGACTCCGGCCCCGCGATCGGCATCGTCGCGGCGCCGCCGGCCCGCAGCGCGGCGGCGTCGGCGGCCGCGGCGGCCGGGCCGCTGGCGTTGACGCTCGTCGTCGCGCCCGCGGGCGTGCGCACGAGCGCGAACAGGTCGCCGCCGAGCGCGCAGTTGTGCGGATAGGTGACGCACAGCGTCGCGGCGGCGGCGAGCGCCGCGTCGAGCGCGTTGCCGCCGGCGGCGAAGGCGGCGAGGCCGGCGGCGGTCGCGTCGGCCTGCGGGGTCGCGATCGCGTGCTCAGGCATGGCCGGCCTGCCCGCGCGTCTTCCACAGGCCGTGCAGCATCCGCGCGGCGACGATCAGCATGAAGAGGCCGAAGACGCGGCGCAGGGCGTCGGCCGGCAGCGCGAGCGCGATCAGCGCGCCGGCGACCCCGCCGGCGGCGCCCATCAGGCCGAGCTGGAGCGATCTGCGCACGTCGACGGCGCCGCGCCGCGCGAGCACGAAGGTGGCGACGACCGAGGTCGGCAGCACGACCAGCAGCGAGGTCGCCTCGGCGGCGTGCTGGCCGATCCCGAGCGCGAGCACCATGAACGGGACCATGAAGGTGCCGCCGCCGATCCCGAGGATGCCGGAGAGCATCCCGGTGCAGAGGCCGAAGGCGAGGATGCCGGCGGCGATCAGGACGGCCGACATCAGCCCTGCACCAGCATCAGGACGGCGGCGAGCAGCAGGAAGCAGCCGAACAGCCACTGCAGCTTGCGGTCGTCGGCGCCGACCAGCGCCTTCGCGCCGACGCGCGCGCCGACGACGGCGCCGAGCGTGAGGAAGACCGCCGCGCGCACGTCGATGTGCGCGCCGCTGCCGAGCGTCGCGGCGGAGACGATCGAGATCGGGATGATCGCGCCGAGCGAGGTCGCGTGCGCGTCGCGCTGGGCGTAGCCGGCCCAGAAGACCAGCAGCGGGACCATCACCGTGCCGCCGCCGACCCCGAGCAGCCCGGAGAGCAGGCCGCCGAGCAGGCCGATCGCGACCAGCTTCGGCAGCGGCGTCGCCGGTCTCGGCGCGGACGGTCTGTGCGAGAGCGGTGCGGCGGCGTCGAACGTGTCGGTCATCTCCAGGCCTCTTCCGAACGAGTCGGACCGATGGTCCGACCAAGTTCGGCATGATAGACCGTCCGCGCGCGGCCCGCAGCCGCGCGCCGCGCCGGCCGCGGCCTCAGTCGAGCGCGGCGTCGCGCGCCGGCTGCGCGACCTCGCCGGTCTGCACCGCCCACAGCGCGGCGTAGCGGCCGCGCAGCTCCAGCAGCTCGTCGTGCGTGCCGGCCTCCGCGACGCGGCCGCCCTCCAGCACGTGGATGCGGTCGGCGTGGCGGATCGTCGACAGCCGGTGGGCGATCACGATCGTCGTGCGCTCGCGGCTGACGCGCAGCAGCGAGCGCTGGATCGCCGCCTCGGTCTCGTTGTCGACCGCCGAGGTCGCCTCGTCGAGCACGAGGATCGACGGGTCGCGCACGAGCGCGCGGGCGATCGTCAGCCGCTGCCGCTGGCCGCCGGAGAGCCGCACGCCCCGCTCGCCGACGGCGGTCTCGTAGCCGTCCGGCAGCGCCGCGACGAACTCGTGCGCCTCGGCCGCCTCGGCGGCGGCGCGCAGCTGCTCGTCGCTCGCGTCGGGCAGCCCGTAGCGGAGGTTGTCGGCGACCGAGCCGTCGAACAGGAAGGTGTCCTGGCCGACGTAGCCGATCGCGCCGCGCAGGCTCTCGAAGCTGAGCCCGCCGACCGGCTCGCCGTCGATCGCGACGGTGCCCTCGTCGGCGTCGTAGAGGCGCAGCAGCAGCTTCACGACCGTCGACTTGCCGGCGCCGGTCGGCCCGACGATCGCGTGCGTCTCGCCGGCCGGCACGGCGAGCTCGAGGCCGTCGAGCACGCGCGTGCGGATGCCGCCGTCGCCGTCGCGGTAGGCGAAGCGGACGCCGTCGAAGGAGACGGCGCGGCCGCGCGCGCCGGCGGCCGGCGGCGGCAGCTCGCGCGCGCCCGGCCGCACGGCGACCGGCGCGTCGATCAGGTCGAGGATCCGCCGCAGCGAGGCGGTGCCGCGCTGGTAGAGGTCGAGCGTCTCGCCGAGGTGGGTCAGCGGCCACAGCAGCCGCTGGGTCATGAAGACGAGCACCGAGTACATGCCGACCTCGAGCGTCCCGTCGAGCGTCAGGTGGCCGCCGACGACGAGCGTGACGATGAAGCCGCAGAGGATCGCGACGCGGATCACCGGCACGAACGCGGCGCTGAGCGTGATCGCCCGGCGGTTGGCCTGCGCGTAGGCGTCGGAGGCGGTCTCGACGCGGCGCGACTCGCGCCGCTCGGCGCCGAACGCCTTGATCGTCGCGATCCCGCCGAGGTTGCCGCCGATCAGCCCGCCGAGCCGGCCGGCCTGCTCGCGCACCTGCGCGTAGCGCGGCTCCAGCCGCCGCTGGAACAGCAGCGAGCCGCCGACGATCACGGGGATCGGCAGGAAGGCGAGCACCGCCAGCAGCGGCGAGATGACGAAGAAGACGGCGCCGACCGCGAGCACGCTGGTGGCGGTCTGGACGATCTGCAGCGCGCCGACGTCGAGGAACCGCTCGAGCTGGTTGACGTCGTCGTTGAGGACGGTCAGCAGCCCGCCCGACTCGCGGTCCTCGAACCACGCCAGCTCGAGCTCCTGGACGTGGCCGTAGGCCTCCATCCGCAGGTCGTGCTGGAGCGCCTGCGACAGCGTCCGCCAGGCGCGGTGGGCGAGGTACTCGGTCAGCGACTCCAGCAGCCACACGACCGCGGTCACGCCGGCGAGCGCGAACAGCTGGCCCTCGCGGCCGTCGATCCCCGTCCACTGCCCGACGAAGCTGTCGTGCTCGCGCACGACGACGTCGATCGCGACGCCGATCAGCAGCTCGGGCAGGATGTCGAAGACCTGGTTGACGACCGCCCAGACGGTCCCGGCGACGACCTTGCGGCGGTGGCGCGGCGCGCGACGCCACAGTCGCCGCAGCGGATGGACGGGGGCCTCGTTCACGACGAGGAAGGGTAGGGGGTCGCCCGCCGGCGACGGGGGGACAGCCCCCGTGCCGCGCTCGCCGGCCCGCCCCCGCGCAGACGCCACGGCGCCCCAGCGACGCGGGCGCCGGCCGCTGCGAGCGTGCCGGGCATGACTGCGACACGTTCACGGCGCCGGCCCCGGCGCCGCTCCGAGAGCCGCTTCGAACGGCTCGCCGACTGGTCGATCCGCAACAGCAGGCGGGCGATCGCGCTGTGGGTCGCGACGCTCGTCGCCGTCCTCGGCGCCGCGTTCGCGATCGGCGCCGACTGGTCCAACGACTTCTCGCTGCCCGGCACCGAGTCGCAGCGCGCGCTCGACACGCTGGAGCGCAGCGCGCCGGCGCAGGCCGGCGACACGATCGAGATCGTCCTGCGCGATCGAGCCGGCGTCGCCGCGCCGGCGAGCCGCGAACGGGTCGAGCGGCTGGTCGCGCGCGTGAGACGGCTGCCGCACGTCGCGGCCGTGCGCGATCCGCTCGGCCCCGGCGGCGTCTCCAGGGACGGCACGATCGCGCACGCGACCGTGGTGCTCGACGGCGGCGCCGACGCGGTGCCGAGAGCGTCGGTCCAGCGCGTGATCGACGTCGCGCAGGCGGCCCGCGGCGGCGGCCTGGAGGTCGAGCTGGGCGGCGACGCCGTGCGCTACGTCGACGCGGGCGGCGGCGGCGCGGAGTCGATCGGCACGGTCGCCGCGCTGGCGATCCTCGTCTTCCTGTTCGGCTCGCTGCTGGCGGCGAGCATCCCGATCGTGACGGCGCTCGCCGCCGTCGGCGGCACGAGCGCGCTGATCGTCGTCGGCTCGCACCTGATCGACGTCGCCGACTTCACCCCGGCGCTGATGTCGCTGGTCGGCCTCGGCGTCGGGATCGACTACGCGCTGCTGATCTTCTCCCGCTACCGCGCGGAGCTGCTGGCCGACCGCGACCGCGACGCCGCGCTGCGGATCGCGCTCGACACCGCCGGCCGCTCGGTCGTCTTCGCCGGCACGACGGTGATCATCGGCCTGCTCGGGCTGGTCGCGCTCGGGATCGGCATGCTGCAGGGCGTCGCGCTCGGCGTCTCGGCGACGGTGCTGCTGACGCTCGTGGCGTCGCTGACGCTGCTGCCGGCGCTGCTGACGCTGTTCGGCAAGCGGATCGAGCGCAGCGTCCGCACGCGGGCCGTGAAGGCGCGCACGCGCAAGCGCACGCGCGTCGAGGGCGAGCGGTGGCGCCGCTGGGCGGCGTCGGTGCAGCGCCGCCCCGGCCGCGTGCTGGCCGTCGCGCTGGCGCTGCTGGTCGCGCTCGCGCTGCCGGCGACGGGGATGCGGCTCGGCTTCGCCGACGCCGGCAACGACGACGCCGACACGACCGCCCGCAAGGCCTACGACCTGCTCGCCGAGGGCTTCGGCCCCGGCTACAACGGCCCCCTGCTCGTCGTCGCCGACGGCGGCCGGCCGGGCGCGGCGCAGCGCCTCGAGGCGACGCTGCGCCGCACCGACGGCGTCGCCGGCGTCGCGCCGGTCCAGCGGGCGGAGGGCGGCGAGGTCGCGACCGCGATCGCCTACCCCGACGCCAAGCCGCAGGACGAGGGCACCCAGCAGCTGGTCGCGCTCCTGCGCGAGGAGGTGCTGCCGCCGCTCGCGCAGGCGACCGGCGCGACCTACCTGGTCGGCGGCGCGACCGCCGCCTCCGACGACTACGCCAACGCCGTCCAGGACCGCCTGCCGCTGTTCCTGGCGATCGTCGTCGGCCTCTCGGCGCTGCTGCTGGCGGTCGTCTTCCGCTCGCTGCTGATCCCGCTGAAGGCGGCGCTGCTGAACCTGCTCAGCATCGGCGCCTCGCTCGGCGTCGTCACGCTCGTCTTCCAGCACGGCCTGTTCGGGATCGAGGGCAGCCCGGTCGACGCGACGATCCCGATCCTGATCTTCGCGATCGTCTTCGGCCTCTCGATGGACTACGAGGTCTTCCTCGTCGGGCGGATGCACGAGGAGTGGGAGCGCACGCACGACGCCCGCCACGCCGTCCGCGAGGGGCTGGCGTCGACCGGGCGGATCGTCACCGCCGCCGGCGCGATCATGGTCGTCGTCTTCGGCGCCTTCCTGGCCAGCCCCGACCGCATGATGAAGCAGTTCGGGCTCGGCCTCGCGGTCGCGATCCTGCTCGACGCGATCGTGATCCGCTGCCTCGTCGTGCCGGCCGCGATGGAGCTGATGGGCCGCTGGGCGTGGTGGATGCCGCGCTGCGTCCGCCGCTTCCTGCCGCGCGTCGCGCTGGAGCGCGGCTGAGCCGTTCGCGGCGCGACCCGTGACGGATGTCATGGGCGATTCGGGACGGCCGGCACCTCCCGCCGGCCGTCCGCATGCAGCAGACTGGTCGACATGACGAATCCGACTTCGACCACCGCAGGCCCCGCGGGCGTCGAGCTGCGCGGGCTGGTCAAGAGCTGGCGCTCCGCGGCCGGGCCCGTCCACGCCGTGCGCGGCGTCGACGTCTCGATCGCGCGGGGCGAGACGGTCGCCCTGCTCGGCCCCAACGGCGCCGGCAAGTCGACCACGATCGACATGCTGCTCGGCCTCGCCCGCCCCGACGCCGGCTCGGTCTCGGTCTTCGGCATGAGCCCGACGGCCGCGATCGACGCCGGCGCCGTCGGCGCGATGCTGCAGACCGGCGCGCTCGTCCAGCACCTGACCGTGCGCGAGCTGGTGACGATGATGGCGTCGCTGTTCCCGTCGCCGCTGGACGTCGGCGAGGTGCTGGAGCTGGCGGGGATCGAGGAGATCGCCGGCCAGCGCACCAACCGCCTCTCCGGCGGCCAGACGCAGCGGGTGCGCGCCGCCGTCGCGCTCGTCAGCGACCCCGACCTGCTCGTGCTCGACGAGCCGACGGTCGCGATGGACGTCGAGGGCCGCCACGCCTTCTGGGCGACGATGCGCGCCTTCGCCGCGCGCGGCAAGACGGTCGTCTTCGCCACGCACTACCTGGAGGAGGCCGACGCCCACGCCGACCGCGCCGTGCTGATGGCGCGCGGCAGGGTCGTCGCCGACGGGCCGACGACCGAGATCAAGGCGATGGTCGGCGCGCGCACGATCCGCGCGACGCTGCCGGGCGCCGACCTCGACGCGCTCGGCGCCCTGCCGGGCGTCGTCGCTGCCGACCGCCACGGCGACGCCGTGATCCTCAGCTGCTCGGACTCCGACGCGGCGATCCGCGCGCTGCTCGACGGCTGGTCGCAGGCCCGCGACGTCGAGATCAGCGGCGCCGGGCTGGAGCAGGCGTTCCTGCAGCTGACCGGCGAGGAGGAGGCGTGGGAGGACCCGCGCGACGCCGGCGCGCGGCCCGAGGAGAGCGTGCGATGACCGCCACCTACCTGCGCTTCGAGCTGCTGCGGACGTTCCGCAACAGCCGCTTCTTCGTCTTCTCGTTCGGCTTCCCGCTGATCCTCTACTTCGTGATCGCCGGGCCCAACAAGGGCGTCGGCGACTTCGAGGGGACGGGGATCTCGGCGCCGCTCTACTACATGATCGGCCTCGCCGCCTTCGGCGCGATGATGTCGACGCTCAGCTCGGGCGCCCGCATCGCCGGCGAGCGCTCGGTCGGCTGGAACCGGCAGCTGCGGATCACGCCGCTGCGCGCCGGCTCCTACCTCGGCGCGAAGGTGCTGACCGCGTACGCGATGGCGCTGCTGTCGATCGTGCTGATGTACGCCGCCGGCTTCGCGCTCGGCGTGCGGCTGCCCGCCGGCGACTGGCTGCTGATGACGCTGCTGATCCTCGTCGGCCTGGTGCCGTTCGCGGCGCTGGGGATCGTGATCGGCCACCTGATGACGGTCGACTCGATCGGCCCGGTGATGGGCGGCGTCACCTCGCTGCTGGCGCTGCTCGGCGGCACCTGGTTCCCGATCACCTCCGGCTTCATGTACGACCTCGCCCGCTGCCTGCCCTCCTACTGGCTGGTGCAGGCCAGCCACGTCGGCGTCGGCGGCGACGGCTGGGGCCTCCAGGGCTGGGTGGCGATCGCGGCGTGGTCGGTCGGCCTGTCGCTGCTGGCGGCGAAGGTCTACCGCCGCGACACGGCGCGGGTGTAGCGCGCCGGCGCGACGGCTCGCTACAGCGCGACGGCGGCGCGGGTCCGCACCCGCGCCGCCAGCACGGCGACGGTCGCGGCGAGCGCGACGACCACCAGCCCGAAGATGCGGAAGGTGCCGTCGAGGCCGAGACGGCCGACGACGACGCCGGCGGCGATCGCCGGCACCGCCAGCGCGCTGTACGCGACGACGTAGAACGCCGACATCACCTCGGCCCGGTGCGAGGGCGGGATCACGGCGGTCAGCGAGCGCAGCGCGCCGAGGAAGGCGACGCCCCAGCCGGCGCCGGTCAGCGCGCTGGCGGCGACGAAGAAGAGGGCCGAGCCGGTCGACAGCGAGACGACGATCAGCGCCATCCCGACGCCGAGCACGGCGGCGCCGACGGAGGCGGCGCGGTGCGGGTCGAGGTGGTGCCAGCGCAGCTGGGTCGCGACGCCGGGGACGGTCAGCGCCAGCATCGCGACGCCGCCGGCGAGGTGGCTGTGCGTGTGCATCATCTCCGACGCCAGCTTCGGGCCGAGCGACAGGTAGATCCCGCCGATCGACCACGACGCCAGCACCGCCAGCGCCGACAGCAGGAAGGCGCTGCGGATCTCGGCGGGGATCTGCGGCCGCTGGACACGCAGCGTCGGGCGGCTGCGCTGCGCGATCGGCTCCGGCAGCGCCAGCGTCGCGGCCAGCGCGATCGCGAACAGCGCGGCCAGCACCACGAAGACGGCGACCTTCGGCGCCGGCCCGTACTGCACCAGCACGGCGGCGACGATCGAGCCGACGCCCATCCCGACGTTGCTGACGGTCCCGTTCACGAGCCCGATCCGTCTGTGGTCGGCGCGCGGGTGGAGGTCGATCATCGCCGCGCCGGCGGCGCCGAGCGCGAGGCCGGTCGAGACCCCCTGCAGGGCGCGCGCGACGAACAGCCAGGCGACCGACTCGGCGAGCGCGAAGACGACCGTCGAGGCGATCAGCCCCGACAGCGCGCCGACGATCACCGGCCGCCGCCCGACCTGGTCGGAGACGCTGCCGGCGGTCAGCAGCGCGCCCAGCACGCCGACGCAGTAGACGGCGTAGACGAGCGTCAGCGTCAACGTCGAGAACTGCCAGTCCTGCTGGTAGACGCCGTAGAGCGGCGACGGCGCGGCCGAGGCGGCGAGCGCCAGCCCGATCACCGCCGCCGCGACCGCGAACGCCGGCGTTCCGGTCAGCCGCCGCGGCGCTGCGGCCGTCTGCTGGGTTGTCGGTGTCGGCACGGCGCGCTCCAAAGTTCCAAGGTTCTCGAACTGAGTTGTACCACCTGCCGGCGCCGCCCTCGTGACGAGGCGCGACCTGCGACACCTCTGCGCAGGGCTGCGAACTCTCTCGCGCGGCGCCAGATCGCCGGCCGGGCCGCGGCTACGCTCGACGACATGTCCACAGCCGTCGCCCCTGACTTCGCCGCCGCCGCGCTCGACCGTCTCCGCGCCCTCACCGGCGACCCCGCAGCCGACTTCCGCGACGGGCAGCTGGAGGCGATCTACGACGTCGTCGCCGACCGCGCCCGGGTGCTCTGCGTGCAGCGCACCGGCTGGGGCAAGTCGGCCGTCTACTTCCTCGCCACCGCGCTGCTCCGCGCCGACGGCGCCGGGCCGACGCTGATCGTCTCGCCGCTGCTGGCGCTGATGCGCAACCAGATCGCCGGCGCCCAGCGGCTCGGCCTGCGCGCCCACACGATCAACTCGACCAACCGCGACGAGTGGGACGCGATCCGCGCGATGCTCGCCGCCGACGAGGTCGACCTGCTGCTGATCTCGCCCGAGCGGCTCAACAACCCGCGCTTCCGCGACGAG
>Ga0164243_10012478_pt1 | contig 12033 bp, 10 predicted proteins | sample OricompcompostOP_FD_108781 | JGI IMG/M metagenome (GOLD analysis project Ga0164243, IMG submission 108781) | Organic Plus compost microbial communities from Emeryville, California, USA - Original compost - Organic plus compost (OP) | ecosystem: Engineered > Solid waste > Mixed feedstock >...
CGGCCTGCTCGGCCTCGGTGAGGACTCGGGGGGTGCCGAGCGCGCTGGCCCGGTGGTAGAGCGTGGCCAGCCACTCGAGCAGCACCGCGTGCTCCACGGCCTGGTCGAGGCTCGCGCCGACGGCGACCGAGCCGTGGCTGGCCATCAGCGCCGCCTGCCGGCCCTCGAGCGCCGCGCGCACGCCGGCGGCCAGCTCCGGCGTCCCGAAGGTCGCGTACGGCGCCACCCGCACCGCTCCGCCGAGCAGCAGCTGCTGGTAGTGCACGACCGGCAGCTCGTCGAGCACGCACGCCAGCGCGGTCGAGTACGGCGCGTGGGTGTGCACCACCGCGGCGGCGCCGGTGTCGGCGTACACGCCGAGGTGCAGCTCGAGCTCCGAGGTCGGCACCAGCGCCCCCTCGACCACGGTGCCGTCGCGCTCGACCACGGTGACGTCCTCGGCCCGGCACGACCCCAGCACCACGCCGGTGCCGGTGACCGCGACCCGGTCGCCGTCGCGGGCGCTGACGTTGCCCGCCGTGCCCACGAGCAGCCCCTCGGCGGCGAGCCGGCGGGCGGCGGCGGCCACCTCGTCGCGGATGACGTCGTGGGTCATGCCGCGTACCTCGAGAGGTAGGCGGTCATCAGCGCGATGCCCTCCTCGATCAGCTCGGGGTCGCCGGAGGGGTCGTCCTCGAAGGCGAGCTGGAAGACCCGGTCGCCGATCTCGACCGCGAGCAGCGCGACGGTCGGGGTGAGCCGCTCGTCGGCCAGGCCGTTCTCCAGCGCGTAGCTGCGCAGCGTCTCGGCGATCCGGGCGTTGTGCTCGCGGCCGAACCGGTTGACCGCGGCGTTGGTCCGCCCGCGCAGGTAGATCTCCACGAACGCCGGCCGCCGGTGGTAGACCGCGACGAACGCCGACATCACGGTGCGCACGAACGTCGCCACGTCCGGCGCGTCCAGGACGCCGACGTCGGCGGCCACCTGCTCGTCCATCTCCGCCATGTCCCGCTCGGCGAGCGCGAGGAGCACGTCCTCCTTGTCGGCGAAGTACTGGTACAGCGACGCGACCGGCACCTCGGCCGCCTCCGCGATGGCCCGCGTGGACAGCGCCTCGACGCCGCGCTCGACGACCAGGCGGGCGGCCTCGTCGAGGATCCGCTGCACGCGGGCGCGGCTCCGCTCCTGGGCGGGGACCCGGCGCTGGACACGTTCCACGGACACGATCGGTGAGTGTAGGGTACGAACCCGAACCTGACACATCTTCAGGTATTGGCCCTCTGCAGAGACTGCTCCGGGAGACCCGCATGACCCTGACGACGTCCGTGACCCGCCGCGCCGTGCTCGGCGGCGCGTCCCTCGGCGGCCTCGCCCTCGGCGCGGGCGGCCTCACCGACCTCTCCCTGGCCTCCCCCAAGGGCCTGCAGGGATCGCTGCCGAAGCGGGTCGACGCGGTGGTCGTGGGCGCCGGCATCTCCGGGCTGATGGCCGCCCGCCGGATCTCCCGCGCGGGCCGCTCGGTGCTGGTCGTGGAGGCGCGGGACCGGGTCGGCGGCCGGGTGCTCAACCACCACCTGCGCGGCGGCGGCGTGATCGAGGCCGGCGGCGCGTTCGTCGGGCCGACCCAGAACCACATCCTCAAGCTCGCCCGTCAGCTGAAGGTCCCCACGTTCGAGGAGTACGTCGACGGCAAGAGCGTCCTGGTCTCGGACCTCCTCGGCCGGGTGAAGTACTCCGGCACCATCCCGCCCGACCCGACGATCCTGCTCGACGCCGCGCTGCTGATCGACAAGATCGACGGGTACGCCGCGCAGATCGACGTCGCCGCCCCGTGGAAGCACCCGCAGGCGAAGAAGTGGGACGCGATGACGCTGGCGGACTTCATCCGCGGCGCGTCGCTGCTCAACCCCCGCGGCCTGCTGAACACGATCCAGTCCTGGACCCAGCCGACCTTCGGCGCGGACCCGGCGCGGCTGTCGTTCCTCTACGTCCTCTGGTACATCGCGTGCAGCGGCAACGAGTCCCACGTCGGCACGTTCTCGCGCAGCTCCGACACGGTGCACGGCGCCCAGGAGCGGCGCTTCGTCGGCGGCTCCCAGCTGATCCCGCTGCGGATGGCCGCCCAGCTCGGCGACCAGGTGGCGCTGCGCGCGCCCGTGCGCCGGATCGACCAGACCGGCCACCGGGTGCGGGTGCACACCGGCCGGGGCGTCGTCGAGGCCCGCGAGGTGGTGGTCGCCGTACCCCCGCCGCTGGTGCTGGACATCGACTGGTCGCCGGGGCTGCCCGACCGGCGGCGCCGGCTGCTGCGCTCGCTCGACATGGGCCGGCTGATGAAGTGCGACGCCGTCTACAAGCGGCCGTTCTGGCGCAAGCAGGGCCTCAACGGCTTCGGCATCAGCGACAGCGGCGCCGCGCGGGTGGTGTTCGACAACTCGCCGAAGGACGGCACGCCGGGCGTGCTGCTGGCGTTCGTCGGCGGGTCGACCTGGCACAAGTACGGGCGGCTGAGCCGGGCGGCCCGGCGCAAGGCGGTGCTCGAGGGCTTCGCCCGGATGTTCGGCGACGAGGCGCTGCACCCGATCGAGTACACCGAGCAGGACTGGACCCGGGAGCGCTGGACCGGCGGCGGCCCGACCGCGATCCACGCACCCGGCGCGCTGACCAAGTACGGCCCGGCGATCCGACGCCCGTTCCGGCACGTGCACTGGGCCGGCACGGAGACCTCGACGTACTGGACCGGCTACATGGACGGCGCGGTCCGCTCCGGCAAGCGGGCCGCCTCCGAGGTCCTGGCCGCGCTGCGATGAGGCGCGCGCTCGCCGCCCTGCTGGGCCTCGCGCTGCACGCCGTACCCGCGCCGGGGGAGGCGGCAGCGACGGCCCGGCCCGCGAAGTGGCGGACCACGGTGTTCGCGCCGATGCCGGCCCCCGGCTACCCGGCCCACGTCTACGTCCACCGCAACGGCCGGGTGTACGCCGCCAGCTACGTCGCGCACGGCAGCAAGCAGCCGTCCAAGGTCGTGGAGTGGTCGGCCCGCGGCCGGCTGCTGCGCACCTGGAGGGTGCCGCGCCAGGTGCTGGCCGCCGAGCACGGCGTGCAGGCCGCCAACCAGACCCGCGACGGCCGGCTGGTGCTGCTCGAGACCTCGCGCGCGGCGGTGCTCACCCTCGACCTCGACACGGGCCGGTTCCGCACCGTGGCCCGGCTTCCGGAGGGCTCGGTCCCCAACTACGCCGCCTGGGGACCGGGCCCCGCCCTCTACGTCACCGACTACGCGAAGGCCACGATCTGGAAGGTGCTGCCGCGCACCGGCCGGGTGGTGCCGTGGTTCCGGTCGACGGCGCTCGCCGGCATCGCCGGGTTCGGCACCACCGGGATCGCCTACCGTCCCGGCCACCGCGACCTGCTGATCACCCAGCAGACCGCGGCCGGGCTGCTGCCGGTCAACGGCCACCTCTACTCGCTGAAGGTGCGCGCCGACGGCCGCCCCGGCCGGCTGCGCACGCTGTGGACCTCGCGCCCGGCGGAGCTGCCCGACGGGTTCGGCATCGGCCGGTCCGGTCACGTGTACGTCGCCATGGCCGGCCTCTCCGCGCAGCTGGTCGAGCTGTCCGCGTCGGGCAAGGAGCTCGACCGCTTCCCCGACGCCCCGCTCACCGGCGGCAACGGCTCGCCGGTGCCGTTCGACACCCCGTGCAACGCGACCTTCCAAGGGACCCGGGTGCTGGTCGCCAACCAGTCGGCGATCTTCGGCAAGCGCGACCACCAGGCGGTGCTCGCGGTCGAGGTCGCCGAGCGCGGCCGGGCGCCGTACCTGCCGAAGGGTGCGGTGTTCGGTCGCTGACGGGTCGCTAGTCTGCGGCGCGTGGGAGCTCTCGCGGGGCTGGTCGAGAAGGGGCTGATGGCCCCGGACTGGGCGGAGGCGCTGGCGCCGGTCGACGAGCGGATCACCGCGATGGGCCGGTTCCTGCGCGAGGAGATCGCGGCCGGCCGGCACTACCTGCCGGCCGGTGAGCACGTCTTCCGGGCGTTCCAGCGGCCGCTGGCCGACGTCCGGGTGCTGATCGTCGGGCAGGACCCCTACCCCACGCCCGGCCACCCGATCGGGCTCAGCTTCGCCGTCGACGCGCACGTCCGGCCGATCCCCCGCAGCCTGGCGAACATCTACCAGGAGCTGCGCACCGACGTCGGGATCGAGCCGCCCGAGCACGGCGACCTCACCGGCTGGGCCGACCGCGGGGTGATGCTGCTCAACAGGGTGCTCACCGTCCGGCCGGGCGTCTCCGCCTCCCACCGCGGCCGCGGCTGGGAGGAGGTCACCGAGTGCGCGATCCGGGCGCTGGTCCGCCGTGTCGAGTCCGGCGGCCCGCCCGCCGCGGCGATCCTCTGGGGCCGCGACGCCCAGTCGCTCAAGCCGATCCTCGGCCCGGTGCCGTGGGTGGAGTCCCCGCACCCCTCCCCGCTCTCCGCCGCCCGCGGCTTCTTCGGCTCCCGGCCGTTCAGCCGGGTCAACCGGCTGCTCACCGAGCAGGGTGGGGAGCCGGTCGACTGGTCGCTGGGGTGACGCAGGGATCCCCGGGTACGCGGGGAACCCGTCGCTTCCCGGCTGTTGCCACGCCCCCGAAGCGCCAGGAACGGCCCGGAACCTCCCCGCGGTATAGTTGAAATATGAACGACCTCGCCGCGACCCCGATGCCCGCGCTCTACATCGGGCACGGCGCACCGCCGCTCCTCGACGACCCGGTGTGGTCCGGCGAGCTCGCCGCGTGGGCGCGCGACCTGCCGCGGCCGAAGGCCATCCTGATCATCAGCGCGCACTGGGAGTCGGCGCCGGTCTCGCTGTCGGCCAGCGGCGCCCCGCTGGTCTACGACTTCGGCGGCTTCGCGCCGAGGTACTACGCCATGACCTACGAGACCCCGGACGCCACCGCGCTGGCCCAGCGGGTCGCGGCGATGATGCCGGACACCGAGCCGGTGCACCAGCACGCCTCGCGCGGGCTCGACCACGGCGCGTGGGTGCCGCTGAAGATCATGTACCCGGCCGGCGACGTCCCGGTGCTGCAGATGTCGCTGCCGACCCAGGACCCCTACCGGCTGCTCGAGCTCGGCCGCCGGCTGCGTCCGCTGCGCGACGAGGGCGTGCTCGTCATCGGCTCCGGCTTCCTCACCCACGGCCTGCCGTTCCTGCGCGAGTTCCGCATCGACGCGGAGGCGCCCGGCTGGTCCACCGAGTTCGACGCCTGGGCCGGCGAGGCGCTGGCGCGCGGCGACGTCGACGAGCTCGCGTCGTACCGCGCCAAGGCGCCCGGCATGCCGTACGCGCACCCGACCGTCGAGCACTACACGCCGCTCTTCGTCACGCTCGGCGCGGCCACCGACCCGACGACGCCGGGCACCCAGGTGATCGACGGGTTCTGGATGGGGCTGTCGAAGCGGTCCCTGCAGGTCGCCTGAGGCCCGTCCTACGTCGTCGGCGGGGCCTCGACCCCCGAGGGCCGCATCAGCGCCGTGACCTCCGCCGCCAGCTCAGGGCCGAGCGCCCCCCAGCCGGGCTCGTAGCCGTACATCTCGCGCAGGCTCGTGCACCGCCGCGTCCCGTCGAGCAGGTCGACGTCGTCGGGGGTGATCAGCCCGGGGTGCTCGACGCCGACGGCCTCGGCCACCTTGAGCAGGTCCCGGCGCAGCGAGACGAGGTAGTTCGCCGCGCGCACCGACTTCAGGTCCGGGTCCAGCCCGCGCTGCAGCCACGCGTCCTGGGTGGCGACCCCGGTGGGGCACCGGTCGGTGTGGCAGCGCTGCGCCTGGATGCACCCGATCGAGAGCATCGCCTCGCGGCCGACCTGGACCATGTCGACGCCGAGCGCGAACGCGACGACCGCGTTCTCCGGCAGCCCGAGCTTGCCGCCGCCGAGGAACACGACCCGGTCGGTCAGCCCGGCCGCGGCGAACCGCCTGTAGACCTCGGCGAACCCGACCCGGAACGGGTAGGCCACTGAGTCCGCGAACACCATGGGTGCGGCGCCGGTGCCGCCCTCTCCCCCGTCGACGTTCACGTAGTCGACGCCACGCTGCCCGTCGGCCATCAGCTCGACCAGCTCGTCCCAGAAGCGGCAGTCGCCGACCGCGGACTTGATGCCCACCGGCAGCCCGGTCTCCTCGCCGAGCATCTCGACGAAGTCGAGCATCGAGTCGACGTCGGAGAAGACCTGGTGCCGGCTGGGTGAGGCGCAGTCCTTGCCGACCGGGATGCCGCGGGTCTCGGCGATCTCGGGGCTCACCTTGGCCGCGGGCAGCATCCCGCCGAGGCCGGGTTTCGCGCCCTGGGACAGCTTGATCTCCAGCGCGCGGACCGGCGCGGACGCGACCACGTCCTTGAGCCGCTGCAGGTCGAACCTGCCCTCCTCGTCGCGGCAGCCGAAGTACGACGTGCCGATCTGGAAGACCAGCTCGCCGCCGTGGCGGTGGTACGGCGACAGCCCGCCCTCGCCGGTGTTGTGCAGGCAGCCGGCCATCGCGGCACCGCGGTTGAGCGCCTCGATGGCGTGGGCCGAGAGCGACCCGAAGCTCATGGCGGAGATGTTGACCACCGACGCCGGCCGGAACGCCTCCCTGCGGCCCCGGGCCGCGCCGAGCACCTTGGCCGCGGGCACCGGCACCCCCTCGTCGGTGTGCCGCCCGGTGCTCGCGCCCGGCCCGGCGAAGGTCCGGTGCTTGATGATCGGGTAGCCGCTCAGGTTCTCGACGTCGTTGTCGGTGCCGAACCCGAAGTAGGAGTTCTCCCGCTTCGACGAGGCGTAGACCCAGCGCCGCTGGTCGCGGCTGAACGGTCGCTCCTCGTCGTTGGAGGTGACGATGTATTGGCGCAGCTCCGGCCCGAACTTCTCGAGCTGGAACCGCAGGTGCCCGATGACCGGGTAGTTGCGCAGGATCGCGTGCCGCTTCTGGGTGAGGTCGTGGGCGACCAGGGCGCCCACCGCGGCCGCGCCGAGGGCCGCGGCCCGAGTCAGCTTCATGGGCTATTGGTACCCGTTCGCGGGCGGGAACGGGAGCGCTCGCGCTCCAGCTGCGCCCGCAGCCGGGCGTTCTCGGCCTCGAGCTCGAGCACCCGGGCGACGCCCGCGAGGTTCAGACCCTCGTCCAGCAGCTCCCGGATCCGGCGCAGCCGCTCGATGTCCTCCTGGCTGTAGAGCCGCGAGCCGCCCGGCGTCCGGGCGGGCTCGATCAGCCCGCGGCGCTCGTACACGCGCAGGTTCTGGATCTGCATGGACACCATGTCGGCGGCCACCGAGATGGCGAACAGGCCCTCGGTCCTCCGGGTCATGGTCCCCACTCTAGTTGAAATCTCGGGAACAGATTATCTATAACGTCCGTTATAGGTAGCGACGGATCCGCACAGGAGCCGAACGACAGGCAGAGGAGCCTCAGAAGGAGGGACCATGTTGCTTCGCAGTTCCGACCCGTTCCGTGAGTTCGACCGCCTGGCCAGCCAGCTGCTGGGCTCGACCAACCGACCCGCCGTCATGCCGATGGACGCGTGGCGCGAGGGTGACCGGTTCGTCATCGAGATGGACGTCCCCGGCGTCAGCCCGGACACCATCGACATCGACGTCGAGCGCAACGTGCTGACCGTCCGCGCCGAGCGGGTGGCCCGCAACGGGGACTGGGAGATGCTCGCCTCGGAGACCACGAAGGGCGCGTTCAGCCGGCAGCTGGTGCTCGGCGACAACCTCGACCTCGACAAGATCGAGGCCAGCTACGACAACGGCGTGCTGCGCCTGGTCGTCCCGGTCACCGAGCAGGCCCGGCCGCGCAAGATCGAGATCAGCACCGGTTCCCGCGAGCACGCGGCGATCGAGTCCTGATCCGGTCCCGCTCACCGCTGACCCGTCGCTAACTTAGCGACGGGTCAGCGTGGTTTTTCACCTCAGGCGGGTCTTCCGCATCATCCGGAGGCCGTTGAGCATCCCCTTGACGTACGTGTCGTAGTCCTGGCCGGGGCGGGCACCCATCACCTGCTTCTTGAGCACCGCGAGGTTCTGCACGTCGGTGTACTTCAGCAGGCCCTGGTCGCCGTGCCGGGCGCCGACGCCCGACTGCTTCACGCCGCCGGACGGCGTGCCCTTCGAGGCGTACGCCGTGGCGAGGATGTCGTTGACGTTGACGTTGCCGGACTCGATCCGGCGGCCGACCTGGCACGCGGTCCTCACGTCGCGGCCCCACACCGAGGCGTTGAGGCCGTAGTCGGTGTCGTTGGCCATCGCGATCGCCTCCTCGACCGTGTCGTAGGAGTACAGCGAGACCACCGGCCCGAACGTCTCGGTGACGCCGGCCATCATCTCCTTGGTCGTGCCCTCGAGCACCGTGGGCTCGAAGAACGCCGGGCCGAGGTCCGGCCGCGCCCGACCGCCGGTGAGGACCCGCGCACCCTTGGCGACGGCGTCGTCGACGTGGGCCTGCACCCGGTCCTTGTGCTCCGGGGAGACCAGCGAGCCGACGTCCATGCTGAAGTCGTACGACGCGCCGACCTTCAGCGCCTCGGTCGCGGCGACGAAGCGGGACCGGAACTCCTCGTACCGGGACGCGGGGATGTACATCCGCTCGATGTGCATGCAGATCTGGCCGGTGTTGCCGAACGCGCCGAAGACCGCGCCCGGGATCACCTCGTCGAGGTCCGCGTCCTCGAGCACGATCATCGGGTTCTTGCCGCCGAGCTCGAGGCAGCAGCCGATCAGGTTGCGGCCGGCCCGCTCGCCGATCACCCGCCCGGTCGCGGTGGAGCCGGTGAACATCACGTAGTTGCAGTGGTCGATCAGCGTCGGCCCGACGTCCGGGCCCTCGCCGCAGACCACCTGGAAGAGACCCTTCGGCAGCCCGGCCTGCTCGAGCATCTCGATGCCGTAGAGCGGTGACAGCGCGGTCTTGTTGTCGGGCTTGAGAACCACCGCGTTCCCGGCCATCAGCGCCGGTACGGCGTCGGAGATGCCGGTCGCGAACGGGAAGTTCCAGGGCGCGATGATCCCGACCACGCCCTTGGGCTGCCGGATCTCGGTGGACGTCGACAGCAGCGGCACCGGGCCGCCGCGCCTGACCGGCGCGAGGAGCTTCGGCGCCCGCTTGAGGTAGTGGCTCATCACCATCACCGGGTCGCAGGTCTCCTCGATCGCCATCCGGCGGTTCTTGCCGCTCTCGACCTGGATCAGGTCGGTGGTGGTCTCGGCGTTGTCGATGAAGAGCGAGTGCGCCCGCTTGAACACCGCCAGCCGCTCCGACAGCGGCCGCGCGGCCCACTCGCGCTGCGCGGTCCGGGCGGTGGCGAAGGCCTGCTCGATGTCGGCCGGCGTGGACTGCGGCAGCTCGACCAGCACCTCGCCGGTGTAGACCTCGGTGAGCTTCCAGGTGCCGCCCGCGGTCGACGGCACCCGGGACACCAGCCGCTTCAGGAACGCGTCGGTGATCGAGGCCGGCCGCTGGAGCGCCATCGTCAGCCCCTCCCGAGGATCAGGTCGGAGGCACGCTCGCCGATCATGATCGCCGGCGCGTTGGTGTTGCCGCCGGTGATCGACGGCATGATCGAGGCGTCGGCGACCCGGAGGCCCTCGACGCCGCGGACCCGCAGCTCGGGGTCGACGACCGCGAGCTCGTCGACGCCCATCCGGCAGGTGCCGACGCCGTGGTAGACCGACGTCGCCCGGTTGAGGATCGCCTGCCGCAGCTCGGAGCCGCGCAGCTCGGCGCCGGGGTGGATCTCGCCCTTGACCGCCCCGCCGAACGCCGCGCCGCCCATGATCTCGCGGACCATCTCCGATCCCTCGGTGAGCAGGTCGAGGTCGGCGGACTCGGCGAGGTACTGGAAGTCGATGAGCGGCGTCGCGGTCGGGTCGGCCGAGGCCAGCCGGAGGGTGCCGCGGCTGCGCGGGTAGATCAGCGTGGTGAGCACGGTCAGCGCCGGCCGCGGGTCGACGTCGTGCCGGATCGGCTCGTCCTGATTGGGCGAGACGTAGGCCCAGGGCAGCAGGTGCAGCTGCAGGTCGGGTACGTCGGTCGCCTGCGACGTCTTGAGGAACGCGACCGCCTCGAAGACCGTGTTGGCGAGGAACGTCGTACCCGGCCTGAGCACCTCCTTGGCCACCCCGCGCGCGAAGAAGACCGCGTTGCCGCGCAGCCGCGAGCTGGTCGCGTGGAAGGTCATCGCGTGGAACATGTGGTCGTGCAGGTTGTCGCCGACCGGCAGGTCGGCCACCACCTCGATCCCGTGGTCGCGCAGGTGCTGGGCGTGCCCGATGCCCGAGAGCATCAGGATCTGCGCGGAGCCGACGAAGCCGGCCGACAGCACGACCTCCTTGCCGGCGCGCACGGTGCGGGTGGAGCCGTCCTTGTCGCGCACCTGGACGCCGGTGGCCCGGCCGTTCTCGATCAGCACCTTGGTGACGAGCACCTCGCTCTGCAGCTGGAGCGTGGCCGGCGCGAGGTTGTGGATGTAGCCGCGCGAGGCGCTGTAGCGCAGGCCCCCGGAGGCGTTCTGCTGCATCCAGCTGACCCCCTCCTGGGAGGCGGCGTTGTAGTCGTCGAGGATCTTCGCGCCGAGCACGTCGGAGGTGGCCTGGATGAACTGGGCCGACCCCTCCTGCGCGCGCTTGTTGTTGCGGGTGACCCGGATCGGGCCGCCGGCGCCGCGGAACTCGTTCTCGCCGTCCTCGAAGTCCTCCATCCGCTTGTACGCGGCGTTGACCGTGTCGGCGTCCCAGCCCCGGTTGCCCTCGGCGGCCCAGGAGTCGTAGTTGGCCCGGTTGCCGCGCACGTAGACCATGCCGTTGATCGAGCTCGAGCCGCCGACGACCTTGCCGCGCGGCACCGGCATCTTGCGGTCCAGGATGTGCTTCTGCGGCGTCGAGTAGAAGCCCCAGTCGACCCGGCGCTTGATCTTGGGCTCGGCGTGCATCGGCCCGACCATGCCGGGCTTCTTCACCAGGAACTGCTCGTCGGACTTGCCGGCCTCGAGCACAATCACCCGAGCACCCGACTGCGCCAGCCGGCCGGCCACGGCGGCGCCGGAGCTGCCCGAGCCGACGACGACGTAGTCGGCTTCGTTCCAGTAGTCCTTGCGCTTGGCCTGCTTCGCCATACGTCCTCGCTCACTCGTGGCCGCGAAACTCGGGCCAACTGTAACCTGTTCTAGTTTGCGCCGTACAGGAGTCCGCGACGACGATCGGGCGGTGCGCATCCTCTCCATCCAGTCCCACGTCGCCTACGGACACGTCGGCAACTCCGCGGCGGTCTTCCCGCTCCAGCGGCTCGGCCACGAGGTCTGGCCGGTGCTGACGGTGAACTTCTCCAACCACACCGGGTACGGCGCCTGGCGCGGCCCGCTGATCCCGCCGACCGACGTCGGCGACGTGGTGGCGGGGATCGAGGAGCGCGGGGTGCTCGACACCTGCGACGCCGTGCTGTCCGGGTACCAGGGCTCGCCGGCGATCGCGGACGTCGTGCTCGACGCGGTCGCGCGGGTCAGGGCGGCCAACCCGGCGGCGACGTACACCTGCGACCCGGTGATGGGCAACGCGCGCTCCGGCTGCTTCGTGGACCCGGCGATCCCGCCGGTCATCCGCGAGCGCGTGGTGCCGGCCGCGGACCTGATCACCCCGAACCAGTTCGAGCTCGGGTTCCTCACCGAGACCGAGCCGACCACGCTCGACGAGGTGCTCGCCTCCGCCGACGCCGCCCGGGCGATGGGGCCCTCGACCGTGCTGGTCACCTCGCTCGAGGCGGTGCCGGACGACGAGATCGGCATGCTGTGCGTCACCGGCGACGGCGCCTGGATGGTCACGACCCCGCGGCTGCCGATCAAGGCGAACGGGTCCGGCGACGTCACCGCGGCCCTCTTCACCGCGCACCTGCGCACCACCGGCTCCCCCGCCGACGCGCTGGCCCGGACCACCGCCTCGGTGTACGCCGTGCTCGAGACCACCCTCGCCTCCGGCGAGCGCGAGCTCCGGCTGGTCGAGGCCCAGGACGCCATCGCCCACCCCGCCGCCGACCGCTTCGAGGTGCGGC
>Ga0164243_10012479_pt1 | contig 12032 bp, 9 predicted proteins | sample OricompcompostOP_FD_108781 | JGI IMG/M metagenome (GOLD analysis project Ga0164243, IMG submission 108781) | Organic Plus compost microbial communities from Emeryville, California, USA - Original compost - Organic plus compost (OP) | ecosystem: Engineered > Solid waste > Mixed feedstock >...
ACAAGTTGAAGCAGTTCCGCCACATCGCCATGCGCTTCGACCGCAATCCCTTGAACTATCTCGCCATGATCAAGCTCGCCTCGACACGGCTATGGCTCAGGCTTTATGAGTCCGCAGCCTAGACGTGCTCAGGCGCCGGCGGCATCGCCTTGCGATGAAGGATCCATCGGGCGCGTCTTAGGGAGATAGGCGCGAACGAGGTTGGCGAGGCCGAGCCTTCGCACGCCATCCAGCCGCCCCATGAGATAGCCGAACGGGTCAGCGCGCCAATAGAACCTCTGCTGGCGCGCCTTGGGAATCGACGAGGCGAAGCGTCCGGTCTGCCGTGCCGGCGGAGGAAAAACCCCAAAGCCGTTGATGCCCATCTCCCATCCGTAGCGGATATCGACGTCGATGGGCCGGGAGCGCACGCGCTCGACCAGCAGCTTGCGGCATCCCGACGGACTGATCGCATAGGCGGCCGTCGTCTTTGGAAAGTGCAGGTAGCGCACGAGCTCCCGACCGCCGGCCAGCTCCGACAGACGGCAGTGCGGGTGCTGCTTGGCGCCCGACAGGCTTAGAATGTCCCACTCGCCGTGCAGCTGGCCGACAGCCTCTTTGACCACCGCGCGGAAGTCATCCGCCAGCTCGACGTCATCCTCGAGAACGACAGCGCAGGAGAGCTTGCGCGCCTGGATCGTCTCGGCGGCGACCAGATGGCTGGCATAGCAGCCGATCTCCTCAGGCAGGAGCGGCGTCGTCCCTCGGAAGTTGCCCGCCAAGTGTTCAGGGACGGCGCTTCCGCGGACCGCCTCAATCCGCTCGAAGCCATCGCCAAGCTGATCGCGCATGTAAGCAAGGCGATCACCGGCTCCAGCCAAGTTAATGACGAAAACTTGCATGGCAATCCGACATATTATTAGTTGGCCGCGACCCGATCACCGCTCGCGACGTGTCGCGGGGTGCCGATAGGTCCACACTGGGACATGGCTCACAGGGATAGGTTGCATGGCATCTGCTTGTTCCGCTGCCGAACCCCTTGAAACCAGAACAACGCGCCATCCGGCCTACGCCATCTTAACGGGGTTTCTAGTCTCCGTCTTCTTTCTCAATGGCGGCGCCGCAAACACGACCGCGATCCTCTGCTTCGTAGCGGCCTGGGCGCTGATCATCTATGAAGCCCGTACCGGCACACTCTCCGTCCCGTCTATCGCGCCGATACTCTTGGCGTTCCTGACGGCGATCAATCTTCGACTGTTGCTTCCCCCGTATGGGGCCGATGGTGTGGTCGCGGGCGCCGCGATAACGCGCGGATTGTTACTGGTCGGCCTTTACGGACTGACTCTATACGCCTACGCGCGGCTCAGGTTCCAAGCCATCCTATGGCTTTTGGTGGGCACCGCATTCGTGTGCACCATCGTCTCCTTGGCCGTCTACGCGTTTCACCCGCCTACGGACTATCGACTCGTCTTCCTCGGGCGTGCGGCTCACCCGATATTCGGCGCGGGTGCTATCGCAACGGGGAGCATAGCAGCCATTACCCTCCTCGCATACGGGAACGGCACACACCGTGGCAGGATAATCACAGTCTTGCTTGCCGTTTGCGCGGCCGCTCTCGTGGTCGGCATTTATCTCACGGGCAGCCGCGGACCGCTGCTCGCTCTCGCCTTTGCTCTCTGCGCCGCGCCACTGGCGCTTCGCAGCGGCTCGCGACTGTTCCTTTTCGCGAGCGCGTTCGGCGCTTGGGCGCTGGTCACGGCGACCGTGTTGATCGAAGCACCGATCAAGGCAGCGCTGTGTCCGGCCATCTCTATCGCCTGCCGCGATTCGCGCCGGCACGAGGTGTGGCAGGCCAGCGCCGACCGCATTCTCCAGCACCCGCTCTGGGGAAGCGGCTATGCCTTCCGTTTCGAGGGAGACGTGCCGCATGCCCACGACGCTTACCTCGGCATGGCCCTGCACTACGGAATTCCACTGGGCATTCTTTTCATATGTTTGATGGTGGCAGCTTTGTCACGGGCTGCGCGGCTGCGGGACAAGCAGCAGCGATTCTTCGTCGTGACGATGCTCGTGTTCGCCAACGGGTTCATGGGGTCGGACCTCAGCGATCCGGTGCGCTTCTTCAACACGCACTACCTGTTCCTATGGCTGCCGTTGTTCCTGGCAATGGTGGGCGATGAAGGCGACGCGCGTCCTCAGTCAGACGCGAAGCCTGCTTCGGTGGCCCACGGTCATACAGGGTCGCCCGAGCCCCGATTGAGCCTTGCGACGAGGCCGAAAAACCCCGGAAAAACCCCGGTTGCTCCCCCTCCCGGCACGCGGTAACTAACGGCGCCAAAGGGTGGAGCTAAGTGCCAGATTTTTTGTCAGATTTGCCCGCTATCAAAAGGGGCAAGAGGATCCATTGTGAAGCAGAAGGTCGCCCTGATTACGGGCATCACAGGCCAGGACGGCGCCCATCTTGCCCGGCTGTTGCTGGATAAGGGCTACACCGTCCACGGCGTGAAGCGCCGATCCTCTTCCTTCAATACGGCGCGCGTGGACGACCTCTATGTCGACCCGCACGATCACGACACGCGCTTCTTCATGCACTATGGCGACATGACGGACGCAACGAACCTCATTCGCCTGGTGCAGGAGCACCAGCCCGACGAGATCTACAATCTCGCAGCACAAAGCCATGTGCAGGTGAGCTTCGAAACGCCGGAGTATACCGCGAACGCCGACGCGCTCGGCACGCTGCGCCTGCTCGAGGCGATCCGTATTCTCGGCATCAAGGACAAGGTGCGCTTCTATCAGGCATCGACCTCCGAGCTCTACGGCAAGGTGCAGCAGATCCCGCAGAACGAGACGACGCCGTTCTATCCGCGCTCGCCCTACGGGGCCGCGAAGCTCTACGCCTATTGGATTACCGTGAACTATCGCGAGTCCTATGGCTTCCACGCGTCGAACGGCATCCTCTTCAATCATGAAGGTCCGATGCGCGGCGAGACCTTCGTGACGCGCAAGATCACCCGGGCGGTGGCGGCCATCGAACTGGGGCTGCAGGAGCGGCTCTATCTCGGCAATCTCAACGCCAAGCGCGACTGGGGACATGCGCGCGATTTCGTCGAAGGCATGTGGCTGATCCTGCAGCAGCCCGAGGCAGACGACTACGTGCTCGCCACCGGCAAGACGCACTCGGTGCGCGAGTTCGTCGAGCGGGCCTTCGCGTGCGTCGGGCGCGCCATCACATGGCGCGGTGAAGGGGCGGACGAGGTCGGCATCGACGAGAAATCGGGCAAGACGGTCGTCCTCGTCGATCGCAACTACTTCCGTCCGGCCGAGGTGGACTTGCTGCTCGGAGATCCCTCGAAGGCGAAGGTGAAGCTCGGCTGGCAGTCAAAGACGAGCTTTGAGGATCTCGTCAGCGAAATGGTCGCCAGCGACCTCAAGGCGATCGAGCGCGAGCAATGGCGCAACGACTGGACGGCGCGGTAGGAGCGGGCGCGATGGATCAAGGGGCGCGCGATGCAGGTGGCGAATACACGTTGGCCGGCAAGCGCGTTTGGGTCGCCGGACATCGCGGCATGGTCGGCGCCGCGCTCTTGCGCCGTCTCGCCGGCGAGGGCTGCGAGGTGCTTGTCACGCACCGGCAGGAGACCGATCTGCGCCGCCAGGCGGACGTCGAGCGCTGGATGGCGGCCAACAGACCTGACGCCGTCATCGTCGCAGCCGCCAAGGTCGGCGGCATTCTCGCCAACGATACCTATCCGGCCGACTTCCTCTTCGACAACCTGATGATCGAGGCCAACATCATCGATGCGGCGTGGAAGGCGAGCGTCGAGAAGCTGCTGTTCCTCGGCTCATCGTGCATCTACCCGAAGATGGCAGCGCAGCCGATCACCGAGGATGCGCTCCTCACCGGTCCGCTCGAGCCCACCAACGAGTGGTACGCCGTGGCCAAGATCGCGGGCATCAAGCTGTGCCAGGCGTACCGCAAACAGCACGGCTGCAACTTCATCTCCGCCATGCCGACAAATCTCTACGGGCCCGGCGACAACTACGATCTCTCCTCGAGCCATGTGATCCCGGCGCTGCTGCGCAAGGCGCACGAGGCCAAGCTGCGCGGCGACACGCACCTCGTCATCTGGGGATCGGGGACGCCGCGGCGAGAGTTCCTGCACGTCGACGACTGCGCCGATGCGCTGGTTCTCATCATGAAGCGCTATGACGAGGCGGAGCACATCAACGTCGGCTCGGGCAAGGACCTGACGATCAGCGAACTGGCGCGCCTCGTCTGCGAGGCAGTCGGCTTCAAAGGCGAGATCACGTGCGACACTTCCAAGCCCGACGGGACACCGCGCAAATTGATGAGCGGCGACAAGTTGCGTGCGCTCGGCTGGGCCCCGCGCATCGGCCTGCAAGACGGGCTGGCGGATGCCTACCGTGCCTTTCTGGCAACCCTCGATCCTGCCAACGGGGAACGACTCAGACGGGCTTGAGACGGCGCCATTGGCAGGGCGCGCCGTGCAGTTAGAGTGAGTGGCGAGGCCCTGTGGCCGAGGAGACGTCAAAGTGATGAGCCCCCTTATCCCGGTCATTCTCTCCGGCGGCTCCGGCACGCGGCTCTGGCCTCTGTCGCGGACGATGTATCCAAAGCAGTTCATCCGCTTCTTCAACGGCAAGGGCAGCCTGCTCGGCGCCACGCTGCGGCGCGTCGACGGAGCGGACTTCGCGGCGCCGATCCTCATCTGCAACAACGATCACCGCTTCCTCGTGCGCGAGGAGCTGACGCGCGCGGCCATCGCGCCGGGCGCCATCATCCTCGAACCGGTGGCGCGCAACACCGCAGCGGCGGTCGCGGTCGCGGCGCTCGCTGCCCTGCGGGCGTCTCCCGATGCGGTGATCGCCGTCATGCCGTCGGACCACGCCGTCAAGGACGAGCAGGCGTTCGCTGCCAGCCTGAAACGCGCCGCGGCGGTGGCGGCCGGCGGCAAGCTCGTGCTGTTCGGCATCGTGCCGAGCGGACCGCATACGGGCTACGGCTACATTCGCCGCGGCGCGGCGCTCGACGGCGAGGCGGGCGGCTTCACGGTCGATGCGTTCTTCGAGAAGCCGGATCGGGCGACCGCCGAGCGCTACATCGCCGAGGGCGACTTCTTCTGGAACAGCGGCATCTTCGTGCTGCACGCGCGCACCTTCCTCGCCGAGCTCGAGAGCCTTGCGCCCGACATCCTCGCGGCGGCACGCGGTGCGTTCGCGGCCGCGAGCGAGGATCTGGGCTTCCTGCGCCTCGACCGGGTGGCCTTCGCGCAGTCTCCGAACATCTCCATCGACTATGCGGTGATGGAGAAGACGAAGAAGGCGGCGATGATGCCGATCGACATCGGGTGGAGCGACGTCGGCTCGTGGTCGTCGCTGTGGGAGGTCGCCCCGCGCGATGCGGCAGCGAATGCCGTCGAAGGCGATGCGATCCTCATCGACACCACCGACTGCCTCGTGCACAGCGAGCGCTCGCTCGTCGCCACCATCGGCGTCAAAGGGCTGATCATCGTCGACACGCCGGATGCCTTGCTGGTCGCCGACCAGGAGCGGGCGCAGGACGTGTCACGCGTCGTCGCGCGCCTCAAGGAGCTGAACCGCGCCGAGCACGCCCAGCATATCCGCAGCTATCGCCCATGGGGCTTCTTCGAGCAGCTCGGCACCGGCTCGCGCTTCCAGGTGAAGCTGCTGCACGTCAAGCCTGGCGGGCAGCTCTCCATGCAAATGCACCATCACCGCTCCGAGCACTGGGTGGTGGTGCGCGGCACCGCCAAGGTCACGGTCGGGGAAGAAGCCAAGCTCGTGCAGGAGAACGAAAGCGTCTACATCACGGCGACGCATTGGCACCGGCTGGAGAACCCCGGCAAGGTGCCGCTGGAATTGATCGAGGTGCAGATCGGCAGCTACCTCGGCGAGGACGACATCGTGCGCGCGGACGACATCTACCGTCGCGCCGCAGACGAAACACGCTAGGCAGCTAGCGCGCGCCCTGACGTCCGGCGCGGCTTCATGTGAGCTGACATTTCCTGCGTGCAACGCGATGCTTGCGCTGGACTATGGCGACGCAGGTGCGCATACACTCAGATTCAGCATTGAGGCATCGCGCAGGAGGGCTACATCTCCTGCCATCCATTCCCGGACCCTGACTGGCACAGAATATCCTTAGCCTCGCGTTTGTAGCTTCGCGTCAGAAGTTCACCCGATCAAATGCTTCCAACGGTCGCTCGCGCCATGCCATCCTTCCGATTGCTGCTTTCGCTTATTGCCACCGGCTTCGTTCTGTCCGGCTGCGGCGACCGCAACACCTACCAGCCTCCGCCGCCCGCCGAGGTGCAGGTCGCCAAGCCCGAACAGCGGAAAGTCACCTTGTATATGGAGGTGACCGGCACGGCTGCGGCCTACAACCGCGTCGATCTCGTCGCCCGCGTGCAGGGCTTCCTGGAGAAGGTCGGCTACAAGGATGGCGCCGAGGTCAAGAAGGGCGCCCTCCTGTTCCAGATCGACAAGAAGGACTACGAGATCCAACTGCAGATCGCCGAGGCGACGCAGGCGCAGCAGGAAGCCCTGCTGCAGCAGGCCGAGGCGGACCTCAAGCGCAAGCAGGATCTCGTCAAGACGGCGGCGGTCTCCGTTGCTCAGCTCGATGAATCGCGCGCCAAGCGCGATTCGACGCTCGCCGCGCTGATGCAGGCCAAGGGCCAGGTCGAGCAGGCGAAGCGCAATCTCGAGTATACGACCATCGTCGCTCCGTTCGACGGGGCCGTCTCCGCGCGTCTCGTCGATCCGGGTGCCATGGTGGGCACCAACGACGCGACCAAGCTCGCCACCATCGTGCAGCAGAAGCCCATCTACGTGAACTTCAACATCGACGAGCAGCAGGTGCTCTCGGTGCGTGAGCGGCTGAGGGAGGCGGGTGTGACGTTGAAGGACATCGGCCCCATCCCCGTCGGCATCGGCCTGCAGACCGAGCAGGGCTATCCGCACACCGGCACGCTCGACTACGTCGCCCCGGAGATCGATGCCAGCACCGGCACCCTCGCCGGGCGCGCGGTGTTCGACAACAAGGACAGCGTGCTGGCGCCCGGCCTCTTCGTGCGCGTGCGCATCCCGAAGCAGCTCGACGTCCCCTCGCTATTGGTTCCCGACCTGGCGCTCGGCACCAGCCAGGAGGGCCGCTACCTGTTGCTCGTCAACGACAAGAACGTCGTCGAGCAGCGTGTCGTCGATATCGGCGACCTCGTCGACGGCGGGCTGCGCATTATCAAGGGCGGCCTCAAGCCGGAGGAGCGCGTGGTCGTCGGGGGCATCATGCGCGCGCTGCCTGGCAACACCGTCGTTCCCGTGATGACGAGCGCGGCAGCTGCGGCCACGAACCAGGGTGCGGAGGCTGGCGGCCGATGATCGCCAAATTCTTCATCGACCGCCCTGTCCTCGCCAACGTGATCGCCCTGCTGATCGTGATCCTCGGCCTCGTATCGCTGGCCCGGTTGCCGGTGTCCCAGTATCCTGACGTCGTGCCGCCGACTGTCGTCGTCACCGCCCGCTATCCCGGCGCAACCGCTGCCACGGTGGCGCGCGAAGTGGCGCTGCCCATCGAGCAGATCGTCAACGGCGTCGAGGGCATGATCTACATGTCCTCGCTGTCGACCAGCGACGGTCAGTATACGCTCACCGTCACCTTCAAGATCGGCACCGACGGCGACAAAGCGCAGATCCTCGTTCAGAATCGCGTGTCGAGTGCGCTCGCGGCGCTGCCCGAGGCGGTGCAGAAGCAGGGCGTGCAGACCAACAAGAAATCGACCTCGATCCTCGCCATCGTCGCGCTCACGTCGCCCGATGGACGCTACGATAGCCTCTTCCTGTCGAACTACGCGACCATCAACCTTGTCGATGAGATCGCGCGTCTCGATGGCGTCGGCAGTGTATCGGTCTTCGGCGCCGGCCAGTATGCCATCCGCATCTGGCTCGACCCGCAAAAGCTGCAAGCGCGCGACCTGATCCCGAAGGACGTCATCGACGCGGTGAACCTGCAGAGCCGCTCCACCAGCGCCGGCCAGGTCGGTCTGCCTCCAGTGCCGCAAGGGCAGGCGTTCCAGTACTCGATCAACGTGCACGGCAAGCTCGACGATGTCTCCGAGTTCGAGAACATCATCGTCAAGACCGACAAGGGCGGGCGCATCACGCGGCTCAAGGACGTGGCGCGGGTGGAGCTCGGTGCGCAGCAGTACAGCCAGACATTCAAGCTCGACGGGAAGCCGTCGGCGGGGCTCGCCGTGTTTCAGCTTCCCGACGCCAACGCACTGGATGTCGCCAAGCGTGTCGAAGAGCGTATGCAAGAGCTCTCGAAGGCGTTCCCTGAAGGGATGACCTGGCTCGTTCCTTTCGACACGACGAAGTTCGTCTCCTCCGCCGTGCACGACGTCTATAGGACGCTCATCGAGGCCGCGTTGCTGGTGCTGGTGGTCATCCTCGTCTTCCTGCAGGACTGGCGCGCGACGCTCGTGCCGGCGACGACAGTCCCCGTCACCATCATCGGCGCTTTCGCGGCGATGGCGATGCTTGGCTTCTCCGTGAACCTGTCGACGCTGTTCGCCATCATCCTCGCTATCGGCATCGTGGTGGACGATGCCATCATCGTCGTCGAGGGCGCGGCAAAGCACATCGAGCACGGGCTGACGCCGCACGATGCAGCCGTCAAGGCGATGGACGAGCTGCTGGGTCCGATCATCGGCATCACGCTGGTGCTGATGGCGGTGTTCGTGCCGGCCGCGTTCCTACCTGGCCTCTCGGGGCAGATGTACCGCCAGTTCGCTCTCGTAATCGCGGCAACGGCGCTCATCTCCGCGATCAACGCCATGACGCTGAAGCCGACGCAGTGCGCGTTGTGGCTGCGCCCCGTTACGCCGCCGGAGAAGCGCAACGCCCTCGCGCGCGGTTTCAACTACGTCTACAATAAGCTGGAGCACGCCTATACAGGCCTCATCGCCCGCATGGTGCGCCACAGCGGCGTCATGGCGGCGATCGTCGCCGCGCTCGTCGGGCTCGCCGTGTGGAGCCTCTCGCGCGTGCCGACCGGCTTCCTCCCCATCGAGGACCAGGGCTACTTCATCGCCGTGGTGCAGCTTCCCGAGGGGGCTTCGCTGGAGCGCACGACACGCGCACTCGACGACTTGACGGTGCGGCTCAAGCAGCAGCCCGGCGTCGAGCGCGTCGTCGCCATCGGCGGCATCGCGGCGCTGAACGACAGCGCCAGCCTGTCGAACGCGGGTGTTGCCTACGTCATCCTCAAGGACTGGGAGGAGCGCGGCAAGGGCGAGGATCTGCTCGGTCTCTATCTCGGCCTTTCAGCGCGCGTCAAAGACGTTCCCGACGGCACGGCGCTGATCATCCCCCCGCCGGCCATCCAGGGCATCGGCAACGTCGCCGGGGCCACGATGAAGGTCGAACTGCGCGATGGGTCGTTCGACTATGCCAAGCTGCAGCGGCTGGCGCAGGCCATCACCAATCGCGCCGGCGACCAATCAATGGTCCAGTCGGCGACCAACACGTTCCTCGCGGATGCGCCGCAGATCAATGTCGACATCGACCGAGTCAAGGCCGAGACGCTGGGGGTACCGCTGGGCAACGCGCTGGATGCGCTTTCGACCTACATCGGCTCGAGCTACGTCGGTCAGTTCAACAAGTTCGGGCGCGTGTTCCAGATCTACGTTCAGGCGGATGCGTCGGCACGCATCAACCCGGAGAGCCTGCAGTACCTGCAGGTGCGCAACAACGACGGCAACATGGTGCCGCTCGGCACGCTGGCGTCGATCAGAACCGTCGCCGGTCCATCGGTGATCAGCCTCTATAACCTTTATCCGGCCGCCACCGTCATCACGGCCACGGCACAGGGATTCTCTTCCGGTCAGGGCATGAACCTTTTGGAGCAGATCGCGGCCGATACGCTGCCGAAGGGCACGGGCTATGAATGGACGGCGATGTCGTACCAGGAGAAGGAGGTCGGCGGGCAGATCTATCTGGTCTACGGCCTCAGCCTTCTATTGGTGTATCTCGTGCTCGCGGGGCAGTACGAGAGCTGGATCGCGCCGGCGACGGTGATCGTCTCGGTGCCGCTCGCCCTGCTCGGCACGGCAGCGGCGCTGCTGGCGCTCGGCGTCGGCAACAACCTCTACACGCAGATCGGCCTCATCCTGCTCATCGCACTGTCGAGCAAGAATGCGATCCTCATCGTCGAGTTTGCGCGCGAGCTGCGCATCCGCGAGGGCAAGGATATTCTCACCGCCGCCGTCGAAGCGGCGCGCTCGCGCTTCCGGCCGATCCTCATGACGTCGTTCGCGTTCATCCTTGGTGTCGTGCCGCTGGTGCTCGCCTCCGGCGCCGGGGCCAATGCGCAGAAGTCGATCGGCATCGCGGTGCTGACCGGCATGCTTGGCTCGACGATCCTGACCGTCACCTTCGTGCCGTCGGTGTTCGTCGTCATGCAGCGCTTCGAGGAGTGGCGCGCGCGGCGCAAAACCGCCAAGGCTGCGCCAGCCTCCGCAGCGTGATACCCCGTCTGTCATCCCGGAAGCGACGAGCATCGAGGTCCGCTTCCGGGATGACAATTTCCGCTCACAGCTTCGGGCCGACGAAGTCGTCGAAGTTGGTCGAAGCGGAGACGGGCGCCCATTTCAGCATCTCGGCCTGCTGGGCGCCGAGCTTTTCGCCGACGAAGCGCAGCGCGTCAGGCCCAAGGAGAAGCCGCAGCGGCGGCTGCTCGGCCTCGGTGACGAGGATGATCGCCTCGGCTGCCTTTCGCGGATCGCCGCCCTGCCGGCCGTTGCGCTGCGCCAACGACTGGCGATAGGCGCCGGCCGTCGTCTCGTAGTCCGCGATCGGCTTCTCGACGTGCTCCATGGAGCGGCCCGCCCAATCGGTGCGGAAGGAGCCAGGCTCGACGATGGTCACCTTGATGCCGAGCGGCTTCACCTCCTTGGCGAGCGCCTCGGAGATGCCCTCGAGCGCGAACTTGCTGCCGTTGTAGATGCCGACGCCCGGGAAGGATGTGAGGCCGCCCATGGAGGTGATGTTGATGATGTGGCCGGAGCGGGCTTTGCGCATGTACGGGAGCACGGCCTGGATGACGGCGACGGCGCCGAAGACGTTGACCTCGAACTGGCGGCGCACCTGATCGAGGGTGACTTCCTCGACGGCGCCTTCGAGGCCGTAGCCGGCATTGTTGACGAGCACGTCTATGCCGCCGTGCTTTGCCACAACGTCATCGACGGTGCGGTGCACGCCCGCCTCGTCGGTGACGTCGGCGACGACGGCGTGCGCCTTGCCGGGAGCCAGAGCCTCGAACGGCGCCCGCGCCTTCTCCTGGCGGACGGTGCCGACGACGGTGTGGCCCTTGGCCAGAACTGCCTCGGCCAGCGCGCGGCCGAATCCGCTGCTCACCCCGGTGATGAACCAGTTCGCCATACCAATTCTCCTGTCTTGAAGTGTCTGAGGGAGGGAACTTTCCGCACCGCATGTACGTACGTTCGGGAGCGATGTCAGCGCATACCAAGGCATAGTCGGCAGCGGCCTGGAAATCGGCGGATTCGATGCACATCTAATTGATCCGCGCAGGCGCCGGAGCCTCGTCGAAGGTCTGGCGGTTGCTCATCAGGGACCAGAGCCAGCAAAAGAGATGCAGACAAAGCCAAAGGAGTGAAAGCGATGCGTCTTGGAACGACCGCTCTCGTTGCTTCCGCACTCACCGGCCTACTCTATTTTTCGGCGCCGAGCGCTTCAGCGCTGCCGGGTGCAGCGCGCCCCGACGTCGCGGGGGCGCGCGCCCCGGGCATCACCCAGGAGGTTCGGCATTGGCGGCGCGGCTATCGCCGCTGGGGGTATCGCCCGTTTCGCTACCACCGGCCGTATCGCTATTACGGCTACGGATACCCCTACTACTATCGGCCTTACTATTATGGCGGGTACGGCTATCCCTATTACTATCGCAGACCTGGATTCTACCTCGGCTACTGATCGCCGGGCTGCGCGAGGCC
>Ga0164243_10012480_pt1 | contig 12031 bp, 9 predicted proteins | sample OricompcompostOP_FD_108781 | JGI IMG/M metagenome (GOLD analysis project Ga0164243, IMG submission 108781) | Organic Plus compost microbial communities from Emeryville, California, USA - Original compost - Organic plus compost (OP) | ecosystem: Engineered > Solid waste > Mixed feedstock >...
ACGACGGTGATGCGCACCAGGCTGTCGTAGACCGGCGACAGCTCCTGGCGGTTCTCCGACACGGTGACGCCCCGCTCCCGCGCGACGGCGGGCGCCGAGACCATGTTCACCTCGGCCAGCATGGGCCGCAGGACGCCCGCCAGCGCCGCGGCGGTCAGCGGCTTCACGTTCAGCTTGGCCACTTCGCCGACGTAGGCGATCTCGATGGACTTCAGGCCCGCGTCGACCATCTGGCCGGCGAAGCCGCCGAGCTTCTCGACCAGGGACACGAAGGGCTTCAGCTTGGGCGCGTCTTCGGCCGAGACGGAGGGCGAGTTCAGCGAGTTGGTGACGGCGCCGGTCAGCACGTAGTCCGAGATCTGCTCGGCCACCTGCAGGGCGACGTTCTCCTGGGCTTCCGCGGTGGACGCGCCCAGGTGCGGGGTGGCGATGAAGTTCGGCGCGCCGAACAGCGGGTTCTCCTTGGCCGGCTCGACCACGAACACGTCGAAGGCCGCGCCGCCGACATGGCCGGAATCCAGCGCCTCGCGCAGGGCTTGCTCGTCGACCAGGCCGCCGCGGGCGCAGTTGATGATCCGCACGCCCTTCTTCGTCTTGGCCAGCGCCTCGCGGCTCAGGATGTTGCGGGTCTTGTCGGTCAGCGGCGTGTGCAGGCTGATGACGTCGGCGCGGGCGAGAAGGTCGTCCAGTTCGACCTTCTCGACCCCGATCTCGACCGCACGCTCGGGCGACAGGAAGGGATCGTAGGCGACGACCTTCATCTTCAGGCCGATGGCGCGGTCGGCGACGATGCCGCCGATGTTGCCGCAGCCGATCAGGCCCAGGGTCTTGCCGAACAGCTCGACCCCCATGAACCGGTTCTTCTCCCACTTGCCGGCCTGGGTCGAGGCGTCGGCGGCCGGCAGCTCGCGGGCCAGGGCGAACATCATCGCGATGGCGTGCTCGGCGGTGGTGATCGAGTTGCCGAACGGCGTGTTCATGACGATCACGCCGGCGGCGGTCGCGGCCGGGATGTCGACGTTGTCGACGCCGATGCCGGCGCGGGCCACGACCTTCAGCTTCTTGGCGGCGGCCAGAACGTCCTTGTCGACCTTGGTGGCCGAGCGGATGGCGAGGCCGTCGTAGTCGCCGATGATCTTGATCAGCTCTTCTTTGGTCAGGCCGGTGTTCACGTCGGCCTGGACGCCGCGGTCCTTGAAGATCTGGACGGCGGCGGGGGACAGCTTGTCGGAAATCAGAACGCGGGGAGCCATGGTGTTCTCCTGGTGCGTGGGATGTGTGATGGCGTCATCCTGGGGGCGGTCCGCAGGACCGATCCCAGGGACCCAGGCGAGGCGTCAGGCGCTGACAGGCCGCTTGGGTCCCCCGGACCGCCTGCGGCGGCCGGAGGATGACGGTTGAGAGATCAGGCCGGCTGAAGCTCGGCGACGGCGGTCTCGAAGGCCCAGTCCAGCCAGGGGGTCAGGGCTTCGACGTCCGAGGCGTCGACGGTGGCGCCGCACCAGATCCGCAGACCGGGAGGGGCGTCGCGGTAGCCGCCGACGTCGAGGGCCACGCCCTCCTTCTCCAGCAGCGAGGCGAGCTTCTTGGCGAAGGCCGCCTGGGCGTCGGCCGGCGCGCCGGTGACCCGCGGATCGACCACCTTCAGGCAGACGGAGGTGTTCGAGCGGATCGCCTTGTCCTCGGCCAGGAAGTCGACCCAGGCGGTCTTGGCGGCCCAGGCTTCCAGCGCCTCCAGGTTGCGGTACGAGCGCTGGCGCAGGCTTTCCAGCCCGCCGATGCTCGCCGCCCACTTCAGCGCGTCGATGTAGTCCTCGACGCACAGCATGGAGGGGGTGTTGATGGTGGAGCCCTCGAAGATCTCGAGGTTCACCTTGCCGCCCTTGGTCATGCGGAAGATCTTGGGCAGCGGCCACGGCGGCGAATAGCTTTCCAGCCGGGCCACGGCGCGCGGGCCCAGGATCAGGATGCCGTGCGCGCCCTCGCCGCCGAGCACCTTCTGCCAGGAGAAGGTGACGACATCGAGCTTCGCGAAGTCGAGGTGCTGGGCGAAGGCGGCCGAGGTGGCGTCGCAGATCACCACGCCCTCGCGGTCGTCGGCGATGAAGTCGGCGTTGGGAACGCGCACGCCCGAGGTGGTGCCGTTCCAGGTGAACACCAGGTCGGCGTCCTTGCGGACCTTGGAGAGGTCGGGAAGCTGGCCGTAGGGCGCGTCGAGGACTTCGGTGTTCGGCAGCTTGAGCTGCTTCACCACGTCGGTGACCCAGTCCTTGCCGAAGGATTCGAAGGCGAGCAGCTGGACCGGCTTCGGCCCCAGCATCGACCAGAGCGCCATCTCCACGGCGCCGGTGTCGGAGGCCGGCACGATGCCGATCAGGTAGTCGGCCGGGACCTGCAGCACTTCACGCGTGCGGTCGATCGCCTCTTTCAGGCGAGCCTTGCCGATCTTGGAGCGGTGGGAACGGCCGAGAACCGCCCCCTGCAGCTGATCGAGGTTCCATCCGGGGCGCTTGGCGCACGGGCCGGAAGAGAACTCGGGACGAGCCGGACGCATCGCCGGCTTGGCGGGGGTAGTCATTCGGATTGTCTCCCATCCTTGCAGATGGGCAGCACCCCGTTGGGGGGGTGTGGCCCGGCGCGGAGAAACGCCGGATCGGCCGAAAATGCAAGGGTGAATTAGCCGCACCCGCCCCACACCGAAGGTAAACCTTTGAAAACGGGAACCGATTTCCAGCGTTGCGGTTGAAGCGGCGGCATCGGGATGCATCAGGGAAAGGAGAGCAGGATGCTGCCGAAGTCCCTTCCGCTGGCGGCGGCCGCCGCCGCTTCGATCGCGACTCAGGTCCATGCGCAAGGCTGGACGCCGATGGACGCCCGCCGCCCGCTGTTCGACGCCCAGGTCGAGGCCGGGGTGCTGACCGGCGCCGTCACCGACGGCGAGGCGAACAACCTGCGGGCCGGCTTCGAGGACATCGCCCGGCTGGAGGCCGGCTACCGCGCCCGCGGCGGACCGCAGGCGCAGGAGACCGCCGACCTGCAGCGCCGCTTCGACGCCCTGACGGCCCAACTGGACCGGGACTGGAGCGACGACGTCCGCACCGACTGGCCCGAGGAGCGGCTGCGCAACGACGCCCAGCCCCAGCCGGCGCGCCTGGCCGCGGCCGAGCAGATGTTCCAGGAGGGGGTTCGGAACCGCACGCTGGACGCCGCCGAAGCCCAGGCGCTCGGGGCCGAGCTGCAGGCGATCAAGGCGTTGGCCGCCCGCGCGGACGTCGACCAGCGGCTGGAGGCGTTCGAGGCCCAGGTCCACGGCCAGCGGGCCGACGCCGACTTCGCGCCCGCCCCGGCGGGCTGAGCGAAGGCGCGCCTCACCCGCCCCGCATCGGCCAGGCGTGGTCCATCGGACCGTGGCCCGCGCCGAAGCCCGGCGCGCGCCGGATCGCCTCCACCACATAGTCGCGCGCCCGCGTCACCGCGTCATCCAGCGACAGCCCCTGCGCAAGGCCGGCGGCGCAGGCCGACGCCAGGGTGCAGCCGGTGCCGTGGGTGTGGCGCGTCTCGATCCGGCCGCTCTCGTAGCGGGTGACGGCGTAGGGGGTCATCAGCAGGTCCACGACCCGCTCGCCGGGGACATGGCCCCCTTTCATCAGCACGGCCGCCGCGCCCAAGGCCAGCAGGGCCTCGCCCGCGCGGGCCATCCCGGCCTCGTCCTGGACGATCAGGCCGGTCAGGGCCGCCGCCTCGGGCGCGTTGGGCGTCAGCAGCGCGGCGCGGGGGATCAGGTGTTCCCTGACCGCCTGCACGGCGCCCCGGTCCAGCAGGGCCTCGCCGCCCTTGGCGACCATCACGGGATCGACCACGGCGGGCGCGTCGGCGTCCTCGATCAGCCGTCCGGCCAGCTCCACCACCGCGGCGTCGCCCAGCATGCCGGTCTTCACCGCATCGGTCCCGATGTCGTCCAGCACCGCCCGCGCCTGGGCCTCGATCACCTGCAGCGGGATGGGGTGGACGCCGAAGACGCCCCGCGTGTTCTGGACCGTCACCGCCGCGATGGCCGTCGCCGCGAAGCCGCCCATGGCGGTGACCGCCTTGATGTCGGCCTGGATGCCGGCCCCGCCGCCGGAATCCGAGCCGGCGATGATCAGGACGCGGCCGCGCTCCTCGTGCCGGCTCACGGTCTGGCGTCCCGGACGGCGGCCCAGACCCGCAGCGCCTGGACGGTCTCGCGCACGTCGTGGACGCGGATCGCCGCGCAGCCCGCCTCGGCTCCCGCGATGGCGCAGGCCAGCGAGCCGCCCAGCCGGTCGGTCCCCTCCTGCGCCGTCGGGTCGACGGCGCGGATGAAGGCCTTGCGGCTGACGCCGAGGAGCAGGGGAAAGCCCAGCGCCCGGAGCTGGCCGAGGTTGGCGAGCAGGGCGAGGTTGTGGGCCAGCGTCTTGCCGAAGCCGATGCCCGGGTCCAGCCAGATGCGCGCGCGGGCGACGCCGGCGGCCATCGCCGTCTCGGCCCGGGCGTGCAGGAAGTCGCAGACCTCCGACACCACGTCCGCGTAGCGCGGGGCGGCCTGCATGGTGCGCGGCTCGCCCTGCATGTGCATCAGCACCACGCCGCAATCGAGCAGGGCGGCGGTCTCCAGGCTGTCGGGCCGGTCGCGCAGCGCGGTGACGTCGTTCCACAGCGTCGCCCCGGCGGCCACGGCGGCCCGCGCCACCGCCGGTTTCATGGTGTCGACCGAGATCGGGATCGCGCTCTCGGCCCGGAGCGCCTCGATCACCGGGACCACGCGCGCCAGTTCCTCGGCTTCGGACACGGGCTCGGCGCCCGGGCGGGTGGACTCGCCGCCGATGTCCAGCATGTCGGCGCCGGCGGCGACGAGCGCGCGCGCATGAGCCACGGCCGCGTCCCGGTCGAGATGACGCCCCCCGTCCGAGAAGCTGTCGGGGGTCACGTTGACAATCCCCATGACCAGGGGACGCTGGGGCTCGGTCACGTAGGTCTCCGCCATGGACGCGGAGCTATAACACGACCGGGAACGCCCATGACCAACGTCGCCAACGCCTTCTGCGACCGCGCCTCGGCCTCCCGGCGGAGGAGGGGCGAGACCGTCCCGCACGCCGGGCTCACCCTCTTCGCCTGCATCCTGGCCTCCAGCCTCGCCTTCATCGACGGCTCGGTGGTCAACGTCGCCCTGCCGGCCATCGGCCGCGACCTGAGGGCCGATCCGGCCGGAATGCAGTGGATCGTCAACGCCTACCTCCTGCCGCTCTCCGGCCTGCTCCTGGCCGGGGGCGCGCTGGGCGACCTGGATGGACGGCGGAAGTGGCTGATCGTCGGCGTCGCCGCCTTCGCCGCCGCTTCGGTGCTGTGCGCCCTCGCGCCGGACCTCGGCTGGCTCCTGGCCGGACGGGCGTTGCAGGGTCTCGCCTCGGCGATCCTGTTGCCGAACAGCCTCGCCATCCTCGGCGGCGCGTTCGAGGGCGAGGCGCGGGGCAGGGCCGTCGGGGTCTGGGCCGGAGTCGGCGCCGCGGTCAGCGCGGTCGGCCCCCTGCTCGGCGGCTGGCTGATCGACAGCATCGGCTGGCGGCCGATCTTCTACATCAACGCGCCGGTGGCGCTCGGGGCGATCGTGCTCGCCGTCCTGTTCATCCGCGACAGCCGCGAGAAGGACCGGCCGCCGCTCGACCTGCCCGGCATGGGCCTCGCCACGGCCGGTCTCGGCGCCGCGACCTGGGCGCTGACCATCGGCTCGGGCCGGACCGGAATCGCCCCGGCCTCCATCGTCTGGTTCGTCGCAGGGACGGCCGCGCTCCTCGCCTTCGTGTGGGTCGAGCGGCGGCGGGGCGAGAGGGCGATGCTGCCCGTCGCCCTGTTCGGCTCCCGCGACTTCGTCGGGCTCTCGCTCCTGACCTTCCTGCTCTACGGGGCCCTCGGCGGGCTCCTGGTGCTCGTGCCCTATGTGCTGATCGAGACCGGCTATTCGGCCATGGCGGCGGGCGCGGCGCTCCTGCCCTTTCCGGCGATCCTCGCCCTGTCCAGCTCGACCATGGGCCAGTTGGCGGCCAAGATCGGACCCCGGTTGCCGCTTTCCGTCGGCCCGGTCGGCGTGGCGGCCGGCTTCGTCCTGATGGTCCGCGTCGGCGCCCGACCGTCCTACTGGACCGACCTTTTGCCTGCGCTGCTGGTCGTCGCCGTCGGCATGGCCGCCGCGGTCGCGCCGCTGACCACCGCCGTCCTGGCCTCGGTCGACCAGCGCCACACCGGCGTGGCCTCGGGCTTCAACAGCGCGGTGGCGCGGACCGGAGGCCTGATCGGCACGGCGCTGCTGGGCGGAGTGCTGTCAGCGCATGGGGAGGCCCTGATGGCGGCCTTCCGGGTCGCCGCGGTGGTCGCGGCCGGAGCCTGCCTCGGCGCCGCGGTCAGCGCGTTCCTGCTGATCAGCCCGCACCTGCGCGCCGACGCGAAGGGCACGCCCGGCTCATGAAAAACCCCTCCGGCGGGGGGCCGGAGGGGTTGATCGTCAGGTCAGCTCAGGTCGGGCCGGCTCTTGTTACGCCGGCTCGGGGCCGGGCTCCGGCGCATGGGTCAGCGGCACCGCCACGGACGGGCCGGAGGGCCGCTTGTCCTCGGGGTTGTCGCGGATCGGCGGCACGCCCTTCAGCGCGTTGCGGATCTCGTCGCCGGTCAGCGTCTCGTATTCCAGCAGCGACTTGGCCAGGGTGTGCAGGTCCTCGATCCGCTCGGTCAGGATCCGCTTGGCCTCCTCGTAGCCGGCCTGGACCAGGCGCTTGATCTCGGCGTCGATGACCCGCGCGGTCTCTTCCGAGACGTTCTGGGTCTTCTGGACCGAGTGGCCGAGGAAGACTTCCTCCTGGTTCTCGCCGTAGGAGACCACGCCGAGCTGGTCGGAGTAGCCCCACTTGGTGACCATGGCGCGCGCCAGCTTGGTCGCCTGGTCGATGTCCGACGAGGCGCCCGAGGTGACCTTCTCCTTGCCGAAGATGATCTCCTCCGACACCCGGCCGCCCATCAGGATGGCCAAGCGCGAGGTCATCTGCTCGTAGGACATGCTCAGCTTGTCCCGCTCGGGCAACTGCATGACCATGCCCAGAGCGCGGCCGCGGGGGATGATGGTCGCCTTGTGCACCGGATCGGTGTTGGGCACCGACAGGGCCACGATGGCGTGGCCGCCCTCGTGGTAGGCGGTCATCCGCTTCTCGTCCTCGGTCATGACCATGGACCGGCGCTCGGCGCCCATCATGACCTTGTCCTTGGCGTCCTCGAAGTCGCGCATCGTCACCATGCGGCGGTTCTTCCGGGCGGCCATCAGGGCGGCTTCGTTGACCAGGTTCGACAGGTCCGCGCCCGAGAAGCCGGGGGTCCCGCGGGCGACGGTGCGCACGTCGACGTCGGCGGCCAGCGGCACGTTGCGCATGTGCACGCGCAGGATCCGCTCGCGCCCGACGATGTCGGGGTTCGGCACCACGACCTGGCGGTCGAAGCGGCCGGGGCGCAGCAGCGCCGGGTCCAGCACGTCGGGGCGGTTGGTGGCGGCGATCAGGATGATGCCCTCGTTCGCCTCGAAGCCGTCCATCTCGACCAGCAGCTGGTTCAGGGTCTGCTCGCGCTCGTCGTTGCCGCCGCCCAGGCCGGCGCCGCGGTGCCGGCCGACGGCGTCGATTTCGTCGATGAAGATGATGCAGGGCGCGTTCTTCTTCGCCTGCTCGAACATGTCGCGCACGCGGCTGGCGCCCACGCCGACGAACATCTCGACGAAGTCCGAGCCCGAGATCGAGAAGAAGGGCACGCCCGCCTCGCCGGCGATGGCGCGGGCCAGAAGCGTCTTACCCGTGCCCGGCGGGCCGACCAGCAGGGCGCCTTTCGGGATCTTGCCGCCCAGACGCTGGAACTTGCCGGGGTCCTTCAGGAAATCGACGATCTCCTGCAGCTCCTCCTTGGCCTCGTCGACGCCGGCGACGTCCTCGAAGGTGACGCGGTTCTTGTTCTCGGTCAGCAGCCGGGCCTTGGACTTTCCAAAGCCCATGGCGCCGCGGCCGGCGCCCTGCATCTGGCGCATGAAGAAGACCCACACCCCGATCAAGAGGATGATCGGCAGCAGGGAGCCCAGCAGCTGGAACCAGCCCGAGGGCTGGGCCGACTGGACCACGATGTTGACGTCGTTGTTCTCCAGCCGCTTCAGCAGCTCGTCCTGGCTGGAGGGGGTGGTGGCGGTGAAGCGGCGGCCCTGCGCGTCGCGGCCGGCGACGGTCTCGCCCCTGAGCGCGACCTCCTTCACCTGGCCGGAGTCGATCTTGGCGAGCAGTTGCGAATAGCTGATCTCGCCGGCGGTCCCGGTGCGCGAGGCCGGACTGATGACGCTGTAGAGCGTAATCAGAACCGCGACGATCACGCCCCAGATGGCCATATTGCGCAAGTTCATCGACTGTATCCCGGGTCGTCCCTGGCGGCGCGCGGAAGCGAGCGCCCGCCTATCCTATCGGTCGGCCCTCAACATAGGGTGGCCGGAGCGGCCGCGCCATGTCGTGATTCGCCGATGTCGCCTTCTCGGGCCATAAGGCCGCAGGCTGCGGCCAATCTGCACCCGGCCAAGCTTCGCGCCTGGGCAGGCCCGCCTCCGAACGGCCGCGGCAGGCGCACGCCCCCTTCCCCGTCCACCAGGGCCGGAAGGCTCCCCCTCGCCCAGGCGGGCAGGTCCCGCAGGTCCCGCCGCTCCTCCGCCGCGAGCTTCCCGATCAGGCCGCCCAAGGGCTCGGCCCGCCAGCCGGCCTCGTCCGCCTCGATCTCGAAGCGGCCGTCCCATACCACGGCCGAGCCAGCGGGAAGCGCGAGCGGCGTCAGGCCGCCCCGGAAGCGCTCGCCTGCGTCGCGCCCGATCTGCACCGTCTCGCCCGCAGCCTCGACGCGGGCGCCGGCGAGGGTCGCCTGCGTCGGTGCGGCGCCGGAGAGTTGGGCAAGGAGCCGGGCAAGGCGCTCGCCCCGCGGCGGCCGGTCGGTCCCGGCCGCGCTGAGCAGGGCCGCCGACAGCAGCCGCGCCGCGCCGGGCGCGCGGAAGGCGGCGCGCTCGAAGGTGAAGCGGGCGTCGTGGTGGGCGGTCGAGTGAAGCGTCGTCGCCTCCCTTCCCCCTCGATGGGCGAGGGGCGGGGGATGGGGGGGCTCGCACGACCCGAGAGGCGCCTGCGCCCCCTTCGGCGATCGCGGCGAACTCGTCCCCATCCCAAACCCTTCCCCCGTCGACGCGGAAGGGCTTTTCGAAAGCGCTGCGCGCGCCCTGGCGCGGGCGAAGCGAGGGTCGGTGTTGGCGGGGTCTTCGATCCAGGCGAGGCCGCGGGCGCTTAGCCAGGCGCGCAGCTCGGCCCGGCCGATCTCCAGCAGCGGGCGCAGCAGGAACAGCCCGCGCCCTTCGGGCCAGGCGGGCGAGGGGGCCCATTCCGTCAGCGCGCCCAGCGTCGGCGCGTCGGCTTGGCGCATCAGCTCGCCCTCGGCGACATCGGCCAGGGTGTGGCCGGTCAAGAGCACGCGCGCGCCCGCCGCGCGGGCCGCTTCGGCCAGCAGGCGATGACGCGCCGCGCGGGCGGCGGCGGGCAGGCCGCTGGCCGGTTTCGGGCCCTCCCAGGCGAGGCCGCGCCACTCCGCCCCCGCTACCTGCGCGGCTTCGGCGGCGAAGGCGGTCCAGGCGGCGCTGTCCGGATGCAGCCGGTGATCGACGGTCAGCGCGACGAGCCGCCGGCCGTGCTCTGCGCACCAGGGGGCGGCGATGCGCAGCAGGGCGAGGGAATCCCCGCCCCCGGACAGCGCCAGGGCGACCGGCGCGGGCGAGGCAGGGTCCAGCCGGCGGTCCAGGACCGTGCGCGCCCTGGCCTCCAGCCCCTGCATCGGCCTAGCTGCAGGCGGCGCGTTTGCGGACGGCGTCGGCGTTGGACTTGAGGTTCGCGTTGGCTCTGGCCGCATAGCGCCGGTCGAATTCGGCCAGGGCCGCGCAGGCCTGCGAGCCCTGTCCCGACTGCGTCAGGGATTGCGCCAGCCGCACCATGGCCTGGGGCGCCCAGTTGGTGGTCGGGCGGTCGCGCAGGGCCGAGGCGTAGGCCGCCGTGGCGTTCTGGTAGCCGCGCTGGGCGTAGAAGCTTTCGCCCAGCCAGTAGTAGGCCTCGGCCGTACGCGCGTTGTTCGGGTTGCGGCTGATGAAGTCCTGGAAGGCGTCGGCCGCGGCGGCGTGCTGGCCCGAGGTGAAGAGGTCGCGGGCGGCGGCGAAGGCCTGGGCCGGCGTCTGTGCGGCCGGTGGCGGCGGTGGAGGCGGCGGCGGGCGCGCCCCCCCGCCGAGGACGCCGGTGTCCTGGGCCTGGGCGCGGGCGGTGGCGTCCGAAGCGGGATTGCCGGAGAGCAGGGGCGACGGCGCGAGGCTCGGGTCCGACGCGTCGGCGGCGCCGGTATAGGCGGCGACCATGGATTCGAGCCGCGCCAGCCGCTCGGTCAGGGCGCGCATCTCGCCGCGGCGCGCTTCCTCCGCCGCGGTGGCGTCGCGGCGGGCCTGGCCGACGTCGCGGGCCACGGTCTCGATCTCGCCGTTGATGCGCTGGAGGGTCATCTCCAGGTCGTCCACGCGGGACTGCAGGGCGGTGACCGCCGGGTCGGCGCCTTCCGGCCGCACCACCACCGGCTGGCCCGTCGCCTGGGCCTGCAGCACGATGCTCTGCACGGTCTTGAGGTCCCGCTCGATCCGGTCGAGGCGCCGGTCGGCGCCGGCGTTCTGGGCCTGGGCGGCTCCCGCCGTCAGGGCGGCGAGGGAGAGGCCGGTCAGAAGCGTGCGGAGGCGACGTCGAAGCGCCATGGGGACATCCAGTTCCGCCCCCGCAAGACCCCGGGCGATCCTGCAGCGGGCGCGTCAAAAACGAAAGGGAGAAGAGAGGCGGCCGTCCGGCGGCCGCCTCCCGAAAGGCTTACTGGACTTACTGGGCGCCGCTGGTGATCGCCGTGTGGGCGTTACGGTTGCGGGCCCAGGCGTCTTCGTTCGAGCCCGGATCGATCGGCCGTTCCTTGCCGTAGGAGATGGTGGTGATCCGGCCGCCGGGGACGCCCTGGCTGATCAGGTGCGAGCGCACGCTTTCGGCGCGGCGCGAGCCCAGGGCCAGGTTGTACTCGCGGGTGCCGCGCTCGTCGGCGTTGCCTTCGATGCGGACCATCACCTGCGGATAGCGCAGCAGCCATTGGGCCTGGCGGTTCAGGACCTCCTTGGCGTCGTCGCGCAGGGTGTACTGGTCGAGGTCGAAATAGACCCGGTCGCCCGCATTGATGACGAAATCCTGCACCGAGCCGGGCACGGGGCCGCTCGGCGCCTGAGCCACCGGGGCGGCCGGCGGCGGCGGCGGCGGCGGGGGCGGCGTTTCGGGAGCGGCCGGGGTCGCGGGGGTGGGCGCGGGCGGCGGCGGCTTCTTGCTGGCGCAGGCGACGAGGGCGCATGCGGCGGCGGCGAGCACCGCGGTTCGGACGATTGTGCGGGTTACGGCCATAGAGTCCTCCTGGACGGGTTCAAAACGATAAGGCGTGTCCGACGCGGGCGGCGCTCACGCCCGCAGGCAAGCCACGCTGGTACTGGCACTCACTTCAACAACGGCGACCAGGCCGGGTCCGAGGCCGGGTTGCCGTAAGGGGCTGGGCGCAGGTTGCGGCCCGAGATGTCGACGGACCACAACCGAGAGCCGCCGCCTGGCGTTTCGCGCGAGAACATCAGCACCCGCCCGTTGGGCGCCCAGGTCGGCCCCTCGTCGAGGAAGCTGGTGGTGAGGATCCGCTCATCGCTGCCGTCCGCGCGCATCACACCGATGTGGAACTGATTTCCTGTCTGCTTGGTGAACGCGATGAAATCGCCCTTCGGACTCCACACCGGCGTGGTGTAGCGCCCGTTGGCGAAGGTCAGGCGCCGCACGCCCGAGCCGTCCACGTTCATCACGTAGAGCTGGGCCGATCCGCCCCGGTCGGAGTTGAAGACGAGCTTGGTCCCGTCCGGCGAGAACGAGGG
>Ga0164243_10012481_pt1 | contig 12031 bp, 10 predicted proteins | sample OricompcompostOP_FD_108781 | JGI IMG/M metagenome (GOLD analysis project Ga0164243, IMG submission 108781) | Organic Plus compost microbial communities from Emeryville, California, USA - Original compost - Organic plus compost (OP) | ecosystem: Engineered > Solid waste > Mixed feedstock >...
CGACATCGGCGCCGACGTGCGCGCCGCGGCGGCGGCCGGCGCGCGCGGCGTGCTGGTGCCGACCCCGCAGACCCGGCCCGAGGAGGTGCGCGACGCCCCGGTGGTGGCGCCCGACCTGCGCGCGGCGGCCGAGCTGATCCTCGGAGGCGCGTGGTGACCCACCGTCTCGCGGTCCGCCTCGACAGCCTCGGCGACGTCCTCGTCACCGGCCCGGCGATCCGCGCGCTGCGCGGCACCGCCGACCGGCTGACCCTGCTGTGCGGACCCCGCGGCGCGGCGGCGGCGCGGCTGCTGCCCGGCGTGGACGAGATCGTCACCTGGCACGCCCCGTGGATCGACCCGGAGCCCGAGCCCGTCGATCCTGCGCACGTCGAGGCGCTGCGCGACCTCGTCGCCCGGCAGGGCGTCGACGAGGCGGTCGTCTTCACCTCCTTCCACCAGTCGCCGCTGCCGACGGCGCTGGTGCTGCGGCTGGCGGGCGTGCCGTGGATCGGCGCCGTCAGCCGCGACTACCCCGGGTCCCTGCTCGACCTGCGGGTGCGCCCGGCCGGGATCGTCCCCGAGCCGGAGGCACAGCTGCGGCTGGCGCTCGCCAGCGGAGGGCGGCTGCCGGCCGGTGACGACGGCCGCCTCGCCGTCGACCCGGACCGGCTCGGCGACCCGCCGTCCCTGCCCGACGGTCCCTTCGTCGTGCTGCACCCCGGCACCTCCGTGCCCGCCCGCGCGTGGCCCGCCGACGGGTACGCCGCCGCCGCCCGCCTGCTGGTGGACCGGGGCTACGGCGTGGTCGTCACCGGCGCGCCGGACGAGCGGTCGCTGACGGCGTACGTCGCCGAGGCGGCTCCCGGCTCCCGCGACCTCGGCGGGGCGACCGATCTCGCCGGACTCGCCGGCGTGCTCGCCCGCGCCGCGGCGGTGGTCGTCGGCAACACCGGTCCGGCGCACCTCGCGGCGGCCGTGGGCACGCCCGTGGTCTCCCTCTTCGCGCCGACCGTGCCCGCGACCTGCTGGGCGCCGTACGGCGTGCCCCGGGTGGTGCTCGGCGACCAGCACGCCGCCTGTGCCGGGTCCCGCGCCACCGCCTGCCCGCTGCCCGGCCACCCGTGCCTGGCCTCCGTGACCGCCGCCGAGGTGGTCGCCGCGGTCGACCGGATCGCCGCCACCGCTCACCGATCCCAGGAAGGGGTTGCCTCATGAGGATCTCGCTCGTCTCCGAGCATGCCAATCCGCTCGCCGCACTCGGGGGCGAGGACGCCGGCGGCCAGAACGTCCACGTCGCCCAGCTCGCGGCCGGTCTCGCGCGCCGTGGGCACGAGGTCACCGTGCACACCCGTCGCGACCGGCCCGACGTCCCCCAGCTCGTGCGGGCGCCGGCCGGCTATGTCGTCGACCACGTCGACGCCGGACCGCCGGAGCCGCTGCCCAAGGACCGGATCGCGGTGCACCTCGACGAGCTCGCCGACGGCCTCGCGGAGCGGTGGCGACAGGCGCCGGTCGACCTCGTCCACGCCCACTTCTGGATGAGCGGAGTGGCGTCGGTCCAGGCCGTCCGCGCCCTGCCCGTGCCGCCGCCGGTCGTGCAGACCTTCCACGCGCTGGGGGTCGTCAAGCGGCGTCACCAGGGTGCTGCCGACACCAGCCCGCCCGCACGGATCGACGCCGAGCGGCAGCTGCTCCACGACGTCGACCACGTGATCGCGACCTGCACCGACGAGGTGCGCGAGCTGCGTGAGCTCGGCCTGCCCGCCGGCCGCTCCAGCGTGATCCCGTGCGGCGTCGACACCACCCGCTTCGCGCCCGCCGCGGGTCGCCGGGCCGGACGCCGGCTCGTCACGGTCGGCCGGATGGTGCCGCGCAAGGGCTACGACACGGTGATCGAGGCCCTCGCGCAGGTCCCCGACGCCGAGCTGCTGGTGGTGGGCGGCCCGAGCGCGGCGGGCCTGGACGACGATCCCGAGATCGCCCGTCTGCGTGCCGTCGCGCGGTCGGCCGGCGTGGCCGACCGGGTGGTGTTCACCGGAGCGGTCAGCCCCGACGAGGTCGCGCGGGTGCTGCGCTCCTGCGACGTCGCGGTCACCGGCGCCTGGTACGAGCCGTTCGGGATCGTGCCGGTCGAGGCGATGGCCTGTGGCCTGCCGGTCGTGGCCACCGACGTCGGTGGCCACCGGGACACCGTGCGACCGGATCGCACCGGCGAGCTCGTGCCGCCGCGCGACCCGCAGGCGCTGGCGGCCGCGCTCGGCGCGCTGCTCGACGACGCCTTCCGCCGGCGCCGCTACGGCGCGGAGGCCCGTCGACGCGCCGTCGAGCTCTACGACTGGCAGACCGTCGTGGAGCGGACCGAAGTCGTCTATCGCGCGCTCAGAGCCAGTGCGGCGCGCACCGCAGAGGTGGCCGGATCATGAGCACGACCGTCACCGGCACGGCGGGCACCCGCTGCGCCCACGCCCACGTCGCCAGCCTGAGCGCCGCCCTGCCCGCCTTCGCGTCCTGCGTGGACGTGGTGGACGACTGGGGCGTGCGGCTCGCCGAGCGCCTGCGCGCCGGCGGCCGGCTGCTGGCCGCGGGGAACGGCGGCAGCGCCGCCCAGGCCCAGCACCTCACCGCCGAGCTCGTCGGCCGCTTCCGCCAGGACCGGGCACCGATGTCGGCGATCTGCCTCAGCGCGGAGACCTCGAGCCTCACCGCGATCGTCAACGACTACCCGCCCGAGGAGCTCTTCGCCCGGCAGGTCGAGGCGCACGCGCGCCGCGACGATGTCGTCGTGCTGCTCTCCACGAGCGGCCGCAGCCCCAACGTGGTCGCCGCGGCGGAGCGCGCCCGCGCCGTCGGCGCGCGCACCTGGGCGCTGACCGGCCCCCGGCCCAACCCGCTCGCCGAGGTCGCCGACGAGGTGTGCGCCGTCGAGTCGGACTATCCGGCCACCGTGCAGGAGCTGCACCTGGTGGCCGTCCACGTCCTGTGCGCCGCGGTCGACCGCGCGCTCGGCGTCCTGGACGGTGAGTCGTGAGCGGTCCGCTGGTCGTGCTCGGCGACCTGCTCCTCGACGTCGACGTGCACGGGACGGCCGGGCGGCTCGCGCCCGACGCGCCCGTGCCGGTCCTCGACGTCGCTGACGAGGTCCGACGGCCTGGCGGCGCCGGTCTCGCCGCGACCCTCGCCGCCCGGTACGGCGACCGCGAGGTCGTCCTCGTGACCCCGCTGGCCGACGACGAGCGCGCCCGGGAGCTGGTCGCGCTGCTCGCCGACGCGGGCGTGGAGACGGTCGGGCTGCGCGACGACGGCGCGACCACGGTCAAGCGGCGGCTCTTCGCCCAGGACGGGCGACCCCTGCTGCGGATGGACGAGGGCGGCGCCGCGGTCGCCGGTCCGGTGCCGCTCGCCGCCAGCCGCGCCCTCCGCTCCGCGGAGGCGGTGCTCGTCGCCGACTACGGCCGCGGCGTGACCGCGCTGCCGGAGATCCGCGACGCCGTCGCCGCCGCCCGCGCGCCGGTCGTGTGGGATCCCCACCCGCGGGGCGCGACGCCGGTGCCCGGCCTCGCGCTGGTCACGCCCAACCGCTCCGAGGCCGCCGCCCTGGCCGGCGCCCTCACCGGCGCCGACCAGCGGGAGGAGGGGCTGCGCGCGGTCGCCGACCGGGCGGAGCTCCTGCTGCGGCACTGGGAGGCGGAGGCCGTCGCGGTCACGCTCGGCCGCCGCGGCGCCCTGCTCGCCGCCGGCGGCCCGCCCGTCGTCGTACCCCCACCGCGCGGCGGCGACGCCGGGCCGGTCGACCCGTGCGGCGCAGGCGACTGCTTCGCCGCCGCGGCCGCGCGGGCGCTCGCCGACGGCGCCGCGGCGGACGAGGCGGTGGAGGCGGCCGTCCGCGCCGCCACGCTCTTCGTCCGCACCGGAGGCGTCGCCCAGCAGCCGGCCGCACCCGCCGGCGCCGTGCCCGGTGTCGGGCTCGACGCCGCCCTGCACACGGTGGCCCGGATCCGCGAGCGCGGCGGCACCGTCGTCGCCACCGGCGGGTGCTTCGACCTGCTGCACGCCGGCCACGTGGCCACCCTGCGCGCCGCTCGCGACCTCGGCGACTGCCTCGTGGTGCTGGTCAACTCCGACGCCTCGGTGCGACGGCTCAAGGGCGAGACCCGGCCGGTCGTGCCGGAGGCGGACCGTGCCCAGGTGCTCGCCGCCCTCGACTGCGTCGACGCCGTCGTGGTCTTCGACGAGGACACGCCGGTCCCGCTGCTGCGCCAGCTGGAGCCGGCCGTGTGGGCGAAGGGCGGCGACTACGCCGGGGCCGAGCTGCCCGAGACGCCGGTGCTGCGGGAATGGGGCGGCGTGGCCGTGACCCTGCCCTACCTGGAGGGCCGGTCCACGACCGGCCTGGTGCACCGGGTCGCGGCCGCCGTGGGGTGAGCGCACCGGTGACCGAGCGGCGGTGGGTGGTCCTGCGCGCCCTCGGGCTGGGCGACCTGCTCGCCGGCGTCCCCGCCCTGCGGGCACTGAGGCGCGCGTGCGCCGGCGGCGAGCTGTGGCTCGCCGCCCCCCGCGTCCTGGCCCCCCTCGTCGAGCTGGCCGGGGTGGCCGACGCGCTCGCGCCCACCCCGGACCTCGGGCCGGTGCCGTGGTCGGGCCCGCCCCCCGAGCTCGCCGTCGACCTGCACGGCAACGGCCCGGCGAGCAAGATCCCGCTGCAGGCGCTCCGACCGCGGCGACTGCTCGCCTTCGCCGGCCCGGGCGCCGGTGGCCGCCCCGTGCCCGGGCCGGCGTGGCGCCGAGAGGAGCACGAGCGCGAGCGGTGGTGTCGCCTCGTCCGGGACGGGCTCGGCGTCCCCGCCGACCCGGCGGACCTGCTGCTCCGCCGTCCACCCGGAGCGGGCGCGCCGGGCTCCGGCCCGGTGGTCGTGCACCCCGGCGCCGCGTCCGGCAGCCGCCGCTGGCCCCCCGACCGGTTCGCCCGGGTCGCCCGCGCACTGGCCGGGCACGCTCCGGTCGTGGTCACCGGGTCGCCGGCCGAGCGCGACCTCGCCGACGGCGTACGCCGGGAGGCGGACCTGCCCGCCGACGCACTGCTGGCCGGGGAGACCGGCCTGCTCGACCTGGCCACGCTGGTGGCCGGCGCCCGCCTCGTGGTCTGCGGCGACACCGGTGTCGCCCACCTGGCCTCGGCCTTCGGCACGCCGTCGGTCGTGCTCTTCGGGCCGACCCCGCCGGCCTTCTGGGGACCGCCCGACTCCGGGCCGCATCGGGTGCTCTGGCACGGCGCCGGCACCGAGAGCGGGGACCCGCACGGAGCCGACCCGGACCCGCGGCTGTTGGCGGTCGGGGTCGAGGAGGTGCTCGCCGCCGCGGAGGGCGCGCTGGCCGCCGTGTGACGCGCCGACGCTCAGCCGAGTTCAGGCGCAGACGGTCCAGCCGGCCGCCTCCCACCGGGCGTGGTCGAGGCAGCGGCGGGCGTCGACGACCTGGCGCCGGCGCACCAGCCGGCCCACCTCGTGCGGGTCGAGCTCGGCGAACTCCTGCCAGTCGGTCAGCACGAGCACCAAGTCGGCGTCTTGGCAGGCCTCGTGGGCGGTGCGGGCGACGGCGAGATGGTCCGGCGGAGCGGCGGCCGGGTCGTAGCCGACGACCTGCGCGCCGTGCTCCTCCAGCCGGGCGGCGATGTCGACGGCGGGGGAGTCCCGCAGGTCGTCGGAGCCGGCCTTGAACGCGGTGCCGAGGACCGCCACCCGGTGCCCCCGGGCGCCGCCGAGGAGCTCCTCGGCGAGGCGGATCGTCCGCTCCCGCTGCCACTGGTTCACCCGGTCGGCCTGGCGCAGGAAGTCGGCGGCGACGTCGAGACCGAGGTCGCGGGCGTCGGCGAGCAGGCCGCGCAGGTCCTTCGGCAGGCAGCTGCCGCCGTACCCCGGCCCGGGCTGCAGGTACTCCCGGCCGATGCGGGGGTCGCGGCCGACGATCTCGGTCAGCGACGCCACGTCGGCGTGCGCCGCCTCGCAGATCTCGCCGAGCACGTTCACCGTGGACACCCGCACCGCCAGCATGGTGTTGGCGGCGAGCTTGGCCAGCTCGGCCGTCTCCAGGTCGGTGGCGAGGAAGGGGACGTCGCGGCGCAGCCAGTCGGCGTACACCTCCCGCAGGGCGGGGAGGCCCTCGCCGTCCACCGTGCCCACCACGAGCCGGTGCGGACGGCGGGAGTCGGCCATCGCGTGGCCCTCCCGCAGGAACTCCGGGTTCCACGCGACGAGCACGTCGTCACCGGCCGGGGCCTTGGAGCGCAGCAGGTCGCGCATCCGGCGCGCGGTGCCGACCGGCACCGTCGAGCGCCCGACGACCAGGCACGGCCCGTCGAGGAGCCGGGCGAGGGAGACCATGACGTCCTCCAGGGCCGTCAGGTCGATGCCGTCCGTCTCGCCGTCCGGCGGCTGACCAGGCGTGCCGACGCACACGTTGTGCACGTCCGCGCCGGCGGCGTCGCGCAGGTCGGTGGAGAAGCACAGCCGCCCGGAGGCGAGCCCGGCGCGCAGGGACTCCTCGAGGCCGTCCTCGAGGAAGGGCGCCCGGCCGGCGGCCAGGGTGCGGATGCGGTGGGGGTCGCGGTCGATCCCGACGACGTCGTGGCCGGCCTCGGCGAGGCAGGCGGCATGGGTCGCGCCGAGATAGCCGGTGCCGAGGACCGAGACCCGCATCAGGCACCCACCGACGCCTGCAGTGGGTCCGACGGCGAGCCCGGTGCCGGGCCGTCCTCGACGCCGAGCTGCCCGGCGAACCAGGCCGCGGTCTGCTCCAGACCCGCCCGCAGCGGCGTCGTGGGCGACCAGCCCAGGCGGTCCCGGGCGAGGTCGAGCGCGGGCTGTCGCACCAGCGGGTCCTGCGGCGGGCGCGGGACCTGGCGCACGGGCGACGACGAGCCGGTGACCTGGAGGATCACCTCGGCGATCTCGCGGACCGAGCGCTCGTCGTCGCTGCCCAGGTTGACCGGCCCCGGCTCGTCGGAGCCGGCCAGCCGGAGCAGGCCGTCCACGAGGTCGCCCACCCAGCACAGCGAGCGGGTCTGGTTGCCGTCGCCGGCCACGGTGAGCGGCTCGCCGGTGAGGGCCTGGACCATCAGGGTCGGCACCAGCCGGCCGTCGTCCATCGCCATCCGGGGACCGTAGGTGTTGAAGATCCGGGCGATGCCGGTGCGCGTGCCGTGCTCGGCGCGATGCGCGACGGTCAGCGCCTCCGCGAAGCGCTTCGACTCGTCGTACATGCTGCGCGGGCCGACCGGGTCGACGCGCCCCCGGTAGCTCTCCCGCTGCGGATGCTCCTCCGGGTCGCCGTACACCTCCGAGGAGGAGGCGAGCACGAAGCGGGCGCCGTGCCGGGCGGCCAGGTCGAGGGCGTGGCCGGTCGCGTGGGAGCCGGCGCGCAGGGTCTCCAGCGCGAGCCGCTGGTAGTGGATCGGCGAGGCCGGCGAGGCGAGGTGGAAGACCGCGTCGACCGGCCCGTCGACCGCGTCCCCGAGCGGCAGCCCCTGGCTCACGTCCGCCTCGACGAAGCGGAAGCCCGGCTTCTCGCGCAGGTGGGCGATGTTGGCGGTGCTTCCGGTCACGAGCGAGTCGACGCAGACCACGCGGGCACCCTCGGCGAGCAGCCGCTCGCACAGCCAGGAACCCAGGAAGCCGGCGCCACCGGTCACGACGGCGTGGGCAGGAACGTCCATGACGGCGTGGTACCCGCTGCCCCTGGCGGCATCCGACGCGACTTGGCCGGTCGATCAGACCCAGCGCGAGAACCAGATCCGGTCCAGCCACTCGCTGTGGGTGAGCATCTGGTTGGTCCAGATCGGCCAGAACCACGCGAAGTTGACCAGGGTGAGCACCACGAACGCGCCGCCCACGACGACGCCGACGGTACGCCGGGGCGAGGGTGCGGAGGACGGCCCGAGCAGGGTGCCGATCGCCAGCGTGATCGCCAGGACGGTGAAGGGCAGGATCGCGATCGCGTAGAAGAGGAAGATCGGCCGGTCGTCGTACTGCATCCACGGCAGCCACGCCGACAGCGCGCCGACCACCGCCAACCCATAGCGCCAGTCCCGGGCGCCGACCCACATCGCCACCGCGAACACGAGCGCGAGCACCCCGCCCCACCACAGCACCGGCGTGGGCAGCAGCAGTACCTGCTTGATGCAGTCGCTGCCCGCGGGGGCGTCACAGCCCGGCGCGTCGGGCGCGATGTCGTTGGTCACCGCGACGCCCACCGGCCGGTTGATGAGCAGCCAGCTCGACGGCTTGGACTCGTAGAAGTGGGTCGAGCAGTTCAGGAAGTGGGTGTGGAAGGTGTAGACGTCCTGGTGGTAGTACCACAGCGAGCGCAGCGACTGCCACGCCTCACCCAGGCCGGTCGCGTCGCGCTCCGTCGCGGTCGGCCACTTCCTGCTCGCGTCGAGATCCTCGGCGACATAGGAGTCGTCGTCCTTCGCGCAGTGCCCCTGGCCGGTGTACTGGCGGTACTGCGTGGAGCTCAGGTGCTCCTCGTACTCCTGCGCGTGCGCCAGCCAGCCACCCCACGTGGCGACGTAGACGAGCAGGGCGACGACGACCAGGGACAAGAAGGCCGGGATCCCGTCGACGACGGCGCCCTTGGCCAGCGCCCAGCGGATCCCCAGCGAGCGGCGCGCGCCCGCGCTCCAGACCCAGCACAGCACCCCGAACGCGGCGAGCGGGTAGAGCGCGGTCCACTTGGTGCCGACCGCGAGGCCGAAGCAGACGCCGGCGGCCAGCAGCCAGGGCCGCAGGAGCACCGCTGGCCCCCAGCCGGTCAGCGTCGCGCCGTCGCCGGCACGCCGCGCGCGGGTCGCCAGCCGGGCGCGGTGCCAGTCCCGGTCGGCGACCAGGCAGGCCACGCCGCACAGCAGGAAGAGGGCCAAGAAGATGTCGAGCAACGCGAGCCGGGACAGCACGAAGTGCAGGCCGTCGAGCATCAGCAGGGTGCCGGCGACGCAGCCGAGCATCGTCGAGCCGGTCATCCGGCGCACCAGCCGGCACATCACCAGCACCATCAGCGCGCCCGCGACCGCGGACGCGATCCGCCAGCCGAAGGGGTCCATCCCGAACGCCTTCTCGCCCAGCGCGATCAGCCACTTGCCGACGTCGGGATGCACGGCGAGCGACGGGTCCCCCGTCCACACCTGGTCCACATGGCCGTCGAGGATGTCGGCGTTGATGTCGGTCTCGGTGTTGCCGTCGGCGTCGGTCAGGTAGGTCTGCACGTAGCCGTTGTTGAGCAGCGACCACGCGTCCTTGGCGTAGTAGGTCTCGTCGAAGGCGAAACGGTGGGGGTTGCCCAGGCCGACCACCCGCAGCCCGAAGGCGAGCAGGGCGAGCGCCACCGGACCGAGCCAGCCGACGAGTCGGTCCCGGCCGCTCACGCCCCGGATCGGGCTCACCGCCCGCTCCACGGCCAACGGCACCCGACGCCCGAGCGCGGTGCGGGACAGGCCGGTCACGGTCACGGAGGCCAACCCTACGCACGCCGCGAGCGCGTCGTCCTCCCGATCGCCCCGGCGGCGACGCGACGACCTCGATGGGTCTGCGAGGATCGGGACCGTGACTGGAGTCCTCGTGCTGGCCGGTACGCCGATCGGCCAGGTCGGCGACGCGCCGCCCCGGCTGGCGCAGGAGCTGGCCCGTGCGGACGTGGTCGCCGCCGAGGACACCCGCCGCCTGCGCCGCCTGGTGGGCGACCTGGGCATCGAGCTGACCGGTCGGGTCGTGTCCTACTTCGAGGGCAACGAGGCCGCCCGCACGACCGCGCTCGTCGAGGCGCTGACGGCGGGCGAGCGCGTCGTCCTCGTGACCGACGCCGGCATGCCGAGCGTCTCGGACCCGGGCTACCGGCTCGTCGCCGCGGCCGTGGCCGAGGGCGTCCGGGTGACCGCCGTCCCGGGGCCGTCGGCGGTGCTGACCGCCCTCGCGGTGTCCGGGCTGCCGGTGGACCGGTTCTGCTTCGAGGGCTTCTTGCCGCGCAAGGCGGGGGAGCGGTCCCGTCGGCTCGGCGAGCTCGCCGGCGAGCAGCGCACCATGGTCTTCTTCGAGGCGCCGCACCGCACGGCCGCCGCGCTGGCCGCGATGCGCGACGCCTTTGGCGCCGACCGTGCCGCCGTGGTGTGCCGCGAGCTCACCAAGACCCACGAGGAGGTACGCCGCGACGGGCTGGCCGCCCTCGCGGACTGGGCCGCCGGCGGCGTACGCGGCGAGGTGACCGTCGTCGTCGCCGGCGCGACGCCCGGCGCCGGCGTGGCGACCGACCCCGACAGCCTGCGCGCGGCCGTCGCCGACCTCGAGGCGTCCGGGATGCGGCGCAAGGACGCGATCGCCGCGGTCGCCGGGCAGGCTGGGCTCCCCAAGCGCGACGTCTACCAGGTGGTGCACATCGATGGCTGAACCGACGGACCGGATCACGCAGGTCGAGCGGGACGGGCTCGTCTTCGACGTCCTCGACGAGGGGCCGCTCGAGGGCGAGGCGATCCTGCTGCTGCACGGCTTCCCCGAGCGGGCGACCTCGTGGCGCCGGGTGGCGCCGCTGCTGCACGAGGCGGGCTACCGCACGCTCGCGATGGACCAGCGCGGCTACGCGCCCGGCGCGCGTCCCCCGCGGCGCCGCGACTACCGCGTGTCGCTGCTCGCCCAGGACGCGGTCGCGGTCATCGACGCCGTCGCCGGGCCGGGTGGCGCGGTCCACGTCGTCGGCCACGACTGGGGCGCGATCGTCGCCTGGACCCTCGCCCAGCACCACGCGACCCGGGTGCGCACCCTCACCGCGGTGTCGGTGCCCCACCCCGGCGCCTTCCTCGCCTCCCTCGTGCGCTCCCGCCAGCTGCTCAAGTCGTGGTACATGCTCGCCTTCCAGGCCCCGCTGCTGCCGGAGGCGCTGCTCGGCCGGATCCGGTCGGCGTCCGACCGGCAGCTGCGGCGCGCGGGCATGACCCGCGAGGACGTCGCGCGGGTGCGCGCCGAGATCGTCGACACCGGCGCACTGCCGCACGCGCTCGGCTGGTACCGCGCGCTGCCGTTCAACGACGCCCGCCGCATGCGCACCCGGGTGAGCGTGCCGACGACCTTCGTGTGGAGCGACCAGGACGTCGCCCTGGGCCGGTGGGGCGCGGAGCACACCGTCCGCTGGATGGACGGGCCCTACCGCTTCGTCGAGCTCAACGGGGTCTCCCACTGGATCCCGACCCACGCCCCCGACGTGCTCGCCGAGGCGATCCTCGAGCGGGTGCGGAGCGCCTCGTGAGCGAACGGCCGCCCGCGCCGGACCCGCTCCCGCATCCGGTCGTCGACAACCACTGCCATCTCGACATCAGCCGCGACCGGGACGCCGAGCCCTGGGACGCCGGAGCGGCGATCGCCGCCGCGGCCGCCGTCGGCGTACGACGCATCGTGCAGATCGGCTGCGACCTGCCGGGTGCCCGCTGGGCGGTGTCGGCGGCCCAGGCGCACGACGCGCTGGTGGCCGGCGTGGCGCTGCACCCCAACGAGGCGCCCCGGATCCTCCAGCGCGAGGGACGCGCGGCGCTGGAGGCGGCATGGGAGGAGATCGAGCGCCTCGCCGGCGCGCACGACAAGGTGCGGGCCGTCGGCGAGACCGGCCTGGACGCGTTCCGCACCGGCGAGGACGGGCGCGCGGTGCAGGTCGAGTCGTTCCGGCGGCACATCGACATCGCCAAGCGGCTCGACAAGACGCTGGTGATCCACGACCGCGAGACCCACGACGAGGTGCTCGAGGTGATCGACGCGGAGGGTGCGCCCGACCGGTGGGTGATGCACTGCTTCTCGGGCGACGCCGCGTTCGCCCGCGCCTGCCTCGACCGCGGCGCCTACCTCTCCTTCGCCGGGACCGTGACGTTCAAGAACGCCGAGCCGCTGCGCGAGGCGCTGCGGATCACGCCCCGCGACCGGGTCCTCGTCGAGACCGACGCGCCGTATCTCACCCCCGTGCCGCACCGGGGGCGCACCAATGCGTCGTACCTCGTCCCGTTGACGGTGCGGACGATGGCGGC
>Ga0164243_10012482_pt1 | contig 12031 bp, 7 predicted proteins | sample OricompcompostOP_FD_108781 | JGI IMG/M metagenome (GOLD analysis project Ga0164243, IMG submission 108781) | Organic Plus compost microbial communities from Emeryville, California, USA - Original compost - Organic plus compost (OP) | ecosystem: Engineered > Solid waste > Mixed feedstock >...
CCGCAAAAAAGCTATCTTTGGGGTGTTGGACGTTCTTTGAGCAAGCGAAAATCCGGCTGTAAGGAAAACGGCCGGAACGCGAAAAATCCGCGGAAGGCAATATGACTACGGCGCGAGGCTGTATGACCCGGTGATCGGAAGGTGGGGTACGGTTGATCCGTTGGCGGAGCATAGCAGTCAGTTCGACAAGTCCCCGTATGCCTATGCCTGGAATAGTCCTACGGTATACGATGACCCAAGCGGGATGTGCCCGGAATGCGAGGAGAAAGTCAAAGATCCCTCAACGGGTCAGGTATACAATTCCACGGGTGGGGCGACGTATGTCTATGATGGTAGCAACTGGACGAGACAGGGTGGGATGCTTGCTGAAGTGACCGTAGGCCAGCCATTTGTACCTGCGCGCGTGAGTTCAGTCAGGAACTACGGGGGCGACGGCAGTGGAAGTACTTATGACCGAATTATGTACGGCCTGGACAAGGTGAATCAGTTCTTGCCCACGACCCATATTCTGAATAGCATTACCTACGCTTTTACGGGCAAGGATATTATGGGTAATAACATGGGGCTGGGTGATGCCACGCTGGGGGCTGTGAGTGTGCTTCCAATTGCAAAGATGGGGGGCGCAGCTATTCGAGGAGTCGGAAATATTGCCGTTAAGGGGGGAAGACAGTTACTACTGAAACCTGGAGCGGCTAATTTAACTCAAAAAGGTTTAGACCATATAATTGCTCGCCATTGGTTTACGAGTGGTGCTAAAGGTGCAGGGAAGTTTGCAGAAGGGACAACAGGGGCGGGTTTAAAGAGTATGATTAATACTACCACAACGCAAGGTGTTTTCCGAGCTAATACAATGGGACGTGCCGGAACAATAGCAGAATATAATTTTGGTAGAGTGATTGGTACAACATCAGGCGGTGCGCCCGCATCAAGCTTGAGAGTTGTCATTGGAACAAACGGAAATGTCATTACAGCGTTTCCATTTTAAATAGTGTTGTAATGTTTAGAATAGAATATAAAATAATAACAGAGCAACTTCAAGAAATTGAGTATATCTCTGATGAAGAAATCCGATATGATTTTTTATTGGGTAATGTGTCTTTGTTTTCGTCCCATGCAGAGATTGAAATGGAATGGGAATGGATACCATTGTTAGATTTTGCCTATTGTTTGCAAATGATTGTTAGTAATCTAAAAGCAAATGATACCACTAAAGAATATTTTGAGTTTACAGAAAATGCGGAAACATTAGAATTTTCAAGACAAAGAGAAAAATTAAAAATAGTTGCCTCTTTTTCATCAACAGTGATAGAAACGACATTTGTAGATTTTGAAAAGGCGGTATATGATTTTCATTTAAACATTAGTGAATACATACGAAGGAGCATAATAGGCGAGCCACCAAGTGTCTTACAGAAATATCTCTCTGTCGAATTGTAAAAGAAAAATCAGAATGAAGTTGTTTGTCAAGATATTGCTGTTTGTTTTAGTTGCACTTATTGCTAATGTGAAAGTAATAAGTGCAACTATTACATAAGGGGGTAAGTCGGGTTTTCGAGGTAGGCTCATATAATACTTTGAAAGGTGTCGAAGCCGGTTTGGAAGCTCATCACGTTGGACAAAGACCACTAATGAAAAATTTGTTCCAGGCTATAATGCCAATACAGCACCTTCAATTTTGGTGCCAAAACAAGGTCATACGTTAGGAAGTTGTGTTCTTTCAAGAGGAACTTCAGGTTTTTCAAATGCACGACAAGTGTCAGACAATGTGCTTTTGGCGTTAATTTGATCACGATCGCCTTAGGGATAGGCCTGTTGTTTCAGTTTAAAGACCTGAAAACAACAGATCCTCCCGCCATCAAATCAATAAATACGTCTCGGAAAAGCGGATACTGTGATTGCCCCAAACCATACTACTGCGGCAATTGCAGCATCCGCCATTCCGCGATTTGAAATAACCCACCTGCTATTACGGAAGTGACCGAAACCCGGTAATACCGATACGCTGTATGATTGGTAAACGTATACGTTTTGGTCATAAAGCGTTCCGCGAAAGTCTCATCGTTCCGTTCATCCAGCAGTGTCCACGTGTTTCCATCCATCGAACCTTCCAGTTTCCAGTTTTTGGGATCGCGATCCGGGACGTCATTGGCCGAAGTGAGGGTGTATGCACCGAGAACGATCGGCTCGTAAAAATCCAGCTGGAACCAAAGGTCGCCCACGTAATCAAACTGCAGGAATTTCGTCTGGATGTCGTTGTCCGTGAGTTTTAATGAACCTTCGCCGGCGAATTTACCACCGCTGTTGTCGCGGGAAACGCTCAGCGCACCCCGGTTGGTAACGTCGCGCACCACGCCCAGGTCGGTTAGCAATCGGGAGATTTCGGCAATGGAACCATTCGGCGTTTTTACCCGCAGCGTATAGTCTTCAAACTGCCCCGGGGCAACCGAAATGTTTACCACCTCGTTGTTGTTTAGGAATTCACCGCCCACGCCTACGCCTTTGTACCAATAAATACTGTCTACCGCGATATTGGCGGCCACCGAAAGGTCGAGGCTACCCCCCGGTTTGGGGGTAGCGGTCACCTCGATCAGGCTGTCGGGAACGATGTTAACCACCGCTTCCTTTTCTGCCCAGAAGCCCTGGCCGTTTTCGGTCCGCAGCTTGATCCGGAAGTTACCCGTCCGCAAAAAGGTATGCGTCGGTGATTCTTCCAGCGAAACGCTGTCGTCGCCGAATTCCCAGCGCACCATTGCATAATTGGTTCCTTCGTTGGTAAACGAATAGGTAAAAGGGTCGTCTTCAGAGACCTGGGTCATCGAAAACCCCGCACTGGGCTTCGGTTCCTCCGGTTCAGGTGCCGGAACCGATTCATCTTTGCAGGATAAAAGCGTCAGCTGAAAAAGCAAAGCAATACCTAGCGTCCTTGTGATTGTTATCGTTGCCATTTGGATCGTTGTCATCGTACAAACTGCGTTTTATTTTTTTAATAGGTTACCCATACGTTGCCTGGGTATCAGGGCACCCGGATCACCCGCCATTCTGCGAGTTGCCAGAGGTTACTTCCGTTGTTGACGCCAAACTCGAGGCGGTAATGCGTATAGGATGCCTCCGTGCTGAATTCATAGCGTTTCGTTTGGAAGCGCTCGGTAAATATTTCGCCGGTTCGGCTATCGAGCTCCGTCCAGGTCTCCCCGTCATTGGATCCCAGTAGTTTCCAGTCTTTCGGATCCCGGTCTGGAAAATCATTGGCCGAGGTGAGCGTATAAGCGCCTAGTTTCGTCGCCGTAGCGTAGACCAGTTGCGTCCACAAATCAGCCCGGAAGTCTCCTACCAAGAATTTCTTGCTTATATCGTTATCAATTAATTTAAGCGAACCTTCGTCTCCCTCCGCTCCGCCACCATTATCGCGATTTACACTAAACGTGCCCTCGTTGGTAACGTCCACCTCCAATACGTGCTCGGGATAAATCAAGATGATTGCCGATTTCTTTTGCTCATCCAATACGTGGGTAGAGGGATTGGTGAGCACCACGGGCACGGCCAGGAGTTTATCCATGTGCTGCTCAATGACCGACCATTGCACGAAGACATCCAACGGTGCGGAGCTGATGTTGGAGCCGATCCGGCGGAGGGTATCCATGGTAACCTGGCTAAGATCCAGCGCGATGGTATTTTCCGGCAGGACACCGGCGCCGATCAGGGTGGCAACCGTATCCGGATTGAGCTTCGCGCCTACGGTAAAGGCCCTGCCGGGTGCGCCGGCCAGCGAGATGCCCAATGACACGTTGAGTCCGCCCGACTGGACTTGGTAGTTCTGCCGGTTGCGCACTTCCAATACCGTACCGCCGCCATTGGTGAGGGATAGGTAGCGGATTTCTTCGGGCCGTAAAACGTCCGTCGTATTGAGCGTCACGATGCCGCCGGTGCTGCCGCTAGCCAATGTGTTTCCTTTTCCGGGATTTGCCAGCCGGTAGGCGAAGGCTACCTGCTTGCCGTAATTGCGCTCCAGAAAGCTGATGTTGATGGCCACTTCAAAGACGGCGCTGTCTGCACCGAAGGGGATCGTCACCGCGTTGGGCACCACGAGGTGTTCATTGGGAATCGGCAGGACATCTTCCAGTTGGCCTTCGTCGATCAATTGGGTCAAGGTATCCTGGTTGAGTTGGATTTCCACCTGGAAGGCTTTGCCTGCCGATTGCGACAGTTGGATGGCCAGCGGCACGATCAGCCGCTCGCCTTCCTTGCGGGGCTCGCCCACGGTCTCCTTTGGCGATACAGCACTGGGATCGGTCGACTCAATGTCAAACGATTCCAGCGCGTGATCGGTACAGGTTTGGAACAGGAGCATGGCTAGGGCCAGCGTGCTCAATGTGCGTATGCGTGTTATTGCGTTCATATCGTAATGGATAGCAAATTTTCGTTAACAGTCGATCGCTTTGCCGGTTACTGATCCAGCCACACCCGGCCGTCCAATTGCCAGCTTTCCAACCGCGGTATTTTCAGCCAGCTGATGATCTGGGCCGGTATGTCCACATTCCGGGGGACCAGTGCCCCGAGATCCGCCGAACTGGGTGCACAGACAAAGTCAGACTGGTATTGGCGCGTGATGTCGGCCCCGCCAAGGGTCATGTGACTGCCAAGGGGTCCCATGTCGTCGATGGTGTTGCCTTCCGAGCCGACCACCGGCCACAGGCCGGCGAGGAAATCGTAGTAGGGGTGGTCTTCCGGTACGCCGATCTCGCAGGAATATTGCGAAATGACGTCGTCGGGCAAGGCTACCTTCCAGAACCGCACATCGCTGATGTAGCAGTCGGCCTGGCCGTTGTCCGATTGCCCGCCAAGCATCAGCGGGAAGTTATTCGTGATGCTGCCGTAACCCGTGATGTTCACTTCGTTGTTGAACTGCCCGTTGGTGTAGGTGCGGACAAACCGCTCGTTATCGCGTATTACGCCCACCACGGCGATGCTGTTCCACGTCGCGTTGGCCAATGTGCCGCCCCGGGTCTGACCCACGTTATTGCCGAGGCCGCGGGCGTTGAACATCCAGAAATCTTCTTCCAGGAAAATGGTCCAGCCCACGAAATCCCAGGTCCACCGTTCGCGCTTGTTCAGCAGGGCGGGGTAGTTGTACCGGTAGTTGTTGTTCGGACCGGGGTTTTTCTTCACCTTCAGCTCGATGGTAAAGGCATCGTCATCCAAATTGTAAATATCGTTGTCGCCGGCGGTTACCTCACCCCGCAGCTGCTGCCGGAAGCGGACGAAATCGCCCTGGAAGCGGATGCCCAGGAAGGGTTTGGAAATGATCCGCCGTCGGTAACGCAGCGAATGGAATATCGTAAAAGTATTCACTTCGGGGTTGCTGAAAATGGTGTTGTCGTTCTCCTCATCGGGAATCGGGTAGTCGCCTCCCTTGCTGGACGTGATGACCACCAGCCAGTTTTCCGCTTCGTAATTGGGCCGGTTCTTCACGGCATCGAGGATTTCGCCCACCGAGCTGTCAAAAGCCAGGATCGCATCACGGTATTGCGGTACGGACAGGTCATACCCATACTGGCTGCCTGCTTCGTCAATACCGGTGAAACGGGCGGTCACCATCGTGACCGTGTCGGTTCCCAGGGCCGTGATCGCCGCGTCCTTTACTGCCCCGTCATTGTCCAGCAGTTCATGCACGTCGGTCCCCTCGGTCAGGTACTCGGCGAACAGGGGCGAGGAGGTATACACCCGAACGTCACTTTCGGGATTGGCCGCCTGTATGCGTTCAAACAGCAACGGGAAGTCTGCCAGGTGGTTGTCTTCGAAGTCATCCCCTTGGATACCGTGTTTGGCTTTCTGCACGCCGGTGAGCATATCGGCCCAGTTCGTGCCATTTTGGTCGCCCGTTTCTTCGTCGGAAAGCGATTCCCATGAATAGATGGAGTTGGGGAGCAACGAACTGATGACCGGCGGGGCGGCCGCCTGTACCGATTTCCCCCGGGCGCCGTCGGCAATGATATACAATACCCGCGGCGTACCGAAGGCAACGTCAACGCTGTCCGTGTAGGCGTTATCTGGAATCTTACGGGCAAACTCCTCGCGGCAGGCCCACAGGCCCGTGAGCGCCAGCACGGTCGGCAACAGCAACCGGAAGGTCTTTGAGATATAGGGATTCGAGGTCATAATGCGATGTGGTATTCTCATGCGTAAAACAGTTAATCGATTGTTACCCGGATGAAATTGTTTGCGGGCTCTCCGTTAAACAGCGCAATACTGCCATAGATCAGCAGGGCGCGGCGCCCATCGGCAGCGGTGGTTTCCATAATGTCGCTGATTCCGCCGCTGAACAGACCGGTAGCGTTATAGCCGGCCAGCAGTGCGCCGCTTTCGTCGAGCACCATAAATCCGTTGCGTGCAATGCCGTTGTAGGTACGGAAGTCGCCGGCAACGATGATCTTTCCGTCGCTCAGCTGCTTGATGAATTCGGGGCTTCCGCCTTCGAACGCCTGGGGAACAAAGGCTTCATCAAGGGTGCCGTCCTCGTTGAGCATGGCGAGCTGCCGCGCGGGTTGTCCGTTGTAGTTGCGGAATTCGCCTGCAATCAGGTATTTGCCCGTAACGGGGTTGTACTGGGCGCTCGAAATCGGTTGGTCGGCGCCGGTGCCGCCGGGGTTGAAGGTTTCGTCAAGGGTTCCGTCGGCTTTGAGCCGTACAATCCGGCCCGCGGCCTGGCCATCGAAGCGGGTGAAGTTGCCATAGACCAACAGTTTGCCCTGCTGACCGCCCGACTCGTGCAGGACGGTGGCGGCGGCGCCGTTGCCGGCTTCCATTCCTTTTCCGGTGGCTGTGTTGAATCGGTAGGTCTTGTCGAGGCTTCCGTCGGCGTTCAGCCGGGCGATTTGGCGGATTTCGATACTGTCCAGAATCACGCTATCACGTGTCTCGAGCCGGTTCGGTTGGTCGTACCGACGGCTGATGTAGTAACGGAAGCTGCCGGTTGCCAATACTTTGCCGCCTTGTTCATACAGTTTACCCACAAAGCCGTCGAATCCTCCGTTGAAACTTGGATAATACTTGATGGTATCCTGTTGGTCGGGGCGTCGGAAAGGGTGTACGCCCATGGTATCGATGGTGCCATTCTCGTGAATGCGGGTCAGGTTGCTGATGTCTGCACTGCGCTGGCTGTAGCCGCTGAAAAATCCGGCGACCAGGTAACCATTGCCGAAACGGATGATGTCGGCAATCGCACCGTTGGCGCCGCCGCCCGACCGGAGGCTGGCATCGTAGGTTCCGTCGGCAAAGGCCCGGGCGATCCGGTTAATGGGACGGACAATGCCTTTGTTGTTATAGTCGGTGAACCCACCTACCACCAGCATCCGATCGTCGTTTGTTTGGATCACCCGCAGCACGGGACCGTCCGTGCCCTGTGTGACGTTGAAACTTGGATCGGGGTTGATTTTGCCGGTGACCTCAAACTGCGGCCCGAAGACGACGACGTCGCCCACCGAAATGGAGGTTACGCCGGTGCTGGCAAAATCGGGTACGACTACTTTGATATGTTCTTCGGTTACTTCGGTTACTTCCGCCATTTCTCCATTGAACCGGAACACCAGTTGCTCGCTAAAGGGAACCAAGCCCGTGGCGTTGATGGTTACCTCCGTGCCAGGTAGGCCGTTGGCGGGTGTCGGTGTCTGGCTGCGGTTGATGAGGATGCCCAAGGGCTCCTTGCCGGGACCGTACGGTGCTTCCGGAACCGTTACTTTTTCGGAGCAGGTCCACAGACCCAATCCGGCCAAGCTGAATAAACACGCTATTTTGAATGAATTTGTCATAGAACCGCTCTTATCGTTTACTTTGAATAATGTCCTGGATTACTTCCTGCCGGTTGAAACCAAAGCCTCCACCCCGATTGAAATCCAGTACGTGCACCACACCGTTGTGGGGTTGAATATCTGAGGAGGAAACCGGATGGGTGATCCATCGCCCCGGGTCGGGGTCCGAAATATTCGGGATGTACGAAATGTGCAATTGCCGGTAACCCATGTATTTCAGGCGGGTCTCCGTTGGTTTCCCCGCATCGGTGACGGCATCGTTGAACACCACGCCGATGTTGCTGATCGTGTTGTTATAGGCCAGGTAATTTTCGCCGCCGAAGGTACTCAGAATATCGAAGTCAATCTGTGGATAGTCCTTCAATAGCTTTTTGCCGTGGAACAGGTACCGCTCCAGGTATTTCCGCCAGATCACGGAATCAATGTCGGCCAGGGTCTGGATGGTGTCCAGTCCGAGGTCGTAAAGTTGCTGGTTTGCACCATCCGCTAAAAAGGGATCCTCACCTTCATAGCCCACCTGTCCGATCAGCCGCCGGATCTCTTCATCTTTCGGGGCGAAGAAGGTCAGTTCTTCGGTGTTCAAGACTTCTTCCAGGCCCGCTAGCCGGACGACGGCCGCCACCGAGTCCAGCTCGATGGGACGCGAGTCCAGGTAGCCCATTAGGGTTCCGTCGAAATACGGGTTAGCCTTTCCGCCGTCGGTGTAATACTCATCCTGTTTGCAGGAAGAAAAGAAGAAGGGGGCCACCAGCATCGCCAAGGCGGCCGTCCAAACCGTGTTTATACAGGTCCGTTTACGCGTATTCATCGTTATTGATCGCTCCATAATTCGTAACATTACCTACTTAACCAATATTCATTCAACACAATCCGCGGATTGTTGGCCCGTGCCACCGGATCAATCGGCCAGGTCCACGCCCGGCGGTTGTATTGGTCGGAGTTCAGCGGATTGCGGGCAAATGTGGGGTTCATGATGCGCTGCGTGCGCACCAAATCAAAATACCTATGCCCCTCGCCGAATAATTCTCGGCACCGCTCCCAGAAGATAAAATCCTTCAACATCGCGCCGCCGGTACCCGTATAGGGCGTCGCTTCCGCACGGTCGCGGATCAGGTTGAGTGACGCAATGGCCTCGGTATCGCGGGATAATTCGGCCAACGCTTCCGCATGCAGCAGGATGGCATCGGCATAGCGGAAAATCATAAAGGTATTGTCCGGATTGCGGTCTTCGTTGCCCGACGCGTATACGTTAAATCCGAATTTCACGGCGGTGAACTGCCCGCTGTTGGAGAGCATGTCGGTAAACCAGAAATCGCGCCGCTTATCGGCTACCCCTGCAGGATACAGCTTGGCCATGTAGGTGTCAATGAAATAGCAATGGCTGATCTGGTTATTATAGCGTGGGAATTTATAGGGCCACCGCAGGAAATGGTCGCCAAAAGGCGACAACGGTACGTTTTCATCCTGGTAGTTAATGCTTCGGTAAAACTCGAAGAGGCTTTCGTCCGAACGGCCCTTCATCACGGTAGCCCATCCTTCTTCCGTAAGGGGATAGAGGCGGTAGGCATTGCTTTCAATCAGCTCCGTACCCAGGGCGGCTGCCTCTTCGTAGTAGCGCTGCCGGTTGTTGCGGTCAAAGCCGGCGTTCCACATGTTCATGTGCATGAGCAGGGCAATGATGCTGCCACGCGAGGCTCGCGCACCCTTCAGGGCGGGATCTGAATACGTCCAGGGGATGTTGTCCTTATGTGGACGCAGGTCGTCCAGGCATTTGTTCATCACCGAAACCATCGGCTCCCGCGGCAACGCCTCTTCCTGATAGGGCTCGGTGTAGTATACGACATCGCCATACAGGCGGACCATCCAGAAGTACGTAAAACACCGGATAAACGTGGCCTCCGCGAGGTACCGCTTTTTTTCGGTGTCGCTCAGGCCGGGGATTCCTTCGTTGAGCTTGTCAATGAGGATGTTGGCGGTCTGTATTACCTGGTAGTACCGCGTCCAGTTCGTAACCCGTTCGTAGTGATACCACTCCCAGGGTTGCGTGGGATCCATGGCGGTGAGCAGGTCATTCCGTCCCAGCACTTCCACCACGCGTCGGGAGGAGTAACTGTTGCCATTGGGCGAGGCAAAGACTTCGCCCGAACGTACTTCGCCGATTCCGCCAATGATCCAGCCTTCGTTGAGTTTATCGAAGAACATGCTGTACATGTTGGCGATGTTGGTTTCCACATCGGCTACCGATTGGTAGAAGTTATTGCCCGTGAGGCGATCCAGCGGTTCTACCGTCAGGAATTCTTTACACGAATACGAGGCGAATAATAGGACCAAAATAGCTATTCTTTTTTTCATGATCTCCTGCACTTTAAAATCCAAGATTAAAACCGATGTTGTAGGTGCGCGGTACGGGATAACCTTCCGAGACATCGCGACCCATGGTGGTCACGTTTTCGGGGTTGGGGCCTGAATAGCGGGAAAATGTATGGAGGTTTTCGCCGGACAGGTAGACCCGCAGGTTGTCGATCCCGAAGCGCTGGATGAAATCGCGCTCAAACATATAGGACAGCACCAGGCTGTTGATTTTGAAATAGGTGCCGTCCTCCGCCCAGAGTGTCTGGTCGAACCGGAAGGGCAGGATGGTGCCGAAGCGACGGTAGTCGTAGGCATAGGGATATTGGGCCCTGTCGCCCGGCTGCTGCCACATGTTGATGTCGTCCAGCGGTACCACCGCGTTATTAGCAAAAGGGTCCCGCATCAGTCCCATCCGCTGGGCCAATGCATTGTTCAGGATCGTCCGTTTTCCGGTAAATGATCCGTTGATGTTAAGTCCGAAGTTTTTGTAGGTAAGCATCGCCGATAAACCACCCGTGAAAATCGGCTGCGAATTGCCGGTTCGGCGGTAGTCGTAGCCGTCGAGGCGGTAGTCGCCGTTCAGATCGCGCAGAATGGGATCCCCGCCCCGGAAAAACTGGCCGTTGGTTTGGTACCGGAGCCCCGTAACCGGATCTACCGGCACGTCCTGATCGGTCGAGTACACGCCGTCGTTGATACGTAGGTAGTTGGCCAGAGACGCGCCGCCCACGCGGAGAATGACGTGCTGCAAGTGCTGGTTCGCATCGAATTCCCAGCGGATGAATTGCCCGTCGAAGCCGTCCGGCAAGCTGAGCAGCACGTCGTGGTTGATGGCGCCGTTGACGGAGAATGACAGACTGAAATCGCTGTTGATCGGCAGCGGCCGGATCATCAGGAACAGCTCATGGCCGTAGTTCACGATGCCGGCACCGTTGCTGAACAATTTGTTGAATCCGGTGATGTTGGAAAGGGGTTGTTCGAACAGCTCGTTTTCAACTTTCTTGTAATAAGTGTCGTAGATCACTTCCAGACGGTTGTTGAAAAGGGAGAAATCGAAACCCAGGTTGTATTGCGTATTGGTCTTGGGCATCAAGTTCGGGTTGGGAATCTGGTCGAAATCGAGACCGATACCCTGCTGCCCGTTGTAGTTGCCGGTGATGTTGAATTTTCCGTAGATCCGCTCCAGCGTGCCGGTGGGGATGATGTTGACTCCCCAGCTTAAGCGCAGTGCCCCGTAGTCCAGCCAGTCGAGGCCGGCCAGAAAGGGCTCTTTGTCAAAATTCCAGCGGAATCCGATGGCCGGGTTGCGAGCGTACAGGTTCTCGAACCCGTTGGCCGAGGAGCCGTCCAAACGGTAGGAGAGATCGAGTACGTACCGTTTGTCAAAGTCGTAAGAAGCGGCAAACGCAAAAGATGCGGCCCGCTCATCGGCATAGTCATCGAGCAATCCGCCGCCGCGGGAAAAGTACCCGTCAAAGCCGATCGGCCCCTGCAATTGATCGTTCGGACTGCGTTCCTGCCGCGTAACGGAGCTCTGACGGCCCGCGATGCGGAACTCGTTGAAGAAATTGACGAACAGGTTGTGCCGCTCGCCGAAGGTCCGTGAATAGTTGAGGCTGTTCCGGTTGTAGAGCTGCGTCGTCCGGCCGTTGTACGAATAGACCCGCGCAAACTGGTTGTTGGCAACGGCGGGCGTGAAGGTGTCTTCGGTTTTCGACTCGAATTCATAGCTGACATTCGTGCTGGCGCGGAGCCCCTGGATGAATTCGTAGCTGGCCTCCAGGTTCGACCGGATCAACCGGGTCGCGTTGTCGTTGTCGGTGCTCAACGCGGAGGCGTGGCTGCCACCGGCCTGGTAGAAGGATGGAGGCGGA